>JACCDQ011098928.1_pt1 | contig 186060 bp, 214 predicted proteins | sample 7446031 | NCBI WGS metagenome assembly JACCDQ01 (sample SAMN15323442, study PRJNA562643) | freshwater metagenome | isolation source: river surface water | place: USA:Blue River Watershed | collected 2017-08-17
CCTACCCACCGCAACCAAAATAAGGAAAAGTAAAATGCGTGGATGGATATATAACTCAGATGTTGAGTCCTATAAACAATTGATGGAAAGTGAACATAGTAAACCTTCTATTCTACAAGAAACCGAGGAAAAATCATTGGTAGAAATGACTGCTAGTGCAATGAATACTTGGATGATGGTTGGTAAGCATTTTGAATATGCATAATATGTTGGGTATCGCATAGGTGCGGCCAAAGGGAGTCATGACCTAATGGCGAATGGAGAAGAATAGTTTCGGAGCAAGAGTAGTTGTGTGTGTTGATGAAACTAGGAGGCAGTAATCCCCGCCCGACGCCAATAAATACATCATTAAAAGGAAATAATGATGTATACATACAATGCAAAAATAACAAATATAGTAGACGGTGATACCGTAGATGCAGAAATTGATTTAGGATTTAAGCTATTCACTGTTCAACGGCTACGATTAATTGAAATTGATACAGAAGAAATGAATGATCCAGACCCTAATTTAAAACAATTAGCAAAGACTGCCAAACAATATATGATTGATAATCTTCTGGGGAAAAATGTTAAAATAAATACATACAAATCTGATAGCTTTGGAAGATACTTAGTAGAAATATATATTGATAAGTTCAATGTAAATGATTATCTACTAGAATCTGGTTTAGCTAGAAAGTGGAAAAAATAATTTGGAAGTGTGGCCGAGTGGTCTATGGCTCTGGTCTTGAAAACCAGCGGGGGTGAAAGCCCTCCGTGAGTTCGAATCTCACCGCTTCCGCCAAAATTCGCCTACGTATCCCCCTTGGCTACGAACCAAGAGTAAGGTAACGGATGGAAGATAGGAGTTCGAATCTCCTCGTAGGCTCCAATAACGGACTTGTGGTGGACGTGCTATCGGGACAATAGAAAGCGGAATATCTAGATATTCTTTCAATTTGAGTCAAATTCGGACAAAAACCACGATTTATTTGCGACGGTGAATAAATCAAACGGGACTGGATAGCAATTTAAGATAATGGAACATTACAGCATTTTTAAACAAACAGTGGGTCATAGGTTCGAATCCTATCATTTATCACACCAGATAGATGTAGTTCAGTGGTAGAACAACCGTCAAAAATATGTTCCAGTTAAAACAAAGGAAAAGCCATGCATTGGGTAATACAAGAAAATATCGGAAATGAAGATAAGTTTGTATCTTTGATCGAAAATATTAAAAAGTTTGATCAGACATTTGAACTTGTAAAAGTTGTTCCATTTGTAGGGGAAATAATTCCTGATGTTAATGTTGAAGATAAAGTAATATGTTTTGGTGCATATTCTATGCGTAAGTTGTCAATTAGAAAAAATTGGACCCCTGGCGTATATGATATTGAATGGTTTCCTTACACATCATTAATAGATGTTTTGGGAGAAAATGTATTAAATCATGATGCTGTCTTTGGTAAATTTGGTGAAATTGTTCCTAAATCAGAAGAATTTTTTATTCGTCCTATACACGATGGAAAAGAATTTGCTGGAACTATTAAATCAATAAACCAATTAAAAGAATGGCAACATCGTATCATTGATCTTAAATTGGCAGATAATGGAACTACATTAACTGAAAATACCGAAGTAATGTGTTCTAGTCTGAAAAAGATATATAATGAATATAGATATTTTGTTGTTGGTGGTAAAGTAATAACTGGATCACAGTATAAACTTGGAAAAAGGGTAGTATATGGTGAAACTGATCAAAACATTGAAAATGCACAAAAATTTGTTGATATTCTCAACAGTTATATTAATCATCCATATGTTATTGATATTGCATTAACCGACGATGGCTATAAAGTTATAGAATTAAATACTATGAATTGTGCTGGTTTTTATGCATGTGATATGCAAAAACTAGTGACAGCGATAATTGATTATGAAACATAATCAATTATGGGGAAGTAGCTCAGTGGTAGTAGCGTCTCGTTTACACCGAGAATGTCGGGGGTTCAAATCCCTCCTTCCCTACCATATAAAAGAAAAAATGCATGAACGATAAATGGAATAACAGATTTCTAAAATTAGCAGAAGAAGTTTCTACATGGTCGCTTGATCCAAGCACAAAAGTTGGTTGTGTGATTGTAAGACCAGATAAGACTATTGCATCAATAGGATATAATGGTTTTCCAAGAAATGTAGATGATAGTGCTGAAAGATACAATGATCGTGAATTGAAATATCTCATGGTCAAACACGCAGAAGAAAATGCTGTTCTCTTTTCAAAAGAATCGTTGACAGGATACACTGCATATGTTACACATCATCCATGTGCTAATTGCACTGGAACATTAGTTCAAAAAGGTATTACATGTATTGTAACTAGAAAGCCAACTGATGCGTTTGCAGAACGATTTAAGAAAAGCTTTGAAGCTTCTAAGATAATGATTGAAGAAGCTGGAATTAAACTGATAATAATAGAATAACTTGCGGGTATGGTGAAATTGGTAGACACGGCAGACTTAGAATCTGTTGCTGTGATGGCGTGGGGGTTCAAGTCCCTCTACCCGCACCAAAATTTAAGTTAGGAAAACAAAATGGCTAAAAAACTACCAGTTGTAAAAGAAGTAGGCGATTTCAATGTTGAATTTGCCGACAATGGTTTTGTCTTGAACTATTCAGGTCAAGATGAAAATGATGATTGGTCTACATCAAAACTAGTATTGTTCGATCTAGATTCATTGGTAACTGCAATTAAAGACATTGTAGAAAATAAACGCTGATATATAGGAACATTTCAGCAAACATATCTGGATAACGATTTACTAATAATAAATCTATGGGGTTCAATTCTCCAGCATGTTCCTGATATAATGCCCCATTGGTGGAATGGTAGACGCGGAAGACTCAAAATCTTTTGCCGAAAGGCGTGGGGGTTCAAGTCCCTCATGGGGCACCATATAAAGGTATAAGAGAAATGATAAAGATAAAAAATATTTTGCTAGTTATAAAAGATCAAGGACCATTTAAACGGTTTGTAAAGAATTTTATTATTACCCGAAATGCTTGGGGTCTTTTTCATAAAAACTCTCATATATCGCAATCTACTGGAAAACCCAAAGTAATGTATAATACGAAAAAATCTGCAACGAAAGCAGCAGAAAGTATGACTAAAAAACATGGAGTTTGGTTCTCTAATTATAAATGCTTACAATGTGATGGTTATCATATAGGCAAAAATAGAGATAATAAATATACTAAGGTCTTGTAGCTCAATTGGGAGAGTGCTAGCTTGTCACGCTAGAGGCAGCGGGATCGAAACCCGTCAAGACCGCCATAATAAACATTGAATAAATAATTTAGGATCATTTCCGCACCAATACGCATTCCATCAGAAGGACGTGTTCCGTGGTTCGAATCCCGGTCCTGCAACCATGGATACATCTACAACGTCGAGGGAGTAGACCGAAAGGTGAAACAGTAGGCGAAGAACGTGGTGTATCTTTTATTGCAGGATGGTGAAATGGATATCACACGTAAAGCAAAATTGATCCTGTAAAATATCTTGGTCTTGTAGCATAGCGGCTAATGCTGCGGTGCCCTAACATCGCTGATCGTGGGTTCGAGTCCCACCTAGACCGCCAATTATGCCCTAATAGCTCAGTGGTAGAGCAACCGCCTAGTAAGCGGTAGGTCGGGAGTTCGAATCTCTCTTGGGGCACCATATAACTTAAAATTAAACAAACAAAGGAAACTTAAACATGTCATAGATTGATTTACGATGCAAAGAAGTGTTATTTCATTTTAACAAAAAACATTTAGAAGACCCCAATATTCCAATGTGGGTATTAAAGGCAAAAGGTGAGACTTATTATGTTTCACATGTAGATTGCCGAATAGGATGGTCAACAAGAGAAAGTCCTGATAATCCGCACACAAAAGGTGCTATCAAGATTAAAAATTGTAGACTTACTATAGATACTGACAACGTAGCTTTGCTTGAACCAATATTGGAGTAATAAAAATGGATTTTGCTATTATCAAACACAACTTATCTCTTATTTCTGAAGAAATCAAGAAATCAAAATATTTTAGAAACTACTTTTTTAAGACTGGTGAATATTATAAAAAAGCCTACTTAGAAAAATCTAATGAAAGTGATAGAAATACTGGATTTTCAAATATTGGAAAAGCTAGCTTATATCAATCTCAATTAATTAGAATGAAAACACAAGCTAGAGCATATAATATATTATATGCGTTTACAAAAGGACGAAGGTTTGATACTGTTGAAAAATATTATTATAACAATGGTATACAAAAACAAACCGCGTTACTTCTTAAAAGTGAAGAGTTAACTTCTAAATACGAAGAAGCTAAAGCAAGGCAACAACTTGCGATAGATACTGCAAAAATATCAATGGGATATTTTGAGTATATAGAACGTAAATCTAAAATGTCCAGATATCTTGGATATGACAAAAAAGCTACCGAATGGAAAGAATTAGAAGAATGGATTTCAAAGACTGGAAATACCGTATAATTCTTTTAGTGTTATTGTAATATAGGAAGACATTCGGAACCAAATAATGCCTATATCATTTTGAGGTTCTAGCAGCTAGAGTAGGATAATATCCTACTCTATTCAATTTGCGGGTGTAGCTCAGGGGTAGAGCAGGTGCTTGCCAAGCATCAGGTCACGGGTTCAAATCCCGTTGCCCGCTCCATCTAAATACAAGGAATTGGTATGAAAACACTATGGCATTATTGGTCGAAAGCATTGGGCGAAAAAGCAATGCAAGAAGATAGAAATGCAGATATTGTTGCTATAATTAGAACAGCAATAGTTCTAGTATATATTGTGACAAATATTTTTATCATTGGCGGTGTAATTCATCATTGGTAATAGTAGAATTGCTCATTAGAGCAATAAATAAGTTTATAACAGGGTATGGCTCAGTCTGGTTAGAGTGCCGCACTTGGACTGCGGAGGCCGAAGGTTCAAATCCTTCTACCCTGACCATTTTTCGGATAGCCCAGACCGTAAGGATGGGACTTTTCTCGCAACCATTTTTAATGGAAAAGTTGAAACAGGACAGCGAGTTCAACTATCCGATATTTTATTAAGGAAACATTAACATGCCAAAGGCTAGTATAAAGAATGATATAAGATTTATTGATCCTAAAACTTTAGAAGTAATTTGCACATATAACGGTTGCAAAGAAAAATTTTCTATTGTAAATGAAGAAAAAATAGAAAAACACACACCAAATAAAGTTCAGGAACGTAATATAAATTATATGGTTCAGTCTAGGCAATGTAGTGAATGTGGTAAAAAGTTTCAATTAGATATTGATAAGAAAACTACTATATCTAATAAAAACCGTGCTATCGCAGAAAGCGGTAATATTTAATAAATATTCTTATATGTAAGGATTTTATTATGAAGTATCAAGATTTATTGGAACAAACTTCTATTATTGACAATAAAGATGGATGGGGTTCAGTTCCATATAATCAGAATATAGATTATATGGGATTGCGTGTAAAAATGAAACCTTCGATATTTCTAAAATTAGCCGCTCCATTATTGGAACCAACTTCTTCTAAGAAGATAAAAGATCATTTAGAAAATGGAGGAAAAATTGGTTCTCCATTTTTAACTATTCATGTTCCTTATGAATGGGAAAATAATGATTTTAGTGAAATTGCAAAAGTTCGAAATCACGAAGGTAGAAATCGAATGATTGCAATAAATGAACTATATGGTGATATACCAATAGAAGTTCATTTATTCTTTTCTGGTGCTATTAATAGAAATAGACATTTAAATTCTCAAATAATTAAAAATTTAAATAAACATTTAGTATCAGAAGAGTATGGTAACATAATAAATGGTCCACTTTTTCAAACAGACTATTGACATTGTGTAAGAAGTGTGTTAATGTTACTATATTGAAGTGATATACCAGCACGTTAACTTGGTATTCGAAGGTTTGATTACTTCCTATAGCGTTAAATATTATTTTATTATGGATGAAAAAGTAATCGTTATTAATATTATTAAACATTTAAATTTACTTATAGTGTTATGCTTCATAAAAGCGGTGTTTTATTAATTACTTTATTTTATATTTTTATTGTGTTATGAGACACTAAAACTCATTCGAAGGACTGTTATTGTTCCTTATATGTTGAAACTCGATTTGGATTGAGATAAAAACAATAACAACTACTAACCAATGATTTGATCACCCATTGGTTAGTAGCATTTAATAAAATCGTTTAGAACACAGATAATTGTCAAATTCATCTATAAATACCATAGATGAATAATACAGAATTGCCATTACACATAAAAGCAAACTATCTGTTGAAGATAAAGACTTCATTGATTATGAAGTATACTTCACGCACAGAAAAAGTTACAAAAGTTTTTTCTTTTGTAACTTTTGGTGAAAACGATATATATTCTGGTTTTATTCTAAGAGATATACATGCTAGTATAATATGTTTTGTATCATCTTCCTTGATGGCAGAATGGTATATAACTAACGATAATTTAATAGAAGCGATATTAGATAAAAATAATAGATATTTTTACATATCACCAGAAGTATTTTCTAAGAATGATAAGCTGTATGGTGTGCATATTATCAGGGAAATAAAAAAACAAAACAATATAATTGTGAGACTACCACCAAAATAAAAAACGGAGACAAAAAATGTTCAGTCAATCACAGATAGAAGAAATAGTAAATTTATTATCTACATTAGATAAGAATACAAAAATTTATCTAGGATGCGACTCCGTTCGTTTTATTCGCAATGGTCAAAAAAAAGCAAGATATGCAACAGTTGCAATAGTTCATATGAATGGCAACAAGGGGTGTAGAGTTTTTTCTAGCATGTCTGTTGAACCAGACTTTGATGTTAAAAAAAATAGACCAAGTATTCGATTAATGAACGAAGTTATAAAAGTATGTGAATTATACACACAGCTAATACCATTCATTGATGAATACGAAATTGAGATACACTTAGACGTAAATACTGACCCAAAACATGGTTCTAATTGTGTTGCAACTCAAGCAGCAGGATATGTGTTGGGGGTGACTGGTGTTATACCCAAAATGAAGCCAGAATCATGGGCTAGTTCATATGGTGCTGATCAAGTTGCACATGGTAGATTTTATAGTCTTGAAACAACATAACTTGACAACAGAAATGTAGTATGATAAAAGACGGGTGTAATAAACCCGTCTTTTTTTATAAATATTCTATAAAGGATAATTGTCGTGAAAACCAAAGATATTATTATTGAAGCAGTTCGTGCAAGAATTGATCACCCAGAAGATTGGGTATGGCGAAATGGAAATGATGGCTATAATGCTGCTATTTCTGCAATTGAATATGCTCAACAAAATCCAAATCAAATAACAATAAAGTATGATGGAACTCCTGCTTTGATCTTTGGACGTGACGACAATGGATCACTTGTCATTACCGACAAATCTGGATTTGGTGCAAAAAAGTATAATGGGCATCCTACTAATCAAAAAGATTTATACCAAATGTTGTATAGTAGAAAACCAACGCAAGAAGGAAGGCATGAATATGCAACCACAATTGCAGCACTATGGCCTTTGCTTGAACAAGCTGTTCCAAAGACCACAAGAGGGTATTATCAAGGTGATCTTATGTATGTAGGAACACCAAAAATACAAGATAACTTTTTCATATTCAAACCAAATAAAATAGAATATAAAATACCAACTAATTCTGATATAGGTAAAAAAGTCTCTGCAAGTAAAGCAGGGATTGTTGTCCATAGTTATTTTAAAAATGCAACACAAGAAGTTCCTGACCCTATTTCAGACATAAGTGAATTGCAACAATATTCACAATTATTTGTAATGTCGCCAACAATGTATGATACAAATATTGATGTTGCATCTACTCCAAATAACGATTTTTCAATTATTGATAATATTTTAAATCCACTGTCGCTAAGAGAAAAGAAGATATCTGATTTTCCATTGCTGGTAGGAAAATTTATTAATTACAATGCTATGCAAGGAACTCCAATAGACAAATCTGCTCCTGTGGAATTTTTAAATTGGCTTCCACTTTCTAAGATAACAGTTGAAAAACAAGATAGACTAAAAATATATATTAAAGAAAATATGGAATCATATGTTAATTTGTGGAAAGCAATTTTAGTAATTACTAATTTTAAAAACATGGTTAAACAAAATCTAGACAATAAAGAAAATTCTCAAATAATAGCTACACTTAATGGAGAACCCAATCATGAAGGATATGTAGTATCCACTCCATCGGGAAAAATAAAGATAGTTGATCGTTATAAGTTTATGGCAAAGCAAAAGGTATAAAAATGAAAATTGATGATATAGAAAAAAATAGAGAAAATATTATTGTAATATATCCTGGTAGGTTCCAACCATGGCACAAAGGTCATGCCAAAGTTTATAATGATTTAAAGTCACAATTTGAAAATGTATACATTGCTACTAGTGGAAAAACTGATGTTGAAAATAGTCCATTTTCGTTTGATGAAAAAAGAGAAATGATCACATTTACTGGAATTCCAAGTGAAAATATATTCCAAACAGCAATGCCATATCAGCCTGTAGAAATATTAAGTAATTTTGATCCATCAAAAACTAAACTTATTTTTGCAGTAAGTAAAAAAGATATGGAAGGAAAATCAACACGATTTTCATTTGACTCAAAAAAAGATGGATCACCAAGTTATTATCAGCCATTCAGTGGAAGTTTGGGCAGCACGAAAACAATGGATCAACATGGATACATTTTAGTTGTTCCAGTATATGAATTCACTATTGATGATCAAAAAATAAGCAGTGCAACACAAATTCGTGAAATGTTCAGAAATGCAAATCCTAGTGAACAAAGAAAAATAATAAAAGATTTGTATGGAGAATATAATCCATATATTCATGAAATAATGAGAAAAAAATTAAACATATTGAATTCGGAAGAAGGTATTGTTTCTGAGGCAATTGATCATCACATTAATAAAAATGTTCCTATTAGAGAAAGTATTCTAAGACCTGGAAGTAAAACTTTTTTTGATATGATTGCACAGTTAAAAGAAAGTATTAATACTCTTAATCTAGATGAAATAGATAGAGAAATACTAGAAACAGATATTGGTGATTTTGCACAATTAGATGATGGGACAGTTGTTCCTCTTGATCTTCCGTTCTTTGAAGAAGAAATAAAAGAAGCAGAATATCATGGAAAAAGTGTAACATTAAATCAACCAAAAAGAGGCGGCTCTAAAAAGTTTTATGTATACGTTCGTGATCCAAAAACAAAGAACATTAAAAAAATTTCGTTTGGTGACAAAGGATTAAGTGTTAAATCAAATGATCCAGGTAGGGTCAAATCTTTTGTTGCAAGACATGATTGTAAAAATAAAAAAGATAAAACAAAAGCTGGATATTGGGCATGTCGTGCACCCAGATATAAATCACTTGGGATTAAAGGTGGGCAATGGTGGTAACACCATATAATGACGTATCGTTGGGTTCCGAAAAATTTATGCGAACTTTTGAAGAAACTGTAGATTTGAGCGATTTAGTATGGCATCGTGATCACAATGATAGAATGATAACAATAATAAATGGGTCTAATTGGAAATTACAATATGATAATGATATGCCAATATTATTAGAAATAGGAAAAAAATATTATATTCCTAAAAACGAATACCACCGATTAATTCGTGGTAATGGTAATTTGATAATTCAAATTGACGAAACTGTTGTTGCATAACAGCAACACTATCGCCTCATAATAACAACAATAATTTTATATAGCACGATGTCTATTGACTTGAGTTCAACATCATGGTATATTATAGTTCTAAACCAATTAATGGAGAAAAAACAATGAAAAAACTATTACTAGCAACTGTTGCCCTATTCGGCCTTTCAACTGCTACTCTTGCAGAAAATTTTGACAACACTTCGCTTACTATCGTAGCAAGTTCTGATACCCTAGATTATAAGCTACATGCAGATTCACAAAATGAACTAACTGGTCTGTCTGTTGGATTTTATGCATTCCCATATACTATTGGCGAAAATGTTGACGCCAACATGTATGTTGAACTAGGTTATGGTCGTCTTGACGAATCGCTCAATGTTGATCTTGAGTATCAAGTAAAAACCAATCTATCATTCAAAACTCGTGCATATGGTGCACTAAGTGCAGAATATACCATTACTGCCGACGATACCCAAACTGATGGTGCATTAGTATTCGCCCCATATGCTGGCCTAGCACATGACGTAAGCCCAAAGATGTCAGTTTTTGCGGAAGCTGGTTATGATTGGGAAGTAACAAATGATTGGACACAAAAAGGTGGATATGTTGAGGTTGGTGGTAGCTATATGCTAACTGATACAACCTATGTCCAGCCAAGCGTTGTCCGCACTTTTGATACTGGTGCAGACGATACACAGGCAAAGCTTGAAGTCGGATTTGTATTCTGATGATTTCTAAAAAAGAATAAGAGGCAACCTTGCCTCTTATTTTTTGGATGATATTGAAAAAAGGTTTGTAGTAGCCGATAAAACCAGAAACCTCGAAATACACATTAAGATCGCCTGTAGGTATCGGATCATCCAAAATAAACATTTATATAAGTGGGTCGCACTAATGACTAACAAAGAAATCCAATACTGGTATGATTTGACTAAGTATGCCTTAGAAATTAAACCTACTAATTCAAAAACAATGCAAACATTTCAAAGTATTAATAGAAATAATAGGGCTACTTTAAATAAAAAAGTGTCAATAAATGACTATTTGGATTTTTCATCAGTCAAAAAGGTAATTACACCAAATATTACAAATTCTGAACAAGATATTGCTATTTTAAATAGATTTACGTCAATATTTTATGAAATTACTCGTGATGTGAAAGCATATTATTATGATAATATGCTCATACCAGAGAGTAATAAACCAAAAAGTATTCAATATTCTTTATACTTAACTAATGATAAAGATAAATTTAGAATAAATGGAAATATAACTTTTAAAAATGATGCTACGTATATAAAAAATATACCACTTGAAAATATTATTGTCAGTCGAAATTTTAAAATAAAAAATACACAAGTAAAAAGTGATACGTTTTATATTGATTATGACTTAGATAATGACAATGAATTAAAAGAAATTATCGTAGAATCTATGATGCAAAACCAATCTATTATTGAATGTATTCAGAATAAGGTATTACTATGAATGAACTCAATATTGCATTAGGAAACTTATTCCAATCAATACATAAAGAAGTTAGTGAAAAATATCCAAAGATAAAGTTAGACTTAGTATTATCGCCTGCAAATAATAAATTTATAGCATTAGCATCATTTACTAATATTACAACAAATCCTGCTGATGTATTGAAATTTGAAAAGAAATTTACTAATTTGTTACTTTCTGTTTTGAGAAAATATAAAATATTATTGTTTTCTTCTAACTTAGAATCAATACTTAATGTAGATAAGGACGCCATAAATTTCAAACATAATTCTATGCTTGAAATTTTTTTTGAAAATGCTTACATAAAAGATATTATTATAGATGCAACACTAACAAATAGCAAAATTACCGATAGGTATTATATTTTTATATAGGATCAAAATGATAATTAATTGGAACCAAAATCCATTTAAAACAAAAGTGGAAATAGATGATCGTGACAAGCATATGATTTTGCTTGCCCATCAAAATGAAGAATATACTAATATCCTTGTGTCTCTTGATTTCGGTATTACTGGAAAGTATAAAAGCCAAAAATTTGAAACACTTGATGAAGTCGCAAAAGAAATCAAAGAATGGGGAGACATTTGCGATCTAACTGTAGAAAGTGAAGATATTCAAGCGTATTTTGATTATCTAGATACTGAGCATATGGGAGATTGCACTTGTGTTCCATGTTCTTGTATTCGTTGTCGAGTAGAAGATATGCTAGGAATAAACACCATTGCTGGCCTTGGTAAACACTCTGCTGCTAAAGTCTATGGTGCATTTGGCAAAAATGGCGATAAAACAATAGACGAAGTAATTGCGATTCTTGAGGCAGATAGAGAATATATAAAACCAGATACATGGCCTGATAAGGTTGGTTGGGACGTTCATATTCCACGTTGGGAAAGTGAACGCAAATCCGCAGTAGAGTGGCTAAAAAAATATAAAGAAGAACATAATTTTTAGTGTTGACAAGTAGCATAGTGTATGCTACTATAAAGATATAAATGAGGTAAAAAATGGAAGAATCTGTAGCTATTGTTTTTGTAGGATTGCCAGCAAGCGGCAAAAGCACATTTATATCTAAGCTTTTAAACAATGATAATTTTTTTGTTTACTCGACTGATGCTTATATTGAAGAAGTTGCAAAGCAAAATGGCAGCACATACAATGCTACTTTTGATGCTGAAATTAAATACGCAACAAAATTCATGGATGAAAAGTTAGTAGAAGCAATATCTACTCGTGATCCGATCATTTGGGATCAAACCAATATGAGTGACAAAAAACGCAAGAAAATAATCCACAAGTTGGAAAAATTTTATAATATACATTGTGTTTGCTTTATGCCGCCACAGAATAAAAAAGAAGAAGATGAACTGATGTATCGTCTTTCACATCGTGAAGGCAAATTTATACCAGCTTATGTCATTGACAATATGTTGGGAAGTTTTGTAATTCCACATGTTGACGAAGGCTTCAAAAGCGTTAGATTTTTTGACATATATGGGAATGCTATTCATTCTAAGGACAATGACTGGCATTCTGAAATTATAAAAACTTCTGGATTTTCCAGAGTTGGACATAATAACATTTAATCTGGATAATAATATGGATGAAAAAAATTTAAAATTACTGAGAGATTCTTTTGGTATATTAAAAATAGAAAAAAGTTATACAAAATCATCATACGACGATTTTCAGTATACAATGGATTATAGCTTTTCTAAAAATATAGCAATACCAATGGCAACAACTTATAACTACGAAATATTGGCAGAATCATATTTTGTCGAAACTCTTTTAAAAATGATTCAAAATTCAAAATATGGAAGTGATACTCCTGCTTCTCTTTCTGACATGTATGATGAATTGAAGAATCAATACCATAAAGAAAAACGAGAATTGAAGCTACAACGTGAACATCCAGAATTAGCAGAAATAATGCGTGATTATAATGTCACAAAAGCATTAATACTACAAGAAAAATATAAATAATATTACAAAAAACTATAAATAGTTCTTGACAGCAGAGCATAAATAGTGTAAGATACCTAAATAATATTACACAAGAAAGACAAGACCTGAAATGAAGATTTTTATGATTTATATGATTGAAGAGTTTTATAAAACCACGAGGGGTGGTATTCTATAGTTATATGCAAATATAAGATAGAAAATCGCCCCCGTAGAGAAATCTTCGGGGGTTTTTTATTGGAGAAATGAAATGATAAGTTTAAGTGATGTAAAAATAGCAATTTCTGAATTACAAGACAATGATGAAACCGCAAATAGTCTAGCGGTAGAAATTCTAGAATATCTTGTTAAAAATGGAAATTGGTATACAGATTTGTGCGATTGTGATTTTGATGCAAAAGATAATTGCGAAGATTGCACTTGCGGATTGGCACAATTTTTAATATTGTCGCCAGATGAAGAATAAACGGCGTGATAGCTCAGTTGGTAGAGCAAGTGACTCATATTCACTCGGTCGTAGGTTCGAATCCTACTCACGCCACCAAAAATTTAGGGACGAAGCGATAACATCAATCTCCCATGCTCTTTGAAAATTTACGAATTCGTAGTAGGAAAATTCCGATAATCTACAAATAGATATTGACACTAGCACACGAATCGTGCTATAGTCACATTAATGGGTCGTATGCTACAAGGTGTGGCAACGGACTGTAACTCCGTCAGGGAAACCTACGCTTGGTTCGATTCCAAGGCGACCCACCATTATTTTATTAATCAGGAGAATGTCATGTCTAAAAAATGCGACAACTGTAGATTTGCAAGGTTCAAAGAAGAAGGTTATTCAGAATGGACCATTGAAGGTGTATCATTTGAATGCATGGTTAATGAACACCCTGATGGTAAATTTGATCGCTGGTATGGCGAAGATGGTAGACTTCACTGGGCATTATGGTGCAAAAAATATGAAAGTGGGACTCCAATCAAACTAGGCGTTAATGGTAAAGCATAATGAATATTCATGTAACAAAAGGCGACACCCTGCAATTTGGTGTTGGATGGCTCAATAAAGAAGATTACGGCGAAGGTGGGTTTTTTATTATGTTTGGTTATAGATATATCAACTTTTGGAAAAAGCTGGACATTACTCAATTTGCTAAAGAATATTATGAGTGATTATTCAAAGTTAATAGACGCTCATAAAATTATGATGAACAGATACAGAAATTTCATCATATGGAGCAAATTTACCGATGAACAGTTTTTATTAAATTTCTGTGATACTGCACAAACTCTAACAAATCCAGACAAGTTAAGTCGTTGGGTTGGTTATATACAAGGTGTGTTGATAGAACGAAAGGTTATTGACACTGATACTGAACGAAATTTTAGTAGAGAAATATATAAACCGATATATGACGAATTAGGGTTTGATTCAACCACTATAGATGTATAACTATGCCAAACAAAATTAAAAAAATTAATAGAAAATTAAAAGCTGCAATGAAACTCTTTATAGACCATGAAGATACAAATGCATTAAAAAGCATTGCAAAATTAATGAAAGAACGAGAAATTGTTCTTTCACTGAAAGAAAATACCAATGAATAAACCACACTATTGGCATTATTGTAATCATTGTGAACATGATGTTGTTATCTGCGGAAAATGTGGAAATAACACATGCAATGGTGGATATGGAACTGTTGACGGAAAACAATGTGATTCATGTCCGTCTGCATATGAATTATATCTAAACCAAATGAATAAAAAAGACGAATAAAATGAAACAATATCCTTGGAAATTTAAACTAGATTGGACTGGAATAGAATGGTGGCAATCTGAAAAAACTCTTGGTTCAAATCACTATTTCTATTATTTTAGATGGGGATTGATGGACAAAGAAATGCGGGAAGCATATCGTGAATTTAATAAAGATACACATGTTCGTAAAGTTTTTGGCTTTTCAAATTTTGGATTACATAAATTTTGGTATGATTGTCCACATGCTCAACTAAATATTTATTTTTTTGTAATTTATTGGTCCACACCATGGACAGATATGCCTAAAGATTATTGGGATAAAAAATGAACAAAACATCTACAAAAGCAGTAAAATGTAGTATTTGTGGCGAATGGATGATGCCATGGCTAATATGTGAAGATACCAGCCATTGTCCATATTATGATGAAGGTGATGTTGGTCCATGAAAGTAAAAGAACTTATTGAAGAATTGAAAAAGTTCCCACCAGATGCAGAAGTATACCGCGATGCGGGCGACTTCAAAGATGATTGGCGTAGAATTTATCGGCTAAGTGATCTGAATAATTGGGGAACATATGGAGTTTTAATAGAATGAAAAAGATTTGTCCTAACAATTTTGCTCATGTCGGAAAATCATGTGGAGCAAAATGTATTTGTTTTAAAGATAAAACCGCAATTTCTACACCAATCCAAAAGACAAAATAACATAGTGCTTGCAATCTAATCTGAACCATGTTACTATAGTGTAGTAACAAATTAATCACAAGTGAGAAAAGATATGAAAATTGAATACCGTAAGGGAGACTTGTTTTCCACCGACATTACTGCTATTGTTCATGGCTGTAATGCTCAAGGTGTTATGGGTTCTGGCGTAGCGAAGATTGTCAGAGAAAAATATCCAAAAGCATATGATCGTTATGTGAGTGAGTATAATCTAAACAAGCATCTTAAACTAGGACATGTAATTCCTGTTCCATGTGGCGATAGGGTAAATGAGCCTGATAATTTCAAAATTATCATCAATGCTATTACACAAGACTTTTATGGACGTGATGGAAAACGATATGTAAGCTATGATGCCATTGCCGATTCGATGAACATTATTAATCGGTTTTTTGAAGTTTACGGAATTAGTGAAGTTGCTATGCCGCAAATTGGTGCTGGTTTGGGTGGTGGTGATTGGAATGTAATCGCTGCAATTATTGAATCAGAACTAGTAAACGTAAAGCCAGTTGTATACACCTTGGAGTAAATCATGTGGAGAAATAAGTATTTTATATTTTCACTTCTTCTATTTTCGCTGCAATTGTATATATTAATATATTCATTAATATGGTTTAATTGGGTGAATATCTTATTTTGCTTTGTTAATACAGTTATAACTGGATACACATTTTTAAAAATAACTTATGATATTCATAAAGATAAATGGGAAAAATTGTAAAATGCTTTTATTAAATTTCACTGGACAACCAGGAGCAGGAAAATCTACAATTGCTGCTGGAGTATTTCATATTTTGAAAAAACGAAAGTGGAATGCAGAATTAATTACAGAATATACAAAAGAATTAATTATGCAAGAAGATTACTGGTCACTAAATGACGAACTAATTGTTTTTACTGAAAAATATATCCGTATAAAACGAATGAAAAATGTTGATCTTGTAGTGACCGATAGTCCGCTAATAAATTCTATGGTATATGGAAAAGAGCAATATAGCGAGTCTGGTTCTAAGTTTTTTTATGATATATCTTTAAAGTTTGATTCTCTATATTTTGTAGTAGAGCCAAAAACAGAATATATTCCATTTGGACGAATGCCAGATGAAAATAAAGCTGTTGAAGCAGGAAAAGAAATTATTTCGATACTTGACAACATACCGCACCCTGTCTATAAGATAGAAGGAAACGATTCTGGTATGAATAAAGCAGTCGATATTATAGAACAAGAAGCAAGAAAACGTAAATACGTTACATTCTAACTTGACATGGATAGCAGAATCATCTACTATCCATGTATAGCCAAAGTGGAAAGGGAATAGTCATGGCAAAGAAAATTAAACTAAAACTACCAAAGGAACGAAATCCTTTTGTTCAGCATTTGGTTAGTAAAACAGGTGGTGGTTATCACGGCAAAAGCAAAAAAGCACAACGCCGCGATGATAAAGCAGCACTTCGTAAAGGAAGCAACAATCAAGACGATTTTGACAAGGTAATAACTTTCTCTAAATCGTCTTACGGATCGGTAGCTGAGTTGGTTTAGCGATGGACTTTTAATCCGTGTCAACGTGAGTTCGAACCTCACCCGATCCACCAAAATATCCCCATGTAGCTCAGTTGGTAGAGCAAATGACTGAAAATCATTGTGTCGGCGGTTCGATTCTGTCCATGGGGACCACAAATAGGTGCAATATGAGCAATAACGTAGAACTTCAAAAATTATTAGACGAAGAAGCACGACTATCAAATATTGCATACCAAAATAAGACTACTGTGGATTTAAGTTCAATTCACAATAAAATTAAAGCACTTCGTGGAACAACACCAATGCCATGTTGGAAAGAGGATGATTGTTCTACTGAATTTTTAATGCGTTGTCCATGGCGTATTGACTGTGGATAACATATATGATATTCTTGTCCTGTAGCTCAGATGGTTAGAGCGAACGGCTGATAACCGTTAGGTCACTGGTTCGATTCCAGTCAGGACAACCAAAAATAGAGGGTAAAAATGAAAATTGTAATTTTGACAGGTTCGGGAATTTCCGCAGAAAGTGGTATTCCAACATTTCGCGGTTCTGATGGACTATGGAATGGTTACAATGTAACTGATGTAGCAACACCAGAAGGTTATTATAGGAATAAACAGCTAGTGCTGGATTTTTATAATGAACGTCGAAAGGATGTTTCATTAGTTGAACCCAATGAGGCACATTTTGCTATTGCAAAATTGCAAAAATCAAATATGCATGAAGTTATGCTTATTACCCAAAACGTAGATGATTTGCACGAAAGAGCGGGTGCAACTAATGTTTTGCATATGCATGGAAGTTTAGCTAATGCAATTTGTGCAAAATGTGGAGAAGTTTTTCCAGCAAATGAACATATGTTAGTAACTGATCCTTGTCCAGAATGTGGAGAAACACAAGTAAGGCCAGATATTGTTTGGTTTGGTGAAATACCATATTACATGGATGAAATTGATTATCAACTCAGGAATTGTGATATTTTTGTATCAATCGGAACTTCTGGAAATGTTTATCCAGCAGCAGGATTTGTAAAGATTGCAAAGAAGAAAAAAGCAAAAACAGTAGAATTAAATCTAGAAGCAACTGGTAATTACTATGATTTTTCTCAAAGAAAACTAGGTCTTGCTACTGTAGTTGTGCCAGAATGGGTTGAAGAAATACTAAAATAAATTATGGCCCCATAGATTATGGGTTAGATCGCTGCCCTTTCAAGGCGGAGAATCGGGTTCAAGTCCCGATGGGGCTACCAATAGAAAGATATAGATATGTCATATAAAACATCAGAAACAACGATGACTAAAAGCCTAAAATGTTTTTGTTATTCGTGTGGGCATCTTGGTTATAATCCAGTTGATGTTGTAGAAAAAATATGGGCAGATGGCGACAAGACTATAACTCCAGTAAACACAAATGAAAGATATAATTGCACTAAGTGTATTAAAAAATCTTTTGTAGTATTTAATCAATACAATATGCCACTTGCCGTTGAATTTTTGCTAAAAAATATGTATCAAATAAAACAGGCACAATCAAGTGAAGCTATCACATTTTTGGCAAATATATTGGATGTTAAGTAATGGCAGAATTTTGTTTTATTGGACCCAAATGCGAAGAGTGGGATAAAGATGCATTGTTTTGCGACGATGATGTTTTACTTGAAATCCAAAATTCGGAAACATCAATGGCTCACTTACTAGCTCGTATTGGTAAATTTAAATCAGTAAAAGATGCTAAACGTAATGGATGGGATAAACCGATTCTAATGGGTTGGTCTGAATTTACTATTGGAAAAGGCATAAATCGGGTTGATATTTATATTTGGAATCCTAGTTGCACATTAGATGAATTTAAGGAAGAATAAATGAACTCTTTTGAGGATTTTGCTTCTGAAATGAAGACGTATCATAATGATATTTGTGTATTGTATGATTCGGAAATTGTTCGTCTTGTTGGCGTTCATCAAGATACATATGATTTTTACTACACTGTGAAATCGCTTGACAAGAAGCGTGGAAGCTTCTATTATGCTAGTGCAGTGGGTCATTTGATTAGTCTAAAAGGAATATATCCGTCTGAACGATATGATCACATGAATGATGTTTTTAATATAAATGGTGCTACCGAAGAAACAGAGTTCTTGATAACTGAGGATCATGTTGATAAAGATTATGGCCTTATTCTAGGAATAGACCCCGTTGAAGATGATAAAAGTGATGAACTAATCTAAAAGGAAGCCAAATTGTGAAAATTCGTGAATTGATGGAAGTATTAAAAGACTTAGACCCAGAAATGGAATGCATCATGCAAGGCGATGCCGAAGGTAATGATTATAGCCCATTAGCTGGTGCTGATCCAGATGCGATTTATATTGCAGAAACTACTTGGTATGGTAAGGTATATTCTACTGATTGGTCAGCAGAAGATGCCGATATGTCCGAATCTGAATGGAAAAAGATGCTTAAAAATCCACGTTGTCTAGTTCTATATCCTGTTAATTGAGGCAAAAATGTATAGGGTATTGACCAGCGATTATCAAATGTATAAAGGTTCCTATCAAACTATTGAAGGAACCGAAGAATGCATTGGTGAAGGGTTTAACTGGCGGGAAGCACATCTTAATGCATTGCAAAATGATACTAGATATAAATTGTCATGGTATCAAAAACTCCACGAAGGTTTGTGGTATGAATGCGACAGTGATGGAAAAATATTACCACATGCTCCAAGTGATCCGCAAGAAATTCCATTTTCCGAAGATTTTATTGATGAAATGAAAGATAATCCAAAAGAATATAATTTACAAATGGATGATAATGGAAATTATATTATTCCAATAAAAAGTGTTCCAAAATAGGATAAGATTATGACTGATCAAGAACTATTGTCAAAAGCTGTAAAATTTGAAATTAGTAAAACTGAAGATATTTTCATAGAAAAACGTGGAGAAAACTCATGGTGTGTATCTATGTATGGAACAGTTATTGATCATCATTTGGAACGGCATTACGAACCTTCACCTAGTAATAGGACACAAGAATTTATTGATGCAACTAGATTTTCATTGACAGAAGCATTTGAAATAGCTAACAGGTATATACAAAAATGACAGAAGTAAACAGTTTTGCTGCATTATTCGAACCATGCACATGTGAAGCAAAATATACAATTGAACCACATGGACGTGGATATGCTCTATATCACGGGCGTTGCAATCATCGTCATGGATACAATTTGATTAACATGATAGAACCAGCTTGGAATTTTAACCCATCACATATAGAATACCTTATTAATCGTGGTGCAAAGGATATTGAAAATGAAAATACCGTATAGACAAACTTACGAATATGGTTGGCAAAAAGTAGAACTCACTGGTAAATGCAAACGTGTTACTGGTGGTCCATATGGTGATCGTAATTATGTTCAAATTAAAAATAAATTTTTTGGTATACCTATGGGAAATATGTGGGTAGATGAACAGGATATTAGTTATTTTGATGAAGTTAGCGTAGTTGAATATACTTGCAATTGTCAAGAAAAACAAAACAATGAGGGCACACTATGACTTACAATCTACTAGATTTTACCAAACCAACAAAAGTTGATGTTGGTGGTGGATTTGATGGTGGCCCAGAAGGTGGATATGTTCCACAAATGGGCCTTGTAGATGCTACACGATGGAAAGCCAAGCAATTCAATCTTGGAAAAGAAAATGCTAGGATTGAATTGAGAAAAACATTTACTGGCATCAACAACGGCCAAGGTAGCACACAAGTTACTATTTTTGTTGCATTAAACGGTTGGGACTATGCTGCCAAGTATGAAGCACGAACTGAAAATGTTAAAGGTGAATGGTTTCATACTGATACCCGTGGTCTTAATGTTCGTATGAGCATGAACGGTCCATTATTAATGACATTTGATCAATTTAATGAAATACATCAAATTGTAGAAGAAGCAAAGCAGTATCTTACCGAAAATATTAAAAAGCAGGAAATATAATGTTATTGACACGTGACGAATTCAGAAAACAAGTTTTTGAGCGAGATAATCATCGTTGCGTGATTTGTGGTGCAAAAAATGGTGACAAACATGTAAAGCTAGACGCCCATCATATTATTGAACGGCGTCTATGGAGTGACGGTGGATATTATCTTGAAAATGGGGCAACCCTATGTGATAATGAACATGAATCTGGTATTAATATTGGTTGTCATTATGAAGCAGAAACTACAGAAATCAGTGTAGAAGATATTCGTATTGCTGCAAAAATTGATAAAGTTATTGTTCCAGAAGATATGTATCCAGATCATGTATATGATAAGTGGGGAAATGTTGTTCTGGAAAATGGAAAAAGAACAAAAGGTCCGCTATTTTATGATGAATCTGTTCAAAAGGTTTTAAAACATCATCCAGATTACGATAATCTATTTGTAGAATATGTAAAATATCCAAGAACTTATCATTTACCATGGTCACAGGGTGCAACTGATGATGATAGAGTAATGCATGATCTTTCGAATTTTGTTGGAAAGCGTGTTATTGTTACAAGAAAAATGGATGGTGAAAATTTTACTGGATATAAAAACTATTGTCATGCACGTAGTGTAGATGGTAGATCACATTATACCCGTGATTGGGCAAAAAACTTTTGGCTTTCTAAGTCATATGAAATTCCAGATGGCTGGCGAGTTTGTGCGGAAAATCTTTATGCAGTTCATTCTATTAAGTATACAAATCTTCCAAGTTACCTATTAGGATTTAGTATTTGGAATGAAATGAATGTATGTCTTTCATGGGATGAAACAGTAGAATGGCTTTCTTTGCTTGACATTCCTATGGTTCCTGTGCTATATGATGGTATATGGAATGAAGAATTAATTAAGGCATTATATAACGAAAAAACCGATAGCTTAGAGCATGAAGGATATGTGGTAAGACTTGCTGACAGTTTTGAATATAAAAATTTCAAAAAATGTGTCGCCAAATATGTAAGAAAAAACCACGTATCATCGCAAAAACATTGGTTTTATGGTAGCAGGGATCACGATAAAAATGAAATTCAAACAATTTTATCATGAAGAATCTATAGGTTATTGCCAAGTTGAAGAAGATGTATACGAAGAAAGAGTAATACCAGAAATACGCGGAATACAAATATTATCAATCACTCCAGAAGAAAGAGAAAAGATTGAGGAATATTGTGATGAAATGGGATTATGGCATATCGCAGAATTAGTATATTTCGATACAGAAGAAGATAGAATACAATTTTTATTAACGTGGAGTTAAAATGACTACCAATACATGGTTCACAAGTGATTTGCATTTAGGTCATGCAAATATTATTAAGTATAGCAATCGTCCATTCTCAGGTGTTGAAGAAATGGATAGCACACTTATTACAAACTGGAATACCAAAATTCAACAATATGACCATGTATGGTTTTTGGGGGATTTTTGCTTTGCTGATTTGGAAAAAGGTCAGTCTTATCTAGATCGGTTAAATGGTGTTAAACATTTGATCCGAGGAAATCATGACAAAACTGGTGTTCAACTAAAAGGTTGGGCAAGCATTGATGATATGGTTGAAATCAAAGTGAATAAGCAATGGATTACACTGTGCCATTATGCTATGCGAGTATGGAATAAATCACATCATGGCACTTGGCATTTATATGGTCATAGCCATGGGTCTTTGCCAGATGATTCAAATTCTTTATCATTCGATGCTGGTGTTGATTGTCATAATTATATGCCACTATCTTTTGATGATGTTGGTAGAATTATGAAAAAGAAAACGTGGAAACCAATTGACCATCATGGAAGGGAATAATAAATGTTAATGCTATTATTAGCTAAGATTTTTGTAATTATTTCTTTTACATTTGTTTTTATTATTGCTATGAAAAATCAATGGGGTTTTACTGCACTATGCTTTGGAATAGCACTTTTAGCAAGTGGAACTAATATAATAGCAACAGAATATTATTCAACTGTAGAGGAAATAAAAAATGAACCGTGAGAAATTTCAAGAAGTTGTAGATATTATAGCTGGCAAAGAATACTATCGTGATAACAAAGCCAAAACAATATGGAATGGAAAATACGGTCCTAGACGTGTTATCTATGTTGAATGGGAAACTGGCGGTGCCCAAGGTGGAAACTGTTGGGGCGATGAAGCACATTATTATTCTGTGAGTGATACGGAAAAAGAACTTACTGATCTATATGAAATTCTAAAAGAAGTGTGTCCGCATATTTCGTTCTTGCAGTTCATGGATTTAAAGAAATTAATATATTATACTGACAGAACAGAAAGCGAATATTACGGTAATTATACTGATTATAAACGTGCAAATATAAATGTTGATGATCTGTGGAATTATCTAGTATCCAATGAGTTGGTAGATAATGTATGAAATTATATTAATTGTTGGGCTTCCTGGTTCTGGAAAAACCCATTTGGCAAACACATTATCAAATGAGTCTAGAATTTTTGATGATATTACTAGCATAGATGATTTGCCATCTAATGATAATTTTGTTATTGTTGATGTAAATTTTTGTGATTCTAATATATTAAAAAGAGCAATTAATATTTTAAATAATAAATTTTCACATCACACTATTGATATAATGTATTTTGAAAATGATCCAGTTAAATGTAGAAAAAACGTGGAACATCGAAAGCTACACCAAACCGATACTAGAAATGTTGAAGGAACAATAAAGAGATTTGAAAAAATCTACAATCCTCCACCAAACAGTATGAAGATTTGGGTTGCAAACGCCTTAGAAATGTGATATATTATCTTATAAGGAGAATCGCTATGCCGAAGAATGAAGAAAGAAAATATCTGGTATTTCTAGACATAGATGGTGTTCTCGCATCAAGTCGAGTTCATTTTTCATGGGACAATGAATACAATGTATGGAGTAAATTTGATCCTGTTGCTGTTGACTTTTTCAACAAAATATGGGACAGATATCCAGTAGAATTTGTTGTAATGTCTACATGGAAAAATGGACTTGATTTAAGTGATGGTATGATAACTCATTGGGTTATGGCAGCATTTAAAAATGCTGGTTTTCGTGGAAAATTTGCAGACCCATGGAAAACAAATCCAACAAATGACGGAATATTGCATACATCAGATCGGGCAGTAGAAGTAAAAAGTTACTTAAATACATTTGCAAGTGATGTTAAGGACTTTATACTGTTTGACGACAATAGATACCGTTTTAAAGAAGTATTAGGAAAAGGACGACTCGTTCAAACTAATCACGAAGAAGGTCTATTGTATAGACATATGAAAGATGCCCATAGTTTAATGGGACAATGGCATGAAAGATAAAGGAATTTAAAATGAAATTTTGGATTAATTATGACTCTGATTAAGTAACTTTACTTAATTGGAGAAAAAAATGAGCAGAACTTATAGAAAAACCAAATGGATTCTTGAAGAATCCAAGGAACACTATATTAAAAAGAACATTTCATATACTCATACTCGTTGGCATTATGAATATACTATGTCAGACGAAAACAGAAAAAAATACGAACGTGATTTGGAAATTTACGAAGAAAAGCTTAAAACTTTTAATTCTGGATTTCCAATTGAAGGCGGATATTGGAATTTGAAAAAGCCAGAATATTGGCATTACAAAACTGCAAAAAAAGTATATGATGTTGTTGACATTGAAGAAGAAATAGAATATTATTCAACACGTTATGATAAGTGGTCAAGAGACGGATACTTGAGCGAAACTGGTAGAAACAAACTTTACAAAGAATGGTCCAAACAGTGCGTTCGTAACAAGAATAGAATTCTAGAAAGAAAAATACTAAAAGATGAAGATTACGATCATTTGTCTTATCCAAACTATTATATGGCAAAATATCTCGCATGGAGTGTATGGTAATGTATGACGATCACAAACACGAACCTTATGATGGGTATGGGCCTGGATATACCAAATGGTATATTGATGATGAAGGCGAGATAATGACCGCTAAGTGGAATGATAAAGCTTGGCGGTCACGAACCTTTGTTTTTGTGGAAGAATTGGTTGGAAAAAACACAAGTCGTAATGATATCTTAAAACTCATTCGTGATGCATATGCAGAAGGAATGAAAGATCAGCTTGAAATAATTCAACGAACTCTTGGAATAAAAAAATGAACTTTACGCTAACACAAGAACAAGTTAGTAGAATATACGAATGGGTTGATGCAGAAAACAAAATAGCAATCAAAAAACAAAAGATTGCTATTTTGTCAGATAATCCCGATTATGACACTTACAAATATTATTGGGATTATGATCAGCCATATTCTGGTGCAGTTGGAGTTTCGCCAACATTTTCATTTACAATAACGAGTATTGGTATTATTATCAAAATAACACATCCACATACCAATTCGGTTTTAGATATTACCGAATATGATATGTGGTAAACTTTAACACTAACAATAGGATATAACATGGAATTTTTACTATTTGGACTATCTGGTGGGATTTGGTTTCTAATCTTCCTCGCCGCTTTCGTTATTTTTGGAATGGTTTCGTCAGAGTATGATAACTTTTTCTGGGGAACACTAACTCTTATTTCAGGTTTAGCAATTATGGAATGGGTGTTTGCAGTTCCTGTTTGGGCTACAATTATGGCTAACCCATTAACTGTTATTGTAATCGCAGCAGTTTATATACTTATCGGTTCACTATATGCTGGTTTTTGGAAATTTCGCAATTTTGTCTTAAAAAATGAAGGCCATATTAAAGAAGCATTTATTAATTGGATCAAAAGTAGTCCAAGCTATGAGCGTAAAGACGACATTACTGAAATTCTAAAATCAGATGAAAAGTTTGAGCAATTCCTTGACTCTAATTATTATCCAATGGCACCAAGCAAACATAAAAATCGTCTTGCAAATTGGGTGTTGATGTGGCCGTTTGCTCTGCTATGGGAACTTTCGCATAAACCTGCTATTTGGCTATGGGATACAATCTATTCTCAACTTGGAACATTGTTCTTAGAAATCAGCAAAAGCACTGCTCGTTCACTTCGTAACAAAAGTTCAAAGTAATGTCTGACTATTATTCTTCAAGAATTGACGAAAAAACTCGCTTAATTAATACACAAGGAAGAACATTCCTTGTGTATGAAGATGGATCACATGAAGTAAAAATTGAAATCAGTAATATTAGAATGACTCTTCTTGCATTACAAGACATGATTTCTTCTAAAGCAAGAGAATGGTGATGGACAATAAAAAAATTATAGGCACGTTAGAAGGTTGCGTAAACTGGATGAGTGCAATTCTTGTATTAATTGAAGAAACCGATTGTAATCCAGATGATCCTGAACGGTTTGATGAAATTTTGATTGCTACTACCCTAATGATGGGACAAGCTGAAAATCTAATTAGCGAATTGAAAAGAGAAAAACTATGAAACAAATCATTGTTATGCGAAAAGATTTAAAAATGCCAAGAGGTAAAGAAATTGCACAAGGTGCACATGCAAGTATGAAAGCAACGCTGCTTCATATGGATGATTCTCGTGTAAAAGAATGGCTTTCAGGTATGTTTACTAAAATTGCAGTAGGCGTTAATAGCGAAGAAGAACTATTAGATGTTCTTAATCGTGCCAAAGAAGCTGGTGTTATTGCTGAACTAATTACTGATTCTGGACTTACGGTATTTAATGGTGTTCCTACCAATACTTGTATTGCGGTAGGTCCAGATACAAATGAAAATTTACAAGCAATTACTGGAAATTTAAAGTTACTATAATGAAAATATCTATTGATTTTGACGATACCTATACAAAAGACCCAGAATTATGGGATATTTTTGCAATCTCTGCTCTAGCCAGAGGCCATGAAGTATATTGTGTTTCATTTAGATATGAATCACAAATGGGTAAAGTTAAAGATTCAATAGGAAAAATAATTGGCATAGATAAATGCATCGGAACTAACCATTCTGCAAAAGATGCATTTATGAAACAAAATCACAATATTACTATTGACGTATGGATTGATGATTTGCCTGAATTAATTAGAGACTCACTTCTGATTTTAAGCAACCCTATGCAATATACCCCTTGACATACCGATTAGAATCACCTATAATGCAAATCACGATAAAAGGAAACGCTATGAAAACGTCATTTGAGATAAAATCTGGTAAAATTCGTGTAACTGATCCATGCTATGATAAAAACACATGGTGTTCAGGTGTTATTGAAAATGCATTATCTGGCGAATGGTTTGCCGATTCTGTTATTCTAGATAATTCTCAGACAAATGGATGGGGTTCTCGTGTTAGCGAACTTGTAATCTGGCACAAAGATTATGACGCAAACAATATTTTGGAATTGACAGATATTGATGTTGGCGTTGATTCTGGTCAAGCTGGCTTCTTTGATGAAGCGGAATACCCAGAAGGTGATACTGGCGAATACGGTAATACTGAAACATTTTATGGAAAGGTATGTGAAGGAACTGCTGGTGAACCAAAACAAGTAAAACGTAAATTGTTTGGCGATGATGATATTAAACTGTTAAGCGAAAGTGGGCTTAGTTCTGCCTCACTAGAAGTTATGCGTTCACGTGAAGTTACCGACACAATTTACGATTATCTAGGTATTGCAAATGTTGGGTTTGGTGTTGCTACCCATTCTGGATATGGCGATGGTGGATACCGTTGCTATATTAAACGAAACCAAGATGGCAACGTAGTAGCTGCAAAAATTGTTTTCATCAATGAAAGCGAAGATGAAGATGAAATGTCGCTTGAAGATGCAGTCGATACTATAATTGAAAGCATAAATAACAACACCATTAGTGAAGAACATTTAAACACCCTAAAAAACGTTTTTCTTAAAAATTAATACTTATAATATCCTGCGAAGTAGTGTTAACGGTTAGCACGTCTGATTGTGGATCAGAAAGAGCAAGGTTCAAATCCTTCCCGCAGGACCAAAAATACACTTGACAACCATGCCCGAATCAGATATAACTACGGCATAGACAAAAGGAAAACCCATGAAAATTGCAGCTTCTTTGATTGCCACACTGCTATTTGCAGTGCAAGCTAATGCCCAAGTTATCGGTAGTGTAGATACAACTTGGCGAATGATTGGTTCAAATGATAAAATTTCAGTTGAACGATTTGATGATCCAAAAGTAGAAAACGCTAGCTGCTATGTAAGCTATGCACAAACTGGTGGTGTTTCTGGTTATGTTGGCTTTGCAGAAGACCCTTCGCGGTTCTCTATTGCATGTCGTGCAACTGGTCCAGTAACTATCAAAGAAAACATTGGGTCAGAATTTGAAGAAGTATTTTCCCGCGATACCAGTATCTTGTTCAAAGAAATGCGAGTAAGTCGTATGCTAGACACTGAAAAAAACGTGTTGATCTATCTTGTATGGTCAACTCAACTAATTGATGGTTCGCCATTTAACTCCGTAACTGCAATCCCACTAAATCAATAATCTGAAAGGAAATACTATGTCTCACTATGTAGTCCGTATGGGCAACAAATATCGCATGATGGATGAAAAGAACATCGAAGTATGCGACACTCTTCCAGCACAAAATTATATTGTTCAATATAGCGATATGAGTGGCGAATATTGGCTAGAACCGATTAGCGACTTTGAAATGCCAAAAAAACTATATGGGGACTCTACCCGCAAAGCAGATCGTATTTTGCAAACGTTCTTGTCTCGCCCCCTGACCACAGGTGTTCTGCTTAATGGGGTTAAAGGTAGTGGCAAAACTATGCTTGCCAAGCTAGTATCTTTTAATGCTGCAAAAGAAAACATCCCAACTCTTGTAATTAATAAGCCATATTGTGGCGATGGGTTCAATCAATTCATTCAAAGCATCAATGGACCATGTATCATTCTGTTTGATGAATTTGAAAAAGTATACGATTATCAAGAACAAGAACGTATTCTTACTTTGTTTGATGGGGTTTATCCAAGCAAAAAGTTGTTCTTGCTTACTACAAACCAAAAGCACAATGTGAGCGAATACTTGAAAAATCGCCCAGGTCGTATCTATTATACCTTCTCATTCGACACTCTGGAAAGTAAATTTGTTCGTGAATATTGCGAAGATAACCTAAAGAACAAAGCACACATCGAAGATGTTGTTCGTTATACTCAAGTATTCAGCTTCTTTAACTTTGATATGCTAGCAGCAGCGGTTGAAGAAATGAACCGTTACAACGAAAATCTTGTTCAAGTTCTAGAATATCTGAACATTGATCCAGAAACTCGTCGTGATGATACGCACAATGTAACTTTTGAGTTCAATGGGGTAGCAGTCAAAATTTACGACTCTTATCGTGGGTTCTCACCTAACAGCTTTAGTCTAGAATTCAATCCGCTTGAAGATGAAGATTTGGTTGAACATATGTTCAAGAAAAATCCAACCTTTAAGAAGAAAATTGCCTCTCTACTTGATGAATATGGAATGGTCAATTTTGATGCGAAAGATATTCATAAGTTTGATCCAGAGACAAATACTTTTGTTTATAAACTTTCGAGTGACACTACAAATGCTACTCTAACAGTTACCAAAAATCCTCCACCAATTGAATTTAACTATTCAAAGATGATGGACTACATGATGTAAAAATCGTAGGCGGAATGTAAAATAGTTCTTGACATTGCATTCCGCCTATGATACTATAATAGAAATAAAAGGAAACGCACATGAAAATCTCTCTCCGCAAAGCAAATGCTCTACAACTTGCAATCACCGAAGTTATCAATTCAATCAATACTAATACTGAATTTGAGATTTCTCAGTTTGAAGAACCTATTGAATTAATTTCAGCACGTCATACGGATTTTGTGAAAAACCTAAATCGTCGTGATGTGTTAACAGATGTTCTTTATAATATTCGCAAGGATATTGGCAATGCAAACAATGCATCTGGTATTGATAATCTTCTGTGCGAAATTGCAAAAGTAGAAAAGAAAATGCAGTTTGCCGTTTCTATTTCTAAGCAACGTCCAAAAGTGGATGATAAAGTTATTTTAGGAAAGCTTGAAAAACTTCGTAATCAGACTGAGGGCGGTAACTACTACGGTCATGAAGAATCTGTAAGAACTTCTTTCTTGTCACAAGAAGATTTGGATAAGTTCAAATCAAACGCAGCTTCTTTCAAAAAGCTAAAACAAACTCTTCAAGATCAATTGCTCGAACTTAATGTTCGGACAGATATTGAACTTGATGAACTCGCAGTAAATATTCTTCAACAAGAAGAATTACTGTAAATAAATTTGAAGCATAAATTGATCAACTTGGTTATTTTATGCTTCAAGGTAAGAAGGATAATTGAACGTATATTCTTTTTCATTCTTCGGAAAGAAAATATTTGGTCACGGCCTTGTAAGCCATTATATATCGTTTATGTGATCTGGAATATTAAATATTCAAATTTGTGAACATGCTATCCAGAAATATATAAACCATTGCAAATTGTGATTTGTATTTTGTTTCTTGCATATTGTTATTGAATTATATGTCTTATTCTTCTTACCGCCTTAATATGAATCACTACAGCATATTACGCGATAGAAACTGTTTGGGGAAACCCAATTGTAGGTTCGAGTCCTACTGCTAAACACGGTTTAGTATGGTGAAATGGTATACACGGCAGAGCAATCCCCTGATTCAGACAAAAGCCCCATTATTGGGGCTTTTATATTTTGATATATAGCCCATTTATAGTTGTAGATGTTGAAATTAATTCAATAAATGCAGATGTGTCTGCTCCTGATGCTAATGTAGTAACACCCGTTGACACTTGTGCGGGCAACACACCGTCCAAGCTAATAGAATCCGTTCCTGTTCCAGTTATTTTAGTTGCGATTACTTTAACAATTCTTCCAGCAGTATAGTTGGTATATACAATATTAAGTCCATTACCCCATGAACATGTAATAATGTCATCTGTTGCAAAGTCAACAGTCAATGTTCCATTATCAGAAATAATTCCTGCGTTTCTTACCGATTTAGTAACTAAACCAGTATGTATCCCTGTTGTATTTCCAGTAAATGTGGCAACTAGATTAGTAGTATCTAATACTGTTAAATTAGTATTTGATGATACAACACTTCCTTTTAATGAAGAAGCAACCCCAAAAACATTTCCGTATAAATCACCAGTAAATTTTGATGCGGTAACTCCATTTAATGGTTCAAATTTTGCTACTAATTGTGCGGTGGTTGAACCATTTGGTGTTACCCAAATTTCAGCCCTTCCGCCTCTTGCATTTAATGTTTGATTTTCATTTGCATACCATCTAAGTTGGCCTATACCAAAAGACTGATATCCTGCATCAGTGAATGCATTTGCTGCGTAACGAGTAACTTCTTGATTAGCTAGGACTTGGGTAGGGTTAGTTGGTGTGCCGTTTGCACGACGCCCTACAAAGCCTGCATAGTCTCCTAGTGAGTCATTATAGCTTCTACTTGGAATACCTTCTTGTCCTGTTATATGAAACATGACCCCTGTGTTAACTGGTGATTGGTAAATTCCCGAAGGATTTCCTATTATAGAAACTGCACCTTCTAAGTTGTCTGGATCAGGAATAATAAATTTACTTTGCCCATCGGCTTTTACTACAAATATAGGATCACTAGACAATCCACCTACTGTTGTATGAATATGAAATTCACCGACAATATTAATACTACCTATTCCGTTAGATATAAGATTAAAATCTTGGTTTGGTTGAACAGTAGAAAGATTATTATTATCTGCGACAAAATCACCAAATGCTAGATTTATATCTTCTGCATTTAATACTATTCTTTTTCCACCAGGTGTTTCACCGTCAGCTATTTTTAGTGTTCCCGTGATTTCATCATAAAAAATAGTTCCTGCATCACCAATCCAAGTGGCTGCATTTGCTGTTGCTATTCGTCCTGCTCTTAATTTTCTAATTGTCATAGTGATATATCCTGCAAATTATAATATTATTTATACTCTTTTGTTAAGAATTTAAAGTTCTTGACATGGTAAGCAAACTATGCTATATTGCGTATAGGAGATTTTATCATGGAACAAAAAAGTTGGAATTTATTCTTAGACGATGAAAGAAAACCACGTGATGTAAAATGGGCACCATCAGAGGTATATAACAAATATATTACTGACGAATGGGAAATTTGCACCACAAAATTTTCTATGATTCAAGTAATTTTTCAGCATGAAAAAATTGCACCATCTTTTATATCTTTTGATCATGATCTCGGAGAATACGAATCAACTGGTTACGATGCCGCCAGATGGTTAGTAGAAATGGACATGAATGAAGTAATTAAAATTCCAGATAATTTTACTTTTTATGTCCATTCTAAAAATCCTGTTGGAAAAGAAAATATTGAAAAATACTTGAATAATTATCTGAGATTAAAAAATGCCAACGATGATTGATAAAAAATGTGAATGGTGTGGATGCGATATAACTGTTCGAAAGGCAGATGTTGATCGTGGATGGGGAAAATTTTGTAGCAAATCGTGCAAAGCAAAAAAACAAGAAAAGAAAAATGGGCAACATTCTGCATATCTAAATGGACGTGGGGTAAGCAATTTGCATCCAGAGCGATTGAAATATTATGAAACTGACAGTAAATGGTATGATGATAGTGATCCACACAATCCAGAATGGCGAGAAAGCGACGACACACACCCTTTTTCAAGTGAAGCATTAGGTCAATGGGAATAATAGTATAAACATGATATATCAAAAATTAAAATGCAAATTTAATATACACAAATGGATAGCTATTGGTAGAAACTCTGAGTATTATACCACTTATACCGATAGAAATGATTACAAAAGATATTGGATTATGAGTTTTTATCAATGCTCGTGCTGTGGACAGCGTAAGTTCACGCATAACTATGAGGGATACGGCAAACATCATGGAATCGAATTGGCAAAGCTAAATTGGATAGAGTATGGTGAAATGCCGAAAGATACGATAGTAAGAAATGAATTATTACAAAAACCAGTTAAACCAAAAGCAAAAATATTAAATTTTACATTGATAAACGGTGACAAGAATGAGTAAAGGAATATTTACATCTAGTGATTATATGTGGTCTTGTAACTGTGTTGGTCCACAAGATGGACAACCACTTTGCCCATGTCAAATGAAAAATGTAATTATACGCGATGGTAGATACATTAAAAAAGAGCAAGATTTAGGTCCAGTATCGAAGTCAGAATATGACTTAACTGATATATTCAAAAACGTAGGAAAGAAAAATGACACAAATTAATATACCAATGTCTACTGCAAATTATGGGTGGATTTGCCCAAGGTGCCAAAAGGTTCATGCACCATGGGTAGCATCGTGTTCTTGTTCTACACCTACTGGATTGACGCCATACCGTTCTAGTCAGATAGGAGATTATCCAAGTGAACCATACCGTTAATATAGATATACAAAAGTTACTACCCGAAAATTCCAAATATTTCTTTGAATCTAATACATGGATAGTCCAAACATTTGATCCTGATATAACTGCTAGTGGCAGAACAATAGAATCTGCAATACAGCATTATTGGGCACAATGGGGCATGGATGCATATGATTCATTAATGTCAGCACCAAATGAAGATAGCGAATTATCTGATTACCGCATGACTTTGAGAAAAATTGCATATAGTTATATTGAATTAAGCCATGATAAAGCTGCATATCAACGAGACGACTTTGTAAAAAAAGCAAAAGAAACTCTAGAAAAACATAGAAAAAATATTAGTAGTCCACCAGTTAGCGTAATTGAAAGAGATTTTTGATGAATAATATAGAAATGGAAAATAAATATTTTCTAATTAGTAAAAAATATGAAAATATATTAAATTGTGCAATTGAATGCAATTTTGGATGGCTTGACATTATTGAGCAAGCATGTTATAATATTAATGACCATGTAACTAGAACCCAATTTGAAAATTTTAAGATTGTTCAAATCAAAGAAAAATTTGGACAGCTAAGAATCTATACCTCATTTACTGATACTTATATTGATGGTGTTATTGATATGGCGTGTTCTATGAGCAATTGCACATGCGAAGTTTGCGGAAACAAAGGCAGGATTCGCTCTGAAAAACCATGGATAAGAACATTATGTGACGAATGCAATAAATCATGATAGATAAAAACTCATTATATTCAATAATAGGACATATACAGCATTATTGGGATTATACTGATTCACTACCAACGGGAAAACCATTAGAAAAGTTAATTACCGATGGATTGAAAAGTGTCTACCCTTCTGCAAAAGAATTAGGATCACCAGATACTATAGTAGATGTTGGTAAAGATACCGATGCTTTTGACATCAAAGGTGTTGGAAAATTAAGTCATTCTTTTAGAACACCAAAAGAAAAGTTTTATATTGATAATAACTACTTATTAAGTAGCTTAAAAAATAAAAATGCTTATGTAAAAATCCCCAAATTTGTGTCTACAATGGTTCGTAGACCTAGTGTAGATATTAAATCTTATAATGGCGATGCAAAGTCAATAATTACAGAGCAAATAGAAGAATATAACTCATTTGCATTATCAACTACCAAAAAATCTGGATTTCAAAATTTATATAGCTTTATTACTCTATACGGAGAAGATAAAGGGCTTCGTAGTGTGTTTATATCAATTGATGAATTTAAAATACCAACTGTTGATAGATTTTTAACGGTTTTTAATAAGTTAAATAAACCAGTTGGGTATACTGCCGTAGATAACAATGATAGAACTATGTTCTCATTGAGTTCTTTTAATAATGGTAGCACAAATTTTTATAAATCATTTAAAATAGATTCTGGCGTATTATATACTTGGGAAATAGAAAAAAGACCTCCTGTAGTGTATGATTATGATTATCTAACCAAAAATGGATCATTGACGGAACTATAATGCAAGAATTAAGAGTATTAGTTTGTGGTGGTCGTGAATACAAAAATAATAAAAAAGTATATGAAATCTTAGATTTAATAAAATCTTTATGCGACGCAAATAAGATATCTGATCTTTCTGTTGACCGAAATAAATTAGTAATAATTCAAGGTGGGGCAAACGGTGCAGATCGTTTAGCTAGCTCGTGGGCAAAAGATAGAAATGTGGAACAAGAAGAATATCCCGCAGATTGGAATACATATGGACGGGCGGCAGGATTTATAAGAAATAGTTTAATGCTTAAATCAGGAAAACCAGACATGGTTATTGCATTTCCAGGTAATACTGGAACTAAGATGATGATTTCACTTGCACAAAAAGCAGGAATTCCAGTAGAAGTAATAGAGGATTAAAATGAAAGAATATCTAATAATGACAACAGATAGATGGACATTTCACGAAATACACACCTATAAAAAAGATGATATACATCTTGAGTTGACAAACTGTTGTAAGTATGGTAGTATAAGGCTCAAAATATATGAAGATGATGTGTTACCAGTAGAAGAATTTGATTCTGACAATTACACAAAAGAAGATCAGTTTTACATTGAAGAAACTGGTGATGAAGAATTTAATGATATTGATATATTTTCTAACGATGATCGTGATCATTCAGAAATTTACGAATGGATGGACGAATATGATCCAGAAAGTGAAGAATATTGGGATCGTCAAGAGTATATAGAAGATAATGGATGGGAATATGTATCATCACGATATTATTTTGACAATCCAACAGTTGAAGAAATTATTGAATAAGGAAAACTAAATGCCAAATTTCGTCCCAAGCGTAATAGAAAAAAATTCACACGGTGAACGTGCATACGATCTATATTCTCGTTTGCTTAAAGATCGCATTATTATGCTAGACACTGATGTTAATAGTCACAGTGCAAGTTTAGTAGTTGCACAAATGTTATTTTTAGAAAGTGAAAATAACTCTCTGCCTATTAATTTTTATATTAATAGCCCCGGTGGAAGCGTTATGGATGGTCTATCCATTTATGATACTATGCAATTCATCAAATCTCCCGTTCATACTATTGTTATGGGTCAAGCTTGTAGCATGGGTAGCTTCTTAGCTAATGCAGGGGAAGCAGGGCATCGCTACATGCTCCCAAATGCACGTCATATGATTCACCAGCCAAGCGGCGGTGCACGTGGTATGGCTAGTGATATTGCTATTTCATATCATGAAATTGAATATCTTAAAAAGAAGCTGACACAACTATATGTTGCTCATAATTCTAAAAACAAAACATATGACGATTTTGAGCGTGATATGGACCGTGATAAGTTCATGAGTGCACAAGAAGCAGTTGATTATGGACTGGTTGACTCTATTGTAACTAAAAAGATATGAATGAAAATCTAGGGCAATTCATTTTACAGCAGGAAGTTGTTAAGGACGTGGTTATAGACTTCGTTCTTAACAACACTGAGTTTGATATTACTATATTTTCTGGATACAATTGCGATTGGAAGGTTGCAATTGATTGTGCATTTGCAAAAAAATTTAGAGTTTTTGGAGCATTTGTTAGTATAGAATCTTATAAGTATCTTAAAAAAGAACACCCTTATTCATTGTGGGTTCCAAAAACAAATATAATGGAATGGTCTAGTTATTCTACATTAATACCAAAAAGAAAGCTATTAAATCCGACTTGTATAATGTTGCCGTATGCAAATATTTTGCACAGTAAATATATGATAGAATCAATATTTGGTGAACACATTTTTATAAAACCAAATAGTCCGTGGAAACCATTTACGGGATTTGATGTAAAAATAGAACACCTTGATTGGGAATTTAATTCTTTTTCTCAATTAGAAAAAATAGCCAGATCAGAGTTAGTGATAATTTCTGATTATAAACAAATAGACAATACCGAATTTAGATTTTGGTGTATTAATGAAGAAATAATTACATGTGCACCATATAGTTGGCATAATGAATTAAAGCCAATTCCACCAGAAGCTTTTTCATTTGTTGAAGATGTATTGCATGATATATATGAACATACATCAGATGGAATAGTAATTGATATAGTTAATACTCCTGATGGATTCAAGGTAGTAGAATTAAATGCAATTTCTACAAGTGGATGGTATCATGGTATGGATGTAGAAAAACTATTAAGTAGGATACAGGAAAATTATTAATGTCATATGATGATTTTGTGGGAAATAGTATTGACGTTGGAGATTATGTTGCATTAAGTCAACAAAATAATACGAGTATAATTTATGGAATTGTTACTAAAACTTCAATAGGAAAAACGGGGAAACCTTCTGTGTCCATCGAAATAGATGGGCCATATAATGTAAAAACAAATGTATATCGTGTTCCACATAATATAATAAAAATAGACAAAAACGTAATTGTTGAAAAAGTGCTCACAAAGGCAACGAAAGTAAAAAAAGGAAAATAGAATGGGAACCACCTATGGGAAGATATGGGGAAATACCGAGTGTATACACGCAAACGGGGTTTTTGAATTTCATAGAATAGAATTCAAGCAAGGATATAAATGCAGCGAACATTTACATAAATTTAAATGGAATGGATTTTATGTTGAATCAGGAAAAATGTTGATTCGCGTATGGCAAGACTCAGACCAAGCTGGATTGGTAGATGAAACTGTGTTAACCGCTGGGCAATTTACTCAGGTAAAACCTGGAAAGTTTCATCAATTTGTTGGGCTAGAGGATGGAATAGCTTTTGAATTGTATTGGGCAGAATTTAATCATGACGATATAGTAAGACGAACTATAGGTTCATCTATAAATGAATGATATAAATATCAATAAGACATCAGACGATGAAAAAAATCTAGAAATTCTTGAATTTCTAGAGTATTTTAACAACAAAATTCCAAATCCAGAAATGTATCCTAAAAGTTTTGAATTTTATGTTAAAATGTTTAAATTTGCCAAAGGTTATAAATGAAAAAAGAATTACCAAAACTAGTTATTATAGGACATGGGCGGCACGGAAAAGACACTGTTTGTGAAATACTAAAAGAAAAATATAATTTCAACTTTATAAGTAGTAGTCAATATTGTAGCGAAAAAGTAATATTTCCAATATTATCTCCGATATATGGATATAAAACTATTGATGAATGTTACAATGACCGACATAATCATAGAAAAGAATGGTATGATTTGATTGCAAATCATAATGTCGATGATCCTTCAAGATTAGGCAAAGATATATTATCAGAATATGACATTTATTGTGGGTTGCGTAGAAAAGAAGAACTGCAATCATTGGCAGATCAAGATGTATGCGATTATATAATATGGGTCGATGCTAGTAAAAGATTGCCTCCAGAAGACGAATCATCTTGCACAGTGACGCAAAGTATGGCAGATTACACCATAGACAACAATTCAGACTATGATAACCTTGTAAAGAATATAGAAACAATCATAGATTTTATACTAGACATATAATGAGGATAAGATGAAAATCGTTGGTGGTCATGACTATTGGGATACTGCTGCCGCATACGGTGTGGATCAATCAGTCACGCTTGTTAGAAATACTAACATTGAAACTCCAAACTTTGTCACCAACGAATTCTTCTTTCCTAAAATTTCTGTAGAAATTCCAAAATCAAATAAACGTGATTACTTGAATCTAGCAGCTATTCTTGTTGCGGGCAAAGCATACCCATTTGCCTATAAACAAATTTGGGATACGGTTCAATGGAAAATTGTTACGTGGTATGATCCAAATGAAATTGTTCAAAACCATCCAGACATGAAAGTTCGTAGTTGGGACGGAACGGAAGAAGAAACCTATAACTGGTTTTGTAATCAACCAGCATTCCAAGAAAAAAATGTAGTTAATTTTCTGTGCAAGCATGATGCATCATTTGTATTGATTTTGCCACAAGAACTTAGTTATGGTGGATGGAATTGGAGAAAAACTAATCAACCAATTCACAATAAAAGTAATGTATGGATTAATCCCATTGGACTAAAGCATTGGGAATTTTACAAAGTGAAAGACAGTTTCACTATGTTTATGGAAGTAGACCAGTGGATTACTGGCGTTTTACCACAAAACAATGAAACTGTCGTTCTTTCCGATAAAAGCAAAATAATAAAAGCAGGATTTGATTATAAAAAATCATTTAGAAAAGAACCAGAGTAATCTGGTTCTTTTGGTTTAGTAAATGCCACTTAATTTACGAATTTCTTTTAATTGTTGTTCTTTTTCCGAATGATCAATATCAGATATAATATCCTCATAATCATCCATCGTTACTACTTTTGTTTTGCTAATTTCTACTATTTTTTCTGCTATAATATGCAGTGGGGCATCGTCTTTGATTTCTTCTCTGGCTAATTCCAAAAATCTTATAAAAGTTGGAACATCAATTTTAATAGTATCAGTCTTATCCATAATTTTTCTCCGCAAGTTAAATGTATTTATAAATATTTGATCAGGCGGAAAACTTACTCCTTGACTTTTAGCAGACTGTGTAATATACTAAGAACGTAAAATAGGTTTTAAAATGAATGAAAAATATGCAACTATTATTGGACCCGGAAGGCTGTTGTCTCAAGGTATTCTTGTAAAAACCCATCAAAATGGGCAAGCTACTATACGAATTTTTGATAAGTTGTTGACTGGGTTTTTAGTAGATTACAAGAGGTAGATATGAAAAATATTTGGGTTATAAGTGACCATCATTGGTCACAAGAAAGTATATTGTCTTTTAAAGACGAAGACGGTAAATTAGTTCGTCCAGAATTCAGCAATGTTAATGAAATGGATGAATATATGATTGAAAAATGGAATTCAGTCGTCAAACAAGGAGATAAGGTATATCACTTAGGAGATATATACGCGGGCGATCCTGCAAAATTCCTAGAATTAAGAAAAAAGTTAAATGGTAAAATAAACTTGATTATTGGAAATCATGATGATATTGACTTTATGGTTTCATCAAGAGCATTTAATAAGGTTCAATTTTGGAGAAAACTTCCAGAATTTGGATTATTACTATCGCATCTGCCACAAAGACTCGAAACGCTATATCACTACCATACTAGCAGTTATCTTAAAAATATACATGGACACACTCATCAAAACAAAGAATATGAGGATTATCATGTAAATGTATCGGTAGAACGTGTAAGCTATACGCCAGTGAATATCGAAGAATTACGAACCAAATGAAAGAGATACAATGACTGAAAAATTTGAAATTTTATCACCGCGTAAACATGCACGTGCACGAATCGGCATGTATATGGGGTCAGCTTCATTGGAAGTAACTGACCGATTTGTGTTAGGCAAATGGAAATCCGTTTCTTATGTTCCAGCATTGAATAAAATGATTGATGAAATCATAGACAATTCAATTGATGAAGCTATCAGAACTAAATTTGCATTTGCAAATAAAATTGACGTTTCGATTGAAAACAATAAAGTAACTATTACAGACAATGGACGTGGAATTCCTCACGACCAAATCACAGATAGCGTAACTGGTGATGTTATTCTTCGGCCTGTTGCTGCGTGGACAAAAACCAATGCGGGAACTAGTTTTTCGGACGATAGAACAACTATCGGTGCAAATGGCGTGGGAAGTGCGGTAACAAACTTTCTAAGTTCATCATTCTTAGGTGAAACTTGGCGAGACGGAAAATTGATCGTGGTAGACTGTAAAGATGGTGCAGATTTAGTTATAACACAAACCAAGAAAAAAGTAGGCAATGGAACAAAAGTTTCTTTTGTTCCTGATTTCACTTTGTTTGGGGTTGATCATTTACAAGAAGCTGATACCATTTCACTAGTAGAAGATCGCATCACTAGTCTACAATTAGCTTTTCCAGAAATACAATTTTCAATCAATGGTAAAAAGGTAAACGAAAATAGCCTTAAAAAGTATGCCGCATTATTTGGGTCTGATACTCCAATTATATTTCAAACTGATAATATCTCTATGTTTTTTATTAACAGCGAAGATGGATTTAGAGGAAATTCTTACATAAATGGTGTTAATACTCGGCTTGGTGGATCATACGTTGATTTTGTTGTTAATAACCTAGTAGACGAATTGACTACTCTAATTAAAAAGAAGCATAAGATTGAAGTTGCAAAAAGCGTTATTAAAAATGGATTGACTTTTGTAATGTTTGCTAGAAACTTTACTGATCCTCGATTTGACTCGCAAACAAAAGAACGATTGACAAATAGTTTATCTTCCGTTAAAGAACACTATTCAATCAGTAATGGACCAGAATTTTCTGCGATTGCTAAGAAAATAATCTCATGCCCAGAAATTATTGATCCAATTATCGAAGCACAAATTGCAAAAAAACTAGCAGCAGAAAAGCGTGAAGCAGCAGCAGCACAAAAGAAGCTTAAAAAGGTAAAAGTTGCTAAACACATTGCAGCAAATGGCGACAATGCTACACTTTTCTTATGTGAAGGCGATTCTGCGTTGGGATCATTCTTGAAGGTTCGTGACCCGAAAACATCAGGAGGCTTCCCATTACGTGGTGTTATCCTTAATACATGGGATATGAAGCCAAGTGAAGTATTGAAAAATAAAGAACTAAGCGAACTAATTTCTGTATTGGGATTAGATATTAATGATCCAAATAGTGTAAGCGATATGTCATATAGTCATATTGCAACGTTGACAGACGCCGACCATGATGGTATTGGACACATTGCACCATTGCTTATTACGTTCTTTTATAAGTATTGGCCTAAACTGTTTGAGCAAAAGAGAATTCATATTACCAGAACTCCAATTATGATCAGTTCCAAAGGAAAAGATACTAAGTGGTTCTATACCTATCAAGAAGCAAAAGAGTTCAAAGAAAATAATAATGGGTATTACCATCGTTATATCAAAGGTTTGGCTTCTCTTACAACAGAAGAATATAATATCATCATCAACAAACCAGTGTTCGATACTATTATTCCAGACGATAAGAACTTGTTTGAAATAATGTTTGGTAAAGAATCTGATTTAAGAAAAGAATTTTTGAAATAAGGAAAACCTATGAAAACTACTGATTATAAACTTAGTGAAGTAGCAAACAACGAATGGCGTGAATTTGCTATGTATACTATTGAAAGTCGTGCGATTCCTAGCATGATTGATGGCCTAAAACCATCACAACGATTTTATTTGTATTCTTCATTGGTTAACTCATCAAAAGAATTTAAGAAAGTAAGTGCGATTGCTGGTATTGTTAGCGATTATGGATACAACCATGGAGAACAATCGGTTGCATCCACTGGTCAACTTATGGCGGCTGATTGGAATAATAATCTCTGCTTGGTAGAAGGTCGTGGTAGCTTTGGAACTAGACTTATTCAAGAATCTGGTGCACCACGATATGTTTATACGAGAGTGCATAGTAACTTCAATAAGTATATTCGTGATGTTAATTTAAGTCCAGAACATCCCGATCCAGAACACATGCCACCGCAGTATTATATTCCTGTAATTCCATTGGTGTTGGTAAATGGAGTAAAAGGTGTTGCGGTTGCATTTGCTACTAATATTCTTCCTAGAAAAGTAGATGATGTGAAGAAGGCATGTTCTGAATATCTTAAATCTGGTAAAATTAAATCAAAATTGCCTATTTCTTTCCCTCAATTTAATGGAACTGTAGATTATGATATTGATACTGATAAGTATTCTTGTAAAGGTGTATTCACACGCCAAGGAAAGTCAAAGATAACAATCACTGATATTCCCTATGGTTATGATCGTGAAACATATGTCAAAATTCTTGACAATCTAGAAGATACAGGAGAAATTGTATCTTACGAAGATAAATGCAGTTCAAAAGGGTTTGAATTCGAAATCAAGTTGAAACAGCAAAATAGTGATTGGGACAATGACAAAATTATCAAAGAATTTAAACTATCGAAATCTTATACTGAAAACATCACAGTAATCAACCATGACGGAAAACTAAAAGAATACACGGATGAACGTGAGTTAATAAAAGATTTTTGTGATTTTAGACTTGATGTGTTAAAAACACGAATTGAAAAAAATATCTTAAAATTCACGGAAGAATCGCGTTGGTTAACTGTCAAAATGCAATTCATCATGGGCGTCTTGAATAATAAAATTGTTTTCAAAAACAACAAAAAAGATGTGGTTATCGGGCAAATCGAAAAAAACACATCTGCAATACAAGATGATCATGACCGACTTCTTAGATTGAACATGCTGTCGTTAACTTTAGAACAAGTTGAACAGCTTAAAAAACAAATCGAAGAATGTCAAGATCAAATTAAGTTTTGGACTTCTACTACTCCCAAAGATCAATTCATCAGCGACCTTTCGGAAATATAAAAAACTATACTATACTATGTTTACGCTTGACATTGTAAGACAAACATAGTATAGTATATAAAAAGGTGAAGAATGTCGAATCTAGATTTTAGAATTATGTCAAGTTGGACAAGACTGCAAAACGCATTCCCACACAGATTTACCATCGAATTTGCGTATGACCCTGACGATCCATCATTAAGCTCCAATAATCGTAGATATTTTAAAAAATTTCAAAAAATGTTTGTTGAGTATCTAAATCAAAACTTCGGAAAAGAAAGTGATGATTGGATGATAGCTAGATATAATGGTCCATATAATTTCGGTGCCTACCTAATGGTAGGATTTAGAGATAATACAAATGCAGCAGCATTTATACTAGAAAATACATAGGAGAAAAAATGAGTAATATAGACTTAAATATTTACAGTGATTTTGTAGACTCAGTAATGAGCAACAAAAGCAAGAGCCTTGACGAATTTATCGAAGTTCTAAGGAATCTTGAAAAGGAAGGGGTGAATGCACCACTTCTAAACACGGCTGCAATCGGTCTTGCAGGGGAAGGGGGTGAATTCGCTGATATCGTCAAGAAACTTTTCTTCCAAGGAAAGCCTGTGACTGAAGATGTGAAAATTCATCTATTCAAAGAACTTGGTGATATTATTTTTTATTGGACTACTGCTTGTAAAGCACTTGGATTTAATCCAGATGAAGTTATTGCAGGAAATCAAACAAAATTGAGTGCAAGGTATCCAAGCGGATTTTCAGCAGCTAAGTCAGAGAACAAGGCCAAAAATGATCTATGAAACACGAATTTGACGATAAAAGATTCGAAGAATTAATAACTCGTAGAGAAGAAATAAAGAAAAAACAAATGTTAGCGTTTTCTATGGGTGTGGGAAACCACATCCATCAACAGTTTCAAAGAATGATGGACGAATTAGAAATGGAAATCTATTCAATGAACGAATTAAAAAAAGAGAATGCAAAAAAAGATACGGATACTGATGGTCTTATCATATGAGTGAAGAGTTAGCATATCAGGTAGTAATTGATGAAAATGATGCAGTTCATGCATTATTAATTGGTTCGCCATTAAATGATATTGTAACAAAAGATGGTGATTGGGTTGAAAAGTTCAATCACTATTCTTCTTTATTTGATTTGAATAATCATATAAATTATTCATTGCCGATATTGGATGAAAATGAATATATAAGTAGTTGTGTAAATAGTTGGGAGATACCCGAAGAATATATGAATTTAGACATTGATGATTTTTTATATAATAAATGTTCTACTGATAACCAAAAGAAAAGAGTTACCGAAGAACTAATTTTATTCAAACAAAAAAATCTGTTGACTTTACTAAAATTCATGATATACTTTGTTGATACTCTTAGAAAAAATAATATTTTATGGGGAGTTGGACGAGGAAGTTCAGTTTCTAGCTATGTTTTATTTTTAATAGGAATACATAGAATAGACTCATTAAAATATGGACTAAAAATAGGAGAATTCTTAAAATGAAAATAAAATCCGCTATGGGTAAAATTGTCGATGTAGGTGCAATAATGAAAGAAAATGAATCTACACTAGCAGTTGGAAACGTAAAAATGAATGCACGTGGTGATAGACTTGGCCCAGATGGCAAAGTAATTGTGCCAGTGCAGCAAATTGCAAAAAAACAAAAAGCTGCAATTTCACAACCAGTTACTACTTCTATAGAAAATGCAAGTAATCCTGCAAAAGTAGTAGCAGAAGAAGAAAAAAAATCTTCAAAAAAACTCAAGAAAACAGAAAATAAAATAGTAAACATGACTACAAAAGTAGACGATAACGGCGATTCATATACAGAAATCGAATACGAAGATGGTAGTATTGAAATAAAAAAAGACGGTGATTTTTAATGAAAAAACTAATACCAATAAATGACAAAGTTATAGGTAAGAGCGTTGATGATTATGGGCTAAAAACTACTGCGGGAGGTCTAATCATAAACGAAAAAGACGGTGCCACAGAATCTATTCGACCAAGATGGTTTGAAATCACGCATGTTGGCCCAAACAATAAAGATGTGTCAACTGGTGATTTTGTTCTAGTTGCCCATGGAAGATGGAGTAGAGCATTTACAATCAACGTAGACGATGATACCAAATACTTCCATCTTGACTCTGATGAAATCCTAATAAAATCAGACGAAAAACCTAGCCTTTAATAATTAATGTCGGAGAATTAAATGAACCCCATATGGTTTGAAAAATATCGTCCATCTGCGTTGACTGAATATGTATTCAAGGATGATAGTTTAAAAACACAAGTAACTAACTGGATTAAAGACAAAAGTATACCTCATATCCTTTTGTCGGGACCAGCAGGAACAGGCAAAACAAGTCTAGCAAAAGTTTTAATCAATGAACTCGGAATAGAAGGTGCTGATTTACTAACAATTAATGCTAGTAAAGAAAATGGCGTAGATACAATACGTAGAAAAATTACATCGTTTAGTGAAACAATGCCATGGGGTGATTTTAAAATAATTCATCTTGACGAGTCTGACCATCTTACTACAGAAGGTCAGGCTGCACTTCGCGGAGTAATGGAACAATATAGTGGAACTGTCAGGTTTATTCTTACTTGCAATTATCCAAATATGATTATTCCTGCAATACACAGTAGAGTGCAAACTATACATCTAAAAAATCTTGACGAAACAGAATTTGCTGTTAAGTTGGCACAAATACTAGTTTCTGAAAATGTAGAGTTTGAACTAGACACACTTGATATGTATATTCGTGCAACATATCCAGACATGCGTAAAACAATTAACAATCTTGAATTAAACACTATAAGTAAAAAACTGACAATTCCTACTGAGACAAATGATAGTAGCGAATGGAAGCTAAAAATGGTTGATCTTTTTCAGAATGGTAAATTGAGTGACGCAAGAAAGCATATTTGTAAAAATATTCGGTCAGATGAATATATTGAAACTTATCAATTCTTATATAGAAATCTAGATTTCTTTGGAAAAACAGATGATCAACGAGACGAAGCAGTATTGGTTATTCGAAATGGCTTAGTAAAACATGGTCAAGTAGCTGATCCAGAAATTAATCTAAGTGCAACCTTAATTGAATTGGCACAAATAGGAAAATAATATGACTGAAATAAAACTATTCCATGGAAATTGTCTTGAAAAACTAAAAGAATTAGAAGATAATAGTATTGATTCTATTGTAACTGATCCACCATATGGACTTAGTAAAGAACCAGATATGATAGAAGTTTTGAAACACTGGATGAATGGCGATGATTACGTTCACAATTCAAAAGGTTTTATGGGCAAAACATGGGATAGTTTTGTTCCTGGTCCATCTATTTGGAAAGAATGTTTACGAGTTTTAAAACCAGGCGGACATATGGTTGCATTTTTTGGAACACGAACCTATGACATGGGAGTTCTAGCAATACGCATCGCAGGATTTGAAATTCGTGACCAACTTGCATGGGTATACGGGAGTGGATTTCCAAAATCAATGGCAGTAGACAAAGCAATTGATAAACATCATGGGGCAACGCGAACCGTAAAAAAGGGAATCAAACAAGGCCATGAGGATTTTGCTGATCGCAAAACAAAAGGGCATCTTGCGGGTGATAATAAAAATGAAGGTTGGGCAAGACCATGGATGGAATCAGAAGATGCAAACGACTATCACTATGATTTTGAACCTGCGACCGAAGATGCGGCAAAGTGGGTAGGATGGGGAACTGCATTAAAACCAGCCTTTGAACCAATATTGTTGGCACGTAAACCAATTATAGGGACAGTTGCAGAAAATGTGCTAAAACATAATGTTGGTGGTATTAACATTGATGCTACAAGAATACCAATAAATCCAGAAATTGATGATCCACGACTTGGCGGAAAAGGAACTTGGAAAACTGATGGCATGGCAAAAAATGTTTATGCTGGTGGATATGCTGGTATAGAAAATGGGTCAAGTGCATTAGGTAGATTTCCAAGCAATCTTATCCATGATGGCAGCGAAGAAGTTGTTGAACTTTTCCCTCAAAGCAAAGGACAACAAGGCAACGTAAAAGGGACAGAAAAATCTCATACAGGAGAAAACGGTATATATGGCGAATATAATAGAATACAAACCGTAAAACGTGGTGATACTGGGAGTGCTGCAAGATTCTTTTATTGTGCTAAAGCATCATCAAGTGATCGAAACGAAGGATTAGATGATTTTGAACAAAAATCTATAGGCGGAAAAGGAAATGGTATTCGTAGAGTTTGTGCAACATGCGGAACGTCAAGTTTAGAATCACATCTATGCGAATGTGAAGAAAAAAATTGGGTTAATCCAGAAACAAAGAAAAATAATCATCCTACGGTAAAACCTACCGAATTAATGAAATACTTAGTAAAATTAATTACCCCAGAAAATGGAACTGTATTAGACCCATTTATGGGCAGTGGATCAACTGGAAAAGCCGCAGTTTTAGAAAAATTTAACTTTATTGGGATAGAAATGCAAAAAGAATATCTAGAAATTGCAAAAGCTAGAATCGAAAGTGCAAAAAATCCAGTAAAAGAAAATACTAAAAAAAGCAAAAAAGAAAATGTAAAAAATACATTACCACCTGAACTTTTCGAATAGTAGTTGACTTCCGTTTCGAACAATGCTATATTATCTACTACAGATAGGGAAATGCAACATGAATATCATAAACGAACCGTATGTCTTTACAAAAGAACAAATTGATAAAATATGTGAAATTAAAGAAGCAGAATATGTATGTGACACTACACTAAAGAATGGTGCTGACTGTTCTGTTTTTTATGGAAAAACCGCACATCCTGTCAGCAATAGTAGGTATTTTGGACTCTACCAACATCCTATGAATGGAACATTATATATATGCGATGGTTCTTCTGTTGAAGATTTAGAAATTACTGGCGTAATTGCAAATAATGGCGATGTAATTTATAGTCGGACTAGACATGATTACCGATATTCCCCAGACGGAAGCGTATGGATTGATGGCGGTAGAGACTATGCCAGAAGTGGGGTATATTCGCCTGAAAAATTTGTAAAACTTCATGTAGTAGATGGCAAGCTAAAAGTAAAGGATGAAACATGTTGACATTTGATGTTAAAAATAACAGCGATGGAACTGTTACTATTAGTGGAACACACGGAAGTTTTGTAAAAAATGTAATGATAGACAGTGACTTTTTGGAATGCATACAAGATGTAGAAGAAATCGACCCTATATCTTTTATTAAAAATACTATACAGCTACAATATAATTTAGGAGAAAACAAATGAAAATTAATGTAGAAATCGACTGTTCGCCAGAAGAGTTTAAGGAACTATTAGTTCCTGGCGAAAAACAAAATGAATTTTTCATGCAGATGCTAGAGAATATGAACAAAAATAATATTTTTGCAGAAAACTATTCTAAAGCTTCAAAAGAAGTAGTAGATGCATGGGAAAATGCACGTTCTGCTATGTTCACTGCATGGGAAAAAGCAACAAAGGATAAGTAAGAGCATTATGCTCTTACTTAAAATATAAATGAATATAATTGTAGCAGAGACAGCGGAAGAATATAAAGTAATACCAGAAAACAAAAAAGCAGAAACAATTCTTGTATTAATTAAAATTCCAGATAGCGACATGTATTATGTCAAAAAAGGCAGATACAAATTGAAACTGCCACGATATATATCTAAAAGCGAAATTGCAGAATTGATGTTGATTGGTAGACTTAGGTAAACATCTTGATAAAATATAGGGTTTTTAAAATATCAATAGGCGAGTATAACTATAAAAATTCTGACCTTGACTCAATACTACGCAACCATTTTGATCAGTGGTATAAAACTGAAGTTGGCGAATGGGTAAAAGAAAATAATATTAAATTAGTTCAAGGCGAAATGGTAAAAGACCAAAACACTTATGAGTATGTTTATCAATTTTTTATACAAATAACACCAGAGCAACAAAAAGAATATAACGAAATAGTATTTTATCAAAAATTAATGAGGCAATATAATGACTGAAATTAACACAGAATTCAAAGAATCACTACTAAACAAGCTTAAAACAGACAGTGTAACTATCACTTTTAAAAAGCTAAATAATGAGACACGCAATATTAAATGCACTCTTATGGAAAAGTATCTTCCATCTGCTTCAAAAGATGATCTAATGTCACAGAAAAAAATTCGTCAAATATCACCTGAGATTTTGGCAGTGTGGGATTTAGAAAAGAATGCATGGAGAAGTATGCGTTGGTCTAATATTATAGAGGTAATAGATGGCGAATAGCTTAAAAGAACTAACCAAAGATGTTCATCACGACGCTGAACGCAAACCGTTTGCAAAACTACTATTAAGTGGTAACATAACACCACAACTGTATTACATTTATTTGTTTAATCAATTTCATATGTATCAGGCACTAGAATCAAAATTAGATTTAACTGGTATAGAAGAAATTGCTAGGCATAATAAAATACGTGAAGACATTAACGAGTTAGAAAAGCTATTCGATATAAAACCAAAAACACTATACAAGTCAACGGTAGAATACATAAGATATATCAATAATTTACATGATCAAGATAGATTGTTAGCACATTTATATGTTAGACATTTCGGTGACATGTATGGTGGTCAAATTATTAAAAAAAGAATTCCTGGTAGTGGATCAATGTATGATTTTGAAAATGTAGAATTTTTAAAACAAACAGTTCGTGAAAAACTTACTGATGAAATGGCAGAAGAAGCAAAAGTATGCTTTAATTTTGCCATTCGTCTATTTGAGGAAATAATGAATGAGTGAAGTTTGGAATACGTTAATAACATTACAAAACAATCTTATTAAAAAATTTGAAAATTCTGGAACAGAAATATATGAAGAAGGAATGGAAAAATTTAACAAAGAAAATTGGATCAACAAAGTATGGACTGGTCCAAAATATAGACGTGCCCATATTGACATTGTAGACGCAAGAGATACAAAAGGATTGTGGATGATGCACTGTTGTATTTTTCCACATTTACATAACGATGGTCCAATTTTTGGTCTTGATGTTGTTGCTGGAAAAAACAAAATTACTGGATTTTTTCATGACTATTCTCCAACTATTGCAAAAGATCATTTATTCATTTCAGACTTTATTGATAGTTCAAGTAAGCTTGAATGGCGTAAAAAGAGAGAATTGCCAGATTGGGCTAAGGCCATATTTAATGAAGATATGATTTCAGCAGGAAATATTCAAAGTGCGGAAGAATTGCAACAAATATTAGATTATAGTTATGAAAGTTTAATAAATTATTTAAATTATATTTCTGATTATAATAATACCGCAAATCCAGAAGAAGTAAAAAAAGCACATAATAGATATGCATTCTACCAAAAACAGAATCCGCATACACCTAGAACAATGACCGCTTTAGGTCTTGACGAGAGTGAAGTTAACGAGTTTATTAAAGTCTGTCTTTTCCCTGAAATTTAACCCCTAGAATAAGGAAATATTGAAATGCCATACACCTATCGTAGTTTGCGAGAGATTGATTCGTTTACCTATGATTATCTCAAGTTTGTTTTACCTGATCCAATAGAAAATACTTCTATTGAAGAAATAAACAACTTTTTAAACACACTAGAAAAGAATTTTATTGAGCTTGACAGTGAAACAAAGACAGAGTATAGTATGTCTGACTAACATAGGAATGTAGCCATGTCAGATAGCAACAGCAATACTAATTTAAGTGGTATTTTTATTTTTGTAGTATTAGTTTTATTTGTAATATTAGCGATCTATTTGTTTTTTTATTATACTACAAAAATAGGAATATTTTTGTGGAAATCTACTAAAAACATCTGGATCACATCTACATGGCTACTTTTAAATTATGGATACTTTGGGGTGTTTTGGTATTACAATGAATATGTCATGCCAGATGCGAAGGGATTAATATTCTTTGGAATTGAGTATTATCTAGCACTTGTTGTAGCACATCTTGCATACTCAATTTACTATATCCACAAAAATCCCGAACATTTTTATTACGAATGTTCTCTTGAACAAACACAACCAAATAGGACACCATTGCTTCTAAAACTTATTGGCTTTGGCATTCTTACTAAATTAGGATACGATGCAGGTCGTAAAATAGGAAAATTATAACATGAATAACAAAATAATTTTAACAGATGTAGATGGGGTATGTCTTTTCTGGGAAGAACATTTCCATAAATGGATGCAACAACGTGGACACAATGTTGTAAGAAAAGGAATTTATGACATTCATGAATCCTATGATTTTAGCAAAGACAGAGCAGAAGAACTTGTATATGAATTTAATACTAGTTCTTACATGATTGATGTTCCGCCTTATCTAGATGCAATTAGTGGGATCGGAAAGCTAAAAGAGAATGGATACAGGTTCATTGCGATTACCAGTGTTGGCGGCGATTATAATACAGATCGCCTTAGAAAGATAAATCTAGAAGATCATTTTGGCAAGAATACATTCCTAGATGTTATTTGCATTGATGGCGATAAGAGGGCATATTTAGAACCTTATAAAAATAGTGGTCTATATTGGTTAGAAGATTTAGAAAAAAATGCTAAACTTGGGCTTGAATTGGGGCTAAAACCACTGCTTATTGACCATCAATATAACAAGACTTGTAATATTAATGGTATAACCAGAGTTAAAAATTGGGCAGAGATTTGTAATATTATTTTAACGACTTGAACTCGACCGTTATTTGTCAGTTAAAATGTATTACTCGTCTCCATATATTTTTAAGATTTCTGCTACTGTTGGGTGACGTTCAACATCGCATTGATCAAACATAACAAACCCAATTTTATTAGAATTTAATTGTGAAAGTTTGATCATAAAATCTTTTAGTCCGTTTTCCTCAAATGTTCTATCGTGCTGTGCCAAGTCACCAGTAACAACGATTCTGCTATTTTCACCAAGTCTGGTTAACAGCATTTTCATTTGATTAGGAGTAGAGTTCTGAGACTCGTCAAATAGAATATATGAGTTTTTGAAAGTTCTACCACGCATGTATGCCAACGGTGCTACTTCAATAACCCCATCTTCAATCATTGTAGTAATGTCTTTTGGAGAGTAGTATTCTTCAATAACGTCGAATATAGGTCTTGTCCATGGTGCCATTTTTTCTAATAATGTTCCTGGTAAGAATCCATGTTGTTCATCTACGCTTACTGCTGGTCTTGTGATAACTATTTTTTCACATTCTCCGCTTTTAAATGCTCTTAGTGCTGCCAAAACAGCTAGCATCGTTTTTCCTGTTCCTGCTGGACCAACTGCAAAAACTACATCAATTTTAGAATTATCTAATAACTCAATGTAATCTTCTTGTTTTAGGTTTTTTGGTAAAAGAACTACGTTATTGTTACGCTTTTTATATTTTACAAAATCCACAACTTGTGGCTGTGGGTGTTCATTATTGAACGATCTGGTTTTTCTTGCTCTTTTTGTCACTATGTGATCTCCTTGTGTTGCAAGTGTCGAGTCCAAGTCGCAAAAGTATTTAGGATTAAACCATAAATAATGTTATATAAAGGGCTAAAATAATGATGAATGATAACGAGATTTCTAAGACGCTTAAAAAAATATATGACTCTAATACGTCATTAGACATGTTGATAGAATTTGAAGAAGTATTAGATACATTGCATGTGTATTCATATAAAAATTGGTTCAATGGCGAAATAGTGGGTGGTCCAGAAATCAGTAAATATTGGGTAGAAGTAACGTTAATGTATCCATATGAAGAAATGCCTGATCCTGATGGTGCACTAAGACTTATCAAACATGGATGTTATGTCCATTATGGAAAATATAAATACCGTGTAAGTAAAGAAATAAATTCACCAGAAGATGTCGAACTGACTATATCTGGAACATCCAGATCAAAAAGAAAACCAAAAAAAGAAATTATAACTGTATGGTTGGTAAAAATTTCGATGCCACGACACTTCATTGATGATTTTGATAGTGAAAAAATAAAAATCAATGGAACAGAAATAAGCATGAGTGCAGTAACAGATGCATACGACAGTGATTTGGATACTAAAAAAGATTCTGGAGATGAAAATGAAAATATTTGAGGGGTTAGAACAAGAAGATTTGAAGGGGCTAGTATTCGACATTATTAGCATTGACCAATATAAACCAAAAATTGGATCAGATGCAGAAGCAGTAGTAGTTGCATTTACTGTCAAATATGAGGAACCTGCGAACGATCTTGCAAATTTCATACAAACTAGTTATATTGAACTTTTAGATGTAGAAGCATCTACTGTTCCAAATGAAGAAGGTTTCTATAAAGTTTTTGTAGAGTTTGATCGCACCCCAAATCTTTATAAAAAAATATCTCAGCTTCTTCATGATATAAATAAGATTACAGGAACTGATGGCGGCGAATGGAAATATGTAGCGTATAAAATGATCACGCCACGAGTATTCACAAAAGAAAATCTCGAAAAAAATGTCATATTTACTTCTCAAGAATATGACTCAAAATACAAAAAGAAAACCGCTGAAGACAGCGTTAGAGAAAGAATAGAGTTTTTATTAAAATACTAAATGAGTAAAGAAGAAACTATTACATTTACCGGAAGAGTAATCGAATGTTTGCCAAATGCAACATTCAAAGTAGAATTAGAAAATAAGCATCAAATATTTGGTGTTATAAGTGGAAGAATTAGAAAATTCAACATTAACATATTATTAGGCGATATGGTTGACGTTGAATTAACGCCATATGATCTTAGTAAAGGTCGTATAATATTCCGACATAGGAAATAAAATGTTTAAATTTTATATTGGGATTTTTATGGCGATGTTTATAGGTGGTTCTGTAACATTCGGCATATACTATTATAATACAACACAGAAAAAAATAGAAACATTAACTATCCAAAATTCGCAATTATCAACAGCAGTAGATAGAAATGAACAAACTATCAACACATTAACATCTGATATAGAAACAATTCGTCAAGAACGCAATTTGCTAGATCAACAATTCAGACGTGCACAAGAACAAGTTCAAAATCTTGAAGATAAATTGTCTGAACATGACTTAGAATTTTTAGCAAGTCAAAAACCAGAATTAGTAGAAAATATAATTAACAATTCAACTAATGATGCTAATCGTTGTTTTGAAATATTAAGCGGAAGCCCTTTAACATTGGAGGAAATAGATGCAACTAAGCCGAGTGAAATCAACACTTCGTGTCCTACTATTGCCAATCCTAATTATACCACTAATTAGTGCATGTGGGACAACCCCGACAAATCCAATAACCGTAACTGAAATAAGATCAAATATAATTGAGCGACCTTCGTTAATTTTACCAGAAACTACAACAATTACAACAAGAAATGTAGAATGGAAAATAATAACTCCCGAAAACATTGATGAAATATTTACAGAAATGTCCAATACAAATCAACAGCCTGTGTTATTTGCTCTAACAACTACTGGTTATGAAAACGTAAGCTTGAATATGGCAGAAATAATGAGACTTGTTCGAGAAAAAGATGCAATCATTATAGCCTATAAAAACTATTACGAACAAGCCGATAATGCAATACAACAAAATAATTCAAAATCGCAAAATTGACTTGACAAACCTATCAACATATAGTAATATGTTATCATAACAACAAAAAGGTATAACATGAACAATCAACGTGTGGAAAATATCGTAAATCAAGCCTTTCAATTAGCAGGAGATCATAATCATCAATATGTAACATTAGAACATCTTTCTGTAGCACTTTTATCTGATGCTGATATCAAGGACTTATGCGAAAACATATTATGCGACTCTACGGAAATAGTAAACGAATTAAACAAATATATTGATGTTAATCTTACTGATATTGTAACAGAACATTCAGTAAAACCAAAAAAAACTGTAACACTAGAACGTGTATTCAATCGTGCACTAGCACAGGCGTTCTTTTCGGGAAAAAGATCAATTCACACCATTGACTTGCTTCTTTCAGTGTTAGCTGAAACTGAATCTCCTTCTGTGTTCATATGTAATAAATATGGACTGGATCGTGAAACTCTAGTTCAATTCATTCTTAATGAAGAAGCAAATACGTCTCCACAACAGACATCAACTAAACAATCACAGAATTCTTCTACCAATAAACAAAAAAGAAAATCGGTATTAGAAAAATATACTACAAATCTCAACGAACTTGCCAGTGAAGGGAAAATTGATAAACTTATTGGCAGAGAACTAGAAATTGACCAGTTGGCACAAACATTGACTAGAAAAAAGAAAAATAATGCTATTCTAGTAGGTGAAGCAGGAACAGGAAAAACTGCAATTGTTGAAGGACTTGCCCTAAAAATCGAAAACGGCGAAGTTCCAGCAACAATCGAAGATTATACAATTTATAGTTTAAATGTTGGTTCTTTATTAGCAGGAACAAAATATCGTGGAGATTTTGAAGAAAGACTACAAGAAATAATTGAAGAATTAGAAAAAGAAGAAAATTGTATTTTATTTATTGACGAAATTCATACAATTATGGGAGCAGGAACAGGCAACAGTGGTGGATTAGATTTAGCTAATATGCTAAAACCCGCACTACAAAAAGGAACAATTAAATGCATAGGATCAACTACCTATAGTGAATATAGAGAAAGATTTGAAAAAGATAGTGCATTAGTTCGTAGGTTCCATAAAGTTGATGTATCCGAACCTAGCCCAGAAGAAGCAAAACAAATTATAGAACAAAGCATAGCTTCATACGAAAAATATCACGATATCAAAATAGAAAAAGAAGTAATTAGTCTAGTAGTAGATTTAAGCGTTCAATATCTTTACAATAAAAAATTACCAGACAAGGCATTCGATCTTATTGACAGTTCATGTGCTAGAAAAAGAATTAACCGTAAATCAAGAAGAACAAAGTTAAAACTAACTGGCGAAGATATAAAAATTGAAGTATCTAAAATTTGCAAAATTCCAGTCAGTATGGTTACAACTTCTAAATCAAAAAGTGATACGATCAATGTAGAAGATAAACTTAGACAACTTGTTTTCGGCCAAGACATTGCTATTGAAACATTGGCAGATTCTATTTACATAAGTCAAGCTGGTCTTAAAAGCAAGAATAAACCTGTTGGGTCATATCTATTTACTGGACCAACTGGCGTTGGTAAAACAGAATTGACAAAAGCATTGTCAGAAATTATGAATTTGACTTTGGTTAGATTTGATATGAGCGAATATCAAGAAAAACACACGGTTGCAAAATTAATTGGATCACCACCAGGATATGTTGGATATAGCGATGGAAATCAAGGTAGTGGTGCATTAATTAATGAGCTAGAACAAAATCCAAATTGTATTCTATTATTAGATGAAGTTGAAAAAGCACACCCAGACGTATTAAATGTTCTCCTTCAAATTATGGACAATGGTATGATTACTGGAAGCAATGGCAAAAAAGTAAGTGCAAGAAATGCCATCATAATAATGACTAGCAATCTTGGTGCAGCAGATAGTGAAAAAAATGTAATTGGATTTAGTGGCGGAAAACATGAGCAAGAACAAGATAACGCAGTTAAACGTTTCTTCTCGCCAGAGTTCAGAAACCGTCTAGATGCAGTTGTAAAATTCAAAAAACTAGACAAGCAATATGTTGATAAAATTGCTGAAAAATTCCTGAAAGAGTTGAAGGAATTAGCAAATGAAAGAAACGTAAGTCTTGAGTGGGATAAAGAAGTTGTAGATTGGGTAAGCGAAAAAGGTTTTGACCCATTAATGGGGGCTAGACCAATGGCACGAGTAGTCAATGATCATATCAAAAAACCACTATCTAGGAAAATGCTGTTTGGCAAACATCCAGACAAAATAGTTATAAAAATAACTGAAAATTCCATAAATATAGAATGAACATATAAACCCAGAACATGTTCTGGGTTTATTAATTAGGAATATAAAATGTCACAGGTCAGTTATACATTATTAACAAATAAAGAAGAGTTGTCGTTTAGTGGGAATCCAGTAAGAGTAGATGTTTTTGGCGGAAATACACAAAATTTACATACGGTAAGTGTCTCATTGAGCAACTTTGTAGGAAGAGTTTTTATAGAAGGAACTCTTGCAACCAGCCCAACAGAAGCAGACTGGTTTCCTATATATTTGACTAGTGGAACAACATATAGACAATATCCAGTAAATTCTAATAGTCCTACTGGCAATAATCAAGGCGACACTCGAACAGAAGGATTTACTTTTAGAGCAAATCTACTATACATTCGTGCCAGAGTAGACAGAGATTATTTAAATGCAAATAACTACAATCAAACAACCCATGGGTCAATTGATAAAATATTGCTAAATACTTGAAAAGGATTTAGATAATGGCTATATTTGCAAGCACTTCTACTATTACAACACAAACAGTTCCGCTTATTATTGTTGATCCAGCAACAATAACAAAAGATTATCTCTTAGTATGGGATGAAGATGTTGGTGCATTCGTTGCAAGAATACCAGATTTTCCTAACTTTTATAATATTGACATAAGTGGTTCAAACATAACGGGCGTATTGAAGCCAGTAAATGGCGGAACTGGGATTTCTTCTTATAATATCGGTGATATGATTTTTGCTGACGAATTCAATGGCGAAGTTATATTAGACAAGCTTTCAGTTGGCTCTGGGTTTTATGAAGATGTGTTAACTGTTGCAAATGGTAAACCCACATGGACAAAAGCAACAAATATTAAAAATATAATTTCTACTAGGTATTCCCAAGTATCTACAGAATCAAATAATATTGGTATTCTTACACCAGAAAATATACAAATTGTTAGAGTAATAGTAACTATAACTATTGCATATAATCCAGAAGCCAGTATGTCAATTGGAACGGTAGATAATAATAGTCAAATATTAAATTCTTCGGAAATTATGCTTTCTAAAGAAGGACAATATATCTATGCAATAGATGCGTTCTATACAGACCCAGTTCAACTATTCTACAATATTCAAAATGCCACTACTGGGGCAGCAAAAATATTAGTAGAATATGTGTCACAATAATACGTTTTTAAAAAAAAATCATAAATAAGAGTAAGTGTTGAGATAACAACACATAATTATACCAAGGAGAAATACAAATGGTTACTCGTAATCCAAACAACCTAATTGCATTTGGAAAAAGCAATTATGGTGCACCTGTTACTCACTATGCAATTGACGCTGGTGCTGACCTAACTAACGAAACAAATCCAGGCGAAGCTATGGACTTTATCGTTCGTGTAATCGGTCTAAAGGGAACTATCATCGCAATCGGTGCAACTGCATCTGATGGTGCTTTCCGTGTTGCTGTAGAAAATAGTGACTGGACTGCTGCTGATCTACAAGCTGCAATCCGTGCATTAGGTGCAACAGTAGGTGCAAACAGCTACGACGCAAGTGCTGCTACTGCGGTAGTTTTCACATACTAATTTTTAAAATAGTATGTAAAAAAGGGGGCTTATGCCCCCTTTTTTTATAAATATTAACAATTGGAGATATTAATATGAAAAATTTTAAAAATACATTATGGTGGAATGCTCCTGCATATTTTGATAGATGGAGAGTATTCCCAAGATTGTTTATTGGAATATATTTGTATCTATTGGTTGAAGTTGTTTTTTGGTTTATGAACTTGCCAAATCCTAATATGGAACAGGCTGGATTAGTTAGCGTAATTGTTGGTGCTGGAACTGCATGGTTTGGAATATATGTTAGAGAACCAGCAAAAGAATTAAATAATGATAAAGAGACACCATAATGGATCATTATATAATTTTAAAATCGGAAAGAGAATTATCAAAAAAAGAATTATATAACTGGATAAACATTATAAACCAGTTTATACAAAATGATTATATAAAAAGCAAAAAAATAAAAATAAAAAATAAATCAAATGAATATAAATTAGAACTTAATAATCATATTTCAAATAATGATTTACTTTTTATAAATTATGCATGGGAATCAGTATACGATGAACCTTTTGAGATTATGATTAGCGACGAATATTCATTACAAGAAGAAGAATTTAATAACTTAAAAGAAAAAATTTCAAAATATTTACATAACAGATGGGTAGATGATAAAATTTCCGAAGGATGGAGATATGGTCTTTCAAATAGTTCCAGAGATAAAACAAGCCCATATTTGAGAGATTGGGACCATTTGCCAAAAGATTATAGAAAAATATTAGAAATAGATATTAAAAAAGCAGTCGATTTTTCTAAAAAATACCTATAATATCATGTTGACATAGCATATACAAAGTGATAGAATCAGTGATAGTCGTTATTCACATAGGTATGTCATGACAAAACGAATCGGATTTGCTTGCAAGTTTATGCACCCAAACAAAACACTAACTCCAAAACAACGCAAAGAGTTTGAAGAAAAGTATAATACAAAAACTACCACCCGTGCATGGATGTCGCGGCAATCTATATCTGTTGCAGAAACCAAACTGTGGGAAATCATTAGACATAATCTATGGGCTACAAAAAATTTAATCAAATATGTAGGAGAACTGCCAATTGAGTTACGCTTTGTTCGGATTAGTTCAGATTTGCTACCTCTTTATACTGAGCAATCTTGGTCTTATTTTTATAAGAAACCAGATGTGGTTAAATGGCTTCAACATTCGTTTGCTGAACTCGGCAATAATGCTCGCAACCTTTCTTGTCGCGTGTCTATGCACCCTGGTCAGTTCTGTGTTTTGGCTTCCGATAATCCTGATGTTGTAACCAACAGCATTGCAGAGTTTGAATATCATTGTGATATGATTCGCTGGATGGGTTTTGGGCAAACATTCCAAGATTTCAAGTGCAATGTTCACATTGGCGGCAGACTTGGACCAGAAGGTATTCGTGCAGTGTATCCACGTCTTAGCACAGAGGCACGTAATACTATCACTATCGAAAACGATGAATTTGGATGGGGGCTTGATTCCTGCCTAGAACTGGCTGATATTCTTCCGATTGTATTAGATATTCACCATCATTATATTCGAACAAATGGAGAATATATTCAATCATCTGATAGTCGCATTAGTCAAATTATAGATAGCTGGAAGGGCATTCGTCCTGTTATGCATTATAGTGTCAGTCGAGAAGAATATAGCAAAGACAATACCACCTTACCAAATATGAATAACCTTCTATTAGAAGGTCATAAACCGCAATCTCTACGTGCACATAGTGACATGCTTGACAACACGGCATGTAATGATTGGGCATTGTCATTTTGGGAAAACTTTGATATTATGGTAGAAGCAAAATGCAAAAATCTTGCTAGTAGACAGCTATATGAGCATTATCTTATAAATAATACTGTCAATTGACCTTTTGGTTTTACGGGGTTTCCTTCCTCGTAGTAGGTTAGAACCTATAAGTGACAAATAAAAAGGATTAAAAAAATGGGAAGACCATTAAATAAAAGATATTTCGGACCACCAACTGCTGGTGGAAATGAAATCAAAGTTCAATTCCATAATGGAACTGCAAGTGTAAATGGATGGATAGTAAAGCAAAAGGGAAGCAAGCGTTTCCTATGCAGCGATGGCACTGTTTCAAAAGTTTGCAAACTATCAACTAAAGCAAGTGCTAGCTTACTAGCTGGAGAAATGACTATCACAGTAAAAAATGATGCAGGAAGTATTTTCCAAGTTACCAAAGTTTCTGCTAAAAAAGTAACATTAGAAAACGGAACAGTAATTTCATGGAACTGGAGCAATTCAACAAGTGATGGCAAGGTAGAAATGGAAGAAGCGGGTAATGACACCGTTATCACATCCACATCAACCGACGAAGATGATTTTGAAGCAGATGACCCTGTTGCATAATTAAAATATAATACAACATAAAAAGCCCGTCATTTAATTATGGCGGGCTTTTTTCATAAATATTATAAAATATAAAGGTATTCAACTATGCAATATTCCAAAGACGTTTTGTTTACGATAATAAGCCCAAATTTAATCATTAACGAAAGTGTAAATTCTCCAAAAAACACTATTATAATACTTGAAGAAATTCAATTATATGAAAATTTCCTAACATCAATGAAGCAGTATCTACAAGCTAGATATGATGATACTATAAATGATGTTACACAAAATTTAATTAATGCAAAAGATAGTGGTGTTCTTATTAAAGAAATTATAACAAATCCAGATTATTTGGAAAGAGTATTAGAACAACTCAATAAACAAACTCGCAATTTAATGAAAACAATTAGATCACTTTCAAATGGATTATCAGCGAATAATGCATTATCGTCAGTATCAGAAAAGATAAAAGATTTAATTAATTCATTAGTAGAAAAAGTAACTCAATCATTGAGAATACCCGGATGGAAGGGATTTTTGTATTCTATTGGAGTATATTGCTTTGCTAGATTTATATTGAATAAATTCACAGAATATAAAGATTCTGCATCAGAATTAATTACATTTTTTACCAGTGGTGCACCAGAAAAATTAAATCAAAAGTTGTTAGAACTTTCTCAAATGATTTTAAATATTTCTGGAACAACTATGACAGAATTTATGTCATTTTTTTCTGATATGGCAGAAATAAGTAAAATATTTGTAAGTATTTTGGCATATGTAAAACGAAAACTAGAAGTTGGAAAAGAATTGAATTTACAAAATGCACCTGTTGTAAAAATGACTGAGGACGCAGTTGGTAGAATAATAAAAGGCGTAAACACTACAACAGATGTTGGACCAAATGAAATAAAAAAACAAGCTGCCAAATTTGGCAACAAAGTAACAAATGATGGCGAACCACCATTGTTAAGTTCAAAGATTAGAAAGAACACAACAACAAATAAGTTATATAATTTAGGATTGGCAGAAGGTCACTCATTTGAGCCAGATGCAAAAGGATATCAGCACGATTTAATTCCTATGCCAAAATATACTCTAGTTGTTAATACACCAAGTGACTTAGATTGGTATAAATTAGGTCAACATTATACAAATTTATCTAAAGAAGACCCTGATGAATTCAATCAAGAAGATAGTGATATGGTAATAATACCTGCAAATAAAAAAGAACTAGAAAAACTAAAAGCTATGTTAGATAGGGTTAAAATGAAATATAAAGAAATTGGTGGAACTGCCGAACATCCAGAAATGCATATGGAAGGAATAATTTTTGATAATTCTATCCTAAACGAAGATACACAATATGAACTTGCTATACTTGAGGGTGGACACACTTTAGAAGAAGATTGGAAAACAAATTTAAAAAGATTGGTTGCTGCTGGTGCATTAAGTGCAGTTGCGGCAGGCGGTATAGCCACAAAATCAGCATATGACAAGTGGATTAATTCTAACAAAAACAATGCAACGGTTTCACAAATAGATCAGCCATCTAGACCAATATCTTATACTCCTGCACAACAAAAAAAGATGAGCAATGATATTGAAAAAACTGTCGGAGACGTAGTTCATCAAGACAAGGCGAGTAGTCTACGTCCAAAGCCGCGTCCAGACAACTTGACAACATCAGACAACAATCTAGCACCAAAGACTAGTATTAGACCTATGCCACGACCTGATATAAATGTCACGTTTGATCCCAAAGAAAGATTATTAATTGACGTATTACAAAAAACAGGAATAAAAGGGGTTGAAATGGCAGCATTTTTATCACAAGCTGCCCATGAAACTGGTTATTATGATAACATGGTTGAATACGGAGAAAAAGATTATTTTAATATGTATGATCCAGAATATGCACCAAAGAAAGCAAAAGAACTAGGAAATACAGATTATGGGGATGGATATAAGTATAGAGGCAGAGGATATTTGCACTTAACTGGAAAAGAAAATTATAGACTAGCAGGAGAAGCGTTGGGATTGCCATTAGTTGATGATCCTGACTTAGCGGCTAATCCAAGAATAGCTGCATATATCGCAGTATGGTATTGGAAAAATAGGGTAAAACCAAAAGTAAATGATTTCAATGATGTAGAAAAAGTTACAAGTCCAATAAATCCAAAATTGGCTGGATTAGACAGTAGAAAATCAAAATTTAAAGAATACTTAGAAGTCATGTCTCGTTCTAATAACTTAACTACAGAAAATATAAATGAAAATACAAAATCTATTAAATTAAAAGACTTGGCCGAAATAAAAACAAACTTTGAAGATGCTGATTTTTGGATTACTAGACGTAATTCCATAAACATTGTTGGTATGCCATCAAAAGAGTATAATCCTGAATCAATTGGAATAAAAGTAACAAGAACTGATGTATTACTCCCAAGCTATTTGTATTATGTAATTCAATATCTACATTCAACTGGATATTTCAAAAAAATAGCAAAAGGTGCTACTAAGTTAGTAAACATAACCACAAACGATGTAAGAAATATAAGCTTGGCGTTGAACGAAAGTCAAATAACAAATATTAAAAAAATAATAGAAGCTGAAATTGTCGATCTTGATAAAAAAAGAGAAGATAAAAAAGTTGGAGATTTTCATAAGAGTTTTATGAACGATGTAAAATCTGCTGCACAAGAAAAGATGGAAGCATATAATATTGCAAATGAAGAAGGGTTATTTGACGATTTACCAGTTGGTAGTAGATTTACTCTACCAAAAGGTGCATCATATAAGGTATTAAGTCATTCTATGACGACCCATAAAACAAACGTGTTGCCAAATCATCAACAAGAATTTAGACAAAAACACAATTTTGGTCCCGCAAAATTCATAGAATATAATGGCAAATATTTTAAACCAATGGTATATGCCGAAGAAGTTGCTGGTGAAATGGCAGGATCAAATAGTGGTTTTGAATTGGATAAACTTATAAACTTTGAAACTGGTGAAAAAAGATATAAAAAGTTTACTGGACCAAAACGGGTGTCTGAAAAGAAAAAACCAGATCAAGTTAAAGGTGATGAAAATTTACCATCTACTTCAATCCCATCTAAAACTGGATTTCAAAAACATCCATATACAGGAAGATTAGTAGGAGAAGCAGTAGGATATAAAGTAATGGCATACGATCCAACAACTTCTACCGCATTTTCACTCGCAGATGATAAAACAAAAATACCATTAGTTATAGGCAACAACGTAAGCATAGAAGGAAACGGCTTATATTTGAGCAATAGCGAAGATTTTGTAAAAACATATTATGGCGGGTTAACAGATAAAGACGAAATATTAATTAAGTTTGAATATAATCCAAAAGATATTATTACTGGAAATGATCAAGATAAAGAATCTGAATTTACAGTAAAAAATGCAAAAATATTAGGATTTAAAGTAATTTCTGAAAACATATCAACAAATCTTTTTAATATAATTAAAGAGAATATGAGTGTTACTGGAACAGAAAGAGCAAAATTAGCTAGAAAAAAAGGCATAGAACCAGGAACAGATGAGTGGTTTGAGCATTGGTTTAGTTTACCATATATGATAGACCAAAGAAAAAAGAAGCACAGACCACGGGGAATGGGGGTAAAGCCATAATGAATTTAAATTCAACCATGGAGGGCACTAAGATGCAAAAAAAAGTTAGTATTCAAGATTTTGAAGAAACAGAAGGAGCAATGAACAAAACATCAATATTTGATGCATTGGTATACACTGGTTTATCTGAAAAAAGAGAATTAACAGTAGAAGAATATCAAACAGTATTAACTAAAAAGAAAAAATTAGTTAGAAGTGATATTAAGCATCAGCGTGCAATTTCTAAACATGCAATTAAATTAAATTGGAAAATTAAAGATGAAAATTGATGAAATTGCTCCATTCAAAAGCAATCCTATATATAAAACAGCAAAAGGAATGAAACCTAATGCATATTATGACAGAGTTGTTGACCGATTTAGTAAGCTAGAACGCGAATTGCTAGATCAGGGATGGAGTAGATTAGGAAAGGGTGCTTATGGGATAGTCTATGAGCATCCTAACTTTCCTTATGTTTTTAAAATATTTTATAATGATCCAGATTATTTTAAATATTTTAATTGGGCCAAAGAGCATCAAAATAATCCACATGTTCCAAAGATCAAAGGAAAATATATTAAAATTAATGACAAAACATATGCGGTAAGAATGGAAAAATTAGAACCATTGCCAAGTTTTGACACCGTTTTGGAAAAATATATTGATCCAGATTTACAATCAAAGACCAAAATAAAGATAAATTATTATCGTAATATTGATAAATTACCATTGTTTACAAATCTACCCTATTTAAAACAAAATTTTCCAGAGTTATACGAAGTCATAAATTATATAACAAGTAATTTTACTTTATTATCTCAGGATTTGCATGGCGGAAACGTAATGCTTAGAGACGAAACAATCGTGCTAACCGATCCAGTAGCAACACAATAAAGAGATTATTATGAGAATATATGATATAATTAAAGAAAATACAACATCTAGTAGCATTGCAACAGTGAATGCATCAGGTATGTCTATACAAAAAAGAAATCCAGATGGAACTGCGGTTAATGCATTAGACCAAAATGAGAATATTTTTGGGAAAAGAAGGAAGAAAAAAGATGAATCTGACCAATCATCAACAAATGGTATATAATCAATCGTATAGAAATATGCTATCGCAACCGAGTTTAATGGAAAAAAGATATGGCAAAAACTGGAAACAAGTAATACATAATATTTCCATAAATACTGCTAAGAAACAGGCTCCAACACATACCAATAATAAAAGCGGTGATGATGGGTGTCCGTGCTGTAATTGAAGGATAAAGTTATGAATAAAAAACAATTAGAAATATTAGAAGCTAAAATGACACCATCACAAAAGAAAAAAAGAGAAGAAATTGTTCTTTCTATGAAAAAGAACAAAGAAGATATGAAAAAAAGATATGGTGATCGTTGGGAAGATGTAGTCTATGCGACTGCCACAAAGCAAGCCATGGGCGAAGCAAAAAAAGCAAAACCAGATTTTCTAGATATTGACAAAGATGGTAACAAAAAAGAACCAATGAAAAAAGCAGTCAAAGATAAGAAAAAAATAAATGAAGGCGTTTTAGATTCAACCGATGATGATGGTTGGATGGCAAAAAGCCAATTATATAAACTTGCAAAATATGCAGCAGAATTGCACAAGTTAATAAATGACAGTGATGATCTAGAGCCATGGGTTCAGGCGAAGATAACAGCGGCAAGCGAAGATATATCAGCCGTGAAGCACTACATGGAATACCTAGTTAGTGGTGGCAATGATATTGACGTAGTATCAGATGTTAAGGCAGCAGAACCAGTAGCACCAGTTCAACCAGCTAAAAACGATATTTCAATTGATGATATTTTACGATCACCTGTAACAGAAGCAAAAAAGAAAAGTTTAAAAAATCCAAAAGATAACCCATGTTGGGATGGATATGAACCAGTGGGCACCAAAAAAGTAAAAGGCAAGACAGTTCCAAATTGCGTTCCGAAAAAATAATGTATGATAAAGATGCATGGGATATATACCCCAATCATAGAAATCTATTCAATAAACTTGAATTGAGCTTGAGATTGGGGTATCTGTGCGGTCCCGCTGGCATAGATGTTCCAAAAAGAGGAATGTATTGTATTAGGCCAATATATAACTTAAATGGCATGGGTGCAGGGTCTTATATTCAAGAATTATTAGAAAGAAGTGATAATTATATTCCACCTGGATATTTTTGGTGCGAACTGTTCAAAGGGACTCATTACAGTATTGATTGGGAATACGATAATGAATGGAAACCTATATTCTGTTGTATTGGTGAAAGAAATGAAGATGATCCATTATATAAGTTTAATAGGTGGAAAATCGTGGATGTTCCAAATAGTATTGTTTTACCAGATTTTATTAAAAATATAAAAAATGTCAAAAACATCAATACTGAATATATTGGAAATAATTTAATAGAAATTCATCTTAGAAAAAATCAAGATTTTCCTGATGGTGCTAGTGAGTTACTACCAATATGGAGTATAGAAGAAAAAGAAAAATTCCAGCATCTATTAAAAGATGGCTGGAATTTTAAATCTGATGTTGATAATAGTAATGGTAATTTACCAGAAACTAGAATAGGTTTCTATTATCGTTAAACTGCCATTTCAAAATCTATTTTACCATGACTTTGATAATCTAAAAGTTTAATATCGTTCATTGTAAAATCAAAAATATTTTTAATTTCTGGATTCAACCATAAATTCGGCAAAGCCAAAGGCTCCCGTTTAAGTTGCTCATATACACCATCAAAATGATTGTGATATACGTGCATATCGCCCATAGTATATATAAAATCACCTACTTTCAAGTTACAGACTTGAGCGACCATATGTGTCAACAACGAATAAGATGCAATATTGAATGGGCTACCCAATACAAAATCTGCACTTCGCTGATACAATTGACAGCTTAATTTATCATCAGATACGTAAAATTGAAACATTGTATGACATGGGGGTAATGCCATTTCATGTATTTGGTTAGGACTCCAAGCAGAAACAATCAATCTGCGTGAACTTGGGTTTTTCTTGATTTCATCAATAACCCAAGATATTTGATCAGTTCCCCAATCTCCATGCAATATTCCACCAAATTTTCTCCATTGTGCACCATACACTGGTCCCAATTCTTTTTGTATATCTGTATTGATATATCCTAAAGATTTTCCTTGTGCATTTGCATTTGCAGTCCATATTGTATTTTTATCTACTAATTCTTCACGCTGCTTGCCATAATGAATTTCTGCTAGTCTACGTTCATCTGTGCTTCCTTCAAGGAACCACAGAAGTTCACTAACCACACTTTTAAATGCTAATTTTTTAGTAGTTATTGCCGGAAATCCACGTTGTAAATTAAAACGCATTTGATATCCAAATATGCTTCTAATTCCAACGCCAGTTCTATCATTTTTGTCAACGCCATTGTCCATAATATATTGTAATGCGTCTAAATATTCTTTCATTATCTTTTAATCCACTTTTGTATATATAATTTTGATGCAGTGAACATCTGTTCATCCAATGAAAAGTTTCTCATAAGCTTCCATTTGGGAAGAAATACATCACAATCGTAATTTCCTTCAATTCGTGAAAGATAAACTTCATCAATTATTGGAAGGCAACTTTCAAATAATTGCGAACCACCAATAATCCAAATATCGTCAATTCCGCCGTATCTTGACTCAATAACATCTTTTACAATTTTTGAAGGGTCTTTGCCAGAATAAAATCCGTGTGGACGCGGATTATAATTTTCCATGTTTGTAGAAGTTATTACAAAATTTAAACGATTGGGTAATGGTTTTTTTGGCAAACTATCCCACGTTTTTCGACCCATTACCACTGCTTTTCCATCAGTAACACTTTTAAACCACTTTAAATCTTCTGGGTTATGAGGCCATGGAAGGGCACCGTTTTTTCCGATGCCCCAATTGTCGTCACATGCAAATATAGCTTTAATCATTATCGTCTTTATCCAACAATGCCTTTACTTGCTTAGTAACAGTATTTTCTATTGCCGTAAAATCTAGTTCAACTCTTATATCTTGAATTTGATCCGCAAAGGATGCCCCATACAAAAGTTGTTCAATGCTTTCCAACTCTTGAATATCTTCACCTTCAAAATATATTTCTTTACCATCTTCTAAGTAAATAAAAAGTTTTTTGATAAACATAACTGGGATAGTTAGTAGTTCCACATCGTTCATTATTTTAGAAAATTCACGATTTTTTCTACGAATTGCCATTTTTTTATACCGATGCGTTTTTTAGTGTTTTCTTTGCTCTTGGCTTTGCTGGTGCTTTTTTTGGTTCAGCTTCCTTCAACAACTCTTGTGCTTGAATCTGCATAGCTTTTGCTTGCTCTAGCAACTGTTCAGAAGACTTGAGTAGGGTTTCGGCTAGTGCTGCCTTGTTAATTGCTGGCTCTGCCACTGGCGATGATTGCGTAACAGAATCGGTAATTTGAGTATCGACTGGGGTAGCATTTAGTTGGCGTGGTGGTTGATCAGTATCGTCTCTCATCACATTTTCAATATCTTGTTGAGAAGCACCAGACTTTTGTAAAGCAACAATTTTGTTTATTTTATCTAGCCTTACTTTTGTGCTCGAATCAGGTAAGAGATATACATTTGAAGTATCGTATTTTTTCAGTCTATTATTGTTGTGCAACCAAGATAAAGCAATACTACCTTCTGTCATTCTACTACGTGCTAGAACTTCATAAAAATTTCCAGTTCGTTGTGCTGGTTCACTTTCTACAATACTAATAATATCTTGGTGTGCATGGTCAGGCAAAGTATCCGTTTCAACAACTAAACACTTATCTGGTTCAACCACTTTTCCACGCTCGTCATAGATTTCACGAAAGACTACTATGCATCTACGTCCAGTATTTGCTACCATTCCTACATGTTTCATTATTCTGATCTTTCTTTAGCTTGCTGCTCGGCAACATATTTTACAAATGAGGCTAATTTTTCATAAATTTCCCCAACTTGTTTTATTTCATTGATTTTGTATGCACCACGTTGAACGGCTAAATCAATTAAATTTGCAACAATTGCTAATTCTGATATGCTTATTTTTGGTGAATCATCAATAACTTCTTCGTTATCTTGCATAAGTTATACTCCTATTTTCTATATAGTTATTTAGGCAGATTTAAATCTGCCTAAATTTATTTCTTATCATCATAGTATACGGTAGTTCCGAAAGGTGATTTAATTGTTTTGGTTCCATGTGCCACGAAAAGAGTGTCACAATAATTCGGATCGCCCCAACTACCATAGGGACACATATCTGTAAACATTACAAACTGTTTTGGTTCTATGCCGTTTGATTTCATAAATTCCCAGTTTGCCATAAAATCAGTGCCACCACCACCTTTGATATTATACTCGGCAATATCTTTACCATCATCATGGGTAAAAGTTTCATACCCATAAACTCTTGTATCAAATTGCCAAATACGAATAGTATATGATTCATACTGTTCCATAATACCTCTTACTTCGCTCAAAAAGTCACGAAGCATGGTGTTTGAAATACTTCCACTAGTATCAATACCTACGCTAACTTCAATATCTTCGCCAGGTGTCATTCCTGGCAAAACTGCACCAATATGCCAACCTTTTCGGTTTGGCCGCATCCATGAAAAATCTGTTTTAAGGTTGCTTTCAATAGTTGCACGTAGATATTCACGCCAATTCATTTTTGATTCTGTTAGTTGTGCAACAAGACGCTTAATTTCTCCTGGAATATTTCCAGCAGAAGCAGCGGCAGCTTGAAGAACAGCTTGACGAATTTCGTCCGACATTGCTTTTTTGTCAGATTCTTTCAAAATTGGTTGCTTACCTTTACCTTTTCCATCTTTATCGCCATCACCATCTTTAGATTGGCTACCATCACCATCTTCTGTTCCATCAGAAAATTCAAGATGAATGTCGATTGTTTGTTTCTTCGCAGATTTATTTTTGATTAAATCTTCATAAACTTCTTCTGCGGTCTTGTCTTTATATTTATCATCAATCAGAATTGGAACAGTAGTAATAACTCGACCAATATGTTCACGTTTTAGCATTAGATTAATAACATAATCACCTGCCATATTCCAATATTCTTTATCGCGTTTATCACGGCGTAGGAAATGTTCAAAAATGCAATGGCCTAGTTCGTGACCAACGAGAAACACGGCTTCATCATCATCAATCTTATTAATGAAATTTGCATTGTAGTAAAAATTACGATAATCGGTTGCAGCAGTATTGCACCAGCCTTCATCAGTAACATCTACTAGTTTCATACGCAAAGCCATTTGACCAAAAAATGGGTGCTTAAACAGCAATTTTAGACGGGCTTTGATAAGCTTTTTTTCAGCAAGTTCAGACATGTCGATTCCTTTATTAGAGGTTATATAGTTATATTATCATACCATATGAGGTATGTCAAGAAAAAAGCGGGGTTTCCCCCGCTTTTTTTATGCTGCGGCTAGAACTAGATCGCCGTATTTTTCAAAGAACTCTTTACCATTCTTTAGTTTACGTAGAGGAAGTTTCATTCCGTATTGTGTTGCAAGAACGCGAACACTCATAATACTCATTTCTGGGTCGAAATGCTTCATACAGAAACCAAGCATATTATCTAGCATATCATTGAAATCTTCTTGCTCAATTTCACGACCAATAATATCATATTGTGTTTTTAGTTCATATGACAGAGAAGTAGCCAGAGAATACATAGCAGAAATTTCACGAGTCTTTAGATCGGTAATCTTTCCTTTTAGGATAAGAGTAGGATCAGGAAGAAGGCTAGATACTGCACGGTGTGCATTGAATTTAAGAGCAATACCCTCACCTACGGCAGCAGAAACCATGTCGGTAACTTCTTCTGCGGTAAAACCATCGCTATCTGATAGCAACTCACTAACGAATGACCATGAACGTGGTGTTGCAAAACTACGATCATTTGACGAAGGATCAAACTTGTGAAGGTCTCCCTTAGAGAAAGTTAGATAACCAACAACGTCTGGATGAATCCCATTACCAAGTGCCCAACTCTGCCAATCGTTGAAATCAACACGGATTTCATAGTGAAGGAAGCGGTTTGCAAGCGGCTTTGGCATACGATAAGATACACCCTTATCGCTTTCGCGGTTGCCAGCAGCAGCAATAACTACGTTATCTGGTAGCTTGTATGTGCCAACGCGGCGGTTTAGAATAAGCTGGTATGCTGCGGCTTGAACAGCAGGGGCGGCACCATTAAGTTCATCAAGAAATAGAACAATGGTATCATAGTTTTTAGCAAATTCTTCATTAGGAAGTTCTGCGGGTGCAGCCCATTCCATATCAACTTTGGTTGAATTGAAATAAGGAATACCTTTAATATCAGTTGGTTCCCATAGTGGTAGGCGAACATCAATTAGATGAGCATTCTTCATTTCGGAAACAATACCTGCGATTAGGTCGCTTTTTCCAATACCAGGGGCACCCCATAGGAAAAATGGGCGTTTGTGTTTAAAGTGATGCTTTGCATACTTCTTAGCTTCACTTAGCTTTACGGTGCGGGTTTGATTGTCAGCCATGTATATCTATCTCCGTTTGGCGTGTCTTTTTTGTATGATCGTAATGTATATGATTCGGTGGTGAATGTCAAGAGGCTTGATGTATGGAACTATACATATCTACTAAGTCTCGAATATTATTTTTGTCAGAATATTCCATACCAGTAAATTTTTTATACCAATCCTTTGCTGCTTTCACAATAGTAGGATCAAGCTTAGACCCGTGAAGTTCATTAATAACTTCCTGAACGTATTTTTCAACTTCTAGATCAATTTTGGACCTCATGATGCGAATCTCCTTATATTCCATAGATATACTAGTATATATGGTTAGAAGATTCGTGTCAAGTGGAATGTTTTATATGGAAATTGATTCAATCCATATTGATACGTCACCTATTACTTGTAATGAAAAAGCATCAACTTGTGAAAATAAAAAAATATTTTTATCCGTCATATAATAAGGGGTATCCATATTTTTATTCAAAATAACTTTTTTTATTGGTGTTACTCTGGCAGTTATTTGAAATTTATAAAAATCAAAATCTTTTTTCATCAAGGTATATCCTTCCATCGAAAGTCGCATACCTTGATAATTTCCGAAAACTGTGGCCTCAGTAATTTCCATATTTGGATTTTGCTGTGCTAAAAGCTTAACTAATTTATTTCGTCTCGCCTTCATCGCATACGGTTCCACTGTCTAATTTTACTACAGTAAAATCAATTGTATTGAATTTTTTGTTTAATCTATTTGCTAAATTTTTAGCATGTGCATAGCTTGGAAAAAATGTTTTTCTATATTTTGGCTGTGCTTCGTCAGCAAACTCGCTTGACCATTTTAAACTTATTGGTTCGTTTTTATAAAATACTGCAAACACGCCATCTGCTGCTAAGACTTCTTCTGTCTTGCTTTTACATTCATCATGTGATCTTAATAATACTATTGGTTTCGGTCTTGCCATTGGATAAATACTCTTTTTATAAAAGTATTTATCCAATTTTTCATATTTTTACATCATACTTTGCGTTGAGGTAATTGGTATGATCGTTTGCACGTTCACTTAATTTTTGTAAGTCAAACTTTCCGCAAAATCTCATAAACCTAATACCTACTTGCGTTATTTCTTTTGGTTGAGTTGATTCGCCAATAACTCTATCCAGTTCATTTTTAATATAATCAGGCTGTTGCGTCAAGTCAATGAGTGTTTTGTTTCTTATATAATCATCAAGAACTTTATGTTCTACATTGTCGTGATCTGTCCAACGTTGAAGCATAAAGTTATTCCAGTTGTATCCCTTTGTGTTCATATCTTCGTATGCATCAATAAGACCAACTTTATTTTTAGTCCCTTTTGATCTGGCACCAGGGTATGCAGAAAAAACATTATCACTTACGTCACCACGAATACACTTTTCAAAAAGTATCCATTTTGGATCGCCAATAACTTTTTGTGCCTTGGTTTTATTGTCTATAACTGGTTTACCTCTATCATCAAACACCCCGTTTACAGTAATGTGTTGATTTGAAATGCCATTATATTGGCTTACATTTTCGCTGATTAGTTGATAAAAATCACTATCACTACTAATAATAACGTGTTTGTCAGTTGGATGATTTTGAATCCAACGTGCAATAAAATCATCTGCTTCGCATTTTGGATGTTGTAGCACTGTGCAATTTGTTTCTTCACGCAAATATTCAATCAATTTATTAAATGCTTCATAGAACATTTGCTCTTCTTCAATTTCTGCTTGAGACAATTGTGCCCGCATTTCTGCCCGATTTCGCTTATAAGGAAGATAGAACTCTTTTCTCCAACTCTTTCCTTCAAGAGCAAACACAACATGTGTTCCGCCAAAATCGCGGTATGTTTTGGCAATACTACTAAAAATAATATGAAAAGCCATACCAACTTTCAATGCTGGATCATTTGATCGAACCACATGTTTGGATTTAAAGAAAAGGTTCGCAGTATCAATTAAAATATAAGTCATTCTTTTACTCTGTTAATTATGATTTCTCGTTGTTCATCAGTATAGTATGACCATCGTGTTATTTCTTCAATTGTTCTATTGCAGCCAATACATTTTTTATTTTGTATTCTACACACTTTGATACATGGGCTTTTTATCTGATTCGGTAAGATTGTATCAGAACTCATCGTCCGATACAACCCCCCTACACAAATCGTTAAACCATTGATCAACCACATCTTCATCTTTGCGACCACTATATCCAGCTTCACGTAGCTGTTTAACGAATGCGTCATTCCAATCTAATTCAAAATATCCTGATGTTGGGTCTTTTGGATTTGGAATAGTTATTTTAACGACTTCCACATGCGGTTCGTCTATTGGTTTTGGGTCTTTAGTTTTAATTACTGGTTCTTCTCTTTTTCCTAGTAATTTATTAATCCAACTCATTATAATTCCTTTATTCTATTTCTCAATTCACTACTGGAAAATCTATGATAGCGTTTATTAAAATATATAGGTATACCTAATTTTTCACATATATTTTTACCAGTAAACTCTTTATCTCTGTATTCTTCGCCTATTATTCTAATGTTTATAGGATACATTTCTAATATATCACATATATCTTGTTCTGTCACATATGGTATTATTTCATCTACATATTTAACAGCTTTTAGTTGTGTATATCTTTCTACTAATGTTTGTATTGGCCTGTTTTTCTCAGGTCTTTCCATACTTGGATCAACTTGCAACCCACATATTAGGTAGTCACATTGAGATTTAGCTTCACGTAACATTTGTATATGACCACTATGACATAAATCAAAGGCAGAAAAGGTGATGCCAACCATCAAGTTACGGGGTTCCAATGTTCCAAGCATCTTGGTTCATATACTCCAATACTAGCAACTTCCACTCGATTTCCACTATTGTTTATTTTAAAAGTTTTAGTTGCGGGCTGACCACATACACTACAATAACTTTTAATTTTAGTAACATCATCGCTCAATGCAAGAATGTATGCGGAACTTTCAAACGGAATACCAGAACTATCCTGATCTAATCCCGCTGCTACAATATTAATTCCATTTGATTGAAGTTTTTTTACGAATAATTTTAAATCGTCTAATTCAAAAAATTGAACTTCATCAATAAAAACGGTATGTTGCAGTAAAACTTTAGATAATTGCCTGTTTAATACTGGAATAACCTCTAACAAATCCATTAGCTTGTTTGTATACAAGCAAGGAAATCTATGCCCAGTATGTGTTACAATTTCATCATCAGAATATCTATTATCTACTTTAGGTTTTATTACTAAAATATCTAAATTTTGGTGTTTTAACCAAAGTATACGCTTTAATAACTCGCTAGTTTTTCCTGCATACATTGGACCAAATATAGATTCTATTTTGCCATTAGTCAAAGTTTTTTTCTCCATTTGCCAATACTGACATTGCTTTCAAATTTTTTATTACTCGTAAATGGTTGTCTAGAGATTGTTGTGCTTCTGGATATTTTTCTAATATTTTTTTATTTTCCATTTCTTCATACATTTTATCTCTAGCCCATTCTAAGACAACTTTCCAATGTTGATTTAAATCAATATAAGAACTTTCAAAAACTGGAATATAATCTATTCCATTATGAACAAATAGAGTGTCGCCTTCATATTTTACGCTTCCAGTATCACTATTATATTTTGTATATTGATTATTGTCAATATTAGAAGTGTTGGAAACATTTAAAAAATTATTATTAACGTCTACAGTATGTATCATTCTATTGCATCCTCGCCTGTTACTACTTCAATTGCTTTCAATCTATTTAAAACAGACAAATAATTTTCGGCAGCTTCTTTTAATTCTGCATATTTTTCTTCACGCATTCTATCACGTTTTAGCAATAGTAATGCATCCCGAATTTCTGCAATAACATCCGACAAATTTTCACCTTTGAAAACTATTTCTCCGTCTATTTTTAGAGAAGGAGGACTAATGTTTGTAGTATTAATCGTGTAAGTTGTTGGTGATGCTACAGTAGTATAGATTGGAGAAGTAGTATTTGTCCAATAAGTCGAATCATAAATTGTATTAGTCAATGAATTGTAATCAATAACAGATGCATTTGTGTAATCTTGAATTCTTGATGTTAATGCCATCTTACATCCTTATATAAAAAAGTGAGGGTTAATACCCTCACATTAGTTATGCATTTTCTGTTTTAGAAACCCAAGGACGCTGGAAAGTTCCAGCATGAATTTTTAGCTTTTTTGGGCTTCTTTCCATATTAATCTTAACAGTAACATCATATGTTATACTATTTTCACGAACAGTATAGATGATATTATAGTCACGAATGGTGCCTGCTTCTTTTAGGTCGCCTAAGTATGCATTAAAGAGATTAAATATTGGCTTCCATTGATTTTGCATCAAAACGCCATCCCATGGTTCAATAATTTTTAGTAAATCATACTTTACGTCATTAATGCTAATTGTAGTAGACATGTTTTTTCCTTTTATAATTAATTGTTAAACGGTTAAAGCTGGTAGAATATAGTCGTATTTTCCAATACCACTATCGACTGATATTTGTAATGCACCAATCTTAGATATTGACATAGTGCATTTTGCACTCATTCCTAGATTTAAAATAGTCAATACTTTGGAAAGAGGCCATGGGTGATTTTCTTTATAATCACCTTTTATATCTTTTGCAAAGACCCGCTTTGCGGTGAAGTTTCCAGTGTTTGCTCCAATATTTACTATAAGATCACCACTGTCTATTTTTAGAGTAAAGTTTGGTTCAATACCACCATAGATTGATGCTGCACTTTGCAGTTCCGAAACCTTTTGCTTGGTAGGTTCTACCACAACATCCCATTTTGCACCTTTAAACTTAACAGTTTGCAAAACCTGATCAATGGTTTCTTTATTCATAAAACGGTAACGGTCAGTGTTTCCATTAACATCTTTGAATACTAGATGGTCAGGGAAAGTTATGCCATTCTTTTCACGATTAAGAACTTCAATACTAGTTCCTTCTTGTTTGTAGTTTTGTAGATTTAGTAGTCCTTTAAGGAACCCTAAATTACCAAATCCAATTTCTCCTTCAAACTGCTGAATAGGTTCGTGAAGTTTTGCCTTCAAAATAACGGTTCTATCAGTGTCCATTGCATCAATCAACGTTTCTGTAGAAGAACCAGTTATCTTCACATGCTCAATAAATCCTATTGCAGTATGCTTAACGATGTCATTAATAACATCTTTTAGTTCTAACATTAAATTTTTCTCCAAGTTTTGAGTTTATAAAGGTATAATACACCAAGTTGTCATAGTTGTCAAGCAAAATCATTCAAAAGAAAATAAAGAATTAAATGTTGTGTTTGCCAAGCTACTTTTTAAATCCCAGTTCAGAACGCCCAAAAGATTTTGTATTTTTTTAGTTACGATAGCATGTTCCATTTCTACAGTATCAAATGGCAAATCCTTGAACCATTCTGGTATACGTTTTTCATCGGTGGGAATAGCTACACTAGTAATAGTTAGTGGATTATCTTTCAATTTACACACGATAGTTTTCATACCATCTGATACTTTTATACTAAAGTTATCGTTATGCAATTTTAATAATCTATTATAATTTATAGCCGCTCTAACGTGCCCAGGAATACGGGATTTTCCTTTATATTCTTCTGAACCATCTTTTGAAATTTTGTATTCAGTAGAATAATAATATGTAAGTTTATTGACACGTTTTGGTGTTCCCATTTCCCATGGATTCATGCTTCTAAATTTTAAACGAAACTCTTTAATCTTTTCAATAATATCTTCTTCTGTTTTTCCATTTAGAACATCAAGTAATATTTCTTTTAAGAAATCTTGCATGAAAGATGGAGTATCGCTACGCTTTAAATCTAATCCCATAGCTTTCAGTTTACCGTATTTTCCCTCTTGATCTTCACGATAACCTTCTGTGTCATAAACCATTATAGCATATCTTTTTTTCTTAATAAAAAGACCATTACTACCAATAATTTCACGTCCAGCCGCAATAGTAAAATTAAATTTATCTGGGCAATTATGATTATTTCTCATATATTCAGGAAAGGTTTTATTTACTTCTTCGCATACTGCATCATAGAATTTAACAACAGTATCTTTGTCCCACTGAATTTCGCCTTTGTCAATCTTATCTTTATATACTGTATAAGCAGAGAAATATGAGGAGTCTGTATCACAATATATGATTGTTTCGCCTTTATAATCATAAACGCCAGTAAATATTTCATTCACCGTAGCAGCCATATGCCTATCAATGCATCTACCAGTTAGCGTAGTGCTTTGTCCAAGACGTGCATCAAAGAACCTACTACCAACATTAAGCAATGCACCGTATAGTGAGTTTAGCAAAATCTTTTTAACTAACTGTCTCTTGTCCCAAAATGCAAATTCTTTATCATCTACACCCTTATATGATTTTGCTTTTTTCTGTAAATCTTTACGTTCTTTATACCATCTTTCTAATAGGCCAGGAATAACACCTTTTACTTCAGTAGTAAATATTGTTCCGTTGGATGTTAACATCCACGGATAACCTCTATTGAATATGAGGTCATGCAGTTGTGCCCCAGTTAATTCATACGATTCTCCATTTTGCATGTCTAAATGCAAAACAGTTGAAGTGTCTTTATTAATTACCAATTCATATTCTGGTGTTGCAAATTTTCCATCCCATGCTTTTACAACAGTTTCAAACTTTGCTAGCATTTTAGAAGTCAATTCTAACCGAATTTGTCCAATTAATGTTTCGGAACTCATATTAAGTGCACGTAAAATACTTGGATAAAGAGAATTTAAGTCAATACTTCCAATCCATTTATGAACGCCTATTTTTGGTTGTGCAACATAAGCACCTGCAACTGTATCCGAATCGCTTGCATTTTCCTCATCTTCGTCAAATTCACTATAAACTGTTCTATCATTGTATCCATAAATTTCATCATCATCAGAATCTACAGATTTTGATTTGAATTTAGGTTTTTCCCGAACACGATCAGGAACAATCATACCTCTAGCGTGTGCTTCGTTTATAATGGCTTGGTCAATTTGTGCAACCGAACCCATAGTAGTAGGCAAAATAACACAGTTATCATGTGCAATAACGTTAGCCAAATCAATGAACTGCAACTTTCTATCAAGTTTAACTAATAGTTCAACGTCTTGCCTGTTATAGTCGATAAATGTATAAAAGTCACGATTATATAGTTGATCTAGTGTGCCTTCATATGCAATCTTCTTTTCTTCTAGTTCGTATTCAGAAATTGCATCTAGACTATAGCTATGCATTTCATGATATGTATATTTTCTATACAATTCTAGATAGTCAAGGTGTTGTCTACCAATAAGGTCATATGTTTCATTTATTTTGCCATACTTTTCGTATTCGCGTTTTTTTGGATATTGCTGCCATAAGCACATTTTTCTTGTATATTCTTTTCCAAGAATAAGTGCAATACGATTTACGATATATGGAATATCGAACCCAGTGCTGTTCCATCCACTTAATACGTCAACATCATCTATTAAATCTAGGAAAGTAAGAAGCAATTCTTCTTCTGTTTCCATAAGAAATGTATCAGGAAAAGAATTTACAATCTTTTCTGCATCTTCTGTCGAAAATGTGTCTGGCTTTATAACTAAACATATAGTTTTTTGTAGCCAACTTAAATGAAGTGCTACTGCGGTAATTGGGTTAAATGGGTCTTCTGGTGGGGCAAACCCAAGTTCTTTGTTAAAGGCAACTTCTAAGTCAAAAAATCCTAAGTTTAATTCGGGCGTGTGACGATCTGGATAATGCTCTTCTAAACAACGAAATACTGGATTTACGTCGCTTTCATACAACTTTTTGTTAGAATGTATTCTTTTTTCTTTATTGAACTGTTTTCTGCCATTACATACAACTTTTGTAAGGTTTTCATTAAATATACTTTTGTATTTTCCTCGATTGTCTGGATAATAAAATGTATAAACGGCTGGATATTCTAAGAAAATTCTTTTTCCGTTTTTTCGTTCAACTACGCGAATGATGTCTTTATCTAGATAAGCATCTGTATAACTCAATTAATTTCTCCTTTGAATAAAAAATGGGCGAAAATTTCGCCCATTTTGATAGATTGTTGAAATAATTAGCCTAATGAAACAGTTTCAAGAATGGCTTCTAATTCATCAAATTCTTGGCGTTGCTTTTCTCTGTTGGCCTTAGCAGCGATACGGATTGCTTTTTTAAGCAACGCTGGTTTAATATCAAGTTCTTCGGCAACTGCTTTCACTGTATCAGTTAAACCACCTTTGAGTGTTTCGATTTCATTCTCTACATGAACACCTTCTGTGATGATTTGCTTGATTTTTGTTCTCTCTGCGTCAGAAAAAACTCGTGTAGTCATATTTTATCTCCTATTATTCAGTAATGTGAGACATCATATAGAAGAATCGCAGCTATGTCAAGAGAAAATTTCAAGAGATATTCATTTTCTTGTAAGTGTTTGATCCGGCTATGCCATCTGCAACCAAATTATTAAACTTTTGCCATCTAACTAGAGAATCTTTTGTTTTTTGATCAAAAATGCCTGTTACTGGTATTTTTAGATATTCTTGGATTTTTGAGACAGCTTCGCCACTACTACCTAACCTAACAACTGGAAGTTTATTTTTTACTTTAACTTCTTCAATAACAGGAGATATAGGCGATGTTATACTATCTGAATTTAAAATACGTATTGCATTATTATATCTTTTTGTTCTGTCTGGGAGGCCGTGAGTCCCCCCATTTATTAGTTTTGTCACCGCAGTTACATCGCCAGTATCCGATACTTTGTTTAAATTTCTGGTATTCCAAAACCATGCAGCACTTTCTACAGCACCTTCTTTAGTCTGTATATACGATATTGTATCGTCTACTGATTTTCCTATGTAATCAGCAAATGACTTGTAGTTATCATATCCTGTTAGTTGAATTATTCCTCTACCACGATATTTCCATCCGTCTCCGCTTGCAGTATTTCCATTTCCCATTCTATTAGCATATACTATATTTGCAATTTTTTCAGGTTGTCTAGCATAATCGTTAGCATCACGGCCAGCATTTTTAAAATATTTTGGAAATACTGTGTTCAACCCTTTTGCACTATAATTCAAATTTTCTGATAAAACTGTATAGTCTAAGCTTTCGTGGCCTGTTTGAGTCAAAAAAGATGCTATTCTTTTTTGACTGGTTATATCATATTTCGGAAAAACCTTTAACATAGCATCATGCCATTGCTTTATTTCTTTATTATTAGGCAATATTGATGCCAGTTGTTCAACGGTTAAATGTAATGTCAAATTTTATTCTCCTGGATATGGGTATCTGGTTTTTATTTCGGCAATTTTTGCTTGCCATTCTTCAACTGTAGTTTCTCCACGTTGTGATTTAAAAAATAATGGATCAGCTTCTAAAATATAAGCTTGATTTCTTAATTTCTTTAATTCTTCTATTTGTTTGTTTATTATTGTTTGTTTGTCGATTATAATTTTCATATTATACAACCTCTACTGTTATAGTTGTTTCAAAATAAGGAAATGGAGGAACCAATGTAAGTTTATAAGTTTTTGCAACTGGGAAAACTAAAGTAAGTCCTGTATTGTCTACTACTCCAACATTTTCATCATCGACATAAACTGTTGTTCCAGCGGGTATATTCATTGGATTATACTCTTGGTCTACTTCAATAGTTATATCGTCTATATCCAAAACTGGACGAGGTTCTAATTTATCCGTTTCTAAATTATGATAAAAATTACTATTTGTTTTCTGACCAAATATAATTTTATGGCTTCTCGAAATATCTGGGGAAAATCCAGGTAGTAATACACCTGTTTTTGTTATTTTTCCTGTTGTTAGATCATATGCGTAAAATTCTCTCATTAGAAATATCCTTCTCTGGCAATATAGCTATCTTCGTCTGCCGTAGATGTTGCAGATGCATCCCATCCAAGGAATATAGGTTCTAAGTCCATTATAGTCTGTGCAGTAGTAAAAGTTCCTGATCCTATTTTTTTAAGTTGAAATGCATATCGAATGCGGTATGGCCCTTGTGACCCAACTGGATAATATTCATATAATCTTGGACCAATATTATCTATAAATGGAAATACTAAAGTAGATGCACCCGATGTTGCACTTGCATACGTGATTCCCCCACCAAAAACTACAGTTTCGGCTATCTGGTTTTGGTTGGCATCTAGTGGTCTTCTTAAAATTTTATATTCAAACGAAGTTATCCCGTTTAATACTATCAAAGCATTTATATTACCTTTTACTAAAGGAACCCATTGTAGAGGATACAGATATACTGACGCAGTGTCTACATCTGTAAAGTCTGTTGTAACAGTGTAATCCAAGAAATTTTGAATATACGTTCCTGATAGTGAGCGTTTTGTTGCAATGCCATTAAGCAATCGCGGGGATGATTCTGTTGCTAATGTAATATTACCACCATCTGTAGTAATCGTTATTTCTCCAACATAATTTGACATATTTATTCCAGGGACCATGTTAGGAAATTTTTGTGCATAACTTCCGCCTTCGTATAGTAATTCTGCTACGTTTGGTTTCCATGGAGTATCATCGCTAATTGCAACATAAACAGTTTTTCCATTAACAATAGTTTCTAATGTTTTATGAGACACGTTATTAATGTCTAAACGATCCTTGGTAATAACAAATGTTCCTTTTTCTTGGAAAGACAAATTAATCCAATCTGATCCATTATATGCATAAACTTGTAAAGTATTGGTATTAATCCAATAATCTCCTGCATTTTTTACGTCAGAAACAGTCGGTGAAGTAGTGGAAAATGTAGTATTCGAGGTTAACAATTCCCACGAACTTGATGTAGGATTATAATAATATATTTTATCAGTTAATGTATTAATCCACAAGTCACCAGTTTGTTCATCATTTTCCAATACTGGTGCAGACCCACGAACTTTGACATAACTATTAATTCTTTTCCAAGCACCTGCGGTATATGTATATAACCTATTTGAAGTTTTATTAACCCACATATCACCTTCTTGAACATATTCACTAGTAGTTCCTGTAGTTGGGTTAGATGTTGATACTGTTACTTCAGTTATACTTTTTCTGTTGATTAAGTTAATTCCTAACTTTATAGAACTATATATGTTAGCCATTATAGAACCATCATCTAAGTATTCAGTATTGGAACCAGTAGAATTTGGGGTCCATGGTGTTAAATCTTTAGAAAATATTGCAACTACTTTACTACCTACTACCATTTCTAAGGTTTTGTGAACCCCAATTGGTGAGTTATTATCTTTACGTGTTCTTGTGTAAACTTTTGTTCCAATATCACCATTAGCCATAAGTATCCAGTTTGGGCTACTATACATATACATGTTATTTGTTGTAGAATTTAACCAAATATCTCCATTTACTTCACCAGAATTCAAAATAGGATCAAATGATTCTACTCTAACATTTCCTATTTTTTTCCATGTTTCTGCAATTGTATAATAATACATTGAAGAATTTGTATTATTATACCATAATTGGCCTTCGGTTGGACGCGATGGTGGGGTTTCGTCAGAAAAATTTTCTAATAAATGTAAGAAATTTTCTGCTACAACTTCTCCAAAACCAGTATATCCTCTTCCTACTAATCCTAAGTTAGTCGATGTGTCAACGTCGCCGTCTTGGACAATTATTGGTGACTTTGTATCATCAGTATAATTAACTCTATATGTCATTTATATTTCCTTATATCTTTATGCAATACAATACTGCATGGTTTTTGGGTCTAGTTTCAAAGCCACCTGTATCGGTAGTTTCAACGTATTTACGACTATCTGGATTGCTAGCATTTTGATTGGTAAAGTTGGCAGTGTCAAACGCATTGTTAACGTCATTTCCAAAATCTGGGGTAGAAGTATCTATTATTTTATGAGTATGCGATTTAAGCAAATCTGTCTGATAACCACCAAATGTTCTATTATCATCAACACCTCTACCAGAATCGTGACCTCTTAAAAACATAGCACGATAATCTGGGACGTTGAATGTAGTTGTTCCATCGCCGCTACCATATAATACTCCAATAGCTGCAAATAATTCTGCATATGCAGTTCTAGAAACAGCTTGTCCATTACACTTTAACCATCCAGAAGGAACAGAATTCATAGCAAATGCCATAATTGCCCCAGAAGGAACAAAATTATATTCTAGTAATAATTTTTTAGCTGTGGCAGGAGTTACAAACTTTGTAGTGCTATTTCCAGCAATTACTTCATCAGAGGTAGCTACCCAGTCACCCCATGCTTCTTTTGCATATATTTTTCCATCTGTTGTAAGCTTTATATTGTAATTGTCGGTGTATTCATCACCAATTTCACCTTTAAAACCTACACAAAAATTATTAAATGGTGATGATGATATTGATTGTCCTACCCATAACCTACTTAAATTTCCGTTACTTCTTACTGCAAAAATATTACCTTCAATCGGATTAGAAGATGTTCTTATAGTTATACCTGCACCATTTGAATTATCATATTGATTATTTTCTATATAAACGTCACCTCTTCCTACGTTTATTTTCACCGCAGGAAGTTCCGTTATTATATAATTATGCAAACTATATTTAACCGAACCAGAAGGATTAATATTTATACCTTTTTTTATAGTTGGAAATTGGTTAACTAATAATGCGGTATTACTACCTTCTAGATATTGTGCATCTACACCGACACTTGCAGGAATCCATGTGGCATCGTCGGAGCAAAATATTGTTACTGTTTTAGAATTTACAATCAATTCTACAGTCTGATGCGAATTTCCTTGTGTATCTTTTCTAGTTTTTGCAACTATTCCATTTCTTACTACAGTAGTAGTCGGTGTAGGATCAGGAGTTGTATTTTCTGTTTCATTTACAATTATAGTAGTATTTGTAGTATTACCAACTTCTGTCCATGTAGTATTGACATAAAAATGTATTTTTCCAGTGGATGGTTTGATCCATATATCACCAGTCTTGCTGTCGGTAGTTAACGGTTGTGTATTCGTAGTAAAAATATTTGCAAAAGATTGCCATTTACTATTTTTAGTATAATACTTCATTGCATTATTAGTTTTATCATACCATAATTGCCCTTCTGTTGGGTTTTTTGGCGAATCTTCATCTGCAAAATTTTCTAACAGATGTAAAAAGTTTTCAGATATAGCTTCACCATATCTGGTATATTTTCTTCCAACTAAGTTTAAACTAGTTTGTGAGTTGACCGTGGTATCATCAACTATTAATGGTGGTTTGCTACTATCTGAATAATTTGCATTGTAAGACATTTTTTTCCCTTTATTTTATTTATATACCTATTGCGAACCAGTAAAATGGCATTGCCCCATCGTATCTAGAATGCTGTTGAAAGTTTGTATTTGTTACATTAAATACACCCCAAAAGTCATTACTTCCACCACCCGCTGATGTATTAATAGGAGTAGAATTCAATGAAAAAACTGTAGTAGTAAATGCAATCGGATAAGTAACTGTAATGGAAGATTGTCCTGCTACATTAGCTTTTCCCCATTGCATTTTTAAACCACTAGGTAAAATTTGATAACCATTTGGATTTAGGGAAGAGACATCAAACAATGCATCTATTCTATCATTAACCACTGCTGGAACAAATTGGTTTATTGCTTGCCTAGTTCTTAGTGGTGTCATGAGTTTATCATTTACCATTGTGTTTATATCAATAGGGTCGGCAATTGCTTCTGCCATAGTAGCACGAGAAAGAGTGTCTGTTGATATTCTTTCTACAAATCTTGCGTCAATAGCGGCTCTTGCACTTGCTGGTGTAACTATTTTATTAGCAGAAGAAGCAGCAATCGCTTGGGCATTAGTAGCCACCCAATCCCCAGAAATAGTTTTTGCTGTTATATTACCGTCAAACTCTAACTTAATATTATATAAAGAAAGATTGTATTCATTTCCAATATTTCCAGTAAAACCTACTGCAAAATCATTTCTACCAGTGGATGTAGCAGAATTACCGATCCATAATCTTGAAATGTTCCCCTCACTTCTTACCGAAAATATACTACCATTAATTGGATTTTCTGTGGTTCGTAGTGTTATACCTGCCCCAACCAATCCATCAGCCGCATCGTAAGAATTATTTTCTAATATAACATGTCCGTTGCTACTTCTTCCTACGTCAATAGTAGTCGTAGATAAATTATGCAATCCATATGGTTCAGTAGCGTTAAAATTAATTCCGTTATATACTATCGGAAATGACAGCTTCATTAAGGAATTATCTACCAGCTTTTCGGAATCAGCAGGAATCCACATTTCTTCGGTAGATATTATGAATACTGTTTTTGAGTTGCTTACTGCTTCTATTGTATAATGTGTATTTGGCGGTGCTATGTTGTCTAGTCTAGTTTTAACACTAATACCCGAAACTTGCGTTTGTGATGCTAATTCTATCCATTCGCTACCATTGTATATAAATATTTCACCAGTTATAGTATTTGCCCACAAATCTCCATTAGATTGTGCAGCACTTGTAGTAGGAGAAGTAGTCCCACTGTATACAAACGATAATGGCTTCCATAACCCAGAAGAATCAAATACTTTCAATGTTTTGTTTGAAGAATCGTGCCAAATTTGACCAGGTGTGGGATTGCTAGGTGCGGAGGTATAAGAAAAATTTTCCAATAATTTAACAAAATTCTCTGCAATTACTTCGCCATATTGATCATATTGTTTTCCAATTAATGTCAGCGAGGTTGAATTATTTGCAGCCGCATCTTCGATAGTTATTGGTGTTTTTCCTGGATTTGTATAATTTACTGTATATGCCATATTATGATCCTACTGATATTCTTATTGTATATATAACTTGTATTCTTCTGTTTGCACTTTTTTGGACAGGATGAAAAACAATATGTGTCAAGGTAGCACCTTGTGTTAAATCATCAACATTTGCTTCCAGTAATCCTATTTCATTAAAAATATAGTTTCCATTGAAATTTGTTGACAAGTCACTAGTGTCTTGATCTGCGGGTTCACTATACCCTAAAGTGCAAGTAACAATAATATCAGAGTATGAAGTTCCTGCGGTATGAGAAACTGTTATACAATTTTCTGGATCAACAGTAGATAAATTGGAAACAATTTTACTGTATGTTTGATTATATAATGTTCCAGAAGTTGTTCCTGTGTTTGGAGGTCTATACGTAATAGTCCCCGTAGAATCAACTACTACCCCACTATTACCAAATGCCATTTTAGCTATTCCGTATGATTGTCCTAATCCAGTTTGAAGTCCACCTAGAAGATAAGCAAGAGAAATACTTATATTTTCATAATTTATTGCATTTCTCTTGTTTAATATTTCTTCGCCAGTGTCGGGATCAACTATTTTAACGTGACCTACTATTTTTGCTATCGAATTATCTTTTAAATTATACATTCCGTTCACCTAACCTTGTTATGTTTATTTATATCTTTACGATAAGCACTGGAGACTTATCCCACGATGTTGTATCCCATAGATTGGTATCCCAATCATGAACTTTTAATTCAAAATCAGGAGCGGTAACTGATGTATATTCTGAATTTGCAGAATATACAATATCATTGATTAAATGATCTTTAGCTACCGTGCCTTTTGTTCCACGAACACAATTCAACAGCTTGTTTCCATCAATGTTTCTATATGTAATTCTTTCTCCATTAATCCATATAATACCACGTTGTGATGCAACCGCAGTTGTAGAAGTATTCCACACTTTATTAATATCAGTTACTTGAATTGTAGTGTCAGTAGAAGATATATTTGCTGCTAATGTTGTTATGGTGTTAATATCAGATTTAGAATATTCCAACTTATCTTCTTTATCAGAAAATACTATAGGATATACCGTATTATTATCAACTGTTCCACCAGATGTATTTCTGGTAATTAAGATTCTTACGGCATCTGTCATTATCATAGGCATCAATTCTTGAGCAAATCCTTCTTCATATGGTTGAACGAATTTATTTCCGTCATATATGTAGTCATACTCTGTGGTGTCAAAGTTACTATAGTCAATGTTATCAGACGAATTCCAATTATCTAATCCATTTAGTGTATTTTCTGAAAACTGCTTTTCGATATGTCTATTATATTTCAATACCATAGAAATCTTTTTGCCACGATCTTCAACTGTTACGTTGAAGTTATCTTCGATACCGCGTTTTGATGTGAAATTTCTCAACTTTGTATGATATGGTTTTATAGTGTTGAAATAATCCATAAAGTTTTCTACCAAATCTGGTATATAAGATTTTTTAGAATTTAATGCATACTGAACTGAAACATCAGTTAATGTTGATTTTATAATCCAGTCTACTGAATTCTGTTCGCTTATTATATACTTTACCATAGTGAACCACAAATCAGCATACATATATTCTAAGTTTTCTGCAAAAATTTCATTTTTGGCTGTATCAAATATAGACTGAATTATAATTGCAGGGACATTATCCCACTCAGTTCTGTCCCATGCAGCAGTGTCCCAACCAGCACCAGTTAAATATGAATTCCATAACTCGTCAATAAATTGCACTGTTCCACGCTGCTTATAAGTCACTTTCCAAACACCATATAAGTATTCATAAATTGAATAATTATACTCATTGTCATACATATCGGCATAGTTTACTTTTACTTTATATCCTTGTATTGGATTTGATATATCATTCAATTCGTCTTTAAAGTTCACTGTTTTGTCTATTTTTTTAGAAGAATTGTAATTTACATCTGCCCAATCTATAAACTTCCAGTAATCTCTAATATTATAAATTTTGTTATCTACGTTTATAGAAGAGTCTAAAACCTTGTTCCATGATTTAACATTACTTGTTAAATTTATTTGCTTTATTAGAGAATTTATTTTATTAACAAATACCCTTCTTGCTTCCACTGGATGCTGTATCCATGATTGTCTTGGAGAAACCAAATTACCATATCGTGCAAATCGGTGAATCCATACGTCAGGAACTTGTCTTGGTGCAGATACTCTAGCTACATCCTTCTGTGTTTTATTATCAAAATACAATACTGCACCGTGTAATTTTTTCCAATGTGTTATATTTCTTGATGGATATTTTGAACTATTTTGTGACAATGCTATATAAAAATCAGTATCTATGATTACTACATCGCCACGATTGAATATTTGTCTTGCATCCCATGTGGTATAATCAAAATCATAAATGCTTTTATCCTCGCCCGCAATACTATCACGTAATCCCATATGCAACCATTCTGGGATTATCGTATCTTTGCTATTTTCTCCAAGTAATGTATATTCTTGGTGGTAAGACGTTTTTTCATTGGCAAAATTTATTTGCAATACTGAACCATCACATGCAACGCATGGTGCTATGTTACCTAGTAATACGGTATCTTCGCTGGTAAATGCGATCCAGTTAATTCCAGAAGAAGTCGGGTCTTCTATTATTTTGCTTAATTGTAAAACTGAATATTTTCTATTATTGCTTGGCAATGTTATCTTATTTTTTACCCAGAAATAATAATATGTAACATCAGTTCCTACTTTTGGATCAAAAATTGTTTCCTCTGTCCAAGAATATACAGTATCGCCATATGAAGTTAATTCATATTTAGCTTCTCCTGATAGTTGAATTCCATTTGCTTTTATATTTGCACTAGAATACTTGTTATATTCTTCTGGTGGATAAGGACTTCTTATCCACTCATATATGTCTATGCTGCCAGTAGGATATAATTTACCCCAATAAGATTGACGATATTCTTGGGTTGACTGTTCATAATCTAAGTATATTGCATTGCTTAAATCCCACCATACTTTTCCTATATATTCGTTGGCCCAATAATTTATATCATCTATCGACGCATCAACGTCAGTTGAATTGTTATATATTGCAATATCATATGGTGATTTATAGTCTATTTCGTTTTCTGCAACTCCTGGAATAATTCCTTTTGCGGGGTCAAAAACTTCTAGATATGTAAGAGAGTTAACAAAATCATTAAATGCTATAGCATTTTTTATTTCTCTATTATTAGCCTTTTTATTCTGATATCTAAAAAGTTCAAAATAAACATTTGAAGATGTATAATCTAATACGCATTTATATACACCGCCGCGACTGTTACCATCTTCATCGAAATCATCATTTATGTAATCGACATATGCCAACATATCTTTTTGCCATCCACCGCCATTTGAAGTGTATAATGTATCATTCAATGTATTAAACAAATCATTCGAACTTGCAAATCTAGTGGGTTTCAAAAGAATAACCTTACCATTTGTTCCATCGGTGTCTATATATGCATCAATTAAGAATGAGGTTGATCTTGTTTTACCTACAACTTTATGTATACCATCTATATTTGGTATGCTATTAGTATTTAAAATTAATACATAATCATCAACTTCTACATTCAAATCACGGTCAACTGTGATCATTGCATTATCGTCTGCCTCTGTTCCTGGGCATATATCCACGATACTCAAATCAAAATCGAAAGTTTGATATACGTTATATCCAGACATTCTAGTATTAGTGTTTGAATAATAACCAATATTATCTTGAACCCATATTTTTAAGTTGACGGGATCGGTTATCTGTTTCCAATCTCCTTCAACAAATACGTTATCGACATATTCTCTTACTACTTGTTCTATCACTGATAAGCCAATATCCGTGTTTGCTGTTCCATTACCAACTATTAATGAATTTGCGGATGATTCAATAACTAAAAAGTTGTTTATATTTTTAGCAACTATATTAGGTATTTCTGCATTATTAATTTGTAATACAATATCATATATCTGCAATGGGACTTGGATATTATTCTGTGAAACCTGTGCAGAATATTGTGTAGCAATAAGTCCGATATCGGCATTTGCGGTTGCACCGCTTATTGTCATTGTTGGATTGGTGCTAGACAATCTTAATACCGTATTTCCATTTATAGTAACCGAACTTGCTCTAACATTAGAAATACTAGCTAAATTAATTAATGTGACTATTTCATTTAGGGTAACTATATTAGAACTTGGTATTACTACTGTAGATGTTACTGTAGTAGCAGAAAACCCAACATCTGTATTGGCAGTTCCGTTTCCGATAACAAGTGTATTATCTTCTGCTATTGCAGTTTTTATTATTTTTAATTGATTAACGGGTGTCTTTACTGCACGTAATCTTGGCTTTCCAGCTTGAACAAACGATTGATTTAACTTATCTACCAATAGCTCTACATTCCATATTATAGGATATGTAGAATTGTTAACAATAATAATTGTATCAGAACTAATAGGTAATGGGTCTTTAATTTTAGAAGTAAAATTAGAAACCAATATAGAAGTTTCTTGTGATGCACTTATTTCTGCCAATGTTGCATCTATTACCAAATTCGGCGGCAAAGAAGATAGTGTATAACTTGTATTTCTTGCTGCGTTTATAAATTCTATATCTGATAATAATAAATTAGTTAATTTATCCGTTAAGCTTTCAGATGCATTTTCTATTAATATAGTCAAATAATTTATATTTAATCCATAGTCTATATATTGATCAGAAAAATATCCACTAGTAAATACTGCCCATTGTTCATTTGTATCATAAGCCAATCTTAGATTTCTAAATGCTTGTATTCTAGCTGATGCCACAGACGCAGAAGTTGCAGTAGACGATTTTATATTTTCAATTGCAGTTGTCATACCAGCAAGTGATGAAATTTGTTCAGTAGACGTTATATTTTGTTGTAAATCAATTGTCAATCCGTCTATAATTAATGTTTTATTGCTTACACCCTCAAATAATGGCAATGAAGCAGTTCCAATATATTCAATAGGTTGGTAAACTGTGGTATTATCTGTTTTTTGCAATATAATAGTTTTACCATCAATTACCAATGTATTGTTGACATTAGTAACTGGATTTGATATAGTCCCATCAACGACTATTGAATTATATATAGTTTGGCTAGTTGTTTTATCAAATGTAACGGTTCGTAGATCACTCTGGCTTGTTCCGATAATTAAAGTTTTGCCAGAAGTTACTACAGGGAAAGAAACGTTTCCTCTTGCATAAAGTATTCCACCACTATAATTTAAACTAGTAGTTTCTCTCAAATATTTGTATACTTTTCCGTTTAGACGAACAATATCACCTTGGCGATATACTTTAGTTGAACTCCATGTTTCTATATTTGCGTAATCCGCAGATGAATCATACGCTAAGTTCATGCTATCTACTGATTTGAATGAATTTGTTACTTCGTGAACTAGCGGAAGTCCCGAAGTCATTAAATGATTTTCAAATAATGAAACTAATTCAGTTCTAGTATAGTTTAAACTATTTGAAAAGTTTTGTGACTTTATAGGAAGCATAGAAATTGGCTTATCAAAATCACCACTTATATATTTGGTGTCTTTGTCACTAATATCAATTATGGTATCATCTAACTTATCAAATCTTGGGACTTTATTAAATCTAACCGCTTGAGGATTTGTTTTTATTCTAGACTTGTCTAATTCTACTTGTATTGGGTTTGCTTGCTTTTTGTCTCCATAATCTCCAATGCGAGCCATCCAGTTTTCACTTATTTCGAAATCTACATCATTATTTTGAAACAAATCGCTATTTCTAGTGAATGCACGTAATGCTTCTACAGTTCCTTTGTATTTTCTTTCACCTACTGAGAATTGGTATATTGCATTGTCGTCTGAGGTTATTAGGTTCAGATAGCTAGGTTCATTGTATCCTACATTAAATCTTGCAGTTTTTGAAGTTATAGTGTTTAATGGTTTGCCTTGTGAGTTGACATAATCATTTTCAATTTCTCTTACAGAAGTTTCAATATTTCCTATAATAGAATCATTTGATACCAAATAACCATTTGCTTCGATTTTGCCATTCCAATTTCTGGTTCTTTGTCCCGAAATTTTTATACGATTTTGACCAATACCAGTCAATGGATTATAGATAATATCTCCAAATTGGCTTATTGGGTTCAATGCTATCACATGTTCATATTCACTTATTACCACATTTATACCAAATAATTCAAAAGAGTTTGTCTTTTTTATTATTTCAGTATCAGTTTGATTTCGTATAACTATTACATTTTTAGAAGAAATAGACTTTCCGTTTTTATCTAGTAATTTAGCATTGAAAATATTTTCAGATGTAAATGAATCAATAGTTCCATGCGGCCCTTGGTTAAAAATTATAGTATCATTATATATACCATTTTGGTAAATATCTTCTAATTGTGTTTCATCTATTGCCCATGATATTACTTCATTTGCTGCATCAATCCAATTAGTATTAAACCCATTTACTCTATAATATTCTCCCAATCCAATCATGAAATCATACAAATCTTGACGTTTAGTAAACTCAGTTCCGTATGGTATATTGATGGTATTGTTTCTAAATTTTAAATATCTTTTAATAGAATATGTGTCTATTTTTTCCGACACAACTGAGGAATTAACATTTGTAGGATATATTGTAAATTGCGGGTTAAGCTTGTTATAACCCCAAACTCTATATGAATTTGTCTGAGTTTTTTCAATTCTTACGCCACTATAAAATATATTTTTAATAAATGGATTTTTAGTTAATACAATTTCAAAATCTTCTTTTGGAATTGAAACTTTTCCTTTCATAAAACTACCGTCTAGTTTTATGTCAATATTTTGTTTTCTTGAGTATCCACTCAAATGAACAACTGGTGTAAATCTCACACTTGATATTAATTCTTTTAGTTCGACAGAATTATAGATATTATTATTATATTCCACAATTGTTGCCATTAATCCTGGTTTAATAACATATCTTTGGTCGGTAATTATCTTTCCAATAATTACTGCACCAGAACCAGCAGAAGTTGGATCATTTATTATCAATTCAACATCATTTTTATATCCAAATCCAGGATCAGTTATAGTTACTGCTTTAATTTTTCCATTTTCTATTACTGGTAAAAATTTTGCAATATAACCAGTCGATGAAATTTTTGCTGTAATTGTTGCTTGTGCAGAATAGTTTGATCCTGAATTTTTTATATTGACAGATATTATTCCAGAATTTTCTATTGGTTCACCGTGGATTTTTCTAGTGATTGGATTTGATCTAATATCAGTGTCATTATAAACTATTTGAGGAATTTTATAGTATGAATTTTTTGTTTCCAACTCTACTACTGAAAGATATTTTTCAAATAATTTATAAGGAATAAATTTCATTAATGATATTATCAATGAATATGTATATTCACTAGTTGACATCCATTCAACTTCATCATCATACATCATGTCTCCGTATACGAAAGGCTTAACATAATGTATACTATCTGGTTCATCCACTACGCCAGCGGAAACTGGACCATTTAATATACCACCAACAGTGACTAATACTTTGTTGTCCCAATCATAATGTGATAGTGCATAATTTGGGTCTGAATATGATGTTAGTAAGGTAGGATTTCCTGTTATACCAAGTTTTAAACTAGATATTAGTTTTTGTCTTTTAATTGTATTGGTCCAACTATAATTATCATCCCACCATAATGGTTTAGAATTATGTCCTAACATTTCCCATGGATGGGTATGCGGTCTAGTAGTTCCAAAATTGTATAGGTAAATTCCCCTCCAACTTGGTATATTTTCACCAACTGTTGAATAATTCCAAGTAAATTCATCATTTGGATCACATGGAATTACTGAGTTATTACCATAATCAAAATTTGATTTCCAAAAGTAAAATTCAGTTACTAATGAATCCTTGAATTCTTTCCATTTGATGGAAGAACCAAATAATTTAATTTTTGGTGCAAATGAGGTTATGTTGTCAACAGAATAATGAATTTCTGAAAAATTGTTTACTATTCTGGTTTCTAATTCATATAATGCTGCACCGACTGGATCAAAATTAACAGAATTTAAATCAAAAAGTTCATTTGATTTTAATGCGTAGTAGCTCCCATCATGAAGTTGAAGCAATCCGTTGGTAATAGATACTTCATATGGTTTTTCCAATCCCAATTTAACTGAACTAAATGGAACATAACTGTTTGAATTATCAACATATTGTGTTATTTTTAATATAGCTGGATATTGAGTCGTATAAGTGGGATTGTAATTAAGAGTGATAGTCTTTCCTACAATGGTATAATCTGTATTCAACTTTAATATCTTGGTTATATATCCACCTGATTGTTTTTCTGAAATCCATACATAAGTTGGTATTTTATTATATCCAAGTTGATGTATTTCCGAAATAATATCAAAAGTAGTTACGTTAGAAGAAATAGTATATGATATTGATTTACCATTTTCATAGTAAACCATATCGCTGTTTGCATATTTAAACTCTGGGTTTTTTCCTATGTTTATTTCGGTTAATGCTGTATCTACCAATTGTGATACATTTTCCCAAGAATTTGTATTCCAAAGTTGTAATACTTTGTTTTTAAAGTATCTTTTGAAATTGGAATAGTCTACCGCAACCGACCTAACTGCATTTTTTGGCTCACTTGTTTCTCTAGAAGTAAACAACGAATGGTTAACGGGCGAATAAACTTGTTGACGGATTTTTCCGCCGTATGTATTAAGTTTTGATATGTAATGATAATTGTTGTTCCCTACAGTAGAGCCAACAAATGCAGGGTTTGAAAGCATTTGATCTTGGATATGATTGATAATATTACTATAATCAATAGAGCTAACTTCTTGGTTGAACGGGTTATACTTAAAAATTGGTGCAACATCGTGTGTCTTATCAATATCATTTGAAATATAACTCAATTCAAATATGTCACCCTGCTTTACAGTTACAGTTGGAGTTAATATACTTCCATTTATATTATATTGATCACTAATAGTTCCATTTATATAAAGATTGATTGATCTATCATTCTCAGATAAATATATCATTCCATTAATAGTGTTTAATGAATTTCTATACATTATCGCACTATATTGATATTCTGGAGATATATTTAAAACAATATTATTATTTTCGGTTTCATAAAATATATTTGAATCTGTATTTCCATTTATATCATAAAAATTAATAACATTAGTTGAACTTACCAATTGAACAAGATTATAAGTTTTATCTTTTTGTAGGACAAAAAGTTCTTTGCTATTGCTCAAGTAGGTTATTCCAGTTTTATCGTGAGTATACCACTTATAGTATCCATTTTCATTTGTTACTATCAAATTTGTGCTATTGCCATAGTTAGTTCCGATGTCAAATGCGACGGGGGCATTATCTTTATCGGCAACTTTTGTTTCAATTACAGGAACTCGTTGTGTATATTTCAGAGGGTTCCATATAGTGTATAGCTCATTTTCTTGTATATTTTTATAATAATACAATCCAGAAATAATAGAATAATTTATCAAGTCAGTGGTTGAGCCATATTTTTTATTTGATACAGTAAATGAAAATTCAGTCGGAGACAATGAATTGGTCTTTGCTGAAATACCAAGTTCTTCATCAACTATTGTTGCAGTCGATGTTAAATATGAAAATATAAAATCTCCATAAAAATTAGAATTTTCGTGCAGAGAAAGCCCGATAGCATTTTCGTCATACAAATTAAATAATGGCGATATCCCTCTTGTGGATTTTTGTTGTCCATATACAAAATTTGAACCATTCCAATATAATTCTGCTCCAACATAATTTATGCTATTGCTATTTTTTATTAAAACCTTTTCTCTGTTATTAAAGGTAGAAATAGTCTGAACTAAAGTTATTTTATTAGATACGTATCTTACCGCAAAAACTTTATTGGTAAAATAACTATTTGTTGCATTTAAAAATAAAATAATATCTCCGTCATTTAATGTTCCACTGCCATACGTGTATTGTGTTTGTCCTTGTATATCAGTAGAGGGGTCTATATCAAAATTACAGTCGATCAAATGATCCACCGTTTCTCTTAAATAATTCCCACTGTTGAATAGTTCTATATTTGAATTAAATTGTATGATCGGTCTTTTTGCACGATTTTCAGTTGTTGCATAGTTTCCAAAATCAACATCATTAAATGCTGTTATTTTTTCTAATGCATATTTACTTAACCATCTATTGGTTCTACTCCATGGATTTGCGTCAACAGAAGATGATTCTATTGTTACATATTCTTTTAATGTAGATGCATATAATGTTTCGTCATATACATTAACAGTAGAACCCAAATCACCATATGAAGTTGGATTTTTTAAAGAATAAGGAACAATTCCTAATCTTATATTTTTTCCATTTTCGTCAACCTCTTTGGTAAGATAAATTTTCTTACCAACCCCGCCAACTATGTATATGGCGTTTGTAAAAACAGTAGTTCCAGTAACATCAACATTCAAGCCTTTGAACGTTATTCTCATTCCGTTAATTAGGTCTAATGATTTTCCATTAGATAATATTGGTGTTGTGTAATTAGGAACATTTAATATATCAGTTATATTAATTGGATTATCTTCGGTTGGTCGTATTTCACATATTGGAATAGTATCTTCTATCCAGTAATAGTTTATATAATTTACAAACATATCTGAATTTATAGGCAAATCCAATGTATACCCTTCATTGGAAAATAATCTATCTAAATCAGATAAATCATACCCATTGTTTTTTAAATAATTTATAACATTTATATATGATAAAGATTGCGTAACATCATGTTCGGTATAAGATATTCCGGGAGAAAATTGATAATTTTGCTTTAATGAATTAGTTTCATAATTATAAATGTCCGATCCGTAAACAAAAGAAGAACCAGATACTCTACCCCAATAATAATCAATACTTTCAGTAGTTCCAGAACTAATCAACTGGTCAAATGTAGTTTCTAAGAATTTTTTATTTGTTTTTGTATTGATAATATAAGGTAAGAAATCAGACGAATTTCTAATTTCTTGTGGTATATTTGATTCACCAGCTTGTGTAAAATTATCAAAGTTATCTTTTCTTTCCATTATATTATCCTTATTTTCTTATTCTTAAATTATCTTCAGTATACGATGTTACTATTTCTATATTATCTAGATTAACATCTGGTATAAACAATTCGTCACTATTTGGAGTTACTTGGAATAAATTCCCAAATGCACTAGTATCCTGAATTGGAACTATTACAATACTACCTACAATTCCTGCCATTTTGCTATGAATATATGCTGCCATTTCAGTAAAATAAAAAGTTTCTCCAAAGTCCCAATTATTTATATCAAAAAAGTTTTGTATATTTTCAATGACACGACTTTTTATTTCAGTATCAGTTAAACTAGTTCCTGCACTTTTAACTACTCTGAACTTTGCTTGTAATCCAATATCAGAAGTTGATCCAAATATAGATTTATATTTCGCACTACGATATATTACTGTATCGCTTATGCTTTTTTTGCTTTCTATTTCATTAAATTGTGCAGACAATTCGTCGGTTGTAGGAGGAAACGGCATAGTTTCTGTTCTTCTGTCTACTTTTATCCAATTTCTATAAACTGCATCATAATTTTTTGTTAAAACAAAAGTGTCGATTATATTTGATATTGATGGGTCAATTCTTTGTGAAGTATCTGCAACCCTAGTAAATTGATATTTTATGTTATTTCTTCCACTTACAGTAGTATTTCCAGTGGACGAGTATGCTGTATATGTATATCCATCCTCTATGAAACTACCCAATTTTATTGTGTTATTACCTATTAAGGTTTTTATTGATTCTGGATTATCTGGATAACCATCGTTGTCAATATCTGACAATGTAACAATCACTTTATGATCATCTGTGTATCCATTTGGTTCAGAAAAATATTGATATACAAACAAGTCTATTGATTTTCCGATAGGACTTGAATTTGTCGGTTTTGTGTTTACTGGTAATATTTTTATTTTATCTCTTTCTGGTTTTCCAGTTTGGATGTTAAATTTTTGTTTATAATTTTGATTATAGAATTTTAAGGTATCCTCGCTACCAAATACTATTCTAAACTTTCTAAACGAAACTGACCAATTTTGTGCAGAATAATCAAATCGTAATAGCCAACTGTCATCTAGATTATTACCAGATAAATCGCCTGTGTTTTCAAGGCTAAATGTGTTTGCACTATCTTTTCTCAAATCTGTTAAATTACTGGCTGTGATTATTTTCCATGATGAAGAATTATAATCGTATCTTAAACCAAATGTATTTTTATTTGATAATTCAGTTACTATGTCAGTTTTTTCTGATTCTGTAAATTTTTTATTATATGAATAATATATGCTTTTAACTACAAAACCATCTGGGACCAATTTAGAAAGTTTTATAGAACCATATCCTTTTGTATCTATACCTGTTGGATTACCAAATGAGTCATCTAATCCCAATCCATCTTGGAATATATCTATAATTCTAGCCCATAATGATTCGTTATTAGAAGGATCAATAAACTCTATTATTGCTCCTTTTTTTATATTCGTTAATTCTGAAAAATCTGATAAATTCCCTACTCTACGAATTACTGATGTGTCTCCAATAGTAGTATTTGGTTCTGCAATCCTAGTAATGTATCCAGAACTAGAATTTGGACCAGCGGTTATTTGCTGCCATTCAAATTTAGTAGCATTAAAAATAGAAGAATTTGTAGAATATGTTATAGTGTATGGTGTTGTATTATTATAATAGAAATTAATTAATTCCACATTTTCTATCAAATTTCTAATATATATGTCGTATAGCTGGCTGTTTGTATAGATATTAGATATAGGAATTGTCGATTTTCCTAAAGAATTTTCGTAATATACATAACCATCATCACCAAAAACATTTGCATTCTGATATTGTGAAGTCGGGTCATTTAATTTTAGAAATCTGCTATGTCCGCTATAAGTGCGATTTATACTCTTTATCTTTGCAATGTTACTTGATGAAGCTAGTGGATATACATTATAATCCGCAGATGTAATCATTCTATCTTGTGTAGAAAATACTCTTCCTGCATTTTCTTTTATAGAAGTCAATGATTCCGCAGAACTTGCATTAGTTACCAAATCTTCTAATTCTAAAGTAAATGAAACAGTGTATTCATTATTATCAGATGCTATGTAATTTAATGTAAAATTTATTGTTCCTACATCATCTGGATTTAATACATATGACTGATTTATACTACTTCTATACCATGTTCTTATTATACCAGAAGGAATTTCAGAAAAGTTACCATCGCCAAATATAACACTTACGTTGTTATTTTGTAATGTTTTAACAGAATATATTTTTTTAATATTTTTATCTAGTGAGTTAAATAATGCACTTGCACCAAAAGTTCTATCTACTTTTACCCAGTCGTTAAGAACTGATCCATTTTCATCTATAGTTTGAACCCATACATCTATATTGTTAATATTATCTGCTGTTATGTCGATAGACATATTTGGAACGGGAGAATTTATAATAGAGTCATAATTAGTTGTCACTCCTTGTTTAAAAGGAACAAAAAATCCAGTATTTTTACTTAATAATCCTTGTCTATCATTTTTATATACTACGTTAAATCCATTAAATGGATTTGGAGCGGGTTCTTCTAATTTTTTGTTGTTTGTGGATACAGCAATATTATGTATTTCAAAAGTTTGCTGTAGCCCATTTACTTTTGCTCTAAATGAATAAGATGTTGGAGTAGACGAACTAGTTTTATTATTTAATTTATAAAGCTGCGTTTCGATTCCATCTACAAAAACATTACTGTTTGGAGACCCAAACTTGTTGGTAGAAGAAAAAACCTCATTTAAAATTAACAAAAAGTTTTGATAGCTTGTTGGATCAGTTTCATCATAATACGATATTGTTTTGTTCTTTAAGGTAGTTCCCTTAACATCATATATGTTTTGATTTGTTTTAATTGATTTTATTTTCAAATAACCCGATGCTGGATAAGGACGAGTTGCATTATAACCAAGAAAATCTGCAATTCTTAAAACGCTTTCTCTTCTTTCTGCCGTGCTTAGAAAATTTTCTCTAACTGCTAGGTCTGCACGAAATGCCAAATTATGTCCCAAGAAAGACATTAATTCAACCAATGCCACAAATTCGCTAGATTTTATCCAGTCATTAAAATTTTCTGGATACCGATTTTTTATATACTCTACCATAGCAGTTCTAATAGTATCGTAATCATATGATTGAAAATTAGCTTGTTTGAAGCTATCATATATTACGGTAAAATCTTCTGCTGCAAATAAGTTTCTTTGTCTTGCGATTTGTGACATGCTTTATCTCTCTTCTGTAGTATATTTTAAATATAATTGGTCAACAGTAGTTGTCGGAACATATTCCAACAAAAGATTACATTCTATAGAATGTTCACCTATTATTGTATCAATATTAATGAGTTTCCAGCGAGGATCAAATCCTACAATTTCTCTAACATCATCTTCTACTGCAAATATTGTATCTTCATCCAATGGTTCGAAAACTAAAAGAGGCAATATGCTACCAAATTGCGGCTCTCCTAGTCTTTCACCTTTTTTGGTGTTAAAATGATTTAACAAATCACGTTTAGCAAGTGCTATGTTTTCCAACATAACACTTCCAAAATTTTTGTCTACTGTAGAATAACCTATAAATCTGTTTGCCATAAATGTATTTATGGTGTTTCGACAACGATGTTTTTACATATTATTGACTATATTAGAAATTTCTCTTTTTTTATTTTCGGTTAAATTTGGTAAGAATGCACCCATTGTTTGTCTATAATATGCTATTTCTGCTTGTTTTTTAGCAATTGGATCGGTAATACCGCGAATATATGTAGTTCTGGTGTATTGCACACCCTCATTTCTCAACCAATTTCTTGTCTTATCAGTTCGATAATCGCCAAGCATTAATATTTTTGCTTCTAATTGTCGTTGATTTCTATCGACTTTTCCATTAGCAATCATATCTGCTACAAGTGACCATTGTAGGTTCTTAATAGCAGAACTCAAATCATAAATTCCTTCTTCAGATTCTATTGTTCTCCATGATCCTGTTAGAAAATATAAAGATAATAAAGCGTCAAATTGACTTGCGGTAATAGAAGGTATAGGAAGCTGCTTTTGCAGACTTGATTCTTTTTTCTTAAATTCTGCTATCCATTCACTATATGCTTCACTTTCGGTCATTCCATACCTTGTATCTGCTTGCCCATAGCCATATCCAATTTTATATAAATCAGTATCACTGTCTTTATATCTATACATTCTAAATCTAGAGTTTGCCAACACTATTGGTATTATTTCGTCAGAACATGTAACCAAAGAAGTCAACACTTTAAAATCTGTTTTAAATCTATTAGTAGGTTGAAATGTTTCCCATTGTATTCTATATTGCGGCGATACTATTTTAATCATACTATACCTCTTCCAGCATGGTTAGCTAATGCGGCTCTTGCATATTGTGGTATAGTCCTATCATAATGAAAACTATCGCCCCACGCACGTCTACTTCCGTTGTCGAAGTGCAAGCTTCCGCCACTGTATGCACCAATTCCACCTATACCTTTTCTACTAGCTATGTCAATCAATCTTAGGCGTTGATCGTTTGTAAGTCCTTGTCCACTAATATCGACTGCTCTACCTCTAAGATGCATACTGTTTTTTGCACCCGTATTTGTAGTCGGTGTTCTAAATCCACTAGATATGACCAAGGGACTTCCAAATTCTTTAGCAATTTCTTCAACCACAGAAAGAAGGGAAGGATCAATTCTTCTATTAACATGATCTTGGAATCTAATAAATCCGCTTGGGAAGTTAGGATCGGATGGTGGATATTCTACGTTTGCACCTTGTGGGTCAATTTGTGCCCCAGGATAAGTTGATTGATCTTCAGTCAACCCACCAGTAGAAGCATTTATTACACCATAATCTAAGTGTCCACTCCACGGTTCTCTTTCAGGAACACGACCAGAAATACTTTCCGTAACGTTTTTGTTTCCAACTAACGATCCAGATGTTGGCTTTGTTGCGGTGTCTGCGACTGCACCATTCATATCAATTCTATCTGAAGTTATTTTTAATCCACCAGGTGCTTTGATATTCCCGTTTGCATCAGCAGTTATATTGATATTCATAGAAGAATATAGATCAATATTTCCACCTGATGTTTCAATTGCAAATCCGCTACATGTTTTAAAATTCACACCATTCTGAGCTTGCAAATTAATACTTCCGTCAGAATGAACGTTAAAATTACCAACAGTATGTATGTTTATACTTCCACCAGAAAAAATATCAATATCGCCATTACGATTTAATTCCATCCATGCAGAACCATTTTGATTTATAATATAGATGAAACCATGGTTATCATCCATTAATATCTGACCGCCATTACTAGTTCTTAGTCGTATATTATTACTAATATCATCTTCGGCAAAACCATCGTCTAAGGTTATAGCGTGTCCTTTTGGTGAACTTATTCCGATTATACTTGAAGTTGTATCTCTAAGCGGATTAGACTGACTGGGACCACGAATAGTATCTTTATCCAATCCTTGTTCTCTGAGTGCAGTTGCTTGTGGATGTTCTGGGGGCGGGGTATTAGTTGTATTTCTAGCATCAGGAACATCATAAGATGGTGCAATCTCACCAGATTGCGTTGGTTTTGCAGTTGGGCCAGCCATATTTTCCGCTCTACTGGGCAACACTCCCAATATAATTCCTTTGTCGCTATCACCAGTAAAAGCAACTACTACTTCGTTGTTTATTGCTGGTGGTGGATAAAATATACCACTGGACATTTGATTACCAGCACCATCAACATAAGTTCCGCCAAATGGGGTCATACGTAAACACCATACTGCACCCAGATATTCTTCAACAGTTTGTGGATTTGCATTGCCTGTCCCTGCACCGCCATCGTTCACACTTGGAACTATAGGAGCATATAAACTACTTATTTGAACTTTTATTCTTCCTAGTCCTAGTTCTGGTTGCGGATCAATAACAGAAACTACAATTCCTCTATAGATTCCAGATGGTATGTTAAGACCACTAGAATTTATATTCTGATTATATTTTTCTTTAACTTTTTTTGTATATGAATTTTTAGTGGTTGCCATTTTATATCCTAAAATTAATCGTTTCTTTCTAAGTTAGAGGAAACTAACTCAGTTTGAATGTTTGTATCTTTATATGCTTTTAAAAACTGTGTGAATAATCCGTTCCTAAATTGGCTCGTTACTGTAATTACTCTATATACACCCGATAATGTGTATTCTGGTTGAACTATTCTTCTTCCAGAACTAGTTTCTTGTGTAGGTAAATTTACTTTAAGGTAAAACATGTTACCTCCCAATTCGTAGTCAGCCAATTCATCAGAAATATTTAAATCATAAAAGCTGTTTGGTTTTCCTAACCAATAGGGGTCTCCTTTTATGTTAAGCTCTATTTCTACTAAATCTCCGCTAGTTTCTATATTGGCATTAACTGATCCTATCATCATTTCACTATTTCCCACAACATCAGTAGTAGTATTATACTTACTTGTATCCATGACATCTCTGTTAAAAGTCATTAGCGGGGAAAGTGATCTTCTAATATCTTCTTCGGTTATTTGCGAATTTGCTTGTTCAAACTCTTGAACTAATCTTGTAAGTTCTAATCTAAGCCTACTATTAATTCCAACATCTACTTGTGGTGTCACATTTTGTAATGTATTAGTTGTAATAATTATTTTATTTTTTAATGTAGCAATTTTTTCTCTAATAGTTTCGGTAGCGGCGTTTCCTGCTGCTTGTGTTAGTCTTGATTGAAGCAACTGACCTCCTGCAATTGGTGTCATCATATAATAAGTATAATTTAGTTTTATATCAAAATTTATAACTTCTGTATTTTTTCCAGTAAAGATATAATCATATCTTTTTCTTAATAATCCAGAACTTCTAAATTGCGAAATACGAGATGCCTGTTCATTTGGTTTGTTTATTGTTCTATTTTGATATGATGGGTCCACCACCAATCCAGAGGCAACGTGTTTTTTTATCTTAAATTTAATTCTTTTTTGATAATCCAATTTAAGTATATCAAATTGTAAATTGTCTATATCTGCAATAACTTTATAAGTATACGGAATTTTTGATGCTCCTACTGTTGAGGGATCATTTGGGTTTTCACGAACAAATCCGCCATTAAGTGCTGGTAATTTTTTATACTCAACAGTGCTTTTTATTATTGTTCCTATAAATTGAGTAATATCACTACCAGAATGCAAATAAAAAATTAATTTCTGATTATCTGTGCTGTTATAATTTGGGTTAACTTCTTGTGATGCGGATTCAATTTGCCAATTTGCCCAATCTTGAGTATCTTCATCAAATGTTATAACATATTCATTTGCATAAACAGCGTTAAAATCAGAACTCCATAATATTTGTTCTGCTTCATTTAGTTTTTTTTCGAGGTCTGCGATAACTTCACCAACTGTGCTTCCTGAAATTGTCAATGTTGATTGTGAATGTTTGGGTAAATATGTATATGCCATAGTGGCATTTTCCAAAGCAGTTATATTATATACACTACCCCCTTTATCAACTGTCATAACTACGTCATAAAATTGAACAGGATAATAAAATTTATTAGGATATTTTGTTGGTCTATTTTGCGTATCCCGTGCAGGAAATGTTATTTCCATTAGATACATTGCTTTTAAATGGTTAGGTATCCCCAATAATTGCGAAGTTTCTACTATTTTGCTAAAAAAAGTAACTCCATTAGGTTCCGTTATAACTAGATCAAATCTATTTGCATAAGACGCTCTAACTATATCATTTCCCACTGTATATGTTTGCTCCATAGATTGTATATTATAGTCTGCTTTTTTAGAATTATCGGCAATTAATACTTTACGTGTAATATTTGCAATATTACTCATATCTTGTGGGTTAATCATATATATTGCTATATTATAAGAATATATAGAATAATTATTCAATGGATTTTGTAAATAACTCACTTTTAGTATCCTATGTCTGATATGCTATTTGGTATTTTTATTTCCAACCCAGATTTAAAATCGTATATTGGATTTTTTATTAAGTCTCTATTATATAGAGAAAATACCCACCATAGTTCACTCTGCCCATACAAATCGTATGCAAGTAAATCTGGCCTGTAGTTGTATTTAGAATCCAATATCATAGTTTTATAACTTTCCAAGTTTGGAGTTACTGGTGGTTCATACATATCTAAAAAGTATTTGTTTATTCTAGTATTTCTATATAAGCTACTATTTTTATATTTTGCTGCCATTAAATAAATCCTTGCGAATATAGTCTACCTGCTGCGAAAGAAGCTAAATCAAAAGTATTTTGATCTTTTGCTGGATAATGTGGTATCAATTCGATGTTAATAGTCATAATTGCTGGAAGATTTACGGTATAAGAACCGCCAGATGGGGCAGACCCAGATCGTGTAGAGTTTACGGTAAATGTTACATAATCTACGTCATCTGGATATGTTGTGGAAAAGGTAGATACAAGAACAGGAACTCTTTCAAAGTTGGTTACACCGTATGCAGAAAACTCCAACAAAGGCGGGGGCGTTCCTGCATTTGCGTCATTCATACCAAAATGCATTTTCATCACAACTGATAAGAAATGAAGGACACCAGATGTATATTTTGCATCATTTTCTGTTTGATGTATAAATTGTGCCGCAATTGATATATTTCCAGGCTTATGTCTTACAAAACTTTGCTGCGGATAGTTGCTATGAATAATATCATATTGACTATATTCAGTAGACATTGATGATGATATTGTTGGCGTATATGGGAAAACTATACCTTTTTTACTTTGTAAAACCGTCGCTGGCCCCTCAAAAGGCAATATATATCCATCTCCTTTAACTTTTAATCTTGCACGATTGTCGGCCATAATTTCTCCTAACTATATTATAACATTATTTATGCATCAAAAATCTCTTGACTTTTGATCAATATGTTGGTATGATAAAAGAAAAGGACTCATAATGGAGAAAAAGAATTATCTCAATAATAAAGAAATATTAAAAGAAATACATAAAAGTAAAATATCTTTTTCATGGATTAAAGACCAAAAATATTCTATGTATGACATAATAATAAGAGATTTAGAAGAAATAAATGACGAATTATTAGAACAAGCCAAAATAAATAGAGCAAAACGATTATCTATAGAAAATCATGATAAAGATTGTAAAATTTGGGAAGAAACAAGTAATCAAAAAAATACAAAACCAAAATTAGCAGATTATGCTATACTTCCAGATACAATAGCTACATCAGATTTAGTTTTTCGGTTTATGACGCATGAACATATACCTAAAAATCCAAAAAAAGAAAATCCAAAAACAGTAGCAGATGCTCATATTAAATGCAATTTCCCACCATTTAAACACTTCACATATATTGATAACAAATTAGTAGAAGTGGTAAGATCGCATTGGGAAGGTGATTTAGAAACTGGACATTTCTCTTTAACAAAAGGAAAAATGACAAATCGTTTAGGAAAAATGATGATTATGTTAGTTAGTAGATATAGTATGCGTGGAAATTGGAGGGGATATAGTTATGTTGATGAAATGCGTAGTGCAGCTTTAGTGCAATTGGCTCAAATAGGATTATATTTTGACGAAAGTAAAAGCCAAAATCCGTTTGCATATTACACTACAAGTTTGACAAATTCTTTTACTGGCGTATTGAATTCAGAAAAAAGAACACAAAATATCAGAGACGATTTGCTTCAAGATAACGGATACATGCCAAGCTTTACTAGACAACTTAATGACGAAGAAGCACAACAAACCGCAAGAAAAAATGATTACGACGCTAAAATAGAACAAGAACAAAATGAAGCCGGATATAATTTATGAGTTTAAATTTATTTAAAAAAGCAGCAATATTTGGAGATATTCATTATGGTTTAAAAAATAATTCAAAAATCCATAATGATGATTGTGATAATTTTGTTGACTGGTTTTGCGAACAAGCAATAAGCCAAAACTGCGAAACCTGCATATTCTTAGGAGATTTATACCATACAAGAAATTCCATAAATGTAAGCACCTTAAATTATGGATTTGAAGGAATAAAAAAACTAAGTAAATCATTCGAAAAAGTATATCTAATTTTAGGAAATCACGATATTTACTTCAGAGAAAAAAGAGATTTATATAGCTATCCTTTCGCTACAAGTTTCAAAAATGTAAAAGTAATAAATGAAGTTTTTAACGAAGGAAATACTACATTAGTTCCGTGGTTAGTAGAAGAAGAATGGAAAGAAATGTCCAAGATAAATTCAAAATATATTTTTGGACATTTTGAATTACCACATTTTAAAATGAATGAAATGGTAGAAATGCCAGATCATGGTAGACTTAAAAAAGAAGATTTTACAAAACCTGAATATGTATTTTCCGGTCACTTTCATAAAAGACAGAATAACGGAATAATACATTATGTAGGATCGCCATTTGCTCATAACTATGCAGATGTTTGGGATGATGATCGTGGAATGATGGTATTAGAATGGGGGAGAAAACCAGTATACACAAACTGGAAAGATGGTCCAAAATATATCAATATTAATCTATCGTCGGTTCTAGAAAATCCCGACGATTACCTTTCTAATAAACTGAATTGCAAGATATTAATTGATATACCTATCTCTTATGAAGAATCTAATTTTATTAAAGAAACTTTAGTATCCCAATATAATCTTAGAGAACTGTCCCTGATACCACAAAAAACAGATGAACATGCGGTAGATTGGGGTGGAGATAATCTTATTATAGAAAATGTGGATCAAATCGTAATATCACAACTGTCTGCCGTTGACAGCGAATTTATAAACAAAGAAAAACTTATGGAGATTTATTTAAATCTATGATTACTTTTAAAAACATATCAATGAAAAATTTCTTATCAACTGGAAATGTTCCACAACTTATATCGTTTAACGATGGAGAACTAACTCTAGTTTTAGGAAATAACTTAGACTTAGGCGGAAATGGTAGCAAGAATGGTGTTGGCAAAAGCACCGTTCTTAATGCCATATGCTTTGCTCTATATGGCGTTGCATTGAATTCAATAAAAAAAGACAATCTTATTAATATAACAAATCAAAAAGATATGTTAGTAGTATTCGAATTTGAAAAGAATTCAACGAAATATAAAATAGAACGAGGCAGAAAACCAGCAATATTTAAATTTTATGTCAACAACAAAGAAATTGGTGGAAAAGCAGATAAAAACGAAACAAACGATGCTCTTGGGGAAAACGCTGATAGTCAAAAGGAAATAGATAAAATAATAGGAATGGATGCTACGATGTTTCGTCATTTGGTAGCACTGAATACATTTACAAATCCATTCTTATCCATGCCAGCAAAAGATCAACGTGACATAATAGAAAAGCTATTGGGAATTACACTACTAAGTGAAAAAGCTGATCTACTAAGAAAACAAATTTCTCTAACAGATGATAAAATCAAAGAGGAAGAATACAAGATAAAAGCAATAGATGAAGCAAATCAACAGATAGAAAAAAGTATCAAAGATTTAGAACGCAGACAAAAAATATGGGAAAATAATAAAACAAAAGCAATAGAAAGCTTGTCAGAAGAATTAGAAGAATTATCCCATTTAGATATTGAAATAGAAATACAAAATCATAATCTGCTACAAGAGTATGTAACTCTAAGTAATAAAAAATCAGAGTTAGATAAAAAAATCAAGGATTCATTGAAAAATTTGAAAAGCTATTATGATTTACAAAGTAGATACCAGACTGAGTTGAGTAGTTTAACCGATAATAAATGTTATGCATGTAATCAAGAAATACATAATCACTCACATGAGAACATGATTATAGAAAAACAAAAAAGTTTTAATGAAGTTAAATCAAAAATATCAGAACTAGAAAACAATGTTGAAGAATTACAGACAGAATTTGAAACCGTTATTCTTCCAGAAAAACCCACTACTTATTATAAAAACATTTCAGAAGCATATGAGCACAAATCTTCTATTCAACAATTAGAAAAGCAAATTGAATTGAAAATAGAAGAAACAGATCAATACCAAGAACAAATAACAAATTTAAAAAAATCTGGCATCAAAGTAATTTCTTGGGATAAATTAAACGAACTAAGTAACATCCGAGAACATCAAAAATTTCTACTAAAACTATTAACTAACAAAGATTCTTTTATTCGTAAAAAAATCATAGAGCAAAATTTAGTTTATTTAAATACAAGATTGGAACATTATCTAGATAAACTCGGATTACCACATAGTGTTGTTTTCCAATCTGACTTAAATGTAAATATCAGTAACCTTGGTAGAGATTTAGATTTTGACAATCTATCGCGTGGTGAAAGAAATAGATTAATTTTAGGATTAAGTTGGGCATTCAGAGACGTATTTGAAAGTATGAATGACAATATCAATTTCTTAGCAATTGACGAGTTGGTTGATAGCGGATTAGATACTGTCGGGGTAGAATCTGCCTTAGAACTTCTAAAGCAAATGAGTAGAGAAAGAAATAAAAGTATCATGCTTATTTCTCACCGAGAAGAACTTATAGGAAGAGTAAATAAAATACTGATGGTTACTAAAGAATCAGGTTTCACATCATATTCATACGAAGATTAAGGCGTCATTAGACGCCTTTTTTCATTAACTCCATAAATAATAACATGACAAGCAAAAGTAAAAACAAAGGTAATTCATTCGAAAGAGAAGTAGCAAAATATCTATCAGACATGTATTCTGAACCTTTTAATAGGGTAATCACAAGTGGGGCATATGTAGGTGGAAAAAATTCAGTTCGAAAAGAAACTCTTAGCGAAGGACAAATAAGATCGCACAAAGGCGACATAGTTCCACCAGATAGTTGGAAAAAATTTAATGCAGAAGCGAAAAGCTATGCAGAATTTCCATTTCATAGATTACTAATGAATGTGGAAATACCATTACTAGAAACATGGATAAGCCAATCACTAGATGCAGCAGACGATGGCGATTTTACTATTATTTTTATGAAATTTAATAGAATAGGTAGATATATTGCGTATAACCCATCATATGACTTAAAGTGTAATCGCTATATTGATTATACTTCGTCAAAGTATGGAGCATGGAGAATAACATATTTTGATGAATTTTTAGAACTAAATAAAGATAAAATAAAAAAGATTTGCGAATCGTAAAATTTATCTTGACGAATCACTAAAAATAAGTTATAGTTCTAACATAATATAAAACTAATACTTATCCAATACATAACTAACACCTGACCAATACTTAACTCATTTACAGAACCCTTTTAGCTAAAATATTTTTCACCACTATATAGGCCGTGATTAGTTTTAGCAACCCACATATAGCGATTAGCAAATATTTTATATTTGTGATAGTAACGAATTTGTTACCCTCTAGTCTGACGCCTCTGTTTACAAGCGAATGAATTTGATGAGTCGCCTCTGGCAATATTTGCACAGAGTTGGTTATATGCGTTCCGACCCGGACCAGTTGGAAAAATGAGTAGGCAATTCACAATACCTCGGAAACCTACAAAGAACATATATAAGTTACCTATACAGCTAATATGTTCTTGCGTCAGTTGAGGAAATTATATCTGTTACTGTTGAAGTCTTTGGATTTAGCCATTGCGATGAAACATAACGGCAAAGTATAGTTTCTGAATAAGTTAGATTATGCATAATTTATTATGCATTGGGCACCGCCTGACCACCCAGACCTACGCGACAATTAGGTTAAATCTGTATAGGATGTCATGGTGATGAGGTAATAACTCTATAAGTCCAAGACATACTTACGCCCTAACAGGCTAAGTATGTCTTGCTCCAAGGTAATGGATTGTAGAATTATACATATTAGATTACATTGTGTTCATATCATAAAAAATCTTAGTAATATATGAATCTAAAAATAACAAATATAAGTAATACGAATGACATGAAATGGAATGAGTATTACTTATATTTGTATAATACTTACGAATGAAATGAGTAAGTATTAATACTTTAACTTAGAATATAATAGAATCATACTACATCCTCATGTATTGGTTCTATAGAACCAATAAAAAAGAAGGAAACATTAATGTTTCCTTCTTTTTGTTTTTTAATACCTATAAATGAAATTATGAGTTTATAGATATTCTTTTCCTTTGATATTATTTTCTGATTTGATCTTATCAGATATAACTTTTTCTATCATTTTAACATGAGTCATAGTCATGTGATAAAGTTCAGATAGAGATATTGATCCATTGCTATATATGGCTATTTCTGCTAATATTTTTTTAATGGATTCACCTTGGGCAATCAAATCATCAGTATAAGTTTTTAAATCCTCACCTGATAATCTAATTGCCCTCATGTGAAAAAACTAACAGGATTCAAGTCAATTGTGGTTTCGAACGTATTACTGCATTCTATATTCGAACATTGAACGGTCATAGTTTTGTCAACCTGACTATCACTTAGTTCTTTGATTTTTGCTACTATAGCTTTATAAGTTTCTTTGTCCATATTTTGAACCCATTCAAAAATATGTTCTCGTTCTGTGACAGTTACATCGTCCAATTCTACAGATAATATGTTATCGGCTACCAACTCAATAGTAAGTTTAGTTGCTTCTGCAAATGCATTATTGAATAGTTCTAACTTTTTATCGTCACTTATTGAATCATTTTTATTGAGTAACATTTCCATTCTCATTTGGTGAAATGTTTGTATATTAGTTTTCAATTGGCTTCTTAAACTATATGGTCTTAATTTTACTACAGTATTATTTGGAAAATTTACTATATTATCTTCACTTATTGGTGAAAATGTGGAAAGTAGAACATTTAAATCTAAATTAAAAATTTGTTCTGTTTTGCAATGAGGGCATTCAACCTCAGTCTCTAATGTTTTATTACTAGCTGCACGTATTGCAATAATAATAGGATCAACATCACATGATGGTATTTCATCTGGATTTACTATATCTGGAACACAACTTTTAATTAAATTTACCAATCCGTCACCGTTGAATAGTGAATCTGGCGATTTTAGTGATATCTCATCAAATGCGGTCATTGGCATAATGCCTAATTCACCATCAATTGATAAGTTTATACCACTCGTGTAGTATTTTCCTTTGCTTGGTAGTTGAATAAATATTGATTTATTTCTATATAATTTTGAAAGTGGGTTATTGCTCATTTATTTTTCCTATAAATAATTGTAATTCTGGGATTCTTTATTATTTATCCCTATAGTTAATGGAAGATTTTGATGGCAGATTTAATTGATATTGAACTTGGTGATCAGCGTATAAGAGTTCCTGCTTGGGCTACTGAGGCTACATTAGAAGCAGTAATGAAATACAACGAAATAACTGCACGTGCACTTAACAAGTTGGTAGGTGTTGGGACTGATGGTAAAAAGACCTTCCGTGTTCAGGAACATTATTTTAAACAAATAGTAGAAGAATTACAAAAGTCTAAGAAAAAGCAAGAAGAATTAGTAAATCAAAATACTAAGATAATTAAAGCAGAAAAAACAAAATCTTCTACTACGACTGCACGGGTAAAAACACAAAATTCAGATAAAAGTTCTACGGATTTTGATAAAAAAATATCAGAATTATCAAAATCATACAGCACTAGTGTTTCACTGGTCGAAGGGTCATTGCTATATCTTTCAAAAAGCTTAATAGATTTAAATCTAGTATTACGCGATGTTTCTAAAACATTTAAAAGTATGACACAAAATGCTGGTGCAACTGGTAGTTCTGCTGCTGGCGGTGGTGGTTCAAACAACAATTCTACATCTAGTGGAAATAGAAATCGTCAAAGATCAACAATCAGAAATCCAGAAGAAATATTTAACGTAAGAAATAGATACGAATTGGGTTTTAATTCTAGAATGCAACGTTTTGTTGAAGATTTGGTTGACAGACAACGCGAAGGTGTAGAACTTGCAGCAGATAACCAAGTATATATTCAAAATTTAAAAAAGTTACAAAAACAAATACTGGATAAAAAACAGTCACTGGGTTTATCCGATGAAGATAGAAAAACATTATCAAAAACGGTTTCTGATATTATTGGTGGAACTAAAACAGTTTCTAAAGAATTAGCAGAAACATTAGATAATATTGCAGGTAATTATTATAAATATGATACAATTTTAGTTACAGTTATGGACAGAATTAAAGAACATTATTTTGATATTGATGATTCTTTAAATGATATCCAAAAACTTAATAAAAATAACTTAAAGACATTTAACTCTATAGTAGATACTCAACAAAAATTTAAAAATGCGGTATTGGGTAATATAGCAGATTTAGGAAAATCTTCCTTAACTGGAAGTTTTAATATGGAAAAGTTAAATGAATCATTTTCCAAATTATTAACTATTATTCCACTTGCTGGTGGTGCATTAAGTGTATTAGCGGGTATAGCTGGTAGTGTTTTTATAGAATATGTCAATAGTTTGAAGCAGTTGAATGGTGTTTCTGCTGGTTTTGGCATGGAATTGACTGATCTATCTGGTGTAGCCGCACAAGCTAAAATGAGTTTTTCCGATTTTGCTAAATTGATTTCTGAAAATGGAGAAGCAATAAAATCATTGGGTAATTCTACCCAAGAAGGAATGTTAGCATTTGCTGCTTTAAGTTCTCAACTTATGGACACTTCTAAGAAATTTAATTATTATGGTCTTGCACCCGCAGAATATAATCAAATGTTAGTAGAAGAAATAGAACTAAGACGCAGAAGTGGTATGGAAAGTTCAGAAATAACTAACTCATTGAACAATTCATTTAACGATATGATTTATAATTCAACACAACTTGCTGCAATAACTGGGCAAGATGTTAGAAAGATGAGGGCAAATAGAGCCAATTTATTAAGTGACCCAGTTGTTGCTGCTGCACGAGCCGAGCTAGTTGAAAACAATAAATTAGCATCCGATAATCTTGATATAATGTTTGAAAGCTTAACAAAAGGCCAAACCGAATTAGGAAAAGAATTAGCAAGTGCATTTGCCGTTGCTGCACAACAAAATGCTGATTTTATGACATATTTAAGTCCTGCGGCTAGAACTGCCATTACAATGTCTCCGTCTGGTGGAGAAGATGTTCGTGAATTATATCAACTATTTAAAAATAATTTAAGAACCGATCAAAATTTTTCGGCAAATTTTCAAGCACAAATATCTGAAATGTCTGACGCAATTGTTGACTCTCAACAAAATCTTGTTGGTATAGGTGCTTTGAAAGATTTGCCTGTAAGTCAAGCAATTTCTCAATTATTTGGGCTTGGTCAGGCACTACAAGGTGGCGAGACTGATCCCGCTGCCATACAAGCTGCGATGGAAGCAAATAAGGAAGCAATGTTAAATTCGCCAGCATCAGCACTGGTAACAGAATTTGAAACATTAGCAACAACAATTAAAGATTCTGCTATAAATGAATCAATGGCTGCATTAGGAATAGATTCCAACAATGCCGCAGAAGGTATAAAAAACTTAGTTACCTCTTTAACTGAAAGCATAAAAGCAAATGGATTAACTGGAACTGTGACTGATGCAGCTATGTCACCGAGTATAATTGGATCGGTTATTGTTGGCGGGTTAGTAACTTCATTAGGAGGGACTCTTTTTAGAATGTTATCTGCAAAAGCATTAGGCTCACTTGCAAACTTTACATTTGGTGCTGCTGGTTCTGGTGCCGCTGGGGTTAACGCAGCAAGAGGAATGATGTCCTTTGCTGGTGCGGGTGCTGGTGGTGCCGCTGCTGGTGCGGGTGCTGGTGGTGCCGCTGCTGGTGCAAGTGGTGCTGGTGGTGCCGCTGCTGGTGCTGCACAAACTGGAAGTAAATTTGCAAGTTTCTTAAAATGGCTACCAATAGTGGGCGACGTTGCACAAGGGGTAAGCGAAGGATTAGAAACTGGATCAGTTGGTCGTGGTTTATTTGGCGGCGTTGGGTCATTCTTGGGAAGACTTGGTTTAGCCGCTGCTGGAACCGCTACTACTGGGGTAGGTGGTATACTTACCCAAGCTGCAGGTGGATATGCTGGTGCAAATGTTGGCAGTGGAATTTATGATTGGTTATTTGGCGAAACGACGCCAGAAACCGCATTACAAGGTTCTGAAATACCCACCTCATCTAATGCAAGCTTAGATTCCTCATATCTAAATACCATAGCAGTCGCATCAAACACCACTAATGTTTGGCTACAAACATTAACTGGTTTTTCAGAAAATATTCGTGATGATATATCACAAATAAAATCAAATGGAAATATTCAAAATAACGAAGGACTAATTGATTTATTAAGTAGCTCTTCGCAAAATTCAGAAGCTATGATTTCTTTAATGGCAGAAACTAACACATTACTACAAAGATTGATTAGAAGATATGACGAAACTGCCAATAACTAAATACAGTATAACAAAATAGAGGTCAAATATGAGTTGGAAAAAACATTTCGTAGTATATCAGAACAAGTCTCCGATACCTGGTAATACAAATTCTAAAAATCGTGGAGAAGGATATACAAGCAGATTCCAAAGCTGGCTACCAGAAGTTTATACAGGTATGCCAAATAGAACAGAACGTTATATGCAATATGACCAGATGGATATGGATAGTGAAATTAACATGGCACTGGACACAATCGCTGAATTTTCTACACAGATTGATGAAGAAACTAGTTCACCATTTAAAATAAGATATAAAGATGATCCAACCGAAAGTGAAGCCAAAATTATAAAGCAAGCACTAAAGCAATGGTGTAATCTCAATGACTGGGATCGTAGAATTTTTAAAACCTTCAGAAACGTAATAAAATATGGTGATCAGCCATTCGTCCGCGATCCAGAAACATGGGAAATGCTTTTTGTCCAACCACAAGACGTTATTGGTGTTGTAATAAACGAAAGTAAAGGCAAAGAACCAGAGCAATATATCATTAAAAATTTGGATTTAAATTTACAAACAAAAACAGCTACTACTCCAATTGGTATTAATAGAACAACTGGTGGAATAACCAATTCTACATTTACTACATTAACTGGTAGACAAACTGGTGTTAATACTGGATATTCCAGTGCAAATATTAGCAATAGTGTTGATGAATTTCACGTTTCTTCTGACAACGTAGTTCACGTTGCTATGACCGAAGGAATGGACCCAAATTTCCCATTTGGTAGTTCAATATTAGACCCAATATTCAAAACTTACAAGCAAAAAGAATTATTAGAAGATTCTATTATCATCTATCGTGTCCAACGTGCTCCAGAAAGAAGGGTGTTCTATATTGATGTAGGTGATATGCCAGCACACCGTGCCGCTGCTTTCTTAGAAAAAGTAAAAATGGAAGTGCACCAAAAAAGAATACCAAATAAAACTGGTGGTGGAAATAATATAATGGATGCACAGTATAATCCATTATCAATTATGGAAGATTTCTTTTTCGCACAAGGCAGTGACGGTAGAGGATCAAAAGTTGAAGTTTTACCTGGTGGTGACAACTTAGGTGAAATAAGTGATTTAAAATTCTTTACTGATAAAATGATGCGTGGATTACGTATACCTTCATCATATATGCCATTGAGTTCTGACGATAGCGGTGCGGTTTATACTGACGGTCGTGTAGGAACTGCGTTTATTCAAGAATTTAGATTTAACAAATATTGTCAAAGACTCCAGAATATTATTCAACCTGTATTTGATCGTGAATTTAAAAGATTTTTAAAGCATCGTGGATTTAATATAGACGCTAGTATGTTTGACCTTATCTTTACTGAACCACAAAGCTTCAGTCAGTATAGACAAATTGAACTTGATTCTGCAAAAGCTGGTGTATTCGGACAATTGGAAGGTTCTAGATATTTGAGCCGTAGATTCCTATTGAAGAAATACTTAGGGTTAAGTCCTGCTGAAATTCTAGAAAATGAGCAATTATACCTTGAAGAAAATCCAAAAGGTAAGATAAAGGCAAGTGATCTTGGAAATCAAATGGGATTAGGCGATGTAGGAATTCGTGGAAGCGAGTTCGACAATATAGATAACATAGACATGGAAGCACCTAGTGAAGAAGAATTAGGTGGTGGTGCCGAAACTGAACCAGCCGTATCTCCAATCGGTGGTGGACAGCAAACACCACAAGGCCAAGAAGGACAGCCAAGATGAAAATAATTCGTGAATATTATGATGCAGTTGATGATAATTTTACAAAAAGAAATGTAGATGATACTAGACGTGCACGGCTAACACTCAAGCATGTAAATAAATTACGAAAAATGCGAGAATTGCAGGAATTAGAAAATCAAATCCATAGAGAAAGATTGCAAAAAATCTATGGAAGTTCCGAAGGCGAGGGCGATCTTGGAATTTAATAGTTATTTATTAACTACTAAATATAAAACATGCATAGCATTTTTACAAAAAATAAGTATTTTTTATAAAAAGTTGATTTTTTTGCCTATTTTAGAGTGTTTTTTTACAACACACCTAAATAAAATAGATTGAAAATGACAGTGCTGTGTCAGATCATTAAGGAGTATTTAAATGAGCAAGCAAAAGTTAGAAAAAGTGCTTGAACTTATGATAAATGAAGAAAACACTAAAGCTAGTGAATTACTTCATGATATCTTTGTTGAAAAAGCACGTAAAATCTACGCTAATATGATTAAAGAAGATCAAGACATTGAGCGTGATTTAAACGAAGCAGACTGGGAAGACGAATACGATTTCGACACCAGCGATGCAGAAGAAGATTTAGAAAAAGATTCTGAAAAATTCAGCGTTGAAGGTTTAGATGATGAAATCGACACCGAAGAAATGTATGAAGGTGATGATGATTTAGCTGATGAAGATAATGAAAATGAATTCGATATGGCCGACGAAATGGGTCCAGAAGATGACATGGAACATGATTCAGAAGATATGTCTGCCGATATGGAAGGTGATTCAAATTCTGCCGATGAAGCATTCATGAACGTAGAAGATGCCCTTGCAGAATTAAAAGCTGCATTTGCTGATTTAGTTGGTGACGCTGGCGGTGAAGAAGGCGAAGAAACTGAACAAGAAGATGAATTCGATGCTGGCGATTATGACTATGAAGATGGTTCAGAAGACGAAGGCGAAGAAGAAATCAAAGAAAGTGCTGATTTGACAAAAGTATCTGCTCCTAAAATGAAGGGCGGCGACGATGGAAAATCTTCACCATTCGCAAAAGTAAAAGACAGTGACAAATTAGGTAAGCCAATGAAAAATGCTATTAAAAATAGTGAAGAAACTGGCGGAAAAGCTGTCAAAGCAAAACCAATCGGTGTTCCTGGTCCACAAGACATTGATGCTAAATTAAAACCAGCATCAGTTCGTAAGATGAAGGGATAATTTGAAATGCTAACACCACTAAGAGAACTAGTAGAACCTACTGCCGCAAAAATAATAACAGAATCCGCTGACAATGGCAACGGAGGTAAAGATTTATATATGCGTGGAATTTTCATACAAGGTGGTGTAAGAAACCAAAACCAACGAGTATATCCAATTAATGAAATCACTACTGCTGTTAAAACATTACGTGAAAGAATTAATAAGGGTTACAGCGTTTTGGGAGAAGCAGATCATCCAGAAGACCTTAATATCAATCTTGATCGTGTTTCTCATGTCATAGTTGACATGGATATGCACGGTAATGATGGAATTGGTAAATTAAAAATGTTGCCCACCCCAATGGGCAATGTTTGTAAGACACTATTGGAAAGTGGTGTCAAATTAGGTGTAAGTTCTCGTGGCAGTGGTGATGTTGACTCAACTGGTCAAGTCAGCAACTTTGAAATAATAACAGTAGATATTGTTGCAAACCCTAGTGCACCAGATGCATATCCTTCACCGATTTATGAGCATCTTATGAATCATCGTAGAGGAAATGTAATTTGGGATGTTGCCAGTGCGGTAAAACACGACACTAAAGCACAACGCTACCTCCAAGAAGAGGTCGTAAAATTCATAAGAGACCTGGGGAGAAAATAATGGCTCAGACATTTGAAAAAATATTGAACTCAGAAATTCTCTCAGAAGAAGTAAGAACTTCTGTTTCAGAAGCATGGACTGCTAAACTAGCAGAAATGCGTGAAGAAATAACCGCAGAACTACGTGAAGAATTTGCTAATCGTTATGAAAACGACAAATCTCAAATTGTAGAAGCTATGGATGCTATGCTTTCAGATGCAATCAAATCAGAATTGGTTGAATTCGCAAATGATAAAAAAGCAGTTCGTGAAGAAAAAATGGCTTATAAAAAAGCACTTAGTGAACATACTAAGCTTTTAGATAAGCAAATTTCAGAAGCTCTAGCAAAAGAAGTTACAGAACTGAGAGAAGATAGAAAAGCCCAAAAGGCTAACTTCGGTAAGTTAGAAGAGTTTGTATTACACAAATTAACCGAAGAATTAAACGAATTCCATATAGATAAAAAAGCTTTGGTAGAACAAAGAATCCGTATGGTAAAAGAAGGTAAGCAAATAATCGCAGAAGCAAAAGCACAGTTTGTAAAAAATGCTGCTGCTAAAGCAGAAAAGCTTATTGAAAATGCACTACGCGGCGAAATCAAAATCCTTAAAGAAGATATTGAAACCGCAAAACAAAATAATTTTGGTAGAAAAATATTCGAAACATTTGCTGCTGAATTTATGACTAGTGCAATGAGTGAAGGCACTCAAGTTTCAAAACTTTCACGTCAAGTAAAGCATATGAAAGCTAAACTTGAAGAAAGTAATAAAATCCTTGTTAATAAAGATAAAGCAATCATGGAAGCAAAGCGTGAAGCAAAAATCGCAAAAGATTTAAGCAATCGTAAAGCAGTAATGAATGAAATGTTAAATCCATTAAGCAAGGATCAACGTGAAGTAATGAATTCGTTGCTAGAATCTGTAAAAACAGAAAAACTACGCGAAGCATTTGATAAGTATCTGCCAACAGTGTTGTCAGAAAAAGCAAAACCTTCACAGAGCAAGGCAAAGCTAACCGAAGGAACAACTGTTCTTACCGGGGATAGAGCTTCAAGAACCCAGACCGAGACTGAAGGTTCAGCCGAAATTATTAGAATCAAAAAATTAGCAGGACTTAGCTAAGGAGAAAAATATGGCAAATCTATTTGAACATTGGTCAGCAACTAAAGAAGCACTAACTGACGGGCTGACAGGCAATCGTAAAGTTGTTATGGAATCAGTTTTGGAAAACACTAAGAGATCACTTATGGAAAGTGCATCATCTGGTGCTACTATGGCTGGCAACGTTGCAACACTAAACAAAGTAATACTACCAGTTATTCGTCGCGTTATGCCGACCGTTATCGCAAACGAATTAGTTGGTGTTCAACCAATGACTGGTCCAGTTGGACAAATTCACACTCTACGTGTTCGTTATGCAGAAGCCGCTGGCGGCGTAACTGCTGGTCAAGAAGCACTATCACCATTTGCAATCGCTAATGGCTATGCTGGTGACGCTGCAACTGGTAAAGCAACCGCAACAAGCACTCTAGAAGGTGCTGCTGGTCGTAAACTAAACATCCAAATCGTTAAGCAGACTGTTGAGGCTAAGAGCCGTAAACTATCAGCACGTTGGACTTTTGAAGCTGCACAGGATGCACAAGCAATGCATGGTATTGACGTTGAAGCAGAAATTATGGCTGCTCTTGCAACAGAAATCACCACTGAAATTGACCAAGAAATCCTTGCTTCACTTTCAACTCTTGCTGGAACTGCTGCATACACCTTCGACCAAGGTGCTGTTAGCGGAACTGCAACATTCGTTGGTGACGAACACGCTGCACTAGCTGTTCTAATCAATAAAGCTGCTAACGATATTGCTGCCCGCACTCGTCGTGGTGCTGGTAACTGGTTGGTTGTTAGCCCAAGCATCCTAACTGTTCTACAGTCTGCAACTACTTCTGCATTCGCAAGAACTACAGAAGGTGCTTTCGAAGCTCCAACTAACACTAAACTAGTCGGAACATTGAACAATGTTATGAAAGTTTATGTAAACCAGTATGCAACTGATGACACCATTCTTGTTGGATATAAGGGTTCAAGCGAAGCTGACGCTGCTGCTTTCTATTGCCCATACATCCCATTAATGAGCACTGGAACTGTTCTTGATCCAAACACATTTGAACCAACTGTTGGTTTCATGACTCGTTATGGATACGTAGAACTAACCAACCAAGCTTCATCACTTGGTAATGCTGCTGACTATCTAAATAAGATAGCAGTTACAACTGGTAATCTATCATTCTTCTAATATGAAGTGACACAGCAAATTAACGGAAACGCCCTTCGGGGCGTTTTCTTTTATCTATGGCTTATAAAACCATAAATAGATTAATAAAAGAGGAATTAATCTAAATGGTCTCAAAAAATCAAACACGTTTCAATCAGAGTATTTTTGTTAATGGAGACATAGAACTTTCTGGCGATGTATACGCCCCATTCGGTAATATTTTTGTAGGTGGTGGTGTTATTGATAGTATAACAAATTGTAGTGCAACCTTTGTATTATCTCCAGGAAATGAAAGTAGAACATTACAAAATGTAGAATTTATAGATAAATTTGAAGTAGGACAAAAAATAAGAATATATGGTGCCAGCGATTTAGCAGATGTAAACTTAATTAGTAGTATAACAACATCGTTAACGGTATCTGTTACCCCTCCAAATTTATTAGAAGCACCAAATACATTTTATTATAAAATAGCAGAATTTAATTTGAGAACTGGGGAAATTTCACCCGCAAGTGCACAATCTTCGGTATTAGTCGAATTTGGTTTAGATAAGTTTGGTGTAGATCAATTTATAACCCTCACATTAGATAATATACCAGATGATGTTGGTATATTATTATATAGAAAAATAAACACAGGCGGAACATGGAGATTGGTTTCTGTATTAGGTCCGAAAGATTTAGAAACTAATTCTTATATTGATTATTATCTGTTTGATTATACTGAATGGAGTGGTAAGGTAGAAGCAAACAATACTTTACCGAATGATATTATACATTTTAGTCATACCCCTCCAACAACTGCAAGATTAGGATGGGTCGATGGTATAATTGACACCATTGATGTAGATAATTCTAAAATTGTTATTGCTAATTCAGTAAAGGTTGATCCAAATTATCTAATTGTAAATATTTCACATAACGACACTGATTATTTACAAACACAAATTAATAATTCTAATAGTTCTGGAAAAAATAACTTAAATTTATTAGATAAGATTTATGTTGTTTCTGGATTAAATTTGCCTAATAATTTCAATATTACTGGAACACCAAATTCGTCTGGATTAAAAAGATTACCATGGAGTGGTGGATATTTTACAATTTATAATAATAATATAATTTATACCACTTCTACAACTGCAAAAAGCACAATTTCAAATGTATTGATCGACGGAAATATGGCAAATCAATTTTTAGTTAATGATACTACCGATGATTCATTAAATTACGCAATAAATTTTGGTATAGCGTCTACTGATTGTAAAATATTTAACAGCAAAATTTATAATGTGGTTGCAAGTGGAATATATACACCCGAATCAGACAATTTCCAAATGTTTATAAGTGAATTAAAAAATAGTGGACTAACGGACAGATATGACTTTAAACCATTAGATGCCGCAGAAAGTAGCAATGTATCAATAACATCAAACAGAATAGAAAATTTCGCTGATCATATTGACACCAGTATTGTATATAAAGGCATAATAGCAAATAATATAATTCAAAATTGTGGAACTGGAATATTTTCATATGGTAGTAGATTTTTTGTATCTTCGCCAAATGTATTAATGGGACCAGCAAATGAATTTTTACCAAGTCCAGATATTCTCAATACAACATATGATAGCGTAAATATCCGCCTTCCAAGTATCGGTGATTATACTAGCGACGTTTATGTGTATCAAGAAAATGGCGAAAACTTTAACTTGTTGACTAGCAATCAAGATATAAGTAGTGGATTAGGAAATGTCCAATATGAAGTTTGGAAGCTATCTAAAAACAATGTAGGTGTTGAATCATTATATAATAAAATTACTGATGTTACTTTAGTAAATCAAACAGTAGGAATAACACCAGCAAATGGAGAGTTTAAATTCAAAATACTTTCTGCGGATGTTACTAAGCTAAAAACTACATATAGTTACGACACCTTACATGCTGTCAACTCTGATCACATTGGGGTCGTATACATTGCATACCTAGAAGAATGGATAAATTCTGGTAATATTTCTAATATTGGAACTTTATCTTCTACAAATGGTGGAACTAATAATACATATACGTTTAACATACAAAATGCACAATATCTATTTTTAGGTGCAAAAGTTTCTATATCACCACAACACGAAGGGTTTAACGTCACTGGTGCTGATCAAACAGGAACCATCATATCACTAACCACTGTTGGAAGCGTATCTACCGTATCGGTAAGGTTTGCTAACACCATAACTTCCGTAGGGACAAATCCAACTAATTTAGGTTATATAAATATTATTAATAAATTTGAAATGGCTAAAGGATTAATTTTATGAGCAGCTTAACTAATATAAACAACAACAGTAGTGTAGTAAACGTTGGAAGAACCACGCCAGTAACACCAGGACAAAAACCATCAAGCAAATCTATACCAGTAGTTGTTGCTAGTGATCAGACTCCAATTCCAGTTGTAGAACAAAACAAAATACAAAGTGAAGTTGCTTTATCTTTACTAGGTATTCCAAGAAGTGAGGTTGCATTAGGCATCTTTGCCGATGTTAATACATACGATGTTAACCCAAATGAATGGTCAGCGACCCCAGAAACATATACATCTGGTTCATATTCAAATGGTGCAAAATATGGATATGGTGTAAAACACATTCAAGAAGAAGCTGGTGCATTAATAGAAGCACCTAGAAATGAATCTGCATTACTTAGCTCAAAAAGATTTTTCAGATACCAGCCAGGACGTGTTAGTGCTGCAACATTTGGTATTAAAAGCACTGTAAGCAATCTAGGGTTTTCGCAAAATCCAGCAATAAGAAAATATGGTATTTTTGACAAATATGATGGTTACTATTGGGAAAATAGACAAAATGGTGTTGATGATAACTTCACAGTCGTAAGAAGAACAAATAGTTTATATAGAACACCTGCTTCTATATTTGGAACACAAGGATCGCAATTAAAGGGTCCAGCATCAACTGCATCAAACCTACTAACGGCAACACAATTAGATGATTATAGAGTAGTAGGCAAAGCACCAAATGTTGCAAAACCTTCATCAACAAGATCGCTAAAAGATAGAAAAATATTAAGTGATAATAGAAACGCACTTATTGAAGCAACATGGACACAAGCCATGTTAAATAGCACATTTTCTACATATTATAATACAACATTGACAACAGAATATGCTAGACTAACATTTAAAAATAAATGTAGACGCGATGCGGATTATTGGATGGATATGTATCTAATGGATATTGAATTCAATAGTAATGCTCATACCTCATTTAACACCAAAAATTATGAAACTAGCGTTGCTTATAAAACTGGGGTTGCAACATATGAAGTAATCTTGTATGATGCATTAAAGACTGTAATTAACTCAAACCCCTCGTATCATACAGGATTAACATCAACCACAAAAACTGAACTTGTTTCGTTAGTTGATATTACAAGAGCCTTCTTTACTGCGGTTGATGCTTCCACTGGAAACAATGCTGCATTTACTGTTCCAACATCTTATCCAACATTAAAATCTAGAATTGAAACTATGTTTGATGTTCGCAGACAATATTGGGCATATTATACAAATGAATATGAAAGCAATGGAACAACATTAGTAACATACACTATGCCAGCCGGATACTTGGCAAAATTCGGTGCAACTACCAATGCGGGAACATGGGATGCAAATACAAATACACCAACATTAGGCGATGCTCTCCCATCTGGTGTAACTGCTGGAAGATATTATACAGTTTCAACTGCTGGTGCACGTAATATTGGAAATGGAACTGACGTATTTAAAGTTGGCGATGTGGTAGTTTATACTGGCGAAAATTGGATAAAAATTTCCTTAGATATAATTAAAGATAAATGTGTTCGTGACATGATATATGTTATTGATGGTTATAAGGATGATTTGATAGGTGGAGGAAATGCAGCTACAAAATATAATGCTAGCATGTATTATAATTTAAACACTACAAATGATATGTCTATCTATAGTCAACTAATTGGTGGGTTGCCTGCCGAAATTACAAGACATACCAATTTAAGAAATATGATTGTTGCAGATTTAAGTAATATTTATTTTGTAGGAACTGTCAATACTACAATAAATTCAAAGTTCTATACAGTAGGTGACGCAACGTCATTAGCCAATATAATAGTTAATAATTTTAGTATTCAAGATACAAATGTTACTGAATATGGTGATCGTGGAGTTGCAGGAAATCTTATTATATTACGCGATGGTTTAATAATGGTTCATGCCGCAGTATATGATCCAGCATTATTGAAAGCAAAAGATAAAATTGCCGCAGTAACCACTGCAAATAGCTCATTTAAGATTTCATCTGGTGTAGTAACTTTTGATCAACATGTTTTATACTTTGGACCAACATTATCTATTGGTGTCTCTGCAAAAGTTGAAAGCGGAAAATTATATCAGATTTCAAGAGTTATTGGACCAAAAGGAAATGAATTTACTATAAAAAATAGTTCTGGAGTTGAGATTACATTTGATGAAAATCTATCTGCTACTCAAATTACTTTCCAAATAGTAAATCCATTTATATTCCCAAAGGAATATAATCCTGCTGTTTATAGAGTTGGCGTAACCCCAAATTATACGGACGCAACTGATCCATTCCCACAAGGAATGATGTTCCCTTATATGTATACTAGTAATAATGTATTGCCAAAAAATCCAGGAGATACAACTGTTTATACTGTGGGTTATGTTGATACTGCAATTCCAACTGACATTAGATATGAAGATTTGGCTGCACAAATCGACAGTGTTAACTTTACACAAGAATATATAAACTGGATCAAAAATAATGTCGATCCAGAATATTATGGAGTTTATGAGTATAGAGTTCCGAGAAGCAGATATAGTAACGATCAATTAAATGGTGTCCAAGTTACTGACCAAGCAGAAAGCGGAAATCCATTAGTATATAGCGATGTTGCTATTGGCACAGAAGGTAAAGTATATCCGGGCCAAGAAGTAAAAGAAGATGCGGACAGCCTGCAATCAAGAATCTCTAGTGTGTATAATTATGACTTCACAAAAGTTACTATGTTAAAAATAGAATTCTCTTGGTATGGTGCGGTAGGTGCATTGTTCCTTGCATATGTTCCAGTAGGAAATGGAGAAGCTAGATGGGTAAGAGTTCATCATTTACGTGCATCTAACCAACTAAAAATTGCTTCACTTGGAAACGCAACACTTCCAATTACATACAACGTATATGGCGGTGGAGACGATAATACAAAAGGTGACGGAGAAGTTAATCCAAATCTTGGATACGAAAGATCAAGTCATTATATCGTAAAATATGGTGCATCTTACTATATTGATGGTGGTGATCGTGGAACTGTAAGATTATACAGTAACGATAACAGTGAAATGGAAGATGCATACGGAAGAATATATAATGTATCTACAGGAACATATAATGCTAACGACACTTTGTTTGGTGTATCTGGAATTCCATCTATTACAACCAGTGGAATAACTGGGTTGCCTAACAATGTATTCTTTATGGGTGCAAAAATCAAGACAAATAACAGAATAGACCAAAACATTAAAGTTATATGGACAGATGCTACAAAAATATACTTATCGTCAGCACCATTGGGATCAGGCATACAACTTGTCGCAGATCGTGCAAATACAGTATATGGTCTTGAAACAAAGGAAACCATTGTTAGCACACAAAATAGAAAAATACGAAACAGAGTTCAAGTATATCCAACTCAATTGTCTACCATAAACTTGGGAAGTGTCCCAGTTAGAGTTAGATTGAAAAAAACTCCAATATTCCAATCTACCTTTGCGGTTAGTGGGTCATTTAGTTTAACTGCCAAATACGAAATAACTTCGGACAACAATCCATTACCAACAAGTTCAACTTCTTATCTCGAAGATGGTTCATATACATATGGATGGTTCAGAGGGTTATTAGAAGAAACAGAAAATATAACAGTATTTGGTAAATTATATAGAATTGGAACTGATTATTATTTTGATATGATTGATACATATATCGGTAAAGTAGAACTAGTTGCTCAGTCTTTCCTAAGAGAATTAAGATTTAATACTGTAGGAACCCAATTGAGTTCAAATGATGTTAAAATTTTAACAGAAAAAGAAGGACTAAGTTCTGTTAAAATTGCTGTAACTAATCAGGTTCCTGTTCCAAATACTGGAACAAATATAGCAACCCTATATATTCAGCCAGGAACAGAACAATTAGATATGGCTACATATTTTGACTATAATAAAGAATATCTATCATATCCATTAACAAATATTGCAGATACTCTTTATTTTGCAGTTGATGCTGAAGGTGAAATAAATCTAACTTCACCAACTGCATTAGCTACTGTTGGTATTGGAATTACTTGGGAAGAACAATAATGCCTAAACAAATAAAAATTGGTTTCGATAAGATACCTGCACCAGATTTTCCATCATATGAACCGCTCTACGATATTGATAGAGCGGTCAAGCTATACGACTCTGCTGGAAATGAATTAGTTACACCAGTAAATGGACCGTTATCTTCGTATAACAAAATGCGTAATGCAACTAGTATATCGGTTAATAATGGCTATAATACAACATTGGATCAAAATGTTAAAGTTGTTGAACAATTTCAAGAAACAAGCCAAGTAAGTAGTTCATTACTAGGAGTTCCAAGAGCGGAAGTCCAACTAAGTTTGTTTGCCGATGTTTCTACATATGGGCATGATGTTAATACATGGGATTATTATACCTTTTCTAGTCCAATATATTATCCACAAGAATGGTATGCAAGAAGAAACCCAGTGTATGGGCCACGAGATAATGTTTCGTTTGTTGAAAACACCGACGAGCAAGCATTAACACTAAGAGCATATCCGGTCCAATATACATTCCCATTTGGTCCAAAATGGGAAAATAGCGGAAGATATAATGAATTAGCTTTTAAGAAGTATTTGAATTTTATTGCTACTGGAAAAATTCTTTATGATTATTTTTATAATAATACAGAAACTGATCCTATATTATTTGAAAGCTTGCGGCAATATGCTAAAAACAACTTCTTATCAGAAAATATAAAAATAGTTGGTGAGGACTACATAGAAATATTCGGTTATGACATGACCGATTTGGGGGATATTAGTAATAGTGCGTCATTTCATGATGTCGATTACGGAACCAATATCCAACTTTCGTTTGATGAAATAGAACGTTTCACCGTAACATATAATAAAATTTTAGGAGGAGAATATGAATTTCCACTCCCAAATTTTTCAATTACTACTCTTTATCGTGGACTGTATGCAGGTGCGGAAACTAGATTACAGGGATATAGTAGCTTATCTACCTATTTTGGAGTATTAGAAAGCAAAGATGTATATCGTTACCAGCCAGGAAGAATTAGCGGTTTTACATTTGGCGTAAGAGCAAGTGGCGATGATAGCAAGTCAAACATCCTTGAGTGGGGATGTTCAAATTCAACAGACCAATATATGTTGCAAATCAGAGGATCAGAATTTAATATCGTTAGAAGAAGCACTATACCTTTAGGAAATGAAGTAGTAGTAAACCGTTTAGGATTAGAAGAAGGTAGCGAAAAATTGGTATATTCCGAGGGGTTGGATAATGCAATAAGGCTATGGGAAACTGTAATACCTAGAGGAAAATTTAATGGTGATTCTCTGGACGGTAATGGTCCAAGTGGATATATTGTTGATCTTAAAAAAGTTACAATGTTTAAGATCGAATTTGGATGGTATGGTGCAATTGGTGCAAGATTTTATGCATATATTCCGTCAGAAAACGATCAAGCTAGATGGGTAGTATTACATACTTTGGTAATTGAAAATGGAATTGGAAAGCCATGTTTGCAAAACCCAGAATTTAAATTTAGATACTATATGGGTATAAGAGATACTTCTAAAATCCAACAACCAGTTTACATATACAAATATGGTGCATCGTATTATATAGACGGTGGCGACGAAGGAACTATAAAATTATTTTCTACTACATCAGAACCAAAAGATTTTACTACTGATACTCCCGTTATTGGAATTATACCAAAAAAAGATATAGAAAATTTTTATGGTGAAAAATCTAAAAATCAAATAATATCTTATCCTATTTCTTTAACGGTTAGAACAGATGAACCAGCAAAAATAGAATTTACAAAAATAAATGGATCACCAGAAGGGTTTCATTATCATTATTCGCCAAGTTTACATAATATAAAAGGTGCGATAAAAGAATTTTCGTTAGTAACTAATGCAACTAACTATACAAATGGAACATTTAGTAATATACCACTTAGTGGTGGTTCAGGAAGTGGTGCAAGGGCAAATATAACAATATCTGGTGGTGCTATAACATCGGTGTCTATTGCTAATCCAGGAATTAGATACAGTAAAAATGATTTATTGTTTATATCAACCCAGTATATTGGTGGATCAGTTAATGGAAAAGTATTAGCATCTTCTGTAGACGAAAGTAAATCAAAAAAAGTAACGCTTACTGTTTTGCAAGGTGGAACTGATATTGAAATAAATGATACTATCGTGTTATCTATAGTTAATGGCGGTTCTGGATATACAGACGGAACATACTACAATGTTCCATTATCTGGTGGATCGGGTAGTTATGCTACTGCCGATGTTACTGTTATAAATGGCGTAGTATCATATATTTCTATTAGAAACAGTGGTAGTGCATATGAAGAAAATGATGTGTTAACTTTTGCAAATTCTATAGTTGATTCTGGAAATGGGTTTACTTGTAATGTATCTAGTATAATAGTAGAATATTTTTATAATTCTGATTATTATAGAAAAATACTTGCAGATGGAATCTATAATTGCTATATATTACCAAACTCAAATGCAAATGAAACTTTACAAACCACCGCAAAAATAGGCAGAAGCAATATATATGTTGAAAAAGAAAGAAAAATATTAAATGAGGTAGTATTAACCGATGGAACAACTTCCAATATTTATAATATCCCATTTTATGCGGTAATAACTGGGTTAAATGATACTATATTAAAAGCTAAATCACCAATAAAAAGTAACAAATTCAATATTCATTTCTTAAATCCAGTATCAACGAGTTCACTATACGGCGGAAAACATTATGCGGATTTCTCAATTGGTGTTACAGAAAAAGAACTACAAATAGAAGAAACCACCAATGAATTATCAGAAGTAATTGATAAAAAATTTGTATATGACGTTAATGGTGAAATTACTGATTTTGATATATATAAAAATTTATTCATTAAATGGTCACATGAAAGTGAGCAGTTAAATGTGAATGGACAAGAAATAAGAGAATGGGACCCGTCTTATGGTTGGAGAATGGAAGTAGACCCTAGATTGCCTAATCCTAGTGGAACCGATAGTGGTAGAATTTCTAAGCTCGTTGGAAAAATAGAATACAATACATATAAAGTTGTTGAGATAATTCCACATAATCTTGCACAGCAAGAATATAGACTATATTTTGATATCGGCAAAGCACCAAGTATAACTGAAAACGAAGTAGGATATGTAACTCTTGGTATAAACTTTGAACCCACTGATATTGTTTTTGTTTCAATGTTAAATACTGAACAAGTAGAAGTAGACAACATACAAACCGAAAAAAATTACTTGGTAGTAAAAGGTGCACAAGCTGCAAACATACTTCCAAATAATGAAATACAAACAAAAACGGTATTGATGTCGGATGATTTTCAGGTTGTATCATATAATGCGGATGGCAATCAGCGTTTTCTTGATAAATTTTTTAGATATTCACAAAATATAAACTTTTCTTCAAAAGAAATATATCTTACTATTGGAATGAATGACGATGCAAAAATAAATGGATTGATAATAGAAGAAATAACAGCAAATGAAGTTATTACTAGAAATCCAGAATTTGACACAAATCTAATATACGAAGAAACAATATTTGTAAATAGTGGGAATTCTTCTACTGTATTAACTCCTTCTAATTTCACCCAAATAGAAAGATTGGCATCTTCGAAAATAGATACGCAAACGTTGCAACCATTAAGACCGGGAATTACATTTCATTCTATATATGTTTCTCCAAACAATAGCAAACCTATAAATCTAGGAAAAATATTTGGAAGAGATAGATATAAGATAACTTCTGGATTAAAAAATAACAATGCAATATTTATAACTGCAAGCAGCATAACTGATGCTGGACAAATTGATATAAGTATTAATATTAAGGAACAATAATGGCTAAGTTTTATTATGGATTGGACATCAACAAATATTTGGGTCAAATAGAAAACACAAGAGAAGCATTAATAAACCTTGGGCTAAACCCAGATGATTTAGATGTTATTAGAGGTTTATCTGCTGCCAACGTTACTAGAAGCGATATAAGAAATATATCTGGGTTAGATGTTGATTTTAAAGATGAATTAGTTAAAATTTTTTATGCTACTAGTAATTATTCAATTTTTATGCAAGAACAAAAAACTATAATAGACGACATACCAGGAAATATTCAAATAAACTCTCAGCTTGGTGCATCTGCTATAAAATATAAGTATATAAAATTTGATAATTCTACTATAAATTATGCAGATATTTCAACAAGCAGAGTATCTGCGTGGTCATCATTTGATTCTCCTGTTACTGCAACCTCTCCTATATTTTATGGAGGAAAAGTCACAGTAACTCCAGACGGAACAAACGCAAGTAAGCTTAATATAACAGGACTGCATAAAATCAGCAGTCTTAAAAAACGAAGATTTGCATCAGAAGTTCCAACTCATAAAGTCAAGCTTAATATCAATGGGTCTGATATGGAATTTTATGCAATGCGTGGAATACCATTAACTTTTGAAGCATATTATAAAAATGGTTCTATGAGAGCAAACACAACAAGACCAGTAGATTATCCTGCACTAAATTTATTGATAACAAATTTAGATAATGGAGCAGAAAAAATATATAGAAATATTGGAACAAACACTCAAATACGACACTACGATACTGCCGCAAGACCTAGACTAATTCAATACTACTATGATCCGCAATATATAAAAGAATTATATCTTGATAGCTTAAACATTGTGTCGTTTCCTATGACGACTATGACAAACATGGAAATAATTTATTTAAGATATAATGATTTTAGAGAAATTCCTAATTTTAAAAGTATGACTCCTAATTTAAAAGAGCTAAGAGTCACAGGAAATAATCTATCAAGAAGTCAATATACCGCTAACTATCAACTTAATAACTTTTTAGAGAAAACAAAAATAGAGACTTTAGATATTTCTGGATGTTTTTCTGATAATGAAACGGTTGATCTTTCTGGATTTTCATCATTAAAATACCTATACCATTATGCTGGTTATGGTCAGGATAATTATCGTAATATGACTTCTACGGGATCAACTCATACGGTAAATCCAAACACAATTGATACATATGTTGTTCGTGGACATGACTATACTTTAATAGATAACTCAGTAAAAACATCGCCTACCCTTAGATATATAGATATAAGCACAAATGAAATAATAGACACCTCAGTATCATTTGCATCAGAAGTTTTAAGTGTTTTTAGAAGTGATTATGGAAATGGACACAATGTTGTTAGTGTTGCTGGAAAAACTTCAATGACTGAATATTACTATAGATATAGTAGAAATTTAAGTTCATTTTCGAATTCCCAAAGAACTGTTGATGGTAAATTTTCAAATTGCACTAGTCTTGCCAGAATTGACTTATATGCTTGTAACGCAACTGGTGATATAGGAAGTGCATTTACTGGATTGACCGAATTAAAAACATTGGATATAAGATATACAGCGTTTACTGGAAAAATAACTGATTCCTCATTAGTTGGAACCGATAAGTTAGAAAACATATATATTGCAGGAAGTTCCTATGATACTACAGTGGATGGACCGTTCATTTCACAAGAAGGAATAGCAAACTTAACAAATCTAAAACAATTGTATATATACGGAAATTATAACATAACTGGTAATTTGCCAAATATACAAACACTTAAAAAATTAGATATTATCTATATTGAAAACACTGGATTCACGGGCATTATCCCCAGTTTTTCCACACAAGATGTTATTAGAATTGCTATATTGAGAAATAGCAACTTTAGTGGTGCTATGCCAACAATAATTAATAATTCTATAATTGATCTAAGATTGGATAGCAATAATTTACAATCAAGTCAAGAAAATCAATTTCCTTATCTTGAATGTCCTAAATTAAGAAATCTAGTTCTATTTGCAAATCAGTTTGATGGCCCAATAACTAGTTTTGCTGGATGTCCGAATTTAAGACAATTAGATTTATCTAGAAATCTATTCAAATCTTATAGTAAAGGTGCATTGGCCTCTAATAAGTTTTTATCAAATATAAATATAAGTAATAATGGGTTAGATAAGAACAGTATATTTGTATTCATATTGGATATGTTAGAGAATTGGAAGCTTAATAATAGAACCAAAGTGACTTTAAACTTTTTGGGAAATAATTACACAATTTCAGACATAGACAATAACAAAGAAGTAAAAGATGCAGTTAATTTCTTAATTAGTCAAAATTGGAGTATAATATATTAATGGCAAAGGGTATACAAGGTCACGTCATAGAACTAAATTTGTCTGAATTAAATTCTAGAGAAAAAGATAGAAATTCGATAGACAATTTAGGTGGGGAAGGAATGGCAGATGACCTTTCTTTGTTTATTAATAATTTAAAAAATACTAGTATTATTAAAAAAGAAATATATTCTGTCATAGATGTTACTATAGATGGGTCATTACAACCCGTAATAAAAATCAACGATCCATTTACGGTTCCGTTTTCAAATAGAACTACAGTAAAATGTGGAGCGGTTGACTGTATAGTTGTAAACTCTAATACTACCGATCAATTTCAATTAAAGAGGAAAGATAATAATCAAATTTTTAATCCAGGATTAGTTGATATTATTAGATATGATTCCGTGTTTACTCAAAATTTTGACAATATCAATCCTCTACGTTTCCCACCAACAAAAACAGAAAATTATACAGGTGTTTCGCTATCTATAGAAGCAGATTCATATGATATATACGACGTTAGTATACCAAGTTATATTGACTATATTGATTCTTCTATAGATTCATTTTTGTATTTAAAATCAAATAGTATACTAACATACCAAAATAATTCGTTTACAAAAGCCGTTAATTTATCTGATAGTATAGTTATAAGAAATTTAGATTCGAATGGAAATCCGATAACCGTTCAAAATTCATTAACTAATGATGATCCTGGCGTTTTTATAGTAAGTGGTAATGCTAGATTTCGTGCATTCAGTGACAACTCAAATCCATGGAATATAGATACTCCAAATTATACATCTACCATATCTAACAAAACCGCAATGTCAGAACTTGAAGTTACAAATCCAATAATCACTGGATTGACTATTATAACTGAAACTGGATCAATACCAAATACGTTTAACGCCGTCGCAGACAACGTATATTATTTGCCAGTATACATTAATGGAGAACTTTATAACTTATTATCTGTCAAACAATGATAAGTTTATAAGACACCCCATTTTGTTTAAAAGTTAACGTTTTGGTATACGACAAATTGGTTACATATGATTGAGTGGATAACTTACTGCTTAGATTTGTATAATTTATACTTAGTTTCTCTACTTCTATATCTTTTGCAGATAACCAATAATTAGGTGCTTGTGTTATTAATCCAGATGCAGTTCCTACAAACGGAAATGCGGTGTCTAATGGGATAACACACATTTCTCTATTGACTGAATCTGGAGAAAACACAATAGTAGAATTATCCAATATAGCTTTAGAAACTGGTTTATTTAGTGTGATCGTTTTTGTTGTTGGATTTACTGCGGTTATCTTCGTTTGTGTTGAAATATAACCAGTAAATTGAGCAAACTGATTCACAACAACCCCGTCAACATCATCTAATACTATATTATACGAACCAGACGCAGTTAATCCGTTTGTCAATTTTCCTATAACACCATTACAAAAAACATCCTTCGATCTATCTTCTAGTCCTTTGTCTTGATATATAAAAACTATACCAGTTATTGCGGTTACTGTGTTACCAGCCAAGTTAGTTACAACAATTTCTTTTGTAGTTTTGTTATATGATTTTACTCTTAAAAATGGTGCACTCGCATTACTAGGTTGTAATGGTGTTATTACATGGTCCGTGGATATAAGTCTATGATCAAATGTGTTTCCTGCTAAATCAGATATTATGCCGCCAGTAATATTGTATATACCTACAAGTCCACTATACTTTGCTATAGTTATTTGCGGAGCATATGCAAACTTTTCTAACGTATTTAAATAAACTATATTATTACTTCTTTTTTCTTTCACTTTATAAATTAGTGGGGTCGGTGTTGCATTTCTAATAACAATATAATCGCCAACTACTGTATTTTGAAGTCCATTGCCAGTAGAAATAATTTTACCCAAATCCTCAGAAGTTACAGTTATCGGTGTGGCATAAGAAATTCTATCTGAAAATATTAATGGTGGAGTATATTTTACCAGCATATTTTTTGATGTTATAATATCATTATTTGTGTCATTTTTCAATGGTGATAGCTTATTGCTTACAAAATATGCTATAGTTTCTTTAGAAGTTTCTACAAAATTTCTAGAATAAGTTTGGTAAAAGAAGGGGAACGCAATCCCTTGCTCGAATCCTTCATAATCACATGTCATCGTTTTTTGATTGTAAATTGCTAATGGAGTAGGTTGCGGCCACCACAAACTAATTCTTATTTTCAACTTGTCATTTTCAACTGTCTCTGAAAATGTAGAATAAAATTCTATAATGTCAGAACCTAATTCGAATGTAAATGTTAGGTTAGTCGGACTTGCAGGAACAATAATAGGTTCTGATAATGTTATTGTAGACCCAGAAATTTCAACAACTTTTACGTTAGGATACTGTGTTATTGATTGTTCTTTTGCTATATACTTTATATTAGTTAATCCAACATTTAATGTATTACTAGAAATACCAGTTCCAGTAACTGATATTGATATACTATTTGAATAAATTGATTTAACGGTTGTCCATCCATTTGTGGTGTCTGTTAAGTTTTCTTCTACTAATATATAACCAGTTGTTTGGAATTTTAAATCATTTGCAGATGGTCTTAAAATTCTTCTAGAAAAATAACCAGTCCATTGTATCATTCCATATGTATTTGTAAATTCTTCAAATATTTTATTATCAAACTGAAATGTTCCATTGTCCCAAAAACGATAAGGACCATACATAGTTCCACTGTTGTATAATGATCCGACATTTCCTGTAGTTGTTTCATTAATTCCTGATCTTATTAGATTAGATGGTATGAACATAGCAGACAATCCATCACCACCATTCCCGTATACTGGGTCTCCTGTATAAACTTTAAAATTGTCAATTCTATCCTTTAACGTTACAACTGGATTTATAGGTTTCAATACGTTATTATTATCTGTATATTCGTCTGTGATTCCTGCGAATGATTTTAAAATATCGTTGTCAATATTTGTATTTTTTAATCCTTTTACTGCGTATAAATCAGACGAATCATATGTCTCACCTTCAACAGTTGGAAGGTTATTAAGTATATTATTTAATATTTGCGTTTTTGATAACGCATCTCTTAAATTTTTATCTCTTCTAAAACCAAATTTTTGATATTTTCTAGCCATATAATTCATACCTCATTTATCTAGTATTTATTTCTTATTTTGTATAAATATCTTTATAATTAGGAGAATAGTTGTATGTCAGCCACAATTTATCACATCAATCAAATAATATCTAACACAAATCAGTTAGAATTAGACTTTACTGGCGGTCTACGCTTACCAAAAGGTGATAACCAAACAAGAAATGATCAAGTTGGATCAATACGTTTTAATACAGATTTAAATTTATTTGAAGGCAGAAATCAAAATGGATGGCTACCAATCGGAAGTTTTGTTACCGACTCAGATGGCAATACTACAATTATTGCAGAAAGTAGTCCGGGTGCAAATGATAATAAATTGTTATTCAGAACAAATAGCACAATAAGATTAGTAATTGATGAAAATGGTAATTATTACTTTACCCCGCAATTTACTGGAAATGCAGTAACTTCATCAAGCTTGTATATAGATTCTAATAATAATAGAGTTGGAGTTAATACCCAAACTCCTACTACTGAGTTTGAAGTCAATGGAACTGTAAAAGCTACACTGTTAGAAGGCAGAATTGACGGTGGGACTTTTTAATAAATAATATAAGCAATATAATAGGATAAAAGTATGTCATCAAGTATTATACATAAGCAAAGTAACGTAAAAGATAAAATTCCATTGTTCTCAGACTTAGAACTTGGGGAAGTAGCCATTAATACATATGATGGTAAGATTTTTCTTAAAAAATATCAAGAATATTTTGATGAAGAATTGCAAGAAATTGTAACAGAAGAAAAAATAGTAGAATTTACTTCATCAATACCAGTAGAAAATACATTATATGTCCAAAAAGGCGGTGATGATAAAAATACGGGAACATCTTGGGATTCTGCGTTTGCAAGTATAGAAGCAGCAATTAAGGTTACAAAAGATCGAAATCAATTAACTTTAATATCAATTGGACCAGGAATATATCATACAAAAGGTCATATTGATGTTCCTGACAACACAGTAGTTCACGCAGTCCACAGAAGCGTATTTTTTAGACCGATTGTAGGATATGAAGAAAGAAACGTATTTAGATTAGGTTCTGGTTGCTTCTTAGAAGGTATAATATTTGAAGGATGGCGTTTAGATGATTTAGACAATCCAACAGAAGGATTTGCAGTTTCATTTAGACCAGGAGCAAAAATAACACGTGTTCCATATGCTCATAAAATTGCGGTAAGAACTCCCCCATACTGGACAACAATCGCACCGCCATTAGATCGTGCAAATGGAAATCCACTAGTAGGAAGAGGTGCAGGAGTTGTTTTAGCAGATGCATCCGTTCTCGATCCAGATAGCGTATTCCCGAATATAATGACATGGGGTGCAACACCAGTAACACACAACGGAATTGGTTATTGTGCAAAAAATGGTGCATTAATTAACGCAGTTAACGCAATTAGTATGTGGGCACATAAGCATTTCTATGCAATTGATGGTGGGCAAATTATCTTATCATCATGTTCTACTCAATTTGGCGATTATACACTAGTCTCAAAAGGCACTAGAGAATTAATTACACCATATAGTGTAGAAAATTCAGTGAGTTTAATAATAGATGAAGATTCCGCAGATATAATAAATTCATCAGTAAACACAATAGTTTCTAACTTAATACAACAACTACGCGATCAAGGTTATACAACAAATTGGCCTACTGAATTTGAAACTCTTACAGATAGAGATTCTAGATTATTTTTACAGGCGTTAACTTGGACAATAGTTTCTGCAAACGAAAAGCCAATGTTGGATTTTGCAAAAGGGTTCTTTAACCCAAAAGGTCAACGAGCCTTTACTGACTTGCCTTATAATTATAATAAATGTTACAGAGATACCCAACTTATAACTGATGCAATATCATTCGACGTTTTGTTTAACAGCAACTATAGATCAATCAATGCTGCACTTGCGTATTATCGTGCAAATTCAAGTGAAGTAATAAATTCTCAGCTAGAAAACACGTTACTAGCAATAACAAAACAAAAGCAATTGATAGCTGATAATTTAGAAGGAACTTCCTTAACTAGATCAAATGCACTATTTGACGAAATATTAGATATATTAGAAAATGGACCTTCTGCTGCCAATGCATACTTGTTGACCGATCCAACAAATTATGATGCTGGATATTATAATGCAAGAAGATTATTAGTATCAAATAAAACTTTTATACAAGACGAAATTATCGCATGGATTGCAAGCCAAGTAGCAGGTAATATATCACCATTTACTACAGGTTTTGTATACGATTCTGCTGCATGTAGACGTGATGTTGGGTTGATAATTGATGCACTACGCTATGATTTGACTTATGGTGGAAACTTAGAAACATACAATGCTGCGATAGCATATTTTGTCGGTGCTACTTCCCAATTAGGTGCTGGCGAAAAAGCAGCAACATTGGCAGCATATAATAGATTAAAAAATATATTGGGAGATATATTACAAGGAATTATTATTAATAAATCATCTGGAAATATCTCTGTTCAAGATAATTCTGGAAATGCTGGTAGTTTATCTGCTGCTACTTTTGCACAGAATAGAATACAAGAAATTTACAATACTATAAATTCCGATGGTGTTCCTCCTACAAAAATATTACCAGATTTAGTATGGCCCACCGATGAATTCACATTGTCATATAATTTATTACTAGAAAATAAAAATACAATATCAAAAGATGTAATGGATTATTTAAGTAACATAGAAACTTATTATAATTACGACAAGTGTTATCGTGATACACTTTTAATTAACAAAGCAATATCTTATGACGTTTTATTTAATTCAAATTATAGAACTATAAATGCAGCATTGTCATATTATAGACTAAATGCTAGTAAGGTTGTAAATAACCAAAAACAAATAACAATACAAGCATTGCAAAAACAAAAAACAGAAGCAGGCTCGTATCTATCTGGAACATCATTAACTAGATCAAATGCTTTATTTGATGAATTAATTGATATTTTTACAAATGGTCCTACTGCTGCCAATGCGTATGTGTTAACTGATCCAACTGGTTATGATACTGGATTTTTTGATGCTCGTAGATTGATGATGTTCAACAAAACATTCATGCAAAATGAAATTGTTGCATGGATTGCATATCAAGTAGCAAACAACATATCTCCATTTACTACTAATTTTACATATGATGTTGATGCATGTAGACGTGACGTTGGATTAATAATTGATGCAATCCGTTACGATTTAACATATGGCGGAAATATGGAAACATATAATGCTGCAATGGCATATTTTGTTGGAAATGTCTCGCAACTTGGCGGAAATGAAAAAGCAGCAACATTAGCTGCTTATAATAAATTAAAAGTTATCATCGGTGATATACTACAAAAAATAGTAATAACGCCAACTACAGGAAATGTGACAGCACAAAATACTAGCGGAAATGCTGGCAGTTTGGCAGCAGCTACATTTGCTCAAAATAGAATTGATGATATTATATACACCATACAAAGCGATGGGTTGACACCAGCCAAATTATTACCTGACACAACTTGGCCTGATGTAGAATTCCAAACTTCATTTTCTACTATAACTACGAACACAAATAATATAGCAAATATAGTATTAAGACATATAAACGTAGAGAACAAAACTTTACTAGGTGCATTTATATATGCGTGGGAATACATGAGAGATCAAATAGTTTCTCTACCTAACCTTACACAAAATACTATAGATATAGTAAATGAACTTGTTAGTGCATTGACAAAAACAATACTAAATCCTAGTAAAACATTCGAACCATCGACTATAACAGCAATAGGTCATACATGGACAGGTATTATGGCGGGTGTTGCTCTTACCAAAATACCACCAGTAAGAAATTTGAACACTATTCAAGAAAGTATTTTAGAATTGGATAGAGGATTAGTTATTGCAAGTGGACAGGATGATCAAGGGTCCGCATTGTTTATTGGCGGAATGGAAATCAATTCCGACACAGGTGAACTATCAGGCCCACCATTTGATACAGCGGTAAATAGAATCGCAACCAGAGCAGCAATTTCAAGGAGTTTTTAACAATGGCTAGAATTATATGCCGCACCCCATCGACAGGAAAACCGCTTAGTATTAATTTAAGCAATGTAGGAACTGAATTCACTACTATCATTGAAGCTAACGACTTTTCTGTGCCAGATACATCAAGTAAATATCCAACACGTGATCCTTTAGACACTACTCGTGCAATTAGACCCGGAGAAATATTTTTTATAACTCCTTTAGTAGTTAGAAATAAGGACACAAGCACTAGATGGTTAGAAATCCGTCTAGTAACCGAAGATGGTGCTATAATTGATGTAGCAAAGGTTTTCGTCCCAAGAGAAGATTCTATATTTGTTCCGCTACAAGGTAGAAGTATATTTAAAAGAAATTCAAATATAACATCTGGTGACAAAATACAAGTTAGAGCCGAAGTAGCTAACGTATTTGATGTATGGGCATCGGCAGAAGAAAGAGCTTCAAACGAACATATTGGAGTAGAATAATAATGTCAAAGTTGTTATCAGATAGAGTCAAAAAGACTCCTAGTAATCAGGCTGATCCAGAACGCTATGAGTTTATAAATTTAAGTAACACAGAACCAGATTTGGGTGTTCCCGAATCTGATAATCAAATTTTATCTTCTACTACCGATGGAATTAGAACATGGGTAGACCCAACTGGATATACTGGTTCGCAAGGTTACACAGGATCACAAGGGTATACTGGTTCTATTGGATATACAGGTAGTCGTGGATTTACTGGTAGTCAGGGTAAAGGATTATCAATTAAAGATGTTCTTAATTTAATAAGTGATTTGCCTTTATCTGGTAACTTAATTGGTGATGCTTATGTTGTTAAAGAAGACGGAAATCTTTATATCTGGGATGGAACAGAATGGACAAATGCTGGTAGATTTATAGGATTTACTGGTAGTCAGGGATATACAGGATCACAAGGCGTAATTGGTTATACTGGTAGTCGTGGATTTACTGGTAGTCAGGGATATACAGGATCACAAGGCGTAATTGGTTATACAGGTAGTCGTGCTTACACAGGTTCACAAGGTTTCCAAGGAAGTCAGGGTTACACAGGCTCACAAGGATATACTGGTTCGCAAGGATATACTGGTAGTAGAGCATATACAGGCTCACAAGGATATACAGGATCGCAAGGATACACTGGTTCACAAGGATATACTGGTAGTGTTGGGTTTACTGGCTCTCGTGCTTACACTGGTTCGCAAGGATATACTGGTAGTAGATCATATACAGGTTCACAGGGATATACTGGATCAAACGGATATACAGGTAGTTTAGGATATACTGGATCAAAAGGTTCTACTGGATTTACTGGGTCACAAGGTGCTATAGGATTTACTGGCTCACGTGGATATAATGGATCACAAGGTTACAGTGGTTCTAAAGGATATACAGGTAGTGTTGGTTTTACTGGCTCACGCGGATACACTGGATCACGTGCATACACTGGTAGCAAAGGTTATACAGGTTCTAAAGGGTATACTGGTTCTAAAGGCTATACAGGCTCACAGGGATATACTGGTAGTAGAGCATATACAGGCTCACAAGGATATGCTGGATCACAAGGATATACGGGTTCACATGGATATGCAGGAAGTCAAGGATATGCTGGATCACAAGGATACACTGGATCAAAAGGATATTTGGGTTCACAAGGCTATATTGGTTCTAAAGGATACACTGGTTCACGTGGTTTCACGGGCAGTAGAGCATTTACTGGAAGTCGTGGGTTTGGTGGATCGAAAGGATATACTGGTTCTAAAGGATACACAGGTTCTAGAGCATATACTGGTTCACAAGGATATACTGGATCACGTGGATTTACAGGATCACGCGGTATTGCTGGTATAAATGGATATAATGGTTCTATTGGTTATGGTGGTTCACGCGGATTTACTGGTTCTCGCGGTTTTGCTGGATCAAAAGGTTATCATGGTTCAAAAGGATACACAGGTTCTAGAGCATATACTGGTTCTAAAGGTTACAACGGTTCTCGCGGATTTACTGGTTCAAAAGGATACACAGGAAGCCGTGGATCATTAGGATTTACTGGTTCTAAAGGACAAATAGGATTTACTGGAAGTAGATCATTCACAGGTTCAAAAGGATACGCCGGAAGTAAAGGTTATACTGGTAGTAGAGCATATGCTGGTTCGCGTGGTTATACAGGTAGTAGATCATTTACTGGATCACGTGGATATACTGGATCACGTGCATACACTGGTTCAAGAGGTTTCCGTGGTAGCCAAGGTATTAGAGGTCCACAAGGTCCAACTGGATACACAGGTTCTAAAGGATACACAGGTTCCAGAGCATATACTGGATCACGTGGATATACTGGTTCACGCGGATTTACTGGTTCTAGAGCATATACTGGTTCTAGAGGATTTTCTGGATCGCGTGGATTTATTGGATCACAAGGTGCAAAAGGTGGTTTCTTAGATTGGACATATCTAGACAATATTAATGATGGATATGTAGCTTCACATCTAGAAGGAATTATAGCAGATACTAGTGCTGGTGGATTTATAATTAACTTACCACCAACTCCCGCAGAAGGTGATGTTATAATTATTGTCGATGGAAGTGATTGGACAATTAATCCGCTAACTGTTGCTAGAAATGGTAATACAATAGAAAATCTTGCATATGATTTTGTGTTAGATATTGGACAATCAAGAACAGAATTTGTTTATACTGGTTATACTTGGCAAATAGTATCAAATATTGGTGCAAGAGGTCAAGTAGGATATACTGGTTCTGTTGGCAACCTAACGACAGATATTTCTAACATAGTTATATTAACACAAGCAGAATATGATGGTATACCAGTTAAAAATAGTAGCGTATTGTATATAATTTCGGGATAAGTAAATGGCACAAACTATAAACAAGTTTTTTCTAGGAAATACATATCCAAACAAATTATACGTTGGTAATAAACTAGTTAACAGAATATATTATGGCACCGATCAACTATGGGGGTTTCCACCCCCATCTATTATGCAATTCGTTGCAAAAATAGACAATATAACAACTGGTCCTGTAATACCAAATTATGTAAATAATTCTTATATTGCATTCTTGTTGGAATATTCCAACGTTACATCAACATATACTCAAACTTTACCTGCTGGTTGGACACAAATTTATTATGGTCCAACTGGTGTTGCAAATAAATTGGCAATATCATATAAGGTATTAAGTGAAAGTGATAGAAATTTAACAGTTAGCTCTATATCATCTACGACAAACCGTGATCAGTTATATATTTTCAAAAAGCAAAATGGACTGCCTATAACATCGGTTATTAAAGGAAATGTTCAATATTCTGCAACAACTACACTGCCTGCGATTGCCCCACCTATTATAGATGAAGTTCAATCTGCTATATTAATTCATTATTATTATAATAGTAATGACACTCAACCAGATTTGGGTGCAACACCAGCAATGGACCAAGTATTATTAAGTTCGTTAAGTCAATACAATGGTGGTCAATATAAAATATACAATTTTGGGTCAACCCCAGTTTCCACAACAATAACTTCTACATTAGGCGGAACAATAAGACAAATTGCATTTTGGGTAACAATACAATGATAAATAAAATATATATTAGGAGAATAACGTAATGCCAACTATTAATGTAAGCGATTTTCTTGGCGGAAGTTTTGTTGGATTTACTGGTTCCCGTGGTTTCACAGGTAGTAGAGCATATACAGGTAGTCGTGGATTTACTGGAAGCCAAGGATACCAAGGAAGTCAAGGTTATACTGGTTCCCGTGGATTTAGAGGAAGTATAGGATATACTGGAAGTCAGGGATTTCAAGGAAGTCAAGGATACCAAGGAAGTCAAGGTTATACTGGAAGCCAAGGTATATTTGGATATACTGGTTCACGCGGTGTGATGAATTGGAGTTTAAAAACTTCAAATTATCAAATGCAAAATTTAGAAGCGATTATAGCAGACACTAGCGGTGGATCATTTACTTTATATCTTCCAGAATCACCGACAGTAGGATCAATTATAGAAATAACAGATGGGGCAAATTGGGAAGTAAATCCAGTAACAGTTTCTAGGAATCTAGTTTCATTAGAAACAATTGAAGGAATTGCAGATAATTTTATTTTAAATATTGCTGGAATTCGTGTAGAATTTATATATGATGGTAACACTTGGCAAGTATTAACTAATATTGGCAAACAAGGAGATACTGGTCCTAAAGGTGGATTTGCTGATTGGATATATTTAACTCCGACCAATAATAATTTTATTGCTGCCGATTTACAAGCAATAATTGCAAATACAACAACTGGAAGTTTTACTATAAAATTACCACCAAATCCAGTTATGGGTGATGTTATTGCTATAGTCGATGGCGGAAACTGGGCATTAAATTCTCTTACAATAGATAGAAATGGCAGAACTATTGAAGGTTTTTCTACTAACTATATTGCAAATATTCAAGGAATTCGTTTAGAATTTTATTATGATGGAACAACATGGCAGATCGTAAATTCTCGCGGTCCTTCTGGATTTGCTGGTTCTCGTGGATTTAGTGGTTCAAGAGGTTTTATAGGATATAGTGGTTCTCGTGGTATGAAAGCACAAGTATCATCTATAACTCCTACTGGTGCAGAAGTTGTCCCTGGTCATATGTGGTTTGACCCAACAGACGCAACACTATCTGTTTATTATAATGATGGAGATAGCAATCAGTGGGTAGTAACTAGTGGTCCTGCTGGTCCTGCTGGAAACACTGGTTTTGTCGGTTCTCGTGGTTATTATGGTAGCCAAGGGTATGTCGGTTCTCGTGGACCAAGTGGTGTTAATGGTATATTAGTGGGAACTACTACTTCTGCACCATCTACCCCGTTAAATGGACAACTATGGTTTGACCCAACTGATACTACAATAAGTGTTTACTATAATGATGGCACTAGTGATCAATGGGTGGTAGCTAGCGGTCCCGCTGGACCTAAAGGCGAAGATGGGAAACTAGTTACAGGTGTTTTTGAATTCACATCTAATATGACTCCAAGTGTAGGAGACCAGAGTAAAATGTTTATGGGCAATTCGATAAACTCATTAACATTTACAATACCAAATAGTTCTAGTGTAAATTTTGCGATTGGAACTACATTTATGGTTACACAACTTAATTCAGGCCAAGTAGTAATAGGAAATGAATCTGGTGTTGCATTGTATAGAAGAACGGGAACTACTGCCGCAACATTGTCACAATATTCGGTAATTACCATTACAAAAATAGCAGATAATATTTGGCTATTGCATGGCGACTTGGCATAAAGGAGATATATAAATGTCATTAACTTTTCCAGATACTCCAAGCTTAAATGAACGATTTATATATAATGATAAAATATATACATGGAATGGAACAAAATGGGTCACTGGACCTATAGGAAATAAACTTATTTCTGGGGAATATAGAAATATATTTTACGAAAATCAAGAAACATTCGTAACTCTTGATACGCAAAGATACAATTTTTTTGATATTACGACTATAACTCCAAACTTACTAGTTAATACTCAAGATTTTTCAAATGGATCATGGGTGAAAAATAACGGAAGCATAACAACAAACACTACAGTTGATCCAGTATACGGAGAGTTAACCGCTGATTCATTTATTGAAACAAATGGTAATGCTTTACAAAAAAATATTACACAATCTTTTTCCTTTGTTAGTGGAACAAGATATACCATGAGTATACATGCCAAAGCAATTGGTAGTAGACACATTGCGTTAATTTTCCCCGATTCTGCATATGGTTCATATTACGATGCATATTTTGATTTATTTTCTGGATCGGTTACGTTAAACGCAAATGCCACTAGTGGAGGTGCCGTTGCAACAATTACCAAGTTAGAAAATGGATGGTATAGATGCACGTTCTCTGCAACTGCAACAATTACTTCATATTCTTCTATTCAATATAGATTATTAGACAGTCCGACAGTTATAAACCTTTATACTGGTGATGGTGTCTCTGGTTTGTATTTGTGGGGTGCACAATGCGAAATATCATCCGTTGCATCACCATATAATAATGCAAATACAAACCTATTAAAACATACACAAGCGTTTTCAAATAATTTCACATGGACCAGATTTGGTGGAAGTATAGTAGATAATACTACATATGACCCAGTATATGGACAATTAACTGCCGATTCATTCATTGAAACAAGTGGACATACTACAGAAAAATACACTATACAAGCAGCCTCGTTTTTTGCAGGAACAAGATATACGTTAAGTGTATACGCTAAACCAATCGGAAATAGACACTTATCATTAATATTCCCGTCAACTGCCTTTGGTGGTTCATTCTATATTGCATTCTTTGATTTGTCTACTGGAACAAGCACGATGAATACTGCGGCAACTTCTGGCGGTGCGACTGTTACGATAACGCCAGCCATTGATGGATGGTATAGATGCACATTCTCTGCAACTGCGATAACAACAGTGCTTGCTGAAATCCAATATAGAATATTGAATAACTCAATTAACACCAATAATTACACAGGTGATGGCGTTTCTGGATTATATTTATGGGGTGCACAATTCGAAGTCGGATCAACTGCATCTAAATATAAAAGAGTGGGAACAACCCCATATTACAACTTGTTTTTGTCTAATACTAGCGTATATGATAAAATATTAGTAAAGCTAAATGTAGGCGGTTTAAATACAGTAGAATGGAATACTATTCCATCTAATATAATATGGTCCGAAGGCACTGCACCTACTATAGTTCAAAATAAAATTATAATGATAGAATTTCAAAAGTTTAAAGATCAATGGTATGGTTACGTATTGACTAAGAATGTAAGTATATAAGGAAATAAGATGGCTGTAAATTATCCAAATAGTCCAACAGATGGGCAAGAGTTTAAGATAGGTAATAAAACATTAGTTTGGAATTCTGCGAAAGCAAAATGGATTCCATCTGGAAGGAATTATTATCAATATGGAACTGAATTAACAACCACTGGTCCAACACTAAATATTGATCTTTCAAAATCTAATTTATTTTCCTTAGATGTTACAGAACAAGCAGTTATTTCATTTATAAATCCTCCATCTACTGGATCACACGCATTTACATTAAAATTAAAAAATAATAATACTATAATAGAAGATGGAACCACTTCTTCGTGGGATATACGAAATATGGCATCATCTACTACACAAACATTGCCAACAATGGATACTGGAATTATATCATTTTTTGCAAAAGATGACGGAACTAAGTCTTTTTTTCTAGGATTGACTAACGATAGAGTATATCAAGTTGATATGAATGTTAGTGCTCCATGGAATTTCAGTAATACGCAAGCAGTATATAATAATATATTTCTTTCAGTTGGAATCGCCGCTCCTGGAGCGGGAGAAACTACCCCAGTAGATTTGTATGTTGACCAAAATGGAACAAATCTTTTTATATGTGGACAGGCAACAAACGGAGTTTATAGATATACTTTACCTAATACTTGGTCTTTAAGTGGTGCATCTACAACGCCAACATCGTCTTTCCTATTAGGATATCAACCACACTCTATATTTTTTAAACCAGACGGAACGGTATTATATATATTAGATACTACCAATAAATTATTATACCAATATCCATTAACTGGTTCAGCATTTGATATTACCCAAAGAGGAACAGCTATTACAAGACCTGTAAATATTGAAACGACTGTAAACTATTTTAGATTTAAGCCAGATGGAACAAAACTATATTTGTCAGGACAAACAAACGAATATTTATATCAATATAGCTTATCAACACCATGGGATATTTCGACTATGACATTCGATGCAATAGCTGGTAAATTATATCCTACTTCTATCACTACTGGCGGATTTGCAATTAAACCAACAGGCGATTTTCTTTATATATTCGACCGAACCAATAATAGAATGCAAGTAAATTCGTTAACTGCATTTACCTATTCAAATACGGTAACATGGCCTACAAATATAGTATGGCAAAATAATGTAGCACCAGATTTGCCAGAAAATCAAAAAACAAGTATATATGAATTCACTACTGTCGATGGCGGTGCCACATATCATGGAAAAATAATAATAAATAATGTATAATAAAAGGTATATGAAATGATAAATTTTCCAAGTAATCCTATCCAAAATCAAACATTTACAACAAATGGGACCACATATCAATGGACTGACAATCATTGGATTGTCATACAAGAAACAAATAATGTTTTGTATGTTAATAAAGGTCAAAATACAAATAATGTAGAGTTAGATTTATCTAAAGGAAGATCGTTTTCTGTAGAAATGTCAAATAATATAGAAAGCGAAGTTAGATTTACAAACGTTCCTACTGGTGCCAGCAAAACAGAATTGTTAGTGAAAAAAACAAATTATTCAGCAAATAACATAGATAATACAGTAGCAGATAATACATCATTTTTCTTTTCAGGTCAAGCATCAACACCTAATGGAATGGATATAAGCCATGATGGAAGATACATGTATGTATATGATTCTACCACCAATTTCATATATCAATATAGATTACTAGACCCTTATAATATAAAAACTGGAATATATGATAAAAAATCATTTTCGTTAGGAAGCAATCCATCTAGTGCTACTGATATACATTTTAGCGTCGATGGAACAAAACTATATGTATGCAATAATACTGCTGTAATTTATTATTATGTTTTGGGAACAGCTTGGGACATTACTACTGCTTCATACCAATCGGCTAATAATTACAATGCGAGTTCACAAGATAGTAATATAATAAGTTTATATATTTCTATAAGTGGAGATTATATGTATTTGCTTTCTGGTAATGCTAATAAAACTGTTTATCAGTATAACCTAACAAATCCGTATGTTACTACACAAGCAACCACATTTTACCAAGTTGGTAAAACAATTAATACGACTTCATATAATGCTGGTATGGCTCAACTACATATGAGTGAAGACGGGACAAAATTATTTGTTGTTGGAAATACCACCAATAGAACTATAACATCTATACCATTATCTATACCATTTGATTTGTCTACGGTAACAACACCTGTTAATACTGTTATATTAGGAAGCACTTTAATAGGAACAGAAACAACACTAACTGGTTTAGTTTTTAATACTGCCGGAACAAAATTTTATGTTGTTGGAACTGCATTGGATACTGTCTATGCTATAAATGTAGCAACATCATGGGATATAACTTCTACGCTGACTTTTGATTTTTCATATCGTGTTGGTAACATAGACTCCGTGATGACTGATATATTCATTACACCAGATGGAACAAAAGCTTTTACAGTTGGTTCTACATCTGACAATATATATCAATATACATTTCTAACTCCTGGCGATATATCAACTTTAAAGTATGATAATATCACATATTCTATAGGATCGGGATCATCTATCGCTGAGACCGCTGTTACTGGAATTTTTGGAAAACCAGATGGTAGTGCATTATATATTGTCGGCACAAACAATGATAGAGTTTACCAAGTTTCTCTAACCCGCACATGGGATTTAACTAGTGCTAGATATGAAGGAGTAGCTAGTCCATCTGGTTTGATAGGAACATATGATGCCGCTCCACAAGGATTAGCTTTTTCTCCAGATGGTGTCAATATGTATACTGTTGGTTTGAATATAATAATTAGATTTACATTAACAATTCCATGGGACATTACTACGGCAGTTTATAATAGTCAAATGACATTATCTGCTAGTGAAGCTTTGGCAAGAGGAGCTAGGTTTAATAAAGATGGAACAAAAATGTTTGTCGTTGGACAAACAAGTGGTGGTAAAATTTATCAATATACTTTACCAACGCCATGGTCATTTGTTGGTATAATATTTGATAACATTGTTTTAAACTTAACAACTCCATCAATTTCTACACCAACAGGTTTTGCATTTAATTCAGATTTCTCAAAAATGTATGTATGTTCAGAAAGCGTAGTATACGGATATAACACTAATAACAACTTTTTTGATTTAAAATATACAACTTACGATAATGTTAACTTACCACCAACACAAGATAGTAATGTTAAAGGGATGACATTTAAACCAGATGGAACTAAATTATATTTGGTAGGCTTGGCTAACGATAGTATATTGCAATATACATTGACTACTCCATGGAGTATTTCAACTGCTATATATGATACAAACAAATTCTATTTTTTCAATTCTACAAATTATGATCCTTATGATTTGACATTTACGCCAGATGGATATACTCTGTATGTCACAGGATATGCAACAGGAACTACTAACGTAGTTTCTGTTAGAAAATATACATTAACTATACCATGGGAAATATCACCAACTAACTTGACATATAATGGGTTAATAGAATCATTAAAATATGCAGGTAGTTCAGTTTATACTACGGCAGGAACTTATTCATGGACATGTCCACCAAATGTTACTAGCGTTAGCGTAGTTTGTATAGGTGGTGGTGGTGGTGGTATTGGAACTGCCAGTGGTGGTGCTGGTGGTGGCGGTGGTGGCCTCGGATGGAAAAATAATATTCCAGTTACTCCTGGCACTTCTTATACTGTTGTAGTTGGTGCTGGTGGTGTGGGGGTTGCTACTAACAGTCAAGCTGGTAGTGGTGGTAATAGTTATTTCAATAACACCCCTACAGTTGTTGGTGCTCCAGTTGTTGGAAATGGTGGTGCTGGACCTGCTAACTATGACGCATTTGCATCGGGTGGCACGTATGTCGGTGATGGTGGTGGTAATGGCGGTCCTGGTGCCAGTAGAAATACTTCTGTTGCTGGTGCTGGCGGTGGTGGCGGTGCTGGTGGTTATGCTGGCAATGGCGGGGCGGGTAATGTTCCTACAGGTGCTGGCGGTGCGGGAAGCGGTGGCGGTGCTGGTGGCGGTTCAGGCGGCGGCGGCGGAGCAACCAACAACGTGTATGGCGGTGGTGGTGGTGGTGTTGGATTGTATGGACAAGGCACATCTGGTGCTGGTGGTCTTGCCGCAGCTACAACATCATCTGGCTATCAAGGTGGCGGCGGTTCTGGCGGAACTGGTAATGCTTCGACAATTACATATGTTGCTGGACTATATGGTGGGGGATCAGGTGGATATGATCTTGCTACTACTGGTATGAACGGTGCCAGCGGTGCAGTTAGAATAATATGGGGTCAAGCTGGAACTAGAGCGTTTCCATCTACTAACGTGTTTGATTATAATAATGCTGGATATATTCCTAGAATATTCTTTGGAAAAGATGGGTATAGAGTATATACAGTAGGATTTAGTGGACCCTACACACAGCAATATAATTTAACAGTTCCATATGACATTACTACACCAAGCAACGTCACATATGTAGGACAGATTGGCCTAGAAGGTGCTATTCCAGCTTCACTATATTTTAATAGAACTGGTGATAGAATGTTTATATTATATAATAACACAGACACATTGCATCAACATAATGTTAATACACCTTGGGAAATAGCTTCATGGTCATTAGAAAAAACATACACTATTACAAATGACACCTCTCCGATTGACATATATTTTGATAACCAAGGTAAAAAACTTTATGCATTAGGCGACACTAGTAATGCGATTTATCAATATTCATTGGACAAAACATCGCCTGTTATATACTGGCCTACTAACGTAAAATGGAAAAACAATATTACTCCACGTATGCCAGACTTTAACTACACTGATATTATTGATTTATATACTACAGATGGTGGTCAAAGTTATGTAGGGTTCTCTTCGTTGCGTGACCCAGAATTAGACACTCCAACTATAGGCAATACAGTTTCATTAGGATTGTATTTTTTACAAAGTTATGTAGGTCCAACTTCTGCATACACACAACGTGTCATAGATACTACTTCATTTATAGGAAAATCTGTAAGATTAGTATGGAGAGTGAAATTGGGAGTTTCGGGGTTAAATTACCAAAATGATGTCCAAATTGATAATATTGTTGCTGGTTCATATTCTTATAATTTTGAAACAGATGCAGCCAACTTCCAAACTTCATCTGGAAATAGTGGAGAAATTTATAATGCAATTACTTGGAACACAGTAGAAACTGTAACTACACAAAATGGTAGATGGCACAGACATACTGGCAATACCCCATCCGCAGGAACAGGTAACTTGGGTGCACAAAGTGGTTCTTATTTCTTATATAGCGAAAGCTCTGATCCTATGATTGGTGGTGGTAGTATGTGGCTTAGAAGTCCAATAATACAAGTAACTTCTAGCACATTAAGTTTTTATGAAGGTAGACAAGGAATCAATGCTGACACTACCCTTACATTTTATATAGATGTGGTGTCATGATAAATTATTATAAATATTCTTATGGAGAAATACAATGTTTGTTAAATTAAATACTAATAAAGAAATAGATCAATATCCGTATTCTATTGAAAAGTTCAGAGAAGAACATAATAATTTAAGTTTGCCAGTTGCATTAAGCGATGCATTTCTTGCTAATTATAATGTATATCCTGTTTATTTTGGAGTAGAACCAGATAGCTTTGACAAAAAAACTCATAAAAAAGTTTTAAAAGGTGCACCAGTTCTGATAGAAGATAGATGGGTATTAGAATGGGAAGTAGTCCAAAAATCTGATTATGAAATAATAATAGAAACCGAAGAATTTTCTAATTATATTAGAAAAAAACGCGATGATCTATTAAAAGAAACTGATTGGATGGCAACAAAAGCATTCGAAACGAATACCCCTATTCCAGAAATGTGGTTAATATATCGCCAACAACTTCGTGATGTTACTTCACAAGAAGGGTTTCCTTACGATATAGCATGGCCTCAAAATCCAATACCACAGTAAAATAGAATTCACGATATCCTTGATAAATAAATATAATAAAAAGGGATAATTCTATGAGATATCGTGAATTCGCAATCAACATTCCAATCAATATAAGATTTGGCGACAATGGTGAAATTTCTGTAGACACAGATTCACCAGAAAAAGATAATGAAATAATGGTTCCTCCATTACAACAAAAAATAGAATTGGCAAAAGCTGGATTAGGGAAGCAGTCAAAAGTAGCATCTGAACTTCTTCAAGATGAAATATTAGACGAAACTACAGATCAAGAGGATTAATTGAATGTCTGTCCTAAAAATTTGGACCACAAATAAACCTCTGCCATTCGAAAACATAACCGTAGAAAAAAATAATATTTACTACGATAGTGTTTCTAACAAATTACTATATGGGACTGGAAACGGTCAATGGCAAGCTATTAGCTTAGGTGGCGGAACTGGAACTGGTGACGGTTATACAGGAAGTCGAGGCTATGCTGGTTCTCGTGGCTTAATTGGACAAAATGGAAGTGTAGGGTTTTCTGGTAGTCGTGGATTTACAGGATACACTGGTTCTCGTGGTTTAGACGGAATATTAGGCCGCGACGGTTATACAGGTTCCAAAGGACAAACAGGATATACTGGTAGTCAGGGAAAAGGATTATATGTCCTAGATGTTGTCCCTACTATTGCAGATTTACCTTCAATAAACAATACAGAAGGTGATGCTTATATTGTCGAAGCAGATAAACACCTTTATATCTGGAATGGAACATCTTGGATAGATATTGGCGGATTTACTGGATTTGCAGGTAGTCGTGGTTATACTGGATCACGTGGTGATATTGGACCAAGTGGATATGTTGGTAGTAGAGGAACATTAGGATATACTGGTTCCAAAGGTCAAATAGGTTTTACTGGTTCTAAAGGTTTAGATGGTATAATAGGACGTGACGGTTATACTGGTTCTAAAGGAATTCAAGGAAATATTGGATATACTGGTTCTAAAGGACAAATAGGATATACTGGTTCCAAAGGTCAAATAGGTTTTACTGGTTCACGTTCATATACTGGTAGTCGTGGATTTATTGGTTATACTGGTAGTCGTGGATTTATTGGTTATACTGGTTCACGTGGGGTTACTGGATTTACAGGATTGCGTGGTTACACTGGTAGTCGTGGGGTTACTGGATTTGTCGGCAGTAGTGGAGTCGGATATGCTGGTTCTACTGGACCATTGGGATTTACGGGATCACGCGGATTTACTGGTTCTAAAGGACTACAAGGTGAAATTGGATTTACTGGAAGTAGAGGTTTTACTGGAAGTAAAGGAACTGATGCATTATGGAATTTTTTAGGAGAATATAATAATTTCTACGATTATACATATGGAGATATTGTAACATATGGTGGCGGAACTTATTATAGAATTGGTGAACCAAATGTAGGATATGCACCACCTAATCCAAGTTATTGGACTCCAATTTCTTTACCAGGATTTACTGGATCACAAGGCGTAATTGGATATACTGGAAGCCAAGGCATAATTGGTTATACTGGATCGCAAGGTGTAATTGGATTTACTGGTTCACAAGGATTTACTGGTAGTCAAGGTTATGCTGGTTCACAGGGTATAATTGGTTATAGTGGAAGTCGAGGTATTCAAGGTTTTATTGGTAGTTTTGGATATACTGGTTCAATTGGATATACTGGTTCTCGTGCATATACTGGATCGCAGGGTTATAGTGGAAGTCAAGGTATTACTGGTTTTGCTGGAAGCCAAGGGTATACTGGAAGTCGTGGATTTACTGGAAGTCAAGGATATACTGCGTATGTAGATGATGTTCCTCCTACTGAACCTACGTATGGACATATATGGCTCAATACTACGGATGCCAGTTTAAACGTTTATTACAATGATGGAACTAGTTCACAATGGGTAGCAACAACAGGCCCACGTGGTATTACTGGATATGTTGGAAGTAAAGGATATGCTGGATCACAAGGCATAAAAGGATTTACTGGTAGCCAAGGATTTCAAGGAAGCCAAGGATTTCAAGGAAGCCAAGGATTTCAAGGAAGTCGTGGTTTTTCGGGAAGTCGTGGAGTAATAGGACAAACTGCGTTTGTAAGCGAAACACAACCTACAATATTTGATCAAGGTTATATGTGGTTTGATCCAACTGACACCACATTATCGGTATATTATAATGACGGTAATAGTAGCCAATGGATAACAACAAGTGGTCCTGCTGGTCCTGCTGGTGATTTAGGGTATACTGGTAGCCGTGGATATGATGGCATTCAGGGATATGTGGGTTCACGTGGATCAAATGGAATAGATGGAACAATAGCAGAAACATCCACAATTCCACCTATATCACCTATAAATGGTCAAATATGGTTTGATCCAACCGATACCACGTTATCAGTATATTATGATGATGGCGATAGTAGCCAATGGGTAGTAACAAGTGGAACTGCTGGTCCTAGTGGAGATTTAGGATATACTGGATCACGTGGTTATATGGGTTCAAAAGGTATAACTGGATATTCTGGTTCTCGCGGAATTACTGGAACAATAGCAGAAACAACAATTACAACCCCATCTACACCAGTAAACGGACAATTATGGTTTGATCCAACCGATGCAACAATATCAGTATATTATGATGATGGAGAAAGTAGTCAATGGGTTGTTTTAAGTGGTCCTATTGGTCCTATCGGTGATATCGGATATGCTGGCTCTCAAGGAATTAGAGGTGTTATCGGTTTTACTGGTTCGCAAGGATATTCTGGTAGTAGAGGATTTACTGGTTCGCAAGGCGTTCCTGGCGAATTTGCAGGCATGGGTTATACTGGAAGTGCTGGTAATATCAAGAGAGCTATCGCAATGGCATACTTGTTTAGATAAAAGGAAATAATAAATGGCAGCACCAAATATAATAGAAGTTAACAGTATTATTGGAAAAACTGATGTATTAACTTTAACAACGACAACATCAGTAATAACTACAAATGCTGCGGCATCTGGAAAAGTTTTTAAAATAAATGCATTAATAGTTAGTAACACTGATGGTGTAAATGATAGTGATGTTACTGTAGAATTTTTTAGAAACACTACCGCGTATATTATAGCAAAAACTATTACGGTTCCAGCCGACTCCACGCTAGTAGTAATTTCAAAAGATATGCCAATATATTTAGAAGAAGGTGATTCTATAAGATGTTTTCGTAGTGCAACGGGAACTTTACAAGCTATTTGTTCATATGAAATAATTGGAGTTTAATTTATGATAGATAATGGCGGAATGATTGGAAATTCTAATTTTCCTACTCCTGACAAAACTCGTGGAATGTGGAGTTTGAAAGAACAGCTAAAAAATAATAAAGAAAAATATTGGCCCAAATCTTACATCCCAAAAACATGGTCTGATAAATTTGGAATTACATTGGGCGATGGGGCATTAATCTTACCAAGCACTGGGACTGCACCATCTGGTGTCCATTTTAGAGAAGATGGATTAAAAGTATACACGACTGATACTGGAAATTTTAGAATATATGAGCACAATTTATCAACTGCGTGGGATATATCTACTGCAACAAGCGTTGGATTTTATACAACTACTACTTATGAAGCTGCTGCACCGACATCTGTATTTTTAACTTCAGACGGAACTGGTATGTTTGTGTTAGGCGACAGCAATGATGCAGTGTATTATTATAAGTTGACAACAGCTTGGACTGTTTCAACTGCTGTTCCCGTAGGAAAAAGAACATATTCTGCATCTGGAACATCTATTACTTTGCCTGACGGAGTTACTTTTAAACCAGATGGAACTAAAATGTATGCATGTGATGGGCAATCTACCATTAGAAGAATTATTGAATATAATGTAACAACCCCATGGGACATTACAACTGCGACAACCGCAACTACTATTATTGTTAGTATTAACCCAAAATCAGTTAGATTTAACAATGATGGCAAAAAGATGTATATCCAAGCTGATAATGGTATTATATATGAATATATTTTACCAACAGCATGGGTGGTAACTGGTGCAGTATTGGCGTCAGATTATATAACAACAACTACATACGAAACAAGCCCACAAGGTATAACTTTTAGCCCAGATGGATTAAAAATGTATGTTATTGGAACAACATCAGACAGTATTTTTCAATACCCATTATCTACAGCATGGGATATATATTCTATTGGAACGCCTGTTTCTAGAAGTGTGGCAACTCAAGCAACTGCACCAAATGGGCTAACATTTGGCAATAATGGTTTTAATTTATATATAGTAGATGATACTGCAAACGCCGTCTTTGCGTATTCATTAAGTGTTGCATATGATATTTCGTCTACTTTTACATATTTAAATACGTTTGCTGTGGGAACTCAAACTACTTCACCTGGTGGTATTGCATTTAGTGATGATGGAACAAAGATGTTTGTTACAAGCCAAACAGCATCAACTGTATGGGGATATACCCTATCTACACCATGGAATATAACAACCGCAACAACCCCAGTTTCGCGTTCAGTAGGAAACATTCCTTCTGATATATATTTTAATAGCACTGGGACAAAAATGTGGGTTTGTGTTCCAGGAACTTCTGTTAACATATATGAATATACTGTGTCTCCAGCGTGGACAGGGACACTAACGCAAGTAGCAACATATTCAACAGGAAGAACAGAATACGGGATTGTGTTTAGCACCGATGGAACAAAAATGTATTGTGTTGATACTTCGACTGATGTAATTAATATGTATTATTTGCCCACTGCATTTAGCATTTCTGGTGCAAATATTCGTGGTAGATTTACAAGTTCCACATATTTGGCATCTTGTGTTGGATTGTCTTTTAGTGACGATGGAACAAAAATGTTTTTTGCAAATTCTAGCAGTATTGCAGAAGCTACGCTATCAGAAGCATGGAATTTAGGAACAGCAATTTATAATACAACCGTGGTATTACCATTGATATATGGCGGAATAACTGAATGTTTTTTGTCAAATGGTGGCAAAGCTATGTATATTGTGGGAACTACTAATGATAAAATTTATCAATTTACTCTTACTACTGCAAATACATTTACGGGAGGATACTCGTATTCTGGACAACTAGATATTTTGTCTGCATCTGGTCAGATAACTGGGTTATATGTAAAGCCAGATGGAACAGAATTTTATATACTTAGTAGTGCTGCGGATTCTGCATTTTATAGTGGAAAATTTCACACACCATGGGATATTAACACGGCTGGGTTATATTTTAGTTTAGCACTTGCAGCAACATTTGCAACTGATACATGTTCAGCTATGTCATTTAGTTCTGATGGAACTAAGCTATATATTATAGGATATAATATAATTTACAGATATAATTTATCGGTTCCTTGGGTATTAACATCTGCTACTTATTCTGGGTTGTCATACAATGCCGCAACGTCTATTGTAGAAACATTTCTTACTGGCATAGCTTTTGACACTTCTGGAACATATATGTTTGTCACTGGCGGATCAAACAGTAAAATACATAAGTTCACATTAGCTACACCTTGGTCATTTGTTGGTATAACATATAATGGATTTTATGATGTTTATGAAACTTCATTAAAAGATTTATATATAAGATCAAATAATTTAGAAATATATACCCCATCTGTTGGAACAAATAGGCTTAATAAGTTAAAATTAGTAAGTGAAAACGACATAACTAATCCAATAACATACAATTCAAAATTTTTTACAACTTCTACCCAAGCCACATCTATGACAGATTTTATGCTTGATATGGACAATAAAGTATTATTCAGTGTGTCCTCTACAGATTTTATATATCAATATGAATTGACAAATCCATCAGATATATCAACCGCAGTATATACAAACAAGTCTTTCTTAACAACAAACCAAGGTGGAACAAACTTATATAGCATATATATGGACCAAACATCTAAAACACTTTATACAAATAATAATAACAGAATATATCAATATAAAATGCAGCGTAGAAATGATCTTACTGATATGATATACTCGAATAAACAATCAACTGGGACTCTTAGTTCGGAAAACTTTTACATATCATCTGATGGAACAAAGTTATTTTGGGCATCAAATGCCATAAACGATTATATATATGAATATAATCTTTCAACCCCATGGGATATATCGACCCAAGTATCTGCCTCAGTAAATACATTTTTAATAACAACATACGAATCCAACGTAAGAAGTGTGTCTTTTAATAATACAGGGACGCAGATGTATGTCATAGGAAACGCTGGATATATCAGCATATTTAATTTAAAAACTCCATGGACCTTAACTGGTGCATATTATGCTGGTAGAAATTTTATAGGATCAATTGTTTCTAGCCCTTATGGTCTAAGAATTAGTGATGATGGGACTAAATTATATGTTTCTAATACAAGCACAATATATCAATTTGATATAAGAAGCAGCTAATAAATATAATAAAGGAGTAAATCATGCCACTAAACTTTCCAAATAGTCCAGTATTAAATGATACCTATACATACAATGGAAAAACTTATGTATGGGATGGTTCATCATGGGTTGCGTTTGCAGGTTCTATAATAAAAAATAATATTGATGGCGGATTTGCAAATTCCGTATATACAGTAGCACAAAGAATTAATGGAGGTTCAGCAAATGGCTGATATAATTCAATTAAGACGGGATACTTCTACTAACTGGATAACTGCTAATCCAGTTTTAGCACAAGGAGAACTTGGATTAGAAACTAATACAAGAAAAATAAAAGTTGGTGATGGTTCTACTCCTTGGAACTCTCTTTTGTATTATGATTTAGGAACAATATTAAGTGAAGTAATATTCACTGGCAGTATCCGTGAACAGACATACCAGATAACAGATGCAGTAACAATATTTATTGAGCCAGGAAATGGATCAATTCAATATCTAACATCTATTGGTGCTTCTAGAACAATAAACACATCACTATTTTTAGATGGAGAAGTAGTAACACTTATGATTAATGATAATAGTGGAACTGGAAGTGTTTCTACATGGACTAGCGTATCTTGGATCAATAATGGTGGGGTAGCACCATTATGGCCCGATAGTGGAACATATACAGTAATATCATTATGGAAAGTCAACGGGACTGTGTATGGTGCAGTAGTAGGAAATGGAACATAATGTTATTTCATAGCGGACAAGGAGCAGGACAATTTGGCAACAGTCCTCCACTAATTCAATATTTGGCTGCTTATAACCAAAGCACGTCTGCATCTTCCGTTAATATAGGAACCGCATCGACTACTCGATCCATCGTTGTGGTTGCTACAGGATATCACACAACTGGGTCAACTGGTATATCTGCTATAACAATAAATGGAACATCGTGTATGAGAATTAATAGTTATAATCTTTCCTCATATAGCGGTTTTGTTGGAATTGGTGCAATAGGAGTTCCAAGCGGAACAACTACAAACATTTCTTTAACTGTTGGTGCTTATACTGGATTAGCATTTACTGTGTTTTCAATAACAAAAAAACTTCCTATAAATTATGTGGCGGCAACTAATACGGGTGTTCCAACTGGTGCATCATTTACTCATTCATTAACAACATCTTCGCCAGTTACTAGAAAGATTGTGTTCAGTGGAATATCTTCTTATGCTGGTGGAGCAACTAATGCAACTAGCTCTTTAGATGCTACATATATAAATTCATATGGAAGTTATGTTTTTGGGTCAGCATATAAAAATATAACATCAGTAAACCCATTTTCTCTTACATGGTTTGCACCTGCCGATTGGAGCACATTGGGACATACTGTATCATCTTTAGCGATAGGATTTTAAAAATGGAGAAATTTAAATGTATATAAAAATAGAAAATGAAATACCAATAGAATACTCAATAGAAAGACTTAGATATGATAATCCAAATATATCATTTCCATTGACTATATCTGATGAAATTTTAGAAAAATTTGGTATATATCCTTGTATATTGCAAGACAAACCACTAATTAACGAAAAAACGGAAAAAGTATCATACGGACCATTTGTCCAAGATGAAACTGGTAAATGGATCAAAACATGGAATATTTTGCAAAAATCTGATGATGAGATACTTTCTTGGATTACTGTAAAAGAAATGGAAGTAAGAAATAAAAGAAATTATCTTTTATCTGAAACCGATTTTTATGCATTAAGTGATAATTCATTGACCCCAGAAATGGCAGCGTATCGCCAAGCGTTGCGTGATGTTACGTCACAAGACGGTTTTCCAGAAAATGTAATATGGCCTAATAAGCCAGTATAATATATAAATCATATGATTAAACCGATAGTATTTGGATATTCCAAATACTATTAGTCTTACTTTCATCTTACAAACTAAATTTATATAAATAATTATATATTGGGAGAATTACATATGTCAATAAATCTAAATGATTTTTTAAATAACACATATACTGGATACACTGGTTCAATTGGAAATATCGGATTTACTGGTAGTCGAGGAATATCTGGTGAATATGCAGGAATAGGTTATACTGGTTCTCGCGGTGTTATAGGTTATACTGGTTCTCGTGGTGTTATAGGTTATACTGGTAGTGGAGTTGCTTCAAATGCTGCAATATTTACTGGATACATTCAGGAACAAACATATGCATTAACGGATTCTGCAACAATTGTAATTTATCCAGCAAATGGAACTATACAATATTTGAATGCATTGGGAGCAAATAGAACAATTGATACAAGTGCATTTGTTAATGGACAAGGTGTTACACTTATGTTGAATGATAATAGTGGAACAGGAAGCGTAACAACATGGTCAACTGTATCATGGGTCAATAACAGAGGGGTAGCCCCATTGTGGCCTGATAGTGGGACATATACTGTTGTTTCACTTTGGAAAGTAAATGGAACTGTATATGGTGCATTAGTTGGGGATGGAACATAATGATATTACGTAGCATCTCAAGTGCGGGCGGAGGTTATGGTCCTATAAACATTACATATAAATCTACTGGAACAACTACTATTCCTACTGGAACACTTGGGAAAACTAAAGGATTTTTAGGAATCATGTGGCAAACTGGTTTTAATAATAGTTCTTATCCTACTGACGTGGTTTCGCCCGGATGGACCAAAATAGCTGGTGTAACTAAACTTGCAAGTGGCACATATTGGCGAAGCAGTATACAATATAAAATATTAACATTAGCAGAGTTAGGAACATCCCCCACATATATAACTTATACTGGTGGTTCTGAAAAAAATGTCAGTCTATTTGAAACTACTAGAAATATCAATATATCGTCTATAGTCGCTGGTAGTGTTTTTGATGATAATTTAAATGATCCAACATCGCATACTATAAACCCTTCAACAGTTAGTAATCGCACAGTGTTATATTTTTGTAGTTATTATGGATTTAGTTTAAATACTCCTGTTTTTAGCAATGCGTCATATACTGAATATCCCGCTGGCGGAACTACTTTTATTAGCAGGTTTCATATTTCACCTCCTAGTGTATTGACTAAGCCTATAGTTACAGTGGATTTGGGAAGCAACGCATACTCTCATATGAGTGGATTTTATTTAAAAATCGAATAATAGGAAATATAGATGTATACTAAAATAGAAACCATTATATCAACACAGCATCCAATAAAATAATTAATTCAGTATAATAAATACATATATGGCAATTAATATTAACCATCCAGAAAACTCTATAACTACTACTTCTGGCGACTTGAATGTTGACAATACACTCAATATTAAAGACCTAAAAGTAGGAAACTTACCTGTAATAAATGAACAGGGACAATGGGTTGGCCCAACTGTTTCTGCATATGCAGGCTCTAAGGGAGACACAGGTTCACGCGGTTTTACAGGAAGCAGAGCATATACGGGTAGTCGCGGATTTACTGGATTTGTCGGTAGTCGTGGATTTACTGGTTATACTGGTTCTAGGGGTTTTGCTGGTTTTGTTGGTAGCGATGGATATACTGGTTCTAAAGGTAATATAGGATTTACTGGTAGTAAAGGTGTCCAAGGTAATACTGGATTTGTGGGTTCAAGCGGTTATACTGGGTCTAGGGGATTTACTGGATATACTGGTTCTAAAGGCTATACTGGGTCTAGAGGATTTACTGGTTCTAAAGGTATACAAGGTAACATTGGATATACTGGATCACGCGGATATACTGGTAGCCAAGGTATACAAGGTAACATCGGATATACGGGTTCTCGTGGTTTCACTGGAAGTCAAGGCTATCAAGGAAGTCAAGGGTTTACTGGCAGTCGCGGTTTTAGGGGAAGTAAAGGATTTACTGGAAGTCGTGGGTTTACTGGCAGTCGTGGATTTTCAGGTAGCCAAGGCATAACTGGAACAATTACGCATAATTCTAATTTAGCACCACTTGATCCAGTAAATGGGCAAATGTGGTTTGACACCGAAACTGGCAATTTAAAAGTATACTATAATGATGGAACTAGTTCTCAATGGGTGGTAACAAGTGGGCCTATAGGGCTAACTGGATACATTGGAAGCCAAGGCTATCAAGGATCACAAGGCTATCAAGGATCACAAGGTTATCAAGGATCACAAGGCTATCAAGGATCACAAGGTTATACTGGTAGTCGTGGATTTAGAGGAAGTATAGGTTATACTGGATCACAAGGTGTAATTGGATTTACTGGTAGTCGTGGATTTAGAGGAAGTATAGGGTATACTGGATCACAAGGTTATCAAGGATCGCAAGGTTATCAAGGATCACAAGGTTATCAAGGAAGTCGTGGATTTACTGGCAGTCGCGGTTTTACTGGTAGTCGTGGATTTAGAGGAAGTATTGGTTTTACTGGTAGTCGTGGATTTAGAGGAAGTATAGGTTATACTGGATCACAAGGCACTGGACTTTCTATTAAAGGATCAGTTTCATTAATATCAGAATTACCAACAACTGGTAATGGAATAGGTGATGGATACGTAGTCCAAGAAGATAATAATCTTTATATATGGAACGGAACATCGTGGATCAATTCTGGAAAATTTACTGGATATACAGGAAGTCGTGGATATTCTGGAAGTAGAGGATATACAGCATTTGTTGACGATATTCCTCCAATAACTCCTATATATGGACATATATGGCTTAATACTACAGACGCAAGTTTAAATGTTTATTATGATGACGGGACTAGTTCTCAATGGGTTGCTGCGACAGGACCAAGAGGTATTACTGGTTATACTGGCAGTAAGGGATATGTTGGTAGCAAAGGATATACTGGTTCACAAGGATTACTTGGATATCAAGGATATACGGGTTCACGTGCATATACGGGTTCACAAGGATATACTGGTTCACAAGGATTACTTGGATATCAAGGATATACGGGATCACGTGCATATACTGGTTCACAAGGATATACTGGTTCTAAAGGTCCAAATGCAATAATAGTTTCTAGCACTGCACCAGCATCACCCACGGTTGGAATGCAATGGTATGACACCACTACCAATCTATTAAATGTGTATTTAAATACTGGATGGAAATATGTATCCGTTTCTGATACTATTGTTTATCCAGCTACAAATGGAGAAGCTACTTATACATCTGCTGGAACATTTTCATGGGTATGTCCTGCTGGTGTAAACTGGGTTCATGCAGTTTGTGTTGGCGGTGGTGGCGGTGGTGCTAGCAATACCCAAGGCGGTGGTGGCGGTGGTGGTGGCGGACTCGCTTGGAAAAATGATATTCCAGTTGTTCCTGGCACATCTTATACAGTTGTAGTAGGATCGGGTGGGGCTGGTGGAGCAACAGCTAACGGAACTGCGGGTGGTAATAGTTATTTTATTAATACTTCTACAGTTATCGCATATGGTGGTGGTGGTGGAATCGCAATTGGTTCTGGAGGAACTGGTGGGGGATTTTCACCAAATGGTGGAAGTGGTGGCTCTGGCGGTGCAACAGTATCAAACGCTTCTGGCGGTGGTGGTGGTGCTGGCGGATACAGCGGAACGGGTGGAACGGGTGGAACAAACGCTTCTGGGACTTCTGGAAATGGTGGTGGTGCAGGTGGTGGTGGAACTGGGACAACATCATATGCAGGTGGTGGTGGTGGTGTTGGGCTGCTCGGACAGGGGACAAACGGAAGTGGCGGTGCTGCGGCTGCTTCAGGAGGTTCGGGGACTGGTGGCAGTAATGGAACTACGGCTATGACTAAAGATGGTGGAACCTATGGCGGTGCTGGTGGCGGTGCTGATACTAGTTATACTAGTGGAGGAACTGGGCGTAATGGTGCGGTTAGAATTATTTGGGGTCCGTCTAGATCATTCCCATCAACCAATACAGGAGCATTATAATGGAAAACTTATATAGCTACAAAGGATCATATCCATATCCATTGCCAAAAGATATTTATAATTACGATATCAATGATTTCGTATTGGCACCAGAAAAACCAACACTATCAAAAGGTGAAATATTAGAATGGGGTGGGACAAACTGGGTTATACGAAATCCAAATGAGTCAGAATTAGATATAAAGTGGCAAGAAATACGCGATACTCGGAATATACTATTGTCTAAAACAGATATAAAAATATTAAAATATCTAGAAAGAAAATTAGATATACCAGAAGAATTATTATCATATAGAGAACAATTAAGAGATTTGCCACAACAACAAGAAAATCCATTTAATATTATTTGGCCTGTTGACCCTAACACATAAATAAACTAAAAAGGATATACAATGGCTTTAAATTTTCCTAGCAATCCAACCACAGGAAGCACATATACGCAAGATGGAAATACTTGGACTTATGACGGTTATAGATGGACTTTAAATGTTACACAGCAATTGTCAGATTTGGCAGATGTTTCGTCGCTATTATCCGTAGAAAACAATAGTTCTCTGATATATAATTCCACCACGCAAAAATGGGAAGCAAAAGTCGATACCAGTGCAATAGCATACGCAATAGCACTATCATAAGAATTGGGAAGCAATATACATGGCTAAGAGAAAACTTTTTATCGGAAATTACACATTTGACGTTTCAACAAAAAAAATTACAATACCAGAAAATATTTCTGCGGAAAGATTATTATTAATTACAGATGTTACTCTTAACAAAATAATATATAATTTTGCAGACCCAAACTTTGGATTTGATAGTGTAACATTTAATGAGACTACTGAAAGAACAGAAATTGTTCTTAAAATAAATCTATCAACGTTAGGTGCATCTAATAGCGATAAACTACAAATATATGTTGATCAAGATTATCAAGAGGTAGAATTTAGCGATACTTTCGTTGACCCTGTTAGTAAAATAAGAGTAAGTCAACCAGAAAACTTAATTGATACTGACTTTGAATATGGACTTCAAAGCACAAAATGGGAAACACTTGAACTTGTAAAAAATATTCCTACATTTTTTAGCAGAAATGGGGATACCTCATTGACTTTGACAAGTATTTCGACAATATCTGGAAGTGATATAGTAACTGTCGAATTGTCAGATATTCATAATTTCTTGGCAGGAACACCAGTTATTATTTCTGGAAGTAAAAATATAACATGCGATGGTGCTTTTGTTGTAACTAATGTGTTAAGCACTACGTCATTTCAATATAAAGCAAAAGCTATACAAAATTATACAGGCTCTATATTAGGTGATTATACCGTTGCATATTCTGGTCAAGTATATCAAGGAACAGAATTTGACATTACTGGCATTGATGCGATTACTACTGATGCATTGCAAAATTCATTACTAACGGTTAAAACCGCATATCCTACTGATTTTACAGAAGGAACTAGCTTCTTCTTAACAAATAGTGTAGGAACAATTAATACATTTACTGATGCAACACAAACTATTCCAGATAATCATCAAACAATAATAAGCAATGTAACAAACAACGTAGCAACAGGAGAAACTGGATTTACACTCGGATCAGTAAGTCCATACTCTTATAGCGGATCAGAAGAGGTTGCATACTTTAGAAATAATCAAATAACAGTTGATGCAACCGCAGATACTATTACTTTTTCGAGTCCGCATGGGCTATTAGACAACAAAACTTATCTTTATGTCGTAGGCGATGGCAATACTGCAATCGGCGGATTGTCAGATTACACGGGTTATTATGTGCGAGTGTTATCTGACACCGTTATATATCTTACTGCTACACAAGGTGGAACTACTAGAGTTCAACTTACTGTGACAGGAACAGACGGTGGAGTAACACGTTCAGCATTTATTCGCGGATATCGTGCAATATCTACCAACACATCTGCTGCGTTTGAAACTATTATATTCAATGAAGCACATGGATTAACATCGTTAAGTTCGCAACTTTTATTATTTTTTAACGGAACATCATCAAACTTATCAACGAGCACAAATTTAATAACCTCTCTTACTGGCTATTATCCTCATACTGTAATGACAAGCGATAGCTTATCATTCACATCGACTCCTGGTGGTGCTAAAATTGGATTAGTGACTACAACAGCAAACTCTGTGATGATAAAAGCATCGCTACTTCCTTCACGATTTACTTTATACTATGAAAATAATGGAATAGCAGATAACAGCGTTGTTACATTCACTACAGTTTCAGGAATTGCACCAAATGGATTAACATCTACTGGTGAATACAAAGTAGAAAAAGTAGGTGCAAACAGAATAAGATTTAAGGATGTTTCTACTGATGCAATCATTAATATTACTAATATAGGAACAACCAATGGACAATATCGTGTAACAAATAAAAATTCAGTATATAATAATGATAGTATATATGCACCAAATAATAGTTTAACAGATGGATCACCAGTTCTTTATCAAAATAGCGGAAATACTAGTATTGGCGGTTTAACTAACAATTCAACATATTATGTTTTCCAAAAAACAAATGATAGATTTAAGTTATCTACTACTGCTGCTGGATGGATTTCTACGGCAAAAACATTAACTCAAAATACTTCTACAGTATTTGTAACTGGCGATACTTTTAGTTTGGCTAGTCATGGATTTACAACTGGAAATGCGATACAATACACAAGTGCAACCCCAATCGGTGGTCTTACAAATGGTGCATTTTATTGGGTTAGATCAATAAACACATCTGCATTTTCTCTACATTGGACAAAAAATGGTGCTATAACCAATACAGATTATGTATTATTGGCAAGCCCTATATCTGGAACTGGAAGTTTTAGAGAAGCAGCACTAGTTGATATTACTTCAACATCGACAGGAACCCACCTATTATCATCGTCTGCCCCCAACATAACAGATGGTGTTTATACATTAACCGATATTGTAGATGATAACACATTTAAGATACAGTCAACTAGTCAAATACCAGATAGAATATTACCAGTTGATCCATTTACATCTATAGATTTGTCTAGAAGTTCTATCAAATATACAAATCATTATTTGACTACTGGTGCAGAAGTAACCTATAATACAAGTGGAACCCCAATCGGAGGTCTTACTATAAGCACTAATTATTATGTTATACGAGTTTCTAAAAATTGGTTTAGATTGGCAGACACCTTTCAAAATGCAATTGACGGTATTGCATTAACGCTAACCTCAGTAGGGTCAGGAACTCATCAGTTCACCACATCTTCTATATCTGGGGAAGTTGTTGGCAATGGAACAATAAGTATATCCGCAGATTCCAAAACAGTAGTTGGAACTGATACAAACTTTAGTGCAATATTTGCACGTGGTGACAAATTTATAATGTTTCAGCCAGATGTTACTTCTAGTAAAATAATAACCACCATTAATACAACTACTGACGAATTAACTGCGTCGGCTGATCATGGATTGTCTAACGGAAATCCAGTGATTATGTCTGCATCAGTTGCACCAACTGGGACAACAAACAATTACATATATTATGTTCGTGTAATATCAACTACTGTTGTAACATTACATCCAACATATACAGATGCTATAAACAATACTTCAAAAATTGATTTAACTACAACTGGCACCAGTGTTACGTTACAGTATCTATCTTCAATTGGGTCAACTACTGAAGGGATTATTTCAAGAGTTCTAAGCACCGCAGATATTACACTTAATGAAAACGTAACACAAACTTTCACTAATGCATCATATGCAATAGGAACGGCATTATATTTAAGAGCAGATGGTTTTGCACTCCACCGTCCTTATGATGGTGGTGTAGAATTAATACCTAGCAGCAATCCTGATAGCATGATGACCCGTCAAACTAGAAAATATTTCCGTTATCAATCGGGTAAAGGTATTCAGGTAAGCTTTGCGGTTAATTTTAGTCCTAGCACATTAATAGACAATATGCAACATAATAATGGAGTTGCCACTATTACTACAAAAAATCCGCATAGATTGACGGCTGGTTTACCAATTACTATTTTTGGTGCTACAGTTTCTAGTGGAACTAATTATTGGAATGGAAGTTTTACTATAGATAACGTTATTGATAGCTATAACTTTGTTATAAATTTAAACGGTTCACCAGTTGATCCAGTTGCTAGTGGTATTATAGAATACTACGTAAATGGATGGTCGAATTCTCTACTAAAATGTGGATTATTCGATGATCAAAATGGATTATATTTTGAATATAACGGAAGCACTCTACATTGTGTTCGTAGAAGTTCTACATTGCAATTAAGTGGAACTGCATCTGTTACATTTAAAAGTGGTGAAATTGTCGGCAATGGAACAAAGTTTTCGTCGCAATTGTCCAAAGGAGATAAGATTGTCGTAAAAGGCCAATCATATCTTATTTCTAAAATCGTAAACGACACACTTCTTTATATTCTTCCATCATATCGTGGCGTTAGTAGCACAAACGTTATCATAACAAAAACAGTAGATACTAAGATACCACAAAGTGAATGGAACATTGATCCATGTGACGGAAATGGACAAACTGGTTATAAGTTAGATATACATAGAATACAAATGGCATATATGGATTATAGCTGGTATGGTGCAGGAAAAGCCAGATTTGGTTTCAAAGATCAACATGGTAAAGTAAAATATGTTCATGAATTCTTACACAATAATAGATTCAGAGAAGCATATATGAGAAGCGGTAACATACCAGCAAGATATGAAATAGAAAACGTAGGAACACCAACATATGTTCCAGCATTGGCACACTGGGGAACCAGCGTTATCATGGATGGAAGATTTGATGATGATAAAGCATATGTGTTTAACGCAAGTTCAAATACTTTGTCTGTAACAGGTGCGGCTACCGTATCAATAACTGGAAAGATAGAAACATTAACCAGATATCAAGTTCTTGTTAATAACACACAGTGGCGTGATGCGAACTATGCTATCAGAATTACAACGCCTTCTGCTACATTTAACACTATACCTACAAACGTGAGTGTTTCTGGGGCTGGCCTATCTGCTGGAACAAGAACTTCATTGCCATTAAGCACACAAATACTACCAAGGCAGTCATATTTGCCATCGGCTACATCAAGATATAGCACATTAACTCAAGATGTTAGAAACTTACTATTTTTAGATAGACCGCCAACTGCAACTTCGGGAACAGATAGCACATATACAGTAACTCTAAGTTCTGCAACTACTGCGGTAGTTTATGAACAGCCATTGATTAGTGTTCGTCTTGCACCTAGTGTTGATAACGGAACTCCTGGGTCATTAGGACAACGAGAAATTATCAACAGAATGCAGCTTATTCTTAATAGCGTGGGTGTATTAACTACTCACTCTGTGGAAGTCTCATTAAAGTTGAATGGTTCATTAAACAATTATGAATGGCAGAGAGTCACAAATCCAAGTTTAAGTCAACTTATATATCATAGCACAAATGATAGAATTTCAGGCGGAACTACAATATATACATTCCGTGGACAAGGCGGAACTGGAACTACCGCTAGAACACAAGTCAACAACGTAGTTGACCTTAGTGAAATTGCTACATTAGGAAATAGTATTATGGGTGGCGATGGAATTTTCCCTGATGGTCCCGATGTATTGACACTTGTAGTTAAATTGATCGAAGACCCATCTAGCGTTTCTGCATCAAACCCATTGACTGTTGCTGGAAGACTTAGCTGGAGTGAAAGCCAAGCATAAAAATAAATGCGAGGAAACTCGCATTTATTTTACTTGACATTTTTTTATTTTGGTATATACTATTACCAAACAAAGAAAAGATTCTAATTTACATTAAAGGACACTTATGAGAATAGCAATTTGTGATAAAATTGGTTTGTGCTATGATGGAAACACATTATCTAAATCTGGACTAGGTGGTAGCGAATCAGCCGTTATTTTAATGGCAAAAGAACTAGTCAAATTAGGATTTGATACTACAGTTTATAATAACTGTAAAGATAGTTCCCATTCACAACCCGGAATATATGACGGTGTAAAATATATAGACAACAGTGACGCACCATCATCAACGGAAACATATGATGTGGTTATTGTTAGCAGAACCGCAGAACCATTTTTTAACCTAACAAGATATCCATTTATTAAAAATACCAAGACAAAAATATTATGGTTGCATGATACTTTTTGTGAGGCAGATCAATATGTAGAAGATTTATTAATAGACGGAAAGATAGATTATCTGTTTACCCTATCGGATTTCCACACCGATTACATTTTAAATTGTGATCATGGAAAGAAAAGAAATTATGAAGTTTTAAAGAAAAAGGTTTTTCAAACACGTAATGGTGCAGTAAAGCATATAGAAAGTGTTGACTTATCTAAAAAAGACAAAAACCATTTTGTTTACAATTCGAGTGTGACTAAAGGGTTAATCCCATTAATCGAACACATATGGCCTAGAGTAAAAGAAAATATTCCCGATGCTCACTTAACTGTTATTGGTGGTTATTATAGATTTAGAGAAGGTGCCGAACCAGATGCACAAGAAAAAACTCTAAAGTCATTAGTAGAAGATAGCAGATTAAAATCTTTAGATATAACATTTACAGATGTTATACCACAATTCAAAATAGCAGAAATATTGGCAAATGCCAATTTTATGATATACCCTGGAGCATTTCCAGAAACATTTGGAATATCATCGCTAGAATCTTTGCTGTATAATACGCCAATAATTACAACAAGATTTGGTGCATTAGAAGAAACTGCGGTAGAAAGAGCATGTTATTTGATCGACTATGCAATTGAGCCAAACTCACTATTCCCACATATAAACAAAGATAACCAAATTAACGTATTTGTTAATACAGTTATTGATGCTTATAATAATTCGTATTTACACCAACAAAAGCAAAACTATTGTAGTGTAGTAAAAGATGTTGCTGGTTGGGATACTGTGGCATTACAATGGAAACAATTCTTTTATAGAATATCTGGAAACTTTTTACCAGTTGAAGAATATAAAAAGGTTAAAAGAATAAATGAAAAAGTGGCTCGTATTTTTGGACGGGTAAACACAATACCACCATCCAATGAGTATTCTAGTAGTGGACCGCAAAACAAAATCGTAATTGTTTCTCCGTTTTACAACGCAGAAAAATATATTAAAAAATGCATATTATCTGTTGCACAGCAAGATTATCACAATTATGTTCATATATTAATTGATGATAAATCTACCGATAATGGATATAGCGTTGCGATAAACACTATTTCTAGCTTGTCTGAAGATTTGCAGAATAAATTTGTCGTTATAAAAAATGAAGATAACGTTGGTGCAGTTAAAAATCAAATCGACCATATCAAACAACAAAATAGTGATGATATTATAATCTTACTAGATGGAGACGACTGGTTAATAAATAATAATACGATACTTCATATGTATAACGATTATTATAATGATGGTGCAGAATTTACATATGGTAGCTGTTGGAGTTTAACAGATAATATACCATTAATTGCTCAAGACTATCCAGAAGAAGTTAAGAGCAACAAAACATACAGAAGTCATCATTTTAATTGGATTATACCTTACACACATCTTAGAACATTTAAGAAAAAGTTAATAGAAAATATTGATGATAGCAAATTTAAAGATGAAAATGGAAATTGGTTTAAGGCTGGTGGTGATGGCTCGGTTTTCTATGCATTGATAGAAGAAGCAAAACCAGATGCGATAAAAGCAGTTAAAGAAGTAGTATATAACTACAACGATGTAAATCCGTTAAATGACTATAAAGTTAATGGGGATGAACAAAACAGAAATGCAAGAAAAATAGCAAACATTAAAGATGTTGAAGAAAAAACCAAAATAGTAGAGACAAAAAAAGATATGAGAAATAAAAAGATACTTATTGCAGTTCCGACTGGAAAATACATAGAACCAGAAACCTTTAAATCAATATACGATTTAGATGTTCCAGAAGGCTATGAAACTGAATTTCAATTTTTCTACGGATATCGTGTAGATCAAATTAGAAATCTTATAGCAGAGTGGTCAAAGAGATACGATTATTTGCTTGCAGTAGATAGTGATATAGTTTTGCCTAAAAACACTTTACGTAATTTCTTAGCAGCAGACAAACCAATTATTAGCGGTTTATACATTCAGAGAATTCCTAATACGCACGTATTAGAAGTTTATATGGATACAGCAAATGGCGGATGCACAAATATTCCATACGAACTTATCCGTGGTCGTGGTGTGGTTGAAATTGCAGCATGTGGATTTGGTTGTGTATTAATTAAAGGCGAAGTCTTTAGAACAATACCATATCCACATTTCGAATATCATTCTGCACTAGATCATAGAGAAACCGTTAGCGAAGACGTTGACTTTGCAATCAAAGCAAGAAAAGCTGGATTTACTATTTGGGCAGATAGCAGCATACAATGTGAACATATTGGAAATACCACATTTATAGTAGAAGACGCTCAAAAAAAAAGATTCCGTGAATTAGCAAATCAAGACTTACTGCCAAAAGTTCATTACGACTATATGTCAAAAATGAATGAAACTACTAAGCCAAAAGTAATATACGATATTGGTGCGTGTGTTACTCATTGGTGTAGTGTTGCAAGAAAAGTATGGCCCGATGCAAAATATTACCTTCTAGAAGCAATGGATGGTGTCGGGCCAATATACGAAGAACGTGGGTTCAATAACTATCATCTTGGCGTTTTGAGTGATAAATCTGGAGAAGTTGTTGAATTTTATGAGAATACTTATCATCCAGGTGGAAACTCATATTATAGAGAAAATCCAGCGATTAATCCAGCAACATTAGAATATTTTAACGAAGATAGTAAGGTTAAAAAAGTAACACAATCATTAGACGACATTATGTCAAAAAATAAGTGGCCGTTACCCGACCTTATCAAGATCGACGTTCAAGGTGCAGAGTTAGATGTATTGAAGGGTGCAAATATAGCATTACAATATTGTAGCGATATTATTGTAGAATTACAGCATCGTGAATATAATATTGGTGCACCAAGTCATGAAATCGTTACCGATTATTTAAAAACTAAAGGATTTGAATTGATCAGTAATTTCACTAGAACAAATGTAGATGGTGACTATCATTTTAGGAGAGTTTTATGATAAATCATTATTATCTTAATCGTAGAGAAGATGTAATAAGATATGTCAACCCCAATGGGGTTGGCATTGAATTAGGTGTAGCAGAAGGCGAGTTTAGTGAAAGAATTTTGAGAGAAACAGAAAATTCTGATTTTTATCTTTATAGTGTCGATATGTGGGCAGGAGATAGAGGCCATGATGTTGCTCAATATTCTAGGGTAATACAACGGTTTGAAAAATATAAATCTAGAAACTCAATAATAAAACTCAAGTTCGATGAAGCATTGCCTCTATTCCCCGATAACTATTTTGATTTTATATACGTAGATGGATATGCACATACTGGCGAAGAAAATGGAAAAACCTTTTATGATTGGTTCCCGAAGTTAAAGAATGGTGGCGTGATGGCAGGAGACGATTATCACGACAATTGGCCTTTAGTGAAAAGTTCAGTTGATTTATTTTCATCCAGAATTGGTAGAGATTTACATGTCATTAATTGTCATGAGCCTAATTCTGTTTGGAGTGAATATCCTACATGGTTTATATTTAAATGATAGAACTGACTAATAAAAAAATTGCGGTCGTAGGCAATGCTCAATATCTTTTTAATCGTTCTTATGGACGTGAGATTGATAAACATGATGTTATCATTAGAATGAATAGGGCAGCAATTTTATACACACATCATTATAATTATTATACTCATGGCTCAAGGACAAATGTTTGGGCAATGTGGAGATATAAAGAATATGAAACTGTTAATGTCAACGAACCAGAATATGTAATACAAATGGCATACTGGCAAGATAATGATGATATGAATATTAATTACTATGATTCTGGCAAATTAGATAATTTAATGGTGTTATCTGGATGTGAAGTTCCAAGCACTGGGCTTATGGTTTTGGATTGGATTTCATATTATAATCCAAGTAGTGTTTCAGTGTATGGTTTTGATTGGAAAACAACACCTACTTTTACCGATCCTACTAGAAGTATAGATAAAGAAATGTCACACGAATTTAATAAAGAAAAAGTGTTTTGCAATGATTATTTTGCAAAACACTTAAATTATCTTTTTAGATTTTAATCTTAAATTCTGAAACCCAATCTATTCCATTGGATTCTTTTTTGTTTTGAAAAATCGCTTCTATTTTTTTATTAATAGAAGCATTTAACAGAACATTCTTTGCTCCTTTGTGCAATGGTTTAGGATAACATCCAATATTAACCCATGCGTATCCATTGCTTTCATGATTTAAATTTGGTATAAATTCTTCGTATACTGTTACTACAAAAGCATTATATTCAAAATTTTTGTCTCTGCTTACATATCTATGAAGTGGATATACTTTTTCTATATCAGGAATTAATCCAATTTCTTCTTTTAATTCTCTCAATAATGTTTCAACTGGTTTTTCATTTTGTTCTTGCTTTCCTCCCCAAAAACTCCATGTCCCACCATATTTTGCATTTTCACTTCTTAATTGTAAACATATTCTTCCGCTGTCTAACGATAATATTATACATCCGCTTGCTCTAATCACAGATAAATTCTCCAATATCCTGGGTTGTAGACACCTTCATAAGATAATTGCCATATTTCTCCATCCCATTCATACTGCTTCTGTGCGGTTAAATCAAATACTCTTTCGGCGTTTGTAGAACTTGAATCATACGATATAACCCATCTTGTTCCATTATAAACTATAATATCGTTTTTATTAGCAGATAATCCCCATAAACTATCATCAGCAATATCTTCAATTAACAAATATTTTTGATTTAATATCGCAGATGGTAATGTTCCATCGTTTGGATAATTTATGGTTGGATCGACTGTTCTTGTTATAGTTCCCAAAGTATTAGACGGCAATGTGTCTGGATCAATATTTAAAATTATTTTATTTTGATTATCAGGATCAAGTTCAAATGTTCCAATAATATCATCAGTTGCATCATCAATATCAACTGATCTGCTTATTCTTATTTGACTTATACCTTCTCTGTAATCACCGTAAACTTTTAACAATTTATCCCAATCCAGTAATTCTCCGTTTTCTTCTAAACTACCCGATCTTGACAGAAGTGTAGCATAGTTTCCATCAAATTGCAACTTATAATTTTCAAAAGTTATAATAGTATAATTTGTAAACTGTGTTTCAAATGCCTCATTCTTTTCAAAGAACTTTAAATTTTCTTCATCAAAAACATTTAATTTTGTTATTACGTTGTGTATTAAATTTTGTTTTCTTACTTGTGCTGGTGGATTTAGATATATTGGCACAGTAAATTGAATAGTAGATATGTCAATAACATCGTCCACGCCAGAAGGAATTGATCTTCCTGTCCAAGTAATGTCTGTCATTTCTACAAATGTAACACTACTCCAATCTATAATACTATCGTTTGTTCTAATGTTTATATGTGGGTTGAATAAAACATAAATCTGTTCTAAAATCTGTAGCTTTTGATCTGTATTGCTAGTCCATATATCTACGTTAAACGTCAAATTGTATGGAACTGGATTATATCTAGAAACTTGATAATTGTTTCCTGGCTCATTTAAATATACACCTTGATCGTAATCATACTTTTTTTCAGCAACATATGTGGAAGATACGTGTTGTTGGTATGTTCTACGTTCTGGTGCCATTCTAATTGATGTGATGTATAGTGATATAAATGGAGTTGTATTAATTACATTTTCGCTATTATTTTTTAATATATTTGCAGCCATCCGAGTGAGATCGCCATAGTTAACAGGTATGGTTCTATATATTGGAGAACCATCAAATGCCTTACCAGTTTCTACCGAAAACCCAGAAAATAGTCTCATAAATTGTTTTATATATTTTCTAAACTGTCCATCATAAAAATATTTCATAATTATTCACTTTCTTTCGGTGTATCTCTGGCTGGTATTGGATTACTAATTGGCTGTCTTACTGCAAATTCACGATCACCAACTCCAACAGTTTCATCTGTAGTTTGAACAAATTCTCCACTATTGAATGTTTTTGATTCCCAATAATTTTCTTTAACTTTACTATCCGACACTCTTTGCCATTTATTTCCACTTCTTACAAATAGTCTATACGGTTGAAAATCAGTTCGGATAAAGTAATCACCTTGATTTGGACTATTTGGAAAATTATTCCCTGATGGAATATTGTTTCCATAACCTTCTGGAATACCATCACCAAAAGAAAGATTAGTCAAATCTAAATCATAAAATTCAGCAGTATTTCTAGCTGATTCTACTACCTTATCAGAAATGTCTAATGTTTTTCTATAAATTGATATAGCATCGCCAATGCCGCCATCACCAGGATCACCTAATATACCAGCAAATTCTTGGCTATCTGTGATTGGTCCCAACTTTACTCTCCATATATGAGGCCACCATGTTTGTGAATAACCTTCACCACCACGATTTGCGTCCTGAACTACATAAAATTTTGGAAGTGGTTCTTTTCCAACTTCTAACGCCAGATCATCTATTAAATGTGGAAGTTCTAATACATCACCACTCATTAATTTTCTTCCAACGGTTTCAACCATATCATTAAGGTGGAATGTCATGTATAGAGTATCATTTGTCAAGAACACACCGAATTGTGTTAAATCAAAATCATTATCACTAATGTTATAAACTCCGCGTAATTCATAAACATCTTTTTCATATTTTCTATCACGATTTTCTAAAAATAGTAAATCTTGAATATGTGTTTCATTTATTTCATCTTGCGTAGCCAGATAATTTGGTTTACTAACATCTTCGCTATTATTATTTTGATATGGTCCAACGTATTTGTGAACATAAACACCAGTTCCGCCGATAAAAAATTGTTCTCTTACAGTTCTATCTATAAAATAGTAATCAAATGATTTCTTTGGGTTCCACATACTAATTCTTGGCATTATCATATTTCCTTTTCTTTTATTTATCCGCATAAATAAAAGAAACTAGGAGAATATTATGCCAGCTACCAGAGACAGTATTATAAAAGAATTAGAACTTCGTCTAGGATACGGATTAGTAGATGTTGAACTTGATCCAGAACATTATAATTTGGCAATAAACAAGTCATTAGAAAAATACAGACAAAGAAGTGAAAATGCTGTAGTAGAGCAATTCATGCATATTAGATTAGAAATAGATAGAACTGATTACAGAATGCCAGATGATGTAGTTGAAATAATGAAAGTTTATCGTAGATCAACTAGCCTTGGAACAACAAGTGGAAATGACTTTGAACCATTTGAAGCACAATTCTTAAATTCATTCTTACTTCATAGTGGTCGTGCTGGTGGTTTAGCAGTGTATGATGCATTGGCACAACATCGTGAACTACTTGGAAGAATGTTCGGTTCTGAATTAAATTTTACATGGAATAATGCAACTAAAAATCTTTTCATTCATAGAAGAATGAGAGCAGACGATGATGTATATGTTCATGTATATCAATACCGTCCAGAAGAAAACTTATTCAATGATACTTATGCCGCACCATGGATTAAAGATTATGCATTTGCAATGAGTAAATTAATGCTTGCAGAAGGCAGAGGAAAATATTCTACAATAGCTGGCCCACAAGGTGGAACTACGCTAAATGCAGAAGCGTTAAGAAGTGATGCAGCAGAAGAAATAAAAAAACTTGAAGAACAGCTAACCAGATATTCAGAAGGCAGCGAAGGTCTTGGGTTTATTATAGGTTGACATTCAGAAACACATAGTGTATATTGATTCCAAAACGGAGAATGTTATGGAATTGTATACCTATAGATATATTACTTTATTTGATAATTTAGGGTTCGAAGGAATCATTGACATTACATGTGATAAACAAATGAAGGCGGAAGCCGCATTACATGATGAACCTGATCCAGAAATTGAAATGAATAAAACTGTGAAGTATATGGTTTTTCGTGCAAGAGCCAATCCACAGAGAACACCAGAAGTTTGGATGTTCTGGAGTGATGTAGATGAAAAAATATTATGGGAATATTCTCAAGAAAGTCCACAAGCACTTGCAGATTTAATTAGAAAAGATGGCTTTTGCGTGTTTAAAACACCAAAGCCAGCAAGTGTTATTACATAATTTTATACATATATAACTCCAAAAACAAGCAAAAATAGTCATTTTTTATAAATAACTCTAAGATAAAGTATTATCAAAGGAGATTTTAAACATGGCTAATCTTACATCACCCGGTGTATCAGTTCTTGTATCTGACGAAAGTGCCTATGCAGCACCAGGAGCCGGAACTATTCCGCTTCTAGTTCTAGCCACTAGAGAAGACAAAACTGATCCAACTGGAACTTATAGCGATAATATTGCAGTATATACAAAAGCTGCATATGCAGGACAAGTAGTTTCAGTAACATCACAAAGAGAATTAACACAATATTTCGGACTACCAACATTCCGCAAAGATAATAATACAATAGTCGAAGGCGACGAGACACACGAATATGGTTTACTTACTGCTTATTCTTTCCTTGGTCAAGGATCACAAGCATTCGTAGTAAGAGCAAACATAGACCTTTCAAAACTAGAACCAAAATCAGCAGAACCAGTTGGCCCTGCAATACTTGACACAATTTGGTTAGACACCGATGCAACCAAGTATGGTTTACATGTTTATAACGGTAGCCGTTGGGAAGAAAAAACACCAGTCGTTGAAGTCAGCGATACTGCATTAGAACCAACAGTTGACGTAGTTATTGGTCAATATCTAGTATTAGTTACTAATTCTACAACTGGATTAGTATTACGCTATTTCGTTGGCGAAAACGTAGTTGAAGAAAGTGTAACAACACCAACATGGGTTAAACTAGATGAAAACTATAGTGGTGGAACTGTAACATTCAATAAGCACTACAACGTTCCTTCTGCACCAACAACTGGCGATATTTGGGTCAAAACCACTACACCAGCAAATGGCTTGAATGTAAAGATATATATTGCTGATGCATTTGGTGAATTCAATCCAATGACTGTTCAGGGTATTTCAACTAACTATAACTCTGCAAGCCCTGCGGCTGCAACCTTCGTTTTACAAGACGGAACTAGCCTTGCAACTATCGCAACATTATCAAATGGTTTTGCACAAGTAGCTACATATTCAACAGACAAGAGAGTTGAATTGCTATATACACAAAATAATTTAGCAGAACCTATGGATAGCACATATACTGTGGTTGCTCAAACTACACAACCAACTGGTGCACCAACCAATGGCGATATGTGGTATGACACAGATAAAACCAGCCTAGACATATTAACCAGAGGTGCAGGCGGATGGACCCGTGTAGTCACCGATGCTATTGTTTATTCTGTTATAAAGCCTTCAAAAAGAAGTAATGGTAACAACTTAGAAGTAAATGATATTTGGGTTGATCTAAGTGCAGACGAAAGAGATTACCCATCAATGTATCGTTATTACGGTTCTGGCGTTTGGGAAAAGCATGATAATGCTGACCAAACAACTGATTTGGGAGTTCTATTTGGTGACTTCTTCGCTGACGGAACTACATTAATCGAAGATGCACCAAACTATCTACTATATCCACAAGGAATGGTAGCTATTAACATGTGCCGTAGTGGAAACACTATTCGTCAATATGACGACAGTTTAACTACAACTTGGAAATGGCGTAATGCTGCACCAAATCATGCAGATGGAAGTGGTGCATTCGGTAGATATGCTCAGAGAAAAATAATTGCAACTGCTATGCAAGCTGCTATTGCTGGAAATGATGCATTGCGTGAACCAGTATATCCATATACTGTTCTTTGTGCACCAAACTATCCAGAAGTTACCGACGAATTAGTAACATTGAATACTGATCGCGGCGAAACTGGTTTTGTAATTATTGATGCTCCAATGACCAAAAATCCAACTGAAGTTGTTGCTTGGGTTCAAGGAAATAATGCCACAGAAAATGGCATTGATGGTCTTGTAACAAAGAACACATATAGTGCTGTATACTATCCAGCAATTAGAACCACTACACCAAGTGGCGACACTGTTACTGCACCACCTTCACATGCAGTAATATATCAGATTGCATACAACGATAGTATTGCATACCCATGGTTCGCTGCTGCTGGTCTAACTCGCGGTGTTGTTCGTAATGGTAGTGCTGCTGGTTATATTGGTGGTGAAAATGAATTCAAATCATTGTCTCTAACACAAGGACAACGTGATTCACTATACATCAACAAGATAAATCCAATTGCGACATTCCCAAGTGAAGGTGTTGTTATATTTGGTAACAAGAGCCTACATCCATTCTCAAGTGCACTTGATCGTGTTAACGTAGGTCGATTGGTTGCTTATCTTCGTGAGCGTTTTGAAATCATTGGTCGTCCATTCTTGTTCGAACCAAACGATAAACCAACTCGTGATCGTGTAGCTGCTGTATACGAAAACTTCTTGTTAGATATTCTAGCAAAGCGTGGTGTTACCGACTTCTTCGTATTGTGCGACGAAAGCAATAATACACCACAAAGAATCGACAGAAATGAATTGTGGATCGAAATTGGTATTATTCCAACTAAATCTACTGAATTCATTTATATACCTCTACGTATATTGAATACTGGTGCGATTTAATTAGTTTAAAAATGACTAAAAAAGGGGCAGAAATGCCCCTTTTTTATTATATAAAATTTATAAGATTGTTATATAAATACTTAAAACAAAAGGATACTTATCATGAAAGCATCAGACTTATTAAGAAAATTAGCAGATATAGTTGATCGTGAAGAACGCCCAACTGTGCAAGCACAAGATGAAAATGATTCAAATTACTCTAGTGATCCAGCAATGGTTTCACCATTACAACAAAATTTAGAACTACTAAAAAAAGCAAATGGTGTAGATAACATATTCGACAATGAAGAAGATGAAGAAAACCATGAAGAAGAACATGAAGTCAATATAGATAGACTAAGAAAACTAGCAGGAATATTTGGTGCAAACACCGATAGTGATGTAAAGTAATTAGGCATCTATAATGAGAATATTTGAAGTTACAACTCCATACAATAATCCTTATCTTCCAGATGATGATATAGGTCTTATGACTTTATCAGAATTCTTATATCATAGAAATCCCCATGGAAAATCACATCCAAATGAAGTATATGATACATCGTTGGCAACTATGAATCGTCCAGATAGATTAAGAACTTTTATTATTGGCAATATGTCGGAACTTTCAAATAAACAAATGACTATACAAGTTACTGGATCGGGTATATCTCCAACTAAGAAAATAGTTTCTGCGGATGGCGAACCTATCGCTGTTATGATTGGTGATACTCTTTATTATACTTTAAGATTCCCAGTGAAACAACTTATTCCATTTTCATATCGTAATCAATTTGATGAAATTATTGAACTCAAACCTACTGAGACAAAACCAGTAAAATACATTAAAGATTATGTAGATATGGTTCATAGGGTCAAAGAGAA
>JACCDQ010834421.1_pt1 | contig 184505 bp, 172 predicted proteins | sample 7446031 | NCBI WGS metagenome assembly JACCDQ01 (sample SAMN15323442, study PRJNA562643) | freshwater metagenome | isolation source: river surface water | place: USA:Blue River Watershed | collected 2017-08-17
CCTACTCCAAGGTTGTTCGTTCTTCCTAACAGAAGTTCGACCCGAAACAAAAAACAAGAGATTTTCCCTGTTCTATCATAGTGCTACTTTGGTATCTATTGATAAAACATATGATCTTTTGAGGCGATACGTTGATTAATCTAGAAACATTGCATTGTCGTAAAACACAGATAACGTCTATCCCAGATACATTGGTTAACTTAAAGAAGTTGTTTTGCCCAGGAATAACAATAACATCTATTCCAGATACGCTAATTAATCTACGGGATCTACATTTATATAATACTGATATATCTGATATTCCAGAAACATTAGTTAAGCTAAAGCAATTATATTGCTGTAAAACAAATGTATCGAGTATTCCAGATACATTTGTTAATCTTAAGGAATTGAATTGCGCAAATACACAAGTATCTAACATTCCAAATACATTAACAAATTTACAATACCTAAATTGTTCAAATACACGTGTCAATGCTATTCCTAGATCATTGATTAATCTAATTGATATAAGGTGTTGTCCATCTATTGATAAAAACATGATTTTAGAAAATGCTCGTAAGATGAAGCTTGCGAAATCAGGATTCGTAAAATTTATTGAAATCATAAAGAGACAAAAATTATTCAAGACTTTATGGAAGATCGCTGATTATTATACTCGACGTAAATATGCACCAGAGAACATTCTTAACTACATCGACTTAAGTAATCTGTAATTTTTTTGACCCATAAAATTGACGAACCATATTTAATAATATAGATAGATCATTTAACAACCTAAATCATGTGCCAATTGTGCGATAATGTCGACCATGAACAAATTGTTAATTTAACAATTTGTGATAATATTCATGAGATTCCGGATACTTTGGTTAATCTTTGGTTTTTAAGTTGTATTAATAAGCAAGTATCTAATATTCCAGATACATTAATCAATCTCAAAAATTTATATTGCGAGAATACAAATATATATGCTATTCCTGATACATTGATTAATCTTAAAGAGTTAAATTGCGAGAATACACAGATTTCTATTATTCCAAATACATTGATTAATCTTCAGTATTTATGGTGTTCAAAAACACAAGTATCTAATATTCCAAATACATTAATTAATCTTAAGTATTTATGGTGTGATGATACAAGGATATCTACTATTCCAGCTTCATTAATCAATCTTGAATACTTATATTGCCGTAATACTCCAATCAATAAAGAATTAGTTTTGGATAATGCTATTAAGATGAGAATTGCAAAACCAGGATTCATGAAGTTTATCAATATTGCACGACGTAATATGCTGTTCAAGACTCTATGGGAGATCGCCGATTATTATACTCGGCGCAAATATGCACCAGAGAACATTCTTAACTACATCGACTTAAGCAGTCTGTAATTTTTTTGAACTGCGAATTATTAGATTAATCTTTTTTATGCACGTTAAATCAATATGTTATTATAATATATTTTATTACCACCAGATTCTTTATTCATATGCAAGAAACATACAACCAATGTGCATATATCATATTCATATGATGGCAAAAAAATGAATATGAAGGAGACCATGCAAGACCTAATTCTGTTAGTGTAGGCATACTATGCTTGCGTAAAGACTGAGCATAAAATTGCATAGAATTATAATAATTATAGACAGACTATGTTCAGAATTACCAAGGTTACCATCAAACCATATATGCATGTTCGGAATATTCATGATATTAATCAAATTGCATTGGAGTTGGAGAAATACCATAAACGCAATATGGTTAATATTGAGATTAATGATTACAAATCCAAGATCGCATTTAACGAAATGTATGCTACCTTGAATTCAAAACTCCAGCAGATGGACAAGAAATTCGAAACATTGGAATTTGAAATCAATCAACTCAAGCGGTTGGTATTAAATACCATTCGACGAAAACTATGATAGTATACTATTTTTTTACGTTAAACTAATTGAGCATAAAATAGCAGATGAGCCAAGTATATTTATAAGAGCACAAAACTCCATCAAACAATGTCAGCACCAACGAACACTGATTATATTGCTATTCAAGTTGCTCGCGAACAAGAAGAACACAAGGATTCCATTATTGCAGGATGCTCTATTTCATTTGCGGTTTTATTCGCAATTGCGTCCGATGTAATATTGTTGATATTTGGTATTCTTGCAGTGATTCCAGCAAAGCCATTCCATGAACGTAATCTAGGGTTCGGAGTCACAATGATTGTATTATGCACATTTGGAGTCATGGGATTAGTAGGCTATCTGATTGGTCTAATTATTGGCGCAATAATCGGTAAACTCACTTCATTGTGTATGTAATTTTTTTATGAATAATTAAATACAAGAGCTTGTTAAACTAATTGAGCATAAAATAGCATGTAAATTAAGTATATTTATAAGAGCACAAAACTCCATCAAACATGTCAGCGTCAAATACTGATAGACGTGCAATTAACCAACATGCACTTGATGAATTAGATAGTATCTGGGCATATGCGAAAACATTGTCGATGGTATTCACTCTTTTACTGACAGAAAAAATATCCTTTATTCTGAAGATGATTTTAACGCAATTGTTTGGTATTCATAATAATGGAATTATTATTATATGCACGTTTATTGTAAATATAGTCATATCTTTCGGCGTAGGATCTTTAATTCGTAAGTTAATCAATAGATGCTTGTGGTGGCATCCATAGATATTTTTTATGATATGTAAAATTGAACAACAAGTATCAATAAGTATAAATGATGCAGTCAATTGATAGAGAAATTATTTCATATTCAGGAATGCCATCTATGGTATGCATACTTGGATTAATTGAAGATGCGATGGTTATCGAGTATGATAATGGATGGAGTATATGTGGAGCTACTATAATACGAGGAGCATTATGCGATGGAGATGTTATTTATTCTATGGCATACGATAAGTTGATACGACTTGGTAGAGTAATAAATATTGATACGAATGTAAATATAGATAAATCCAAGTTGGTATATCCAATCATAATCGATTTCGGATCAATCAAAAAAAATTTCAGTTATGATGATCCACTCGTCGTACTTATTTAATTTAGCATTCGTGTTCAACTGGAATATTCTTAATAAACACCAAGCCCCCATAAAGCGAGAGCACCACCGGCGATAGTTGGTATTGCCATTAAATATCCATATAAACGATATGGATGTGATTTTTCATTATTTTTATAAACTGCCTTATCAGCTCCTTCTAATGAATTAATATACGCGGCACGCATTGTATTCTTATACGATTTACTACCAGGCGTCCATGCGTATATTTCAGCTGATTTTTTATTTATTTTGTCTAAGGTGCTATCATATACCGTAGATGCATCGGCAGCACCAATGCCAAATGATGCTAAAACCTTTATTTTATCTTCATTAGTGACCTTTCGTTGGATAAAGACAAGCACAAATAGTGTCACTAATGATAAAAGAAATATAATAGCTCCACCTACTGTAGCGATAATACGAGTGTCGGCCATGATAATATTATAATTATATTGTATATTCACAAACTTATATGCTTCAAATTATTATTAATTATAACCAACAAGTTATATGAATTGAGCATAAAATTGACGCTCAGTATATTATTATATACACAACAGCAATCCTATCATGTGGTGCATTGAATTTGTGCATGATTTTAGTTATGGTTCCAGAGAAGGTCATATTGTAGCAGTTGGAACAGATATCAATGAAGTGCCTGATGTTCTTGAAAATATTCGTAAACAATATATTATAAACAACAAAGATCTCTATGGACCAGACTCCAAACTATTACGACTAGATGATAGCATTCGTGATATATTTGCAATACATGACACAGATAAGTTTATTGTATATGATCTACCAGCAAATGGATTTATATCATCAATATTAGGAGGCTCTTTAGCCCCACATTCAATATGGACTATTGAGTCGGATTATGATGATGAAGCAGATGATTACGCATTGTCCGATTCAGATAATGGATCGGGTGTTGGATCCGATGATGAATCCGATGACGAATAATCATTGAGTATTTTTTTGTGATGATCGATGATTATATAAAATTGAAGACGAATTATCAATAAATATAGACGTTGTCTCTATAAATCCAAAATGTCAGCATTTGATAAGTTTTGCCAGATTGTCGATGAAATCAAGAAATTGTCTGATAGGTTAATCCAAGAACATAAAGATAGCATCATTGATACGAATGGTTCTAAATCGCAAATAGTATCAAAGAAAGAAACTGTCATTGCACTTAGAGATGAACTTTACGAAAAGGCAAATAAAGCTTATACTGGAGATAAGATCTTAGATAATATCATCAAACATTGTATTATATTCGAACGTTTAGAAAATAATACTATCGTTGATATAAAAATCAACAATAATGGTTGGTATAGATTTGCGACTAATCTCGATAATGATTGTCTTGACAAATATTTATTATATATGACTGATGCATTACTTGATATTAAAAATGGAACTAATAAATACTATACTGGCAATGTAATGGATTGTTTTGATACTAATCAGAAAATTGTATATAGTGGTCGAGTTAATGCATTCATGATGTATGTGAGATCATATTATTACAATGATGGATCTAAGAATTATTCTGATATGCAAACAAAGGTAGATAAACTATCTGATCAAGTTTCGGAGTCAAATAATTTATCAAAGCAAGTCTTGGATAAAGAATCCATTGTCAATGATCGCATTGACTATTTACGCAAGGATATTATGTGTATGTATCACAGTATTGCTGATATGAAAAAAACTATTGGAGATTTAGAAGATAAACTATCACATGAATGTCAAGATAATGAAAATCTTCGAGAACAATTGCAAACATATAAGAAAGATCATTCTGTTGCATTTGATAATCTTCGTAAGGAGTTATTGATAAACAACGGCAATCTTGTGTATATATCCAATATCAAGTTTAGTCCTGAATATGATTATGAATCCATCAAGATGCATAATCGTAAGTTGCACACTGAGTTCAAGCGTATATATCGCATCTTCATGCGTGGAGTAAGCGAATAATTTTTTTAATCTAAATTAAGCAACCGGCTGGAATTCCAGCAGCCTCAGATAAAAAATCAGAAAATAATAAGGTAGCGATAATTCTCGCTACATCAAATAAAAAATCAGAAATAATAACAAGGCTACGCGAATTCGCGTAGCTTCAGATAAAAAATCAACAATAATAATGAGGCCGACGGAATTCCGCCGGCCTCAGATAAAAAATCAGAAAATAATAATAAGGTAGCGAGAATTCTCGCTACCTCAAACAAAAAATCAGAAATAATAATGAGGCCGACGGAATTCCGCCGGCCTCAGATAAAAAATGATTCAAAAGCATTGTTTAGAAATATAGATACTAAAATTTTAATCGATGCTTGCCTTAAAGAAACTGGATTAAATAATAAAACTACTATAAATGCATGTTTAACGTCTTTTTATAACTCCAATCATAAAATTGAAGATCCATATCTATATTTATACACAGACATTACCAAAGCCTCATTTACTATGAGTTTCACTAAAACCACGTCAGAAAACTTTACAACCATTGTTAATGGTGTTGATAATCGCATTCAGATTATTCAACATAAAGAAACAGGATTTTATAACATCACTAAAATGGCTAAGCTTGTTAATAATCTAATCGTTGAAGATAAAAAATTAGAAAATAATGATGTAGCGAGAATTCTCGCTACATCGGATAAAAGGGATTCTCGTCATTGGTTTGCTAATACAGATACTAAAATTTTAATCGACGCTTGTCTTGAAGAAACTGGATTAGAATACGTTCAATATGAACTTAAGAAAGGAACACCAACAAGATTTGCCGGAACCTATGTTCATCGTTATCTCTATGATCATTTCATGAGCTGGTTAGATAAAAAATATGCAATGAAGGTATCTATCATTCTTGATAAATTACATCAAGATGCTACTCGCAAAGCTATTGATGATGCAATTAAACCAAAGGATGATGAGATTAGCGAACTTAAAGAAATGTTGCGTAAACAGGATATTAAAATAGATACGCAGACTGCTAAAATGGATAAGCTCATTGGATATGCCAGAGATACTAAGGATTCATTAGATGATGTAAAAGATGATCTTGAGGAAACTAAGGAAATTGCTCGTAATACCATGGAGCATCTTACTGATAAAAGTTTGGTAAGTACTATGAATCCAGATGATGAATCAAAGCATCATAACTTTGCAGTATCTAGATTAGTAAAGATAGATGGGACTATTATATTGAAACTGATTTCTGGACAAAGATCCTATGTTAATGATACTATTAATGAATATATTGATGATGGGTATGATATTGTTATCCCAATAACATATAATGCTAATGGTATTGACTTACGTCAAAATTGTAGTAAGGAATTCACAAAATTCAGAAAGGAACATTTGAAAGAATTCAATCTTGCTAAGAAACAAGAAGTTGAACAATTCAATAATGCACTTGAAGAAGAAATTAAGCAATACAATCGCAAGCATCCAAATAATAAAAGAATTTTCGAAAATGAATGTCATAAGTATGTTCGTGTATTAATTAAAGATATTCACATTAAATGGAACAAATGCACAATTGAATATGTAGATAACGAATGTATCACATTTGATGATTGCATTGATTTGATTAAACGTGTTAATCATATTACTCAGACGAATCCATTGTCTGAATCAGATGATGAGTAATCATCAATATTTTTTTATAAAAAAATTACCATGTATTGATTTAATCATTCTGATATCATCCCGCAGTTGTTGCACTGTTGCGAATTTTATAAATGTATATGCGTTAGTGGAATACATTTGCGAGTATTCCATGAATCCAAGCAAACTCAAAACATAAGACAGTTTTTCTCTATTGTAGTGATTATATAAACTGTTCAGAATTATATATCCACTTGATATCTTATATACTTCAACATGATCGATAATGCGTCTATACTTTGAGTTCTTTAATAGCGAAACTAGTTGATACGCAAGTGGCATGTCTTGTTTAACAATCGGTTGATATTTTTCAACAAATTCATTTCTATTAGAAATAATCAATGGATTGCATACATGCTCATTTTCCTTATATTCCGCATTACCCCAATAGCATCTTTGATAGATCTTTGGATAATTGGTCTTTTGGTATAACTTGATGGAATCCATGTTTGTATACCTTTGATAAAAGTTCTTCAATTTTACATAATAGACAAATTGGGCATAAAATAGTCTATTTATATTAAATATTATAAATGACTGACGAAACCCTATACTACGATCATATTACAAACTTTCCATTCATACTACCTCATGATGAATGTCATTATATCGTTCCAATGGGTAATGGATATTTCGAATGTTTGAACTGCGGTAATACCAGTCTATCATCAGATTCATATATGGATTATTGCGAAGATTGGTTTGACTATGGAGACGATGAATCAATGATGTATAATTATCCTGAGATGAAACTTCAGCGATCAAGATTGCATGCTGAGTTCTTTGGATTCATTAAGCAGACTATAAGACTTAGCATAGATTGGCGTATTTCCTATGCATCTTGTAATCTGATAATGGAATATTATCATTGATTTTTTTATATCTTAGAATTGAGAATTGATATATCAAGTATAACTATTCATTGATACCATGAACAAGCTTGATACTATTGAAATTGTAGTTGAGGATATTGGTTCTCCCACTATAGTAGATCCTATTAGGACTCCTGATATTTCCACCAATTATATTAATACTAATATCAACAATCGTAATGTTGCTGTGGATAAGGCAATTAATGTTACTTCATGTATCATGGTTGTGCTAATGATTGCATATTATAATTTTGCATTTTATCTTATCGATTGTTATCCAAAGAAGTATTGCAATACATATCAAATAATTAAATTGTTGTTTTTGATTCCCATTGCGATTATAGGAAATATTATTTGCATTTGGTGCTGTATCAGTGCATATATGATTAGGTTCTCAAATTCATCAGAGGTGTAATCATATAATATATTTTTTTGCATATCAATCGTGTTATCAACTAATCATAGATTTGTGGATAGAATTGATATTTTTTTATATAGTATAAACAAACAAATGAGTATGCTTCTCTTTACTATTGCGTCATTGATTACTCTTTGCTCTGCCAGTACATCTCATCCGCTGGTCGAATTAAATTTTGATTTCGTTGGTAATGATATTAAAAATCTACCGGGCTCTGCGGTCGACAAGTGCACTGAACTTTGCGAATCTACTCAAGGATGCAAGGCATATTCTTGGAGTAATTACAACAATGGCACTTGCTGGTTAAAGAGTGATCGCACTCAAGTGATTCCTAAGTATGGAGTTATCTCCTCCTATCTATGGGCTACCTCTCCGCAGATTTGCCAGCTACTAGAGGATATCGATTTCGTGGGTAATGATATCTCAAGCGTTCCATCTCCTGATATTGAAAAGTGTTGCTACATTTGCAGTCGAACCTTTAATTGTCGAGCATACACTTGGTCTGATTACAACAGTGGAACGTGTTGGCTCAAGAGTCAGCGTGGAGTTGCGATTCATAAATCGGGAGTAAAATCTGCTGATGCTTATCCAAATGATGCTCCATTGCTTTTGCTAAACTTCAATGTAGATTTTGTTGGTAATGATATTCTAAATCGCCCTAGTCCATCTGCTGATCAGTGTTTTGGTATTTGTAAAGGCGTTAGTGAGTGTAAAGCATTTTCATGGTCTAACCACATGGGTGGTACATGCTGGCTTAAGAGTGGTTCGGATAAACAAATCGACAATCTTGGCGTTGTGTCTGGAAGAATGCCTTAGTATTGATAAACATAGTTATATTATACTGAATCGATGATATTGCAAGACAATGCGTATATCGGAATTAATGAGGACGATAGCGTATTGATATCCATATCAGAATCTTCTCATCCAATTCTTTACAATGAACAAAAACAAAAAATATATAACATTCTCCAAAATCATCATGACATGATGGCAGTAAAAAAATGGTCTCGTATTATGGGAACGTTGTTTGGAACAGTTGGAACAACTACCATAGCATATTTCATATATACAGAATCTATTGCAGTAATCGTAAAAATAATTTTAACAATTATGTGTGGACTTACATTTATCGTGATTGGAATATTAATCGGGGTTCTCATTGGGGTGTTTTGCATGTGCAACTAATCTCCGTTATTTTTTTGTGAATCATATTTTCATAAATATACCAATTATCATTCATGATGACGAATTTAATATGGATATTATTCATAGCCTTAGTCGTATGTTCGGTAATTATTATAGTATCTCATTCTAAATCCGAAAACTACCATCATAAAATAGCACATATACAGGAATTAGTTCCATTCGTAGAGAAGGAGAGAATTCGCGAGAATGAAAAAACAATAGAGGAGCAACCGCATGTATCGTTATTAAATGATTTGATAATGGAGTATAGATTAACTAAGAATCCCGCAGTGCTAGTGGCTATTGGAGATTTTTATAGAAGAGGCATGTATTCTGTTATGAAATCAAATAATGATGAGGCGCTAAAATATTATAAATTAGCATCCAAATGCAATGATAGAAATATTGTAGAAATCGCTAAGGTGAAGCATGCCGAAGCTAATGATAATCCTATTCCAGAAATCGATGATATTGGAATTGATCTGCCTGAAAATGCATTATTTGATACAATTGCACATGAACAATTTGCGGAGATAGTAGAACCTCCTCATGAAAATCTTTTCATGAATGATTTGCAAAATGTTCACGACCATTATGTTAGCAAGATATCCGAGGCGAACATCAATAAGCTGAAGGAACTTGTAACAGAAAATCTTGTAGTAGATGTAAAGGCATCCATTATGAGAGACTTATATAAATCTGATTTCGATGATCACAAAATCGCAATTATCATAGATGTTATTAATGCATTCGATGATTCAGCTGAGCAATACAAAATCACTCCTCGACAGTGTTTACAGTTGGTATATTCATATATACAAATGCAACCTAATAAGGAGGATCTTACGCGGAATCTGTTTCTACAATTACTGGACTGTAAGGAAAATGGATTTATAGTTTGCGTTACTGGTAAAATAGCAAGAGTATTATCAGTATTGAGTACGTTAGATGATTTCGAAGAAGCAAAGAATATTTATTATATCAAACCAGAATTAGAGCAATTGGCTATAAAAGTTAGAGATGATATATTATCCACTCTTTCGGACGATGAAGTGAATTCTTATAATACAAATGGCGATGGTAGTGATAAAATCGTGGAACTCATGAAACTCGAATATACAAATCGTGTTAATGATGAATATTGCATCAAACTTGGTATAAGCAATGATATAATTGCTCCGCACGTTGAAGCAAATCTAAGTGCATTTTAAGTCAATCTCATTGAATATACACAATGTATAAAAAACTGGATTATTACATTAATCCAGATCATTGGTCCAATATTGATATAGCATTTATTATTGGAAGAAGACAAAAAAATAAATTCTTACACGATTTGAATTCTAAACAGTTATTGCGAGATTTTAGCGATCTTGATATTAAAATCATTAAACTCATAAATGTATACGAGTGTGAGTTTAGTAAACCTGATAGCAAACTTTTGAACTATACCTTAGCAAGAGAACACGCATCCGTTGTATTTTGGTTTAATATGATAAGACTGCAACAATACTCGTATGAATTTATGGTAATGCATAAAAATCATATAAAAATATTTAATCTAGACAGACCAAGATTAGTTGCACTAAGAAGAATACAAGTTAGACAACTTAATAGTATATTTGGCGAAGATATTCTTTTAAACATAGAGTCCATGATCTATATAGATGATTCTGAGTATCCTAAATGTCTGGAACGTCATCTATTGCAATTGCCCATATTGCGAAAGTTAAGGATAGGTATCAAGAGATTTTTATTAAATTGATAGTTGATATTACAAATATAGATTAACCATGGATATGTTCAACGAACCTCGATGCAGTGAGTGTGCTAATAAGACACAAGCTACTATGATTGATAATCGAATCACGCTTACTGGGAACATCAACTGTTGTTTTGTTAGAGGGTTGTTATGGTATCTAAAGCCATGTTGCTTTATTTCATATATTTGCGGAGGAAAGCAAGGTCCGCAATTAGAAGAGGATATTCGTAATGAGATGTTCAATCGAATGGCTAAGAAGGAAGCGTATGTGTTTATGGATGGGAACAAATATATTGTGTATCAAGTGGATAATAGAATTCGAAACCTCAAAATCTCCGATCATCAGTCGATTACTGTAATCAATGATATTAAATTGACTTCACCACCATGTCGATATAATTTCATTAGCAAGAAGGACTTCGAGTTGGATCAATAAATGCAAGATATTTTTTTATGTATATGATGAAATCATATTAATATAATGTCTAACACAAATCACAGATTATATGGAGTGATGTATGCTGATGCCAATGATGATGTCGTATATAATTTCTCGTGTGAGGATGACGTAGAAGAATATCTTCAAGGCAACACATTACAATATGGCGATTGGTTAGTATTAATGAATCGCATGAGTCTTTCGGATGATTTCATCAAAAAAAATTTAGACAACATCAACGATTGCGGACTCTATACTATCGTAAAATGGCAGAGTGTTGGCTGTGATGTATTGGAGCTTATGGCAAAACGAATTGGAGACTCTGAGCATTTTTGGTCTGACGTAAAACAGCATCAGACCATCACGTATGCATTCTGGCGCAAGCATATCGATAAATTGCTATTTAATGAATAATCTTAATGAGATCAAAATTGAAGCGCCAGTAAGTAAAATATACCAGCGTAATGAGCGAATACTATAATTTACCCGAGATTGCCCTAGAGATAAACGATCCTGCTATTATCCCATGCAAAAATGCAACAACATGTTCTAAGATCATAACCCATGCAATTACAGTAATGATAATACTGTCTGTATTGTTATTATTCATTCTTGGAATATTGATGATGATACCAGTTTCTCCATTTGATGCATCCACAGTAGTTTATGGAGTATGTATCATGGTTACATCGATCTTTATGTTTGGAATTATAATCGATAAGGTAACCGAATCAGTTATAGTTTTATTGTCTATCATTGTTATTTGGTATATCGTGTTATCTTGTATATAATTTTTTTATTTATATGCTATATCTGGGATTTACTTTCATTTGACTTATCGTATCGAATAAACGCATACCAAGATACATTGCGGTGAATTGCATAAATGTAACCCATAACTTACAACTGTTCGTCTGAGGAGTTATGTCTCCATATCCAACTGTAGTCATCGTAGATGTTGTGAAATATAGTCCATTAGTTAATGCATCAAGTTTAGTACCTTGGCTATTATTAAATGCACCTATCGTGGATACATTATACATTAAGAATGCATTGACGAATATGAATAAAACAAAAACTATGAGTATAGCTACAACGAAATGCTTTCCTATATATTTATTAAACCGTATGAGATGCGCTTTAATAAAATTAACATGAGGAGCAGTTTTATCCTTAATTATATCTATAGAACTCCGTTTTTCTATAGAACTAGTATTTCCATCATAACTATCCATTATTGTCTATATTCATGCAATTAAAATTGAGCATAAAATTGAATTATGCACAACTATAATTAACAATGAATCCATTTCTATCAGCTCAGATCAATCAAATTCGCAATGAGCACGAAATGATTATTGGAATCATAATCAATGGATGTCGATATCCTCGTCCACCGACATTCGATGAGTATTTGTTCAACATATATTCATCATTTCCAAGAAATGCCTTGTTCCAAGATATTAGTCCACGAGTATTTGAGCATAATGCGGGATTATGCATTGATCCATCATTACTCTTGTATTATACTGACGAACATCTATCGGATATCTTGATACTGTTACGTACATCGCATAAACGATTTGATCCAGCAGCGCCGTTGCGCAAGATTGCTATAAAAAAACACAAATCGATGCGTTCGTTGCTCAAGATGTTTCCATTTATGAAGTAAGTGTTTAATCGATGGCTTTTATTTTTTGTATCCACTGTTTATATCGTTGATTCGCGTCGAATATTGGCTTAGCCAATAATTCCTTATCAGTTAACCAGTATCGTATCCATTCTTGTGCTTTATATTTTTTTATCGATAGATTTGATATCTCAAGGTATCGTCCAGCTAATGGTGGTCCTCTCGCATAGCGTCTTCCGCTGGTATCTAATGTGCTTATTATCCATTCGAAGTTCATCTTGTTCTGTGATGTCATGGCATCGGTGAGAAATCTCGAAAATATAGTTATAGCTCCGTATTTTTTATCGAATGGATCTATCTGAAGCATCTTTATGCAGAACCATGCCCATATTATTCTTGCTCTATTGGGCAAATATCCGGTTTCTCTTAACTGTTTTGTAGCAGCATCAACTATATGAAATCCAGTTTTGCTATTCCAAAATGCATCCCATTCCTTTATGAATTCAGATTTACTTCTCCATTTTATTTTATTATATCTTGGATCAAGCCATTTATATTCTCTTGCCATTTTAGTCGTTTTGAGTATTGTCATGAAGAAGTCTCTCCAGTATAATTCTCTCATTAATGGTATGCGATGCTGTTTCCAATAAAGATAAACTTCTCTTGAGCTAATGCATCCAAAATTTATATATGGAGCTATCATTGATCCTGACGATATTTGAATAAGATTTCTATCTTTAGGAGTTTTCTTACTTTGTAGTAATGTCTTTAATGCCGATGTTCTTCCTCCATGTACGATTTGTCTCGGTGATGCATTTGCATTTGTAATTCTATAAAGTTTAACCAATGATTTACTTGCTGGAGGTTTTACCCATTTTATTGTTCTTCTTAATGGTTTATCGATTTTTACACGAATAGCCTTTTTGTAGAAATGCGAAAATACTACATACGGTAATCCATCATCTTTTGTAATTTCCACCGGAATCATGAACTGTTCATCCAATGTTATGCATTTTACGTTCATCGATTCTAATTTTGATTTTAATGCAGAATCTCGCTTTACTGCATATTTCGTATAATCATTACTCCATGATACGGTGGTTACCATATCATTGCTTTTAATATATTTCAATAACTTCTTCTCATCGCATATCCACAGATTATTATTAATACTTTTATTAAGATCTTCTATGCTCTCTAGCATAAAACGTATTGCATTATACGATCTATAGAATTTACTACTAGGTGTTATAGTCTGAATATCATCTAATATAAATACACCCAAAACTTTATCCACAGTGCTTGCACATTTATATAATGAAAGATTATCAACAATTCTCAGATCCTTCCTGAATATATGTATTCCAATTGTCATTAGGTATAATTTTAGCTTGATAAAAAAATATAATTAATTAGAATGATTAGAAATCATCATGTATAACATCATTATATTCGGATTTACTTTCTTCTTGCGATGGAGTTGCTTCTGGTATAGTATAAAGTGCTTTAGTCACTGGTATAATACGTGGCGCAGATTTTGAATATCGTATGGTTACAATAAGTATCAGAGCAGAGACTAGTATTCCACCAATTAGATATGCCCACGTATGTAATTTCTTTACATTGAAATACACTGATAGCACAATTATTAGTACTATAAGTGCTGCTGCAATTCCAAGATAGTGTATTATACTCATTATATATTGTTGTATTGATTAATTGTTTAAGCTTTATTTAAAAAATATATTTATGCCTTGAATGTCTTAATAACAGATCCCTTTCTTTTAATTTCTATGGAAGGAATATTGGGATTAAACCAAGCTTTTACTTGCGTAGAATGCCCAGTTCCACTTGACCATAATGCGTTGTTATCCGATGAATAGATAACCAGATTTCCATCATCTTGCATAACTAATTTAGATCCATTTGTATTAGTTTGCCAGACGATATTATTATTCTTCAGTAATGCTAAATTGCCATTTTCGAATTTTAGCGCAGTTTGATTTTTTCCATTAATAGTAAATGGTTGATCATATGTTTTGCGTGCAATTTCTGTGCTGGGAATACTTTTATCCGTAGCTTTCTTTACTGCTACAACAACGATAGCTATTACTAGCATGCTGAATACTATTAATACCATTATCGATATAGCTATTTTATCACCTGCTGGATGGGGTATGTGGCGTTTAAAGGCTTCGCTAAAATGATCTCCTCCCAACATATTAAGTATATATCATGATATATTTTATACATCGCATAAAAAAATCGCCATATGTGTTATCTACGCTGTCTATTGTTATAATGAATAGTGCATAGTTTAAATCTATAGTTATGTATAACATTGTTACATGTGAATATAGAACATTTATTCTCTGGATGTATATGTAGGAAATGATGCTTGCATCTTTTCTGTTTATATATTCTCTTTTTGCAATTTCTTATAATACATAGAGGACGTATATATTTACCGGCATTAGATTTTTTGATATTTGAACTAGATTTAATAGGTTTTTGGAATAATTTATCCAGATCCTTATCAATGGGATTTTTTTCAAAGAATTTTACACATAGCAAAATATTATCCATTAAATTCTCCTCAGGATCGATAACTGTAGTGCATTCCATTGCCATTCTATAATTATAGTATTTCTTCATCAATTTTATGATTAGATATATAATATAGTGCCAATGTGTCATTCAACCAATAAATATGTTATACCTATGCTAGTAGCCATAATTATAGTTTTGTTCGTAATCATCATAACAATTACTGTCAAAATGTGTTCTTCGGAATCTTTCGTGAATAGATCCGAAGGAGGATATTATTGGAATACGGATAATGCGACATTTGTTTCAAAAACTGATAAGGATGTAGCGATTAATTACCTATTAGATAAGTTAAGAGTTCTTGGCATAAACAACATTACAAAGGATCAGTTAATGGCATTACAGGATAGTGCCTTACTTAATATATTAGATTTAAATTTAAGCGGAGATGTAGACGAGCAGGATGTTGCAATGCTCCGGCTCTATATAGATCCGCAATATTACGTAGCAAGCACGTATGTTAATCAGGCTACGACATCTAATCGACAGTTCTCCGGATTGGCTCAACGCAAACTGATATATGATGTCATAAAAAAATATTACACGATGAGTAAAATACCCAAAGATATGCCTTCTTTGGAAAGTATATCTGATTCCGACCTAATAAATGAATTCGAAGTGGTAAGATCACATAAGAATGAAACCGATGGCGCAAGTGGTCCTGATATGGCTAAGATTAGTGATGAAAGCCAACTATATAGAACAGGAAAGCGTATATTACCCAAGATGCAAATATCCAGCAATACAGTATTTTCCACAGAATCGTCACCCACCAATATAGCAACCCCAGTTGCCTCTCCAACCCAAGCTATAACAATCCCGATCGCATCTCCGACTACGGCAGTGCCTCTATCAACCCAGGCTTAATTTTATACATTATATAAAATTGACGATTATATAATGTATATATAGATACCACCCTAATCATGTGCGACATTCCAGAAATCTACGCTAATGATAAATATCTCGATCGAGAGGTCTATAAGGAATATTACCCAATAGATATGTATGAGCCTATGATGCAACATGCAGAGCACGATTTGAAACTTCATCATGAGAAGCGGGATAATATTTCGAAGATACTTAATGATCCACATATGAGCATCTTTGATAAATTCTGTAGATTTATCGATATCATGAATAAGGAGGATCTATACTATCTGGGGTGGTAATTTTTTTTTAAATTGAGCATAAAATAGAATGATGATCAAGGATAATTATCAAAACATCAAATCCACCAACTCCAAGTTACTCAACGGACATCATGAACGCGATCTTCACCGAAGACGAACTAAATGCGTTTAGTCCAAACAAATGGGGGTTGTTAAGTTACCAACCTAATCTCTCGGACGATTTCATCGACAAGTATGCAGATAAGCTCAATATGAATGTAGTCATCCGATCAAACCAAGTAAGTGATCATATATTGCTTCATCATAGGGACAAATTGTCTATGCAAGATTGGGATTATGTGATATCGCATCGTGATGTTGATATGTCGATAGAGATGATCAATTTCATATTGGGCACTTATCCGCAAATCATCAGATGGTATACGATCTCTGACCGTAATGATATCGATGATTTATTGGAAACGCATGCAAACAATGTGAATTGGGATTACCTATCAAAGAACCAGATGTGGTGCACAAGTCACCGATTGATACGATTTGCGAATTACCTATCATGGAATTTGGTGAGTAGCAACATATTTATCGAAGAAGATGCAATTCCATTTGTCGTGGACAAGATCGTTTGGATGTTGAAATTACAGAATCAAGTGATACCAACAGAAATCATAAATTGGTTAGTGCTGGAGGAGTTCATAAATGCAGAAGAATTCTACGTGGCATGCATGTTTCAAAAGATCGATGAGGATATAATCGATTGGGTATCGATAGAATTGGATCTGAATGTGATATGTCGGTGGATTCCTCTAAGCAAGGAATTCATAATAGCACATGCCGATAAACTTGATTGGAAAATCGTGTCCGATCATCAGCGCATCAGTCCAGATCTTTATGACAAATTCCACAATCAACTACCAATGGGTCCAAATCTAAAATCTAACATGAAGCGCTGGAATCGAATTCTGTTCTTGAAGAATGACAAATTCAATCTGAATTCAGATCTATTCGAATTGATAGAAAACTTCGTAATGCCAGAAACATGCGATCAGTGCCAATGCTAGAAGCAGATTCTGCGTAATTTCATTTTTTTGACTGAGCATAAAATAGCTGTATTGCAAATATATTTATACAAACCATCCCTCACATCATTAGATCATACAAATAGATCAACAAGAAACAATGATGCATACCACGATCGTCGAATTCTTTGCCAACAATGATTTGTTTGATGAATTTGCATGGCGTGCGATGTCCACGAATCAAACTCTCAATGAAGATTTCATTCTTCGGCATATGGACAAGCTTGATATGAATACTCTCGCAAAAGTAAAATACTTATCAACAAAGTTGTTGTGGAAGATATTCAATCTGCTTGATACAGAAACACTCGAATGGATTGCAGTGTATTATCCGATGACAGAACAACTCGCAAAGTTGTTTGCCAAGAGATATCCGATGGAGATTGTATGGATGCGCGTTAGTCAATGTAGATATCTAAGTGATTCATTCATGATAAGATATGCATCTATGTTGGATTGGACTGAGATTTCAAGATCTGGAATTATTTCGACAGATGAACAGTTGTTCCTATTCTTCACATATCTTGATTGGTCATGCATTTGCGAGTATATGCATTTCTCGAATATTGTGTTAGTAGTGTTTGCGCAATACATTGATTGGTCATTGGTTCTTCGTACTCACATGCTTAGTGTTCCAATGATTCAATACATGATGAAGATTAATGTATGGACTCTATACGATTTGGAATGTCTATGCCAATATCAGATAGTTCCAGAAAATATACTGGAAGAGTATCCTGATTACTTCAATTGGACAATTGCTTGCAAGTATCAACGATTCTCGCAAGAGTTTATGACTCGCAATGCAGAACGATTGGATTGGATAGAAGTAAGCAAGAATCAACATTTGTCCTGGGCATTCTATCAGTTGTTCTCAAAGAAATTCATCGATTGCGAAAATGTCAACAACAATATCATCAATTGGTCGAAGCTGTGCGCAATTAGCAACATGCATGGTCCAACGATTTGGAATGTGATCGCATAAGCAGTTTATTTTTTTATTACTATGATTTGATATACCATCACACAAAAAAATACATCGGCGAGTAATCATCATTTATATTTTTTATATGCTTTCCGATTCCTTTACAAATTCTTCGAACTCTTCATCTGTATGTTCCTTATATTGTCTATACTTTGCGTCAATGCAAGAATCAGAACATCTAAACTTTTGAAGTTTGGGCAATGATCCAATCTCTTGTTTGATTGATCTGATATCTTCAATATCTACTAACTCTGGGATAACCGTTGTTCTGAATTGGTGATCGACTCCAGATTCTTTAATTAGTTTGATTGATTTACGTAATAACTTGGGGCGTAATGCCTTTCCACTGACCTGCTTATATTTTTCTAAATCGCATTTTACATCCATTGCAATATAGTCAATGAGTTTCTCTGCTAGTATTTTTTCTAGCACTAATGGATTAGATCCATTTGTATCCAGCTTTAAAGAAATTCCATGTTCTTTGGCAATTCTCATAAATGGGATAATATCCCTTTGCATAGTGGGTTCTCCTCCGCAGATTACTAACGATTTATGCTCTGTGCTTGCTACATATTTGATAATTTCATATGGATCCATGTTTTCATTGACTTCATTTACAAGATCGCTGTTATGACACCATCCGCATTTCAAATTGCATCCATTCGTAAATAGGATAGATGCTACTGGTTTGTTTGGAAAGTCAGAGTATGTTGCCTTATTAAATCCACCAATCTTGAAATTAAGAGGAGTCTTATCGACTACTTTGAAAATCTTTCTCATATCGAATTCTGTCTTCTTACCAGTATTCCAATCGCTAACTGGTCTGAAGTATCCTACAATGCGTGAATATACTAATGTAGGCTTTCCGCACTGTTTGCATAATCGTTCTTCTCCATTTATATATCCATGTTCATTACAAAGACTAAATGTTGGCGTCAATGTAACATATGGGATCTTATATCTCGTGGTAATCGCCTTTACTAGATCTCTCGCTTGCGTCCAGTCTGATAATTTTTCTCCAAGGAATGTATGGAACACTGTTCCTCCAGTATATTCAGTTTGTAATGATTCTTGATGATCGAGCGCATCAAAGATATCATTAGTTGTATCTACAGGCAATGCGCTTGAGTTGGTATAGAATTCAGGAATATCAGCATCCTCGAATAATTCTCTATCCTTCTTAGCAAGTTTGTAACACGTTGATTCCGCCGGAGTTGCTTCTAGATTAAATAAATGTCCAGTCTCCAATTGGAATTCGTGTAATGCTTCTTTGATAAATTGTAATACACTAACTGCGAAATCCTTATTATGATAAATGCCCCGCCCAAGAAGAGTTGCGCATGCCTCATTCATTCCAATGATTCCGATCGTAGAGAAATGGTTAGTCCAATATTTTCCAGTGCGTTGTTTGATATTTCTTAGATAGAATTGCGCATATGGGTATAGTTGCATGTTCCCCTCAACAATATCTCGTTTGATTTCCAATGATTCCTTCGCAACGACTAGAGTATCCTTAATAATATCAAAGAACTCTCGAACATTTCCAGCACGTAATGCTAGATTGGGTAGATTGATGGTTACAACTCCCAATGATCCAGTGAGTGGAGATGAACCAAAGATTCCACCATTGCGCGTTTGAAGCTTTCGTGTGTCCAATCGCAATCTACAGCACATCGATCTGAAGTCAGCAGGATCAAGATTTGAATTTATAAAGTTAGCAAAGTATGGAATACCATATTTGGCGGTCATATCCCAGATTGGTTTGAATCTAGGATCATCCCAATCAAATCCTTCCGCCAGATTAACTGTAGGAATTGGAAAACTGAAGATTCCACCATTACCATCTCCATTACTCATAACTTCTGCGAATGCTTTATTGAACATATCCATCTCTTCTTGGAAATCCTCATATCCCCATGTTGGATGTGGTTCTCCTCCTATAATTACTGATTTGTTCATCAAGGTCTTAGGACATACGAGGTCCAATGATACATTAGTAAATGGTGCTTGAAATCCACTGCGGGTTGGAACATTCAATGAATATACGAATGACTGTAGGTATTTCAACACATCGCGATAGTTTAAGTTATCATATCGTATGAATGGAGCCAAGTATGTATCCACATTTGATAATGCCTGCGCTCCTGCTAATTCTCCCTGAAGTGTAAATAGAAAATTAACAATTTGGTTAAGTGCAGTATTAAAGTGTTTTGGTGGTTTGCATTGAATTTTGTTTGGCACTCCTCCAAATCCATTAATCAAAATATCCTCTGTGCTCCATCCACTGCAGTATGATGATAGATACCCAAGATCGTGAATGTGAAATCTATTTTCGTTGACATATGTTCGCACCTTTTCCGAATATATCTTGTTTAGCCAGTATTGGCTCACTATAGTAGTAGAAATATGTTGACTTAATCCTTGCAATGAAAATGTAGAATTTGCATTCTCTTCAGCCTTCCATGTATTTCTTTTGACATATTCATCAACAATGTTCATATTACTGGATAGAGACATTATAATACTAGATTAATGGATAGCAGTGATATTATTAACTTGCTGTAATAGCATATAATTGTATATTACATCGCATAGGAATCAATTTTGGCAAAAAAATAAAATAAAGCATTCGATGTTTGCTTCATTTACGTGAATGGAAAAACTACATTATATCGAATTGTCATTTTTTTTCTCCACATATACAATATTTTCTATTCGTAATAAGATAATGTAAAATATACAATGCGCACGCTATCATCTGTAATACGTATAGCACTTCTCCTCTCGTGTATTAATGCACACTCATGGTTAGAATGCACCAATTACGATCCTCCGGCATTTGACATTGATCATATGGGAGACTTCGATCGATCTAAATGTCATGGTTATCCAAGAAATTTCCAAAATCAGTATAATAGTGGATTTGGGGTTGATTCAAATTATCAATGGATGCGAAATGATTGCTCGCGTGATGTATATGTTATCAATGATTATACTCCATCCATTCCAATGGCTACATATATCGCTGGAGAAATAATTTACCTTATACATCCTTCTAAACAACATGTCGCCGATGTTTGCACCGATTCTAATATTCCATCGCATTCAATAAAATTGTTTGCTAGTAGTAATACATCCGAAGATTTGTTTGATATAGAAATCCCGCTTCTTGGTAAAGATCATGAGAATGGAATCATTGATCATCTCGGATATCAGCATTGTCATAATTTCTGCAATAATACTGATAAGGCAACATGTATGACTGCATGGATATTACCAGATAATGTATCGCATGGTATCCATAGTTTTAGATGGACATGGGAGATGATACCAGGAGAATATTCTAGCACATGCTTTGATGCATTTATAGTGCACATGGATGATTATAGTAATGATACCAATGAAATTATATTCAATGAGACTGTGTCTAATGATACGATAAAATTAGAATCCGCTATCTCACTCCCAACTCCCGATCCTACACATAATATTAGACATGCTAAATCTGTAGATTCCAGTGGTTCTTCATCCAGAAATACAGAAATACATATCGAAGTTGGTAATTCTAAATCAACAGAGTCCTCTTCATTCGCAGACGTATCGCATTCAATTAATAAACCAACTCCGCAGGTAATTACAAGTGATGCTCATAGATTATCAAGTCCATTGGTTAATATTAGTAAGTATATCATTGATATATCAGAAAATGTTAGCGATGAGTTAGTTCTAAATATTACTAAGTTAATGAGAGTTCTTGCGCTATTGTGATATTACCTATCTAATATACAATGAGTAATACTGCAGATATTTCCGATAATCAGCTCCGCTGGATTTTCTACTACGGCACTCGACCATTATGGAAGTATCTAGCATCTGTGCTCAATATTGATATTTCCGAAGTATGTATGTATGTAACGAAAGAGGATGTATTTCTCGATTCCGAATCAGTTAAATTGATTCCTCGTGTTGTCACACTTCCGCATTCCAACGAATTGGCGGATGAGAAGCATAATAATGACGTATGTTTTCTTATCAATAGCATCAATACCGTGTTTGAGTCATTGAAGAATCTTGTGCAAAAGGATGAGGAATATATTTTGAGCAAGTATAAATTCAAGATGGATGACGATCATAATTTATTTCTTATAGACGCAATCACTGATGCTTCAGTCTGCGATCTAGCAATTGCCATTACTATCGAGTGAATTGGTAATATTTTTTTATCACACAAACCGAGTTTAGCCTCGTCATTCCATGCAATATAAAAAATACAGATATAAATACGCTAAAATTGATTTTATAAATTAATAAATATACCATACAGTGGCAATTTTAACGCACAATACACCCTCGACCATGAGTGCTAAATACAATGTCTGTTTCCCAGAAACCGAGATTAGCAGAATTAGTTTCTATATGATGGGATCCGAGGATCATGCAAAAGCGTCAAGTTGCTCAATTGTATCAAAGGATTTATTCAGCAATGATCGCCCATTGGATTCAGGAGTATATGCTCTTGCCATGGGAACCACTAGTTATAGCTATCGCTGTAAGACATGCCTAAATACCAGAGAAAAGTGTCCAGGACACTTCGGATCAATCGATCTTCGCTACCCAGTGGTAAACTCACTGTTCCGAGGAGAGGTGCTTCGCTGGCTTCGACAGGTATGTAACTTCTGTGGATCTGCGCTTGGTAAAGTATCCGATGATGGCAGTATTCGTATGTCTACATCAAATAAAACAATTACTTGTTCTAACTGTGGCGAGGAGCAACCTCTTATTGCCAAAGATCCAAAGGAACCATTATTTCTAATGAAACATATGCCCAATGGTGATGATGTTAGAATGTATAATGACGAAATAGAAAAAATATTTGCAAGAGTTAGTGATGATACGGTTTCCAAACTTGGATATAAATACCACCCATCTACACTTATTCTTAAGACAATTCCAGCTATTCCTAATAATGCTCGCCCAGATGTGCGTAAGCTGAAGTCATCTACTCGTTCAAACAATAACGACACAACTACATTTATCAAAAATATTGTTGCCACGAACGAACAGTTGCCTGGGTTTCTCACTGAGGAAGATCATGTAACCAATGAGGATATGCTTAATCTATTAGAAATTACATATAGCAATATGGTAAAGGATCCTTCGGGAGCTAATACTGCTAGCCGTATCGTTGGAGGAAACAATCAAACACTGACTAGCCTTGGTTCGCGATTGCGTGGTAAGGAAGGTCGTATTCGTGGTAATTTGGAAGGAAAACGTTTTCAACATGGTGGCAGATCTGTTATCTGTGGTGATAACTTCATCAATATTGACGAAGTTGGCATTCCTATTCAAATCGCCAAGGTGCTACAAGTTCCAGAAGTTGTTCGACCGTATAACATTAACAAGTTGATGACATTTTTCCTGAATAAAAATATTACATACCCAGGATGCTCAAAACTAGTTAAGGGAGATGCCGGCACTACATATCATATCGCATCGATGAAGGATAATATTAAGTTGGAGTATGGAGATATTCTATACCGAGATCTTATTGATGGAGACTTTGTTGCTATGAATAGAGCACCATCTCTGTTATATAGCGCAATCTCAGGACATCGAGTTAGAATTCTTGGTAATGGTGACACATTCCGACTTTCTGTCAATGTGGCTGATACTTTATATGGAGGTGATTTCGATGGAGATGCAATGAGTGTATATCTTCCGCAGAGTTTAATTTCAAGAAATGAATGCGGGACATTGAGTAATCTTAAGCGATGGTTCATTTCATACAAAGATAGATCTCCAGCTATGGGTGTATATCACGATAATGCCATTGGCATTTCAGAGTTTACTAAATCTAAAATTAGCATAAGCAGATATCATGCCATGCAATTATTGAGTCAAGTGAAGTATGAAAACTATCTGCATAAGTTCAAGCCATTGGATCCAGCAAAGAAGACATTCACTGGTAGAGAGATTATCTCACTACTACTTCCAGAGATCAACTTTACGCGAAAGGCGGCATTCTATAAACCAGAATACTCTGGATTTATTAATTATAGAGATGATGAAACAAAGGTTGTTATCGAGCGTGGAGTTCTTAAGAGTGGAGTTTTGGATAAAAAATCTGTAGGACAAGGAGTCAATGATAGTTTGTTCCATAATGTATTCAATGAATATGGAGTGGATGCGGCAATCGACTTATTGTATAATATCCAGCAGGTGGCGACACAGTTTCTGCTTACGCGTGGATATACGATCAATTATTCTGATATTGCAATCGACAAAAAGACTTTGAAGAATATTAATGACGTAACTGCATCCATTATTCAACAATCCAATGAATTAACTAAAAAATATCGAATGGGTTTAATCACTCCTCCGATTGGTATGACGGTTGATGAATTTTACGAACAAGAACAAATGAATATTCTTAGTCCTGGAGATGAATTCACTGAAATTGTCATGTCTAGTCTTGATCATGAGAATAATAATCTTGCAAAGCTTGTATCATCTGGCACTAAGGGAAAGCCAACCAATATTCTGCAGATCAGTTCTTCTATTGGACAAATGAGTATTAAAGGCAATCGTATGCGCAAAACATTCGATTTCCAAAGAGCATTGCCATACGCGCGTAGATTCCATGATGAACCAGAGGCGGTAGGATTTATCGCAGATTCATTTGTTACAGGAGTATCATTCATTTCAGCTATTGCCCAGCAACAGGATGGTCGTAATGGTATTGCCACCAAGGCTTTATCGACCGGCGTTACTGGATATCATAATCGTAAGGCTAATAAAGCATTAGAAGCTGTTATTATTGATAATCTTCACAGAACAGTTAAGTATGATTTCATCGTGCAACAACTATACGGAGATGATGGCATCGATATTAGACGAGCTACATATGTTGATTTCGGAATATTGATGGATACCAATGAAAAATTCGATGCATTGTTCAAGATGGATATTAAAAGTCTGCCGCAACCGATGCAGAATAAAACAATGGAGACCATTCTTACCGAAATGTATGATAATGCAATCAATATTAAAAATTACTATCGAAATGGATATTCGCGTATCGAATCATGTAACTTTAAGGATAGCCTTATGTCAAATCAACAGGTGCTACCAATTAATCCGTCGAGAGTATTAGAGAATATTTCTTATTACCATAAGGAATACATTAACACAATCGATTCCCCCATGAGCCCAGCTCAGTGGAGAGATGAAATCTCAAAACTTAAGAAGCGATTACAGTATACTCACATGAACGAAATCTGTGAAAAGTCAGGACGAGCTATACCAGAACATATTATCCAATCATTTACATTAATGAATATTGCAATCGATATTGGACTTACGTATAAGCGCATTCTTAATAACAAGATAGATACAAAGCTTATTGGAATCATTGCCGACAGAATTGTTTCGACGTATAAGAAATCACTTGTTGATTATGGAACAGCAGTTGGTATGCTCGCATCAGAATGCACGTCTGAAAGTATGACTCAACGCATTCTTGATTCCATTCACGCATCAGGCGCATCGAAGTCCAACTTCTTATCCAGAATCAAGGAAGTGTATGGTGCAAAGAATACAGATCAATTGGGAGATCCCTACATGGATATCTTTATCAAGGATGAGTTCTCGGATGATATCGCTTCGATGCAAAGAATTGCAAATGAAATCGAAATGATGGACTTAAAGACATTCGTCTCACGAGCGCAGATATTCTTCGAAGGATATAAAAAGACAAGACACCCAGACTATAAGAAAGAATCAGAGCAGATGATTAGCCTATTCGAAAAACATTCTATTAATCAGAGAGTGCCATCTAATCTTATCAATTGGTGCATTCGTATTGAACTATCGCATACGATCCTTATCGAAAAAAATATGCAGATCAGCATGATCTACAGAAAGCTTATGGATCTATACCCACAGTTATACATTGTATATAATGACGACAATTCGGATGATATCGTTATGAGAATTTACTTCGAGCGAGATCACTTCAAGCGTGATGTTGTAGTGGATCAGCACATAATTCATGATTTCCTACATTCCAAGTTGTTAAATACTATCATTCGAGGAATCAATGGAATTATCTCAGCTAAGGTGCTTAAGAATTTCGTTCCACGAACCGTAGAGCAAGAAGATGGGTCCATGCAAGTGATTAGAAAGCATATTATCAGAACCCAAGGAACTAATCTTACGGATATTATCAACCACAGAGCGGTTGATGTATCTAAGACTATATCCAATAGTATTATTGAAATTCAAGAATTATTTGGAATTCATGCAGCACGCATGAAGCTCATTCAATGCTTACGAGAGATGAGTGGAACTGATATTAATATTAAACATTATTGCCTAATCGCAGATACATTGACTTATAATGGCTATATCAGCAATATTGAGCGTGGAGGAATTATTGAGTCAAATCCCGATAATGCATTACTTGCGATGAGTTATAGTCATCCAATTCAGTGTATCACAGAATCTGCCATTTCATCAGAAGAGAGTGTTATTCATACAAATATCAGTAGTTCATTAATGATGGGAACTACGCCAAACATTGGATCTAATTACAATGGAGTAGTCATGAACGAACGATTCATCAAGGAAAATACCAAGACGTCAGGAGATATCCTAGATGAATTGTAAATAATCAATACATATATTTTTTTGTAATGGATAAAAAAATTAATGCCAAGTACGATGCTTCTCGGCGATGTATTCCTTACCATCATATTCTTCGATCATCCAATCAACATCGGCTGGAATCTTTACTATCTTGAGTTCAGCATATGTTCCATATGCATCAGATCCCAATTGCTTTACTATCTTAACTAAATCCTTATCATCGCGTTTAATATCCTCTTCTCGTATCTGATATTTTTCAAGATTCTTTATGGAAATATACTTATTCATTGCCATATCGGATAGCGAAAACCCTCCATAGCAGACATTAATGACAATTTCGATTTCTTCAGTATTCATGGTTGATTGTTGGTTATTATACATAATAATGTATCCAATCTATTTTATGCTCAGTTTATGTCATCAAAATTGAAGAACTTGTAATATAACATAGATTGAATAAATTATAATAATTATAACTTATAATTACAAAATGGATAAAACTAATGCCGTTATTAAGATCCAGAGATGCTTTCGTAATTATAGTTTAAGAAAATATAATAAATCTCTTAAGGATGGTATTTCATTTGATTTGTTAAGTAGATTAATTAATTCTTATAGTGATTATATATCATCGCAACATGAATGCAATAAAAATCTCACTCGTAAAAATAAAAAGATTCGTATGTGCATTTTGCCATCGGAAATATCTGAGAATATTGTAAAATTTGCGATATTTAAAAAATATAACGTGATGCCATCGTGGGATACTGAATCTGGAGATTTGGAATTATATAATTTAAAAATAGAGATTAAAGGATCTATTAATCTACTAAATAGCGGACCTTGTTCATTTGGTCCATCTGAAAATTGGGATATCATATATTTTATCGATGCCAAACATATGAATGATAATAAATATGATATATGGGAAATTAAATTATCAAATGCATCTGATATATGGAAATCTATTAAAGTAAATAAAACACAAACCTATGAAGACCAATGTAAACAAAAACGAAGACCAAGAATTAACTTCAATCAATTAATACAGCAAGTGCCAAAAAAATATATAAGCATTATGCATTATGATCATAATGATAATTCATGAATAGAATTACTTAGTCCATCTACATTCGATTCCATCGTAGTTTCTTGTTTTGATATTTTTTTAATTATCAATTCTATCACCGGAATAGAAACCGCATTACCCGCTAATTTATACAATTTACTATCGCATAGATTTGGTAATTGATATTCTTTAGGAAATCCTTGTAGGTTAAAACATTCTCTTGGAGTTAATTTTCGAATTCCCTTATCATCCATAATAATTGGAACATTATGTCCTCCACTACCCATATTTGCAGTTAATGTTGGACAGCAATTACTCTTGTTTTCCCTTACATAATATCTTCTATACTGATATATTGTATTTGTATTAATATGTTTGATTACACCCGCTTTAATTGTATCATATACTTTCAATGTGGATGTGTAATAATATTTATTAGGAATATTCAATTCCAATAAATCTATCAGTTTTTTGTTCTCTTTGGGTTCGAAATCAAATGAGAAATTATCAAAATCTGCATCATCCAAGAATCCAACAATATAAATACGTTCTCTATGTTGTGGTATATCTGTAATCTCACATGTATTCAAAATCTTGTATTTTATTTTATAGCCAAGTTTAGTAAGATTCTTTTGAATAATTTTGAATGTATTACAATTATCGTGAGTTACTAAGTTTTTTACATTTTCTAAAATAATGATACGTGGTTTATGAGTTTTTAGTATCTCCACTACCTTCCAAAATGCATTTGATCTTGTATCAGCAAATCCACGTTGTAATCCAGCAATACTGAATGGCTGACATGGAAATCCTCCGCATAAAATATCATGTTTTGGTATTTCATTGACATTTACTCCATTGATATCTTCTAATAAGAATACAGTATTGTTATTATTTATTTCATATATTTGCTGAGATTCCTTAATCATATCATTCGCGAAAACACATTTATGACCATGCTTTTCCATAATATACGAAAATGCTCCAGTTCCTGCAAATAAATCGATAAATTTGAGTTCAGTCATTTTATACCTCACGGTTCTATATTTATATATAAATTATGTCAATTTTATGTATTTAGAGATGTAGAGTAATGCCTTATATTTTTTTATCGATTAGTCTGTTGTCTTTTATATGAGTTTGTAGATATTATAATATATAACCATGCCTGCGCCCATTACATTATTAAATAAAGGCAATCTTGTCCCGCAGATGGGGGAGAAGCAAGAGGACTTAGACAATATCGTCCCATTGCAGTATATAATGGATTGGATAGGAAATAAACTTCAGACAAAGGTTGCCAAATCTATGAGTGATCGTGTTATAATACTTAAGGCAAGAACAGGTAGTGGTAAGAGTTCCAGTATACCCACTGGTATATATCTTCATCACTTTAAAAAATATAGATCCAATGTTATTTGCACCGAACCTCGCATATTAACAACAATGGATATACCTCGCGATATATCCATGATCGAATCATATAAAACTCCTAATAAGAATGGATTAAGTATAGAACTATATAAAAATCTTGGATACCAGACTCAAGAATATACACAAAAGCCTAAGGAGCGTGGCGTGTTGTTCTGCACAACTGGAATTTTGCTTCAACTGCTTAAAACACTACCGGATGATAAATTTTGTAAGAGATATAAATTCGTTATTATCGATGAAGCACATGATAGATCTCTTGATGTCGATTTGATTTTATTATTTATGAAACGATTAATCAAACGTACGCTCAATAAAAATCCTCCATTCTTAATTCTTATGAGTGCCACGCTTAATATCGAAGAGTATAGTTCGTATTTTTCGACCAAAACTATATTTGATGTGAATGGTCAGTCCAAACCAATAGAAACTATTTATCCCAGTGTTGATGTTGGCGATATATATGCAAAAGCTTGCGAGATAATATCAAACTTAGATGAGTATGAAGAAAAGAATCCTAATGATTTCATAAAACAGGGCATAAGAGATGTGATAATATTCATGTCAGGAACTGCTCCAATAAAACGTATGATCAATGTTATGAATGATTTAAACAAAACATTGAAGAATAAGGTTTTACCAATCAGTGTAACGTCTGCGGATATTAGCAATGGCACAAATAGTTATCGATTAATAACCGAAGATTATAAACGATTGAAAGTAGAAATAGATGGTAAGTATGAACCTGCGTATAGAAGAGTTATTGTATCAACAAATGTTGCCGAGACTGGATTAACATTAGAAACTCTGAGATATTGTATTGATACTGCATTCCAGTTCACTGTAGAATTCAATGCTAGATATGGTCTTAATATTATGATGACTAAACCAACAACATCAAGTATGTCATTACAACGTAAGGGGAGAGTCGGTAGAAAATACGCTGGCATATTTTATCCACTATTCACAGAAGATACATTCAATTCTATGATAAAAGATAACACACCCAGTGTTATTACCGAGGATATGACTTCACACATACTTGCCTTGTTTGCAGGAGAACATATGGCATCAATGGATAAATTACCTGTATATGATATGCTTACGCCTCCATCGGATGATAGTATTAATTATTCTCTTGAGAAATTATTTTCATTGGGTGCAATAGATTCCGAAGGAGCAATAACAGAACTTGGAAGATCCATAAATGTGTTTAGAAAACTACCAATAGAATCATGTAGAATGATTCTTAGCGGGATTGCGTATGGAGTATCCATCAAAGAATTGGTATGCTTGGCTGTATTATTGACTATGCGTAAGACAGAACTTGTTTTAGATAGACGAGTATCCAAGATCGAGCCATACGAAACGAGTATTTTGTTTGATGAACTCTATCAAATAAATTCCACATTCGATAGAGAGAAATGCGATACTATCAACTACAACAGATTGAAAGCAAAGATATTAGTTGGGTGTGAAATGTTGGAGTTATTACTAATATACCAGCGATTTACTGCTAAAGCTACAACCTTATCGGCTGGAGAACTTATGAAATGGTGTTTAACTAAGGGACTCAACTATAATGCATTATGCAATGCTACAGAATCGATAGATGAGGTATATTGGAGTATGCTGGATCAGTTGAAAGTGAATCCGTTAAGAGATTCTACGGAAAACTCAGAGCTATATCAAGTTCTTAAACGCAGTGGTGATATAAATAATACGGAATTGGTAGATAGCGTAATCGCATTCAAGAAATGTATATACGAAGGATATAAGAATAACATCCTTATTTGGAATTCAAATATTGGATCGTATCAAACGATGTCAGGTCTTAATATTTCGGTAACGAGCAAACTCGTTAGTAAACTCGGATATCAGAAGTTGGGCGCAACATTCGAACAAGAATATCCACAAATATTGCTATATAAGGATTTATTAACAAGAACTGATCGCAATGGTAATTATGTGCATGAGGCATCTGTAATTTCTGTAATGGATGGATTTGTCAATGTAGATACCGAATTCGCACTTTCATAACTATAATACTGGATAATATCATTATATATTTAATATATCATATATACATGTTTAATGCATTGCAGCAGAGGATAAGAGCACTCCGCGGAACAAAAGTATGTTCGTTTGAGGAGTTGCCGAGGCTTGAATTAGATTCCGTGGATAGCGTATGTTTATCAGATACAATATTTATGCAATCATCAGAACATCCATCTGATGAGTTATTTATTGAAAACAATTGTCTGTTCGAAATCACAACAGACAACAAAAAGAAGATAGAGGATTATTGTATGAGAAAGGTAGTTCTCAATATAAAGTCAATAAAAAGATTAGAAAGCATCCGTCGAGTTAGTAACTCTAGGATAAATATGATAGCATTCTTTGATCTGTTGCACGATCAGCAATATAAAGATGTCGGAATGGGATTATTATCTGATTTCATAAATAAGTGTAGGATGATTCCGAAGTCGTATTATTTGCATTACTATATGTATTTTCTATGTTATGCATCCTATTATCACTATATGCGATATTTTGTTGATGTGATTGATACTAATATGGTCCCTCGTCATAAATTTCTATGGTTATGTTCTCGATATCAATTAAAAATACTTCAATATATAATAAACAGCTCACGTGCTCATGGATAACTCAATATTAGATGATTATTCAGAATTAGTTAAACTAGAATTAACAATTAACGGAATGCGCAGTAAATACCCATTCACTATTAACGAACGTGCCACATATACTCAACACGAATTGGAATTGTATAAACAAAACTACTGCAACGAAAAAAGCGGAGGTGGTAAGACTGATATTGTTATGATACGAATGTAATATTGTCAAAAAAATATATTTTTTTATCAGCAATCCATATCATCGAATGAGAATACAGGTTGTGTGTTTGTCTGCGAGAATTGGCTTATGCCATCCGTGCATTTTCCGGCAGTTCCTGATATAGTATCAGAAATCTTATCTCCATTTATATTAGTTAGTTCAATATCTATAGAACTGGTGTTTATCCACTTGTCGGTGGATAAGTAATAGTATGCGTTTTGCATTATACGGGAAGATATACCATTTATCTTCATATCATATATTCCATATGCAAAATTAGTTGGCTGTATAGCAACCCAATAATTATTACTGCCTCGATTGAAGCAGTATTTTATACTTCCAGAAATTGGACATTCTACAAAGTCCCATTGTATTTTATATCTTGATGGATCACTACCAGTCAGTGTTTTGAATACACTGGGAGAAAGATCTAAATCTCCATATTTACATTCTGGACACTGATCTAATATCTGCACCAGTATAGATTCTGATGATGAGCATCTCGAGTCTATGCACTGAACAGTTGCGCATCTGCCACAATTGGCTAGATTATTCCACTGCACAGAATTCAGGGCAGCATAGTTTGTGCTGGCATTGGTATAGCCAGAGTATAAGAAATTGCAATTACCGGCATCGACAGATCCAAGAGTATACGCGGTTCCATCACCGACAAAGTAAGCATTAATCATGTGTTGAACAATAGAAAGCAATATCATGTATTGAATCATTTTGTTAAAATTTCATATTTTATATAAGATATAGACATATTATCCAGAAAATAATAAAATAACCCCCCTTCAAATGGCGTTTTATGGGCATTTACCCAAAAGTAGTCAAAATTGAAGATAAATATATATAAATATACAACTAACATCCAGAGTTTAATTCATTCAGTTATTTCACTCAGTTATCATCAGTCATCATGCCCGCTAAGTTCATGAATAAGATTATTCTTACTACTCAGCAGATTCTTGATGCATATGAAGCACATGGAGATGATTTCATCGAAATTGATATTGATAATCTTCGTAAATGGAAGGATCAAGCCCAATATATCGATGTTAATGTCAAACTTGCTGATGGAAAATCATGCCCAGTGCGCTATTGGAAACTTTCAACTGAAGGATTAATCATTACTTCACGTATTAAGGCACCCGAACAGCGTGTTTATAAAAACATTCGCATTGGCGTTTCGTTGTATGATGAAGATGGTGAAGAAAATATTAATTGTAAAGCCTTGCAACTATTATGTAATGCATACGTTAATAAAATGGAACAACTTGTTGCTGATAAAATTATTACAACTAATCCACGAGCTTCTAAGAAGCAACCCGATGGAACATTCCGACCAGTTCATTTGATGAATTCGAACTTTGTGACACCGATGCAAACATCAAGTCTTGATCGAGAGACGCAAGAATTTGTTGATCTTGAAAATCCACGATTCTGGATTTCAATGCCACAGAAGAGATTCTTTAAGAATAATGACGATAGAAAACCATCAGAACATTTCGAGAATAAATACTATGTGGATAGCAATGGTAATCCAGATCCGGAAAAGCCAGTCATGACGTATGAGTTTGATCCAACATTCTACAATATCGATGATTGGTATCATCATCCACGAACTGGTAAGAAACTTTACAAGAAGCTTGGAGATTCTGAAGAATCAGAAAATGGAAATGAAGAGATTCGTTTAGATAATACAAATATTCAGAATTATCTAACCAAGGGTTCTGCACTTATGGGAAATCTAAAATTCGATGTGCAAGTTTGCGGTCCTCAATGTAAATTGGATATTCGACTATATGGAGATTGCTTCGTAAAGCATGTAGATTCATATGACGAACAACATACAAACATCGATGAAGAAAGTCTAGATGCATTTGCAAATCTTCATAAGGATGCTGGATCTAAGAAATCAGATGAAGTAGAAGATTTCGCAGATGACGATAATGTAGATTTCTAAACAATCAATAACTATTCATGCCTAACGGTATGATATTTTTTTGTGATTTTATATACTGCCAATTGGCAGTATATAGATTGATAAAGAGTTAGTCTTAATATATATTAGCGTTATAGATATTTTGACCTCCCCTATAAGGGGGGTCATCATTGGAATCTATCTAATATACATAGATCTAGTAATAACCAAGCATAGGAATGATATATTTTTATGAATGAATAATTGAACATAAAATTGACAAACTTTAAATTAAGTTATACGACGATACTCAGCAACCATGCAGTTCTCTAATACGGATGATCTTACGCAATATCTTGACAAAACATGTGTTTGAAGGCATTAATATGTTGACTATTGCAGAAATCGAAACTATGGCAGAACCTATGTTTGTTGAAATTGGTCTTGAACAAAATAAACGAGATACTTTTACAAAATGTATGCTTAATAAGGGCAAGTATTGTATTGATGCTAGTGAAATATTAAAAGAATTAGGAATTATTGCTATTAATGCATATTCTGATAAGATTCAAAGATGTTTAGTTAGTGCTAATCTTATTGAAAAAGATTTAATCTTAACAGATATGAATATCATTGATATTTTACTTCCCCCCTATAAGGGGGAAGTAAATATTACTAACAACGATAAATTTGGTCCAATATATAAAAACAAATGTTGTATTATCATTAGATGTGAAGGTGGGTATAGAAAACCACCATCTTACCAATTTATGATTACTAAGAGAGCTTTTCAAAAAATATTGGATAGATCGCGCAATGATGATAGATTTGCAGACTATTTTGCGCTAAAAATAGAGATTCATGAGATATGCAAAGATTATCAATCAAAACATAAGGATATTAAGATTGAACGATACGAGAATACCATGAAAGAACTAAACGATAGTAATCGTAAACTTGCTCAAAAGATAGATAGTAATTCTGCTCAGCAGAATAAAAAAATCGATCAACTCATTGGTCATGTTAAAGATATCAAATGTACACTTGACTTTATGGTTGAGTTTATCACAAGTTTTGCACATGCAGTTCTACCAATGTGGGTTGGATCTGGTGTGATGAAAACACAATTAACTAATTTGTTGAACCAAAATGAAATTAATTCATTGAAACAATGTGAAATTAATTATGCATTGGTTCAGCTTAAATTTGCTTATGCGGTTGGGTTTTATAATGAAGATACCTTGATTGTGTACTTCTGTTGCACTAACTTTAAAAATGTTCCAGATCGAATTAGACCACTTAAAAAGAAGTATTCTGATATGAATATGTTGATCCCTCAAGCTATTTGTTTAGTTTCATGTGAGATCAATACAGAGATTGCAACCATTAGAAATACTTGTTTTGATGAAATCATTACAGAACCAGTTAATTATAATTCGAAATCTAAAGCATTCATTGCTGAATTAGATGAATTATCTAATGTTCATGAGATTTATCATAATATTGTCGAAAAGTTTAGATCTAAGCGTTTGCAACCATATCAAATGCGAATGGATGAAATATTGCAAAAAGAAGAAGTAAGCCTTAGCGATGAGGTATTGTCATATTTGCATCAATCGGATAATTCATTCTTTGCAAACACTTTGCCATTCTGCCAAGCTTATCTTGAATGTTATATCAATAAATCAGATAATAAGATTGCATATACGCCATCCAAGACTAAAACTGAGCGTAGATCTGATTTAAATGATTTGCGATTGACAGATCGTATGTATGCTATGCATAAGATTAAGCAATTAATTGATATTGATCATGAAGATGATAATCATGAATTCAATCGTATGGTCCAAGAAGGAATCATTACTTCTAAGGATAAAGCAACCTTAAAGAAGATTGCTGAAGTGGAGCATGTTGATATTTCAAATTTGCATGAACCTAGTAGCGATGAAGAATCGGACTAGTATATTTTTTTGAGAATAAATAAATCGCGCATTTCATCATCATTATAAAACTGACTCATATAACAGCACCATGTTTTGTGTTCGATCAATAAATACCATCAAAACATAAGCATAAAAAAATAATGAACATAATTACGATAGTGTCATTGACTTGAGTCCAGATTCAATTGCCTTGCTTGCTAAAGCGTCGAATATGCAATTAACAATATCCTTATACATTGTTATATCATCATTGCACAGATTATCAACATTGGTGGTTGCTCTATCATTACATTCATCTGAACTGATATTTGGATCCATATTTTTCCAATAGATATAATTTTTGATCCATCCAGAATGCGCTGCCTTTATAAATTTTTTTGTATTTAGTTTGCGTTTAGTATACTTGACAACATCATTGATACTTATATTCGATAACACAGAATAAAGTATTTGTAGATATGCGCTGAATCCATAGTCCCCATCTTTTATGATAAAATCTTCTCCATCCGAGTATAAATCCGATATATTTTGATTAATGCTTATTGCCCAATCAGATAATGACATCTCAAAGAATGCAGTTGTAGGATCTACTGGTTTAATGTTGAAATTCATAATTGTATACATAATATACGAGTAGATCAATTTTAAATGTCCGGATACGTTTACTTTGTCCAGCCCTACTATATGGTTGGAAGCAATGGGTATAAAGTAGGAATGTCTGAATTGGATAATCTGTCTAGAGCCAAGTCTTATGGCAATGGAACGAGATATCTTTGTATCTTGGATTGCAAGGATGCTCCGTATGTTGAAAAGGAACTATTAAAAGTATTTCATGATAATTATGCATGTATTCGCGGAAATGAGTATTTTGAGATAGATGATGAACTAAAGGCACTTACTCTATTCATAAATACCGTAATGGAATTCAAACTATGTGAATCCGATTTTACTCCTATTGGACAACGCTGGCGCAACAAATTTGCATTTGCCGGATAAAAAAATATCCTTTACTCTCGTAAGAAGTCATTAAATTGTCTGGATGTCAACATCCTAGTTCTACAGCAGAAGTTGGTAATCTTGAGATAATCGAAGATATCTATAAGATTTTTGTCTGGCTCATCACTCTGGTTTTTAATCATGCGCATCTCCTGAAATAGTCGATATACATGACCGATCATGCATCCGCACGTAGGGCACTTAATGTAAGGATACATGATTCTATATATTTATATATTTATTTCAATTTTGCTATAGTTAACAGGACACAAAATTGAAGAACTTATAATAATAAATAACAATACTGTCAAACGATAACAATGGCTACGAAAGCTATGAACGCTATTAAAGCAGCATTCGATGCATACAAATCCAATATTGAGGAGTTCCTGGATGCCGATAATGACAAAAATAGCAAAACATGGAATGATGTCATATTTGTGGTATTCAATAAGAATAAACTTAGTAAGATTTCAGAATTGGAAGATCTAGCATTTGCATTCAATGATAAGTTTAATCCAGATGTGATTAGAATTAATCTGGATCATGTTAGTCAATATTTCAAAAATATCGAAATAACCAAATCGTCAATCACTAAGTTTGGACTTATCAAGGATAAACATTTTAGAATAGATGAATCAGACATTTACGTATCATTTGATGGATTGTCTAAACTTATCGAAAGTTCAGAAGATGTAGATCTTGTGGCACAAAATGAATTTATTGAAATGATATACGATATGTATGAGAATTACAAGATAATGATGAATGATAGGAAATTATATCCTACACATTGGGCATTATTCAAACCTACGAAGGAAGAAGATGTTGTAAGAATCATCTCGGGCGGTTATGAATTATTGCAGAAGCGCATCGATAATATCAATGCAGGAAAAACTAAAATATATTCATTAGTCTCAGAAACACCATATGAGAGTGTCTTATTCAATGGCAACATAGAAATTGATATTCTTGCAAAGTATATTAATACAATCATGAAAGATACTTATGATGACAATGCGCCTATACTTGTAAAAGGTAAGAAAATCACATTTGTAGAATCAGACAATGAATACTCAGTAGATAATTTAATCGAAGAGATTGAACGATTTAGACAATTCATTAGCAGTGGAACATCGCCAGATAATATGGATTTTCATAAATTGTCAAAAAAACATAGAACCCGTCTTGATCCTGTGCGAAAAGCATTAGAACAGATTACGACAGATTTTATTGCAGAACATGATATTGTAGTAGAAGAATCCGAGGAGAAACCAAAGAAGGCAACAAAACCCAAAAAGACTACTAAGAAACAAAAGAAGGAAGAAGTAGAAGAAGATGTTGATGAAATCATCGAAGTAGAAATTATCGATGAAACTGTAGAAGAAAAATCAGAAACCGCAGAAGAAGAAATAGTGGAAGAAGAAATAGTGGAAGAGAAGAAAGAAACCAAACCAAAGAAGACAACTAAACCCAGAAAGACTACAAAGAAATCAAAGAAGGAAGAAGTGGAAGAAGATGTCGAAGAAGAAACCAAATCAAAGAAGAAAACTACAAAGCCAAAGAAATCTTCACCCAAGAAGGCAACAAAATCACCACCTAAGAAATCTACACCTGCGAAATCTAAAGCGAAGTCGAATGCATCAGCGCCTAAGAATATGACAAAATCGATGACTGATATGATGAACTTTATAGATTCTCATGACAACATTGACGATGTAAATATTTCGGATGACGATGAAGATGAAGATAGCAGTTAACTGCATATCTAATTTTTTTTATCTTAATATACAATGAAATTTCTACAGTGGAATGTTAATGGACTTAGATCCACATTGCGAAATAAGCAGACTAAGGATGTATTTATATCCTTGATAAAAAAATATGACATTGTCGTGTTGAATGAGATAAAGATAGACAAAACCACAATTCTGCAATATAAGGATCAATTCATTCCATCTGGATATCATTTATATAGTTCGTATGCACAGAAGAAGGGATACTCCGGAGTTGGCATCATTAGTAAGTATCCAGCATTGCATACAATAGAGCAGAGTTTAGGTAATGACGAAGGTCGACTTGTAATATTGGAGTTCAGCAAATTTATTCTTATAGGAGTGTATGTTCCTAATTCTGGTCCTCGAACTTCTTCTGGTAATAAATTACCTAGACGTATCGACTATCGTGTCAAATCATGGGATTTACAATTTATGCATATATGTATGTCTTTACGTCAGCGTAAGCCATTAATAATTCTTGGAGATATGAATGTTGCTCACGAAGACATAGATATTCATAATCCATCGCAGCATACACACAATGCGGGATTTACTGATATAGAACGCCATAACTTTGGATTATTACTACAGTCTGCTGGATTATTAGATGTATGGAGAACCAAACATAAGAATAAACGTCAGTATACATATTTTGATTTTAGGACGAGGGCTAGACAACGAAATGCTGGGTGGAGATTAGATTATGCATTAGTATCTCAAGAAATTATCGATAAGGTATCTAAGTGCGAAATATTATCTGATATAACCGGAAGTGATCATGTTCCACTTGAGTTAATAATGCATATGGATCTGAATGATAAAAAATAATTATATACAATGGAATCAACAGAACCCCAAAAAACTAAACGCCGTGTTGGGCGTCCGAAATTAATTAAGCCTCCACCATCTACAACCATCCACAAGGGTATTGTTGGAGAGCCTAATATCCAAGACAATTCATTGGAACTTATCTATGATCAGCCAATCAATCTTAAGAAGATCTTTACATTGTTTAAGTTAATGGATATTCGCGATGTACGCATGGAATTTAATCTACAGTGTGTAAAAATATCCGGCTCTGGGCATCTTAAGCATAATTTCATCAACCTAGATGTGGATAGTTCTAAACTAACCCAGTATTATTGTCGACATAATATGGTGATGGTTGTCGATCAAAAAAATCTTGAGAAGGTTATCCAAAAGATAGATAAGAGTTATAGCAATATTCATTTTATTGCAAAGCAGGATTCTTACATGAAGGAATTGCATATTGTTTTAAATGATGATGCGCAAGGAATTAAGGAGTTCCATACTATTTCATTACTTGAATCATCGGTTGATTTGGATAATAATCTAGTTAGTTCTCTTCCATATAAATCATATCCATTATCATTTGTATTACCGAGTAAATATTTCAAAAAGGTTATTGGCGATATTAGCCATTTTGGCAAAGACTTTACCGTTGAACGGCGTCCGGGTGTAATACTGGCATTTCCTTATGATAGTAATTCTAAAACCATCGATGTTAATCACATTTTCACTAATTCTGAACTATTTAAAATTAAATGTTCACTACCAGATTCTGAATTTATCTCCACTACAGTTCGTATCGAATATATTCAGAGTCTTGCAACATCTCTACTTAGCGACAAAATTAATATATTTGTCGACAAAGAAAATATGATGGTGTTTAAATCCACCATTGATAACGAAACATTTTCACTGATCTTAGCCGTTAAGATTGTATCGTATAAGTAATTTATTGCATGAACTGCATTTGTCGATGCAGCGATGTTGCTCTTTTCTTTTTTGGGTTTATGTGCCGAGTCTGTCGATTGTCGCTTTCTATGGAAAATGTAGGTTCAAGCATTTCGCTTAGTTGAAGATGCGTGTTTGGTTTGGTTATCATCGATGTGTATATGGCGGACGGATGACGATCTGGTTCTATTAATCCTCCATACAAATTTTCTTGCCAGTTGCCAGACATAATTGAATAAATGTTATTATATATATTATCGATGAATATATTATTTATATAAGAAACAACTAATTATGGACTGTCCATCATTAGACGTAATCGATATAAAACCAGAGAACTATCCAGATATTTTGAAATCTATTAAAATCACACTGCGAGGTGGAAAGAATTTATTCGATATTTATTTCTGCATGATTGATATCGAGAATAGTTTTAATGTAGAAATACCAAATGGAATCGATATAACATGGATAAACACTCCGTCTGGGAGAAGTAAATACTTATCCTATCCATCTTTAAAACGATTTCTGTTTCAAATAATATATAAAAATCCGCTTGCCGAACTTTATATGCAATGGGTTGATGGCTTATTGTTCAACAACAATAATACAAATCTATTCTTTAGAAAAAATATCGATGATGTGGAAACGGAAGATACGAGCAGTGATATTGATGACACGGATAGCATTGATTCGTGCGAATATTCATCTAATATTTTATCCATACTTAAACAACGTATTGTGCAACTAGAACACCAGATAGAGATAAAAAATAAAGATATTGACATCATACGCCGAGATGTGCAATTAAGAGATAAGGAGATTGAGATATTACATCTTAAGTTAGGCACTACCAACGTTCAGTCTGAGTGGATATGATTGTTGTATTAACAATTTTTTTTGATTAAGTGTATATTGATTAATGATAAGATTATTGGTATCATCCATCCTGCGGCAATACCACCAGCTAATCCTGCTTGTTTTTTGATTGTGGGATGATTAATGTATATAATTCCTACAAACGTAAATGCAATTGCTATCATTGTAAATAATACTATTGCCATCATCATTATGTTTTGCTTATTAGAGGCTTGGCGTCTTACACTGCCATACGCACTACGCATATTATCTCGTAATCTATCATATCGGAATACCATGTCTGTGTTTATATAACTGCAGTTATATTTTTATAATAATTCCTTTAACTTACTGCGTTCTTCTTTACTTAGCATACGCACTATCGAATGAAGATTCGTCTGTTTAGATAGTTTATGCATAGCGCCACGTGCGGCACCGCCAGCAAATGCAACCGTGTTCATTGTAGCTGGGTTTCCTCCATTGATTGCTCCTCCATTGCGGGTTTCTAGTAGTTTCATTAATCGTTTCTCTATCTCATCAGTCAATGGCATATATAGGAAATACGCCGATCCCAAGAATGTCTTTGGTCCGCATGCGAAATACTCTGGAGACTTTAGATTTTCAGTGTATATCTTTTTGTCGACAATACTAAGACGATTCTTAGGATTGCTATAGTTCTCCACTATCGATAATTCATCAATAGCTTCTTGAATATCCTCCATATTATTAATGCTACATTCATTCATGAATCGCAACTCATCCATGCGAATCTTGAGATCGAGGGGAATATCCTCAGTGAATGCTCCATGCTTTGCCATTTTTGGTAGCATAACCTCATACGCATGCTTGACATCACTCTCGAAATGATGCTTATCTGCATTGCTGGCAATCTTTTCTCGCATACTCGAGATTTCCTTCATGAGAGCTGGATCGAATTTATAGTGTCCTGCAGATTCTGCCTTTTGGATTATATCGAATTTAGTTATTCCATTGATATCCAATTCCTTAACTTCATCTGCCTTAACCAAGGCATGATGGCATCCTTGCATAGTAAGAAGATACCATGCAACTACTGGATTTGCGGCAAGATAGAATTTTGCCTTATGATATCGTGCCTTATCTTTTTCTTTAAGGAGTAAAAGAGCAGCAGCAACCGCCTTAAAGAAATTAGTTATCGTATGATCTACGCTTTGCGGAACAACTAGCTTCTTCGAGAATTTGTTAACTGTTTCGAAATCATCACTTAGAAATCCACCAACGCGTTTCTTGGAAACTGGAACAAGTTCCGTTTTAGTGCCTTCAACGGTCTTTGGTGGTAGATCACCCTTATAATTATAAACAATTACCGACGGTGCTCCAGTATTTAAGTGGATCACGTGTTTATTGGAATCCGCAATTTCCTTACCAACTACTTCTGGTTCCGCGAGGACATAATGTCCGAATTGAATAGTTCCGATGGTTGCTCCCTTGGTGAAATCACTTTTGTTAATATGCCCCTTGAGTATGAGTGATCGGATTCCGTTGATGGCTTCTTTATCTTCATCCTTATCAGTTAATTCTTCCAAGTGTTCTATTAGTTTGGTATTTGGTAATAGGAATGTATTTTGGTATTTCTGCGTATGGAATGGTCCTTCCAAGCATAGTGTCTGAATTAGCTTGAAAAGACGCGGAGACTCATTCTGCACTAAAACTAGCAAATTCTGATATTTGGACTTGCCACCAGAAATCATCGCAACTGTATGTTATATTAGGAATTAGGATAGTTATTGATGATACTAATTAAGAAATACAGAATGGCGTTAACGAACGTGTGATCTGGGTTATATACTGGATATATAAAAATTAGTAATGCAAAATAATTAATTAATATATATTTGTTTACGCGTGCTTGTTTGTCCTCCTTTTTTATGTTGTCCAATAATAATATTTATTCGATAAATACATTTTATTAATATAGTATTCTATTTATTCATCTCTCACCCTGATATAGTAGCGCATTCATACATCGATATTAATCATGGAAGAAACATTTGCGCAGATTGCCGGAGCTGCACAGTATTCGCCATCCAACATTCACGTTCGTATATCGGATGGAGGCAGAATTACTGGCAAGGGAGTGGCGTCCACTAATGCCGCAATTACGATGTGTGGCGGTAATATTAATAATCTTCTAAGAACTTTCGGAGGCATTGAAGGTGGTAATGAGGGCGATAATATGTTCGATAAAGTGTCATCCGTGATTTCTTGGGGACAAAAGACGGCTGATCATCTAGGCAAGGGACTAGAGCATAAAATTAATAAAATGGAGATGTTCGTCGATAAATTGGAGGATCTAGTCGAGAGTATCAAGGGTAAGGAACATGAAGGATTGGTTGAAGATCTAGAACCGCAGGTTGAGAAACTTAAGACTAATCTAAAGGAGGCGATGCATCTAGCGAGCAAGCCTAAGAAGTTTGAAGAACATGCAGAGAAGTCGAAGCGTGCTGTGGAAAATCTTAAGCGAGGAAGTGGAATCAATGTTCAGGCAGGCGCATTATCGCTTGGACTATCCAGCGTTAATAAACTTGCTAAGCATAAGGAAAAGATTGAGCCGGTCGTGCATGCAATGAAATCGACGAAGAAGGGAATTAAGCATATGCTACAAGATTGCCACGATAAGATCAAGGATCATGAAGTGAAGGAACATATTGGAAAATTCCTCGGAGATAAGAAGGGAGGTGGTTGCGACTGTGATGTTTCTGGAGGACTCCCCACTTCATCATTGGCTGATCGTTTGGTTAAGCAACGTGATGAACTACGAACTATCGTCAATGGGTTCATTGGATCATTTGGTAAGGATTTAAATGACATGGTTGATGCAATGGATAAGATGGCAGAACAGTTGGGTAAGCGTATTGATTATGACGAAAAGACGGTTGCATTCTTCGATACGTTCACTCGCATGAAGGAATTTGTGGATTCTTCCGATCGTAATGCCAAATTACATCAATACCTTCTAGAGTTGAATCAAAATATGCAAATCGACTCGAAGGAGGTTAAGGAACGATTCCTATCTATTGTTCGGGATTTGGGAGAACGTGCTATGGCAATGGATCCTACAGATGACACAAAGCGTTTTGCTAAGAGTTGCCAAGATCTCATCGCAACGGTCAATAAATATAACGATGAAGTTCGCAATTTGTATGATTCTATGCGAAAGACTGGTGGATCCAATGATGAAATGAATGAATTATTTAGCGTCGATTCGTCGAAGATCAATATTAGTGGAATGCTTAACGCGTTAGGTAAGATGAAGGTTGCCGTTAATAAGGTCTGGTTCTACCGAAATATCGCAGTGTTCCGCTCCAATCTAAATCAAACCAATAAGGAAATCATGACTTATAGCAAGGATTATACGAAGTCGGTTGGTAAGGCCATCGGAGAAGCTATCTCGAAGATTCAGAAGGAATATGTCGAAATTATAAATAACATTAATGATAATAAAACTGGCATGGGTCTAGAGATTGATATGTATAACGAATCTCGATCTCCGGATCAGAAGATCTCGAAGGAGAAACTAAAGATGATTTACAAGTGGCAGTGTGATGCTCGTATTGGTCTATACAAAACCGTTGAAGCTATCGATCTTTACCTACTCCACTTCACTGAAACTGTTACCAAGAATCCGGATGCCGTTGCTGATCTTCAGAAACTACTTGGCGTTACGCGTATTGTTGCTAAATGGTATGATGAACGTGCTGGTGATAATATCATTCGTGTGTTCGAATCGCTAGCTACCTCGGCTGGTAAATTAATCGAAGATTCTGTTGTCGACTCATCCACATTTGTTACTGATACGTATAACACTACTGCTGCGATGGCATCTCAAGATTTAGCCCAACGTATTGGTGGCGATCGTGCAAACAAGTTATATGAACGTTGCCGACGTGCTGTTGAAGGTGTGATTGTTCTTAAGAATATTATCTCATACTTCATTACTATTAGTGAGAAGTATGGTAGTTTCAAGGGTGAAAAGAATATCTACATGGGCCCCAATAATATTTATAAGAATCTCGTCAATTACATTTGGGTGTCAGCATTGGATACTAACATGGCTGGCATTGATATCATTACTGATAACAATGAAATTAAGCGCGTGATCACATATAAGGATACTGAAGTTGGAATTGCTAAGGTTACTCAGATTGATCCTGAATTACTTGGAATCAACTTTAATCGTCATTCCATCGATAAACTACGTCTTCTTAAGTGTCACTCCGATCTTCATCATCTATGCCAATTAATGCCAGCGCTTGATGGACATCAGATTGCTCGATTAATTCAATTCGTCAATATGCTATTCGGTCGTTTAGGAAAGACGAAGTATATCTTCGAAATGCTAAAGTTCGGCGTTGTTGATCTATCTGTTATGAATGATGAGATGGTAAGAGATTTCGTTGATTATGCAATTAAATATGTTGCCGATTCGGATGTTCAACTGGCTAGTTCAGTTTCTAAGAATTTGCGTGCTACTGTTATTAATCAGAAGTTTGTCATTCGAGTTGTCTGCCCCGCGGCTGGAGGAAGCACTTCTGATGATATCACTGGTGATATGTCGCCAACTGCACGTGATCTACTTATTAGTCATATCGTTGCCATCTCGCCAGCTCAACGCGATGGTATTACACTTCGTATCTCATCTACTCCTAGTCCTGATTTCACAAAGCATACCATTGTATCTCTAACTGAATTCAAGGCATTCCAGGATAATATGGATCGGTTCGATGAATTGCTTGTGATGCGTGCAGTTAGCACTGGTAGTGAGTTTGCATTCAACCAATCCATGCGTCAGGGATTCTTGAATGGACTTCTTGCTGGATTAAGTGGAGCGAATTCGATTGGTAATGATGTTGCTCGTGCCAAGCGAGTTCTTGCAGCATTGAATTATCTTGTTGTTCAAATGATAGATGACTACCGTCGTGAATATAACAATAGTATATTCGCAATTGATGACACATACTTTATTCTTACGGTTAAGGCTATTGCTGGCAAGATTATGGCAGTTACTGGAATTAGTTCCATCTTTAAGAATCCAAATGCTCTCCGTAATAGCATTGTTCAAAGTCCTACTCGTTTAATTATGGGTGGTGCAGATGAAAATGCTGATGTTATTGAGGATGCTGTGGAATTATACGTTCGTTTACCTCTTATGGTTGAATTCTATCGTCGTATCTTCGATGATGGTAATAAGAAATTCCGAGATCTTTCCGAAACATCTAATCTAGATAATGAGCAGATTTCTCTTGTTCCGGAGGTTGGCAATATCTGGTCTGGACTTCTTATCAATATCTTCGATAAGTCTAAGCATATCGATTCGGGGTTGTATACTCCTGATAACATGAGAAAGATAGTTGCTGAGGTAAATTCTATCTATAAGCATTACAAGGGATCTGTGAATGATGATGAATTGGTGCGTCATGTTATCATTGAATTGGTTTCGGAAATCAATCGTCGATATGGTGTTATTAAGCGTCAAGAACTTCTTAACTACTATCGAGTCGTTAATGCGGCAACCGAACGAAATATCGAGATAGATGAAAGCAACTATGCCAGCAATGATGTTGATATTCTTAACGAGGCAATGGAATTCCAGTCAAAGTCTCCATCGGACGAATACATTAAGGACTTAAAGCAAACGATCGAGGATAAGACTGTTTCGACTGAGGTCAAGATAAATAAACTGACTGACTATAAGATCGTTAAGGACTTCCGAGAACGAATTAATGCAGCATTAACTGAGGTTAACACCCGTTCATCTGAAGGAGATCAAATTCTATCTATTCGCGAACGTATTCGTTTCCTAAAGCGTGCTATTGCGTCTAAGCCATCCCGTCAGGAGAAATATGATATGATCATCAAGGCTATTGAAGAATCTGATTCAATTAACCAATCATCCAATGATATCTTCATGTGCTTCCATGAATTTGTCGTGGTTCCTCTACGAACTCTCAGTCAAATGCATAACATTCTAAAACTATTCATCTTGAATTCTTATGTTATCATCGCTTCTGCTGTTCGAAATAATGTATTTACTCCAACGGTTGATACTAAATCACTTCTAGATAAGATCAATGATGTTATCATTGCCAATAAGAATGTATTATTCCAAGGTGGTCGCATGCGTGCTATTCCCGCTACAATCCTTCCCGATCAAGTTGTGTCTGCTGATGGAAATACCTTCGTAACGATCAGTGGCAATGCTTCTACTAAACTTTCGTTAGCACTTGCGCACTTGTTCGAACAAATGAGTGCAAATGCCGGAAACTTAGTTAAACTACAAATCAATACGACAAAACATATTATTATCGATCTATCCGAGTATCAGAAGGTTTGCGAGCATTTAGTTGCTAATGTTAAGTATATGGTTGATAAATTTACTGGTCTTATTCCCACTGCATTGTTGGAAAAGGTTATCAGTCGTTCTGTCCCCGATAGTATTTATAACATCGAGGAAAGTCTTGTTCTCAAGATATTCAATAAGCAAAATAAGAGCGAGTCTGCTCGCGATGCCCTATGTGTAGATAATCTATATAAACTATTGCCAAGCGCATCCAAGATTATACTAGAACCAAGTGCGGGATTAGATGTTGATAATGTTATTCGACGACTTATTATGCAGGATACAACTGGTGTTGTTGGTGCTGCTGTTGTTGGCACGTCAGAAGAATTTACGATGCCATTCATCCGTGATGCATTCTCTCAATACGATAAGACATCTGGTATGTTTATCACTCCAAAGGATTCTCGAACATTTGTTTCCAATCTCTTATTCAATCCCTTGCCGAGTTCATCGTTCCTCCCGGAAACTCAACCACGTGCTGGTCTTATTCAAGAATTTAATATTATAATTTCTCGATACTTGAATGATCTCTATGATACTCAAAGCAAGAAGATATATACTAAGACATTTAGCACATTTGCTGGAAGTGCACTTGTTGATGCGTTAAATGGACAAAGTATCAAGGATTTCCATGTTGGTGACAAATCAGCTAGTGGCACATTTGCTGATACCAAGCCTGTGTTTGGATATCACTGTCCTAAGAACCAAACGGTGCTTAGTGCGACATTAGCGTATGCCATGAAGGTGATGATTAATCGCATCCATCCCGTTACTAGTGTTAAGATCCATGATGTTGCATCGATTCAAGAAATCAGTCCTCATATGTTAGAGAAGTATCGTATGCTCATTCCAATGTATCTACGTATATGCAATGCTTTCCTCAAGCGATGCAAGAGTATGCGTAAGATCGTTGGATATGCTCCTATGGCTAGTTCTGCTGGCAGTGTTAGTGGAATGGTTGATATCATTAATATGAAGTGTGAGGTGAAAGAGAATGTGCTCGATGCTCCTATCGATTTCGCCCCAGTCTATGAATCAATGGAAGGCGTCCCACTAAACAGCGCAGGCGAACTCGTTCCTCTATTCATCGATGAGATTGTCAATGCTATGGGATCTCTCATTCATGACATGGAACAAGTGCAAAAGGAATTATTAGAAACCGATAGCACGATCACTCTCTACTTTGATCTAAAGAAGGACTTTACCAAGAACTATCTTGATATCAACAAGAATCTTCCATTCGCGCCACTATCGATCATAGCCATGTGTTATCCAAATATGGACAGTTCCAATAAATTAATTCCAATCTATAACAATTCTAAGATCATATCAACGAAATTCCTATATGGTCTCCGCACGCTGTTAGTTGATAATTTCAAGATATCCTCTACCAAGATCCCATATCTAAAGAAATTGCTATCTGACTTCAATGGATACTCCACGAGTGGAAATGTTATTGCTGACAGCAAGTTTAATGATGTGCTTACGTATGTTGGACAAGCTGCTAACTTTATATATGATGTTCGATTCTATAATGGTCTTGCTGTTTCGCGTATCGATCCTCTAAACAATGTTGTTCCTACTGCCGGTAGTATTGTTACATTCCAGGAAAGCAAGGGTAGTATGAATTCGATGTCGTTGATAGAAAGTGCTAATGTTGTTGATAGCACCAACAAGGTGTCTGAATTTGTTAAGACTGGTGTTGTTAAGATTGTTCCATCGTTATCAACTACGGTTGATTCGCATAATAGCAATCCTCGCGCTCGTGTTATCATGGTTAATATCTTAGATATGAATGTTATGCCTCTCAATGTGCATTCGTTGATGCGTGAGATTCCGCTAACTAATCTATATAACTACGCGATGACATTTGATGAAATTACTGAGCAACTCGCGCAGGATGTAGAGGTTGGAAGTCCAATTCCTACATTTATTACTAAGCTATTGAAGAAACCATATATGCCAGTTAGTGTGGTTAGTGGAGTTATGACACTACGTGATCCGTATAATAATATCAATCTTGAGGAACAGATTCCCGCAAGCTCATTGCGTTTCATTGATGATATCATGTTTAAGAAATTGAGTAATGCCGGAGGACGTAAACTAAGTAGCGATGCGATGGCTGCTCGGTATAATACCAAGATTGCTCGCAATATCATATTCTTGACATTGGTGCAATATATCATTAAGAAGAAGGTGAAGCGAGAAATCGAGTATGTCAATACCCGTGTTGTTTCGGATGTCGCTGCCGTGAGTGATATTATTACCAATACATCCACCGATCGTGGTGCTGTCAGCGATAATATGTTTGAATTCTAAATTGACATATGAATAACAAGAATATAGATTAATAATATTAATATTTATGACTAAACAAATTACAATTTCTGCATATGTGATCGCGGTGATGGGAGAGCATAAAATAATTGTTAGGGTAGATGAAAAATACGCACAATTAATCTCCGATCTCTTTTCTAAAATATATCAAAAAAATACATTTAAGGATACTATCGTTCTAAATGTCAAAAATGCCAGATTTTCAATTTCAGTACCATGGACAAATTTAGATAGTTTAATCGGAATGCATGTTAAAGTAACAACCAATGTAGATAAATACTTCTTCTGGAGCACAAAGGAATATCCTCAAGAAGATGGATCTACTAGATCAATTACAGAACAGCGAAAGGGAGTCTCATTTCGTGTTAAAAATATAAAAAATATGACAATTGATGATGAATAGATTATATATTTTTTTGACTCAGATAAATCCATTATACAAAATTGACGTGCCATATATTATTATATACCACGCAATTCGTCGATAGATTTAAATATCATGAATATTGTTGTGGATATTATGAATAAAATTATAGATAATGTCGAAAAATCAGTTTTATACGATATAAATGCATTATCTGTAATTTTGGACGAAACGAATAAATACAATATATTAAATGAACCAACATTAAAACTTGCACATTGTCGTTGTATTATGAATAAAATATCACCACAAGTAGCTGGAAATCTTATAGAACAGTATATAATTATTCATTTTAATATGATCAAAAATAATCCTACCAAAACCATAGGTGATGCCAAATTAAATAGTATTAATTATGAAATAAAAGCATCATTTGGTGGAGCAAATCGTAATAAATTTAACTATGTTCAAATTAGACCCAACCATAACTGTTCATATATATTTACAGCTTATTATTTAACTAATAAGAATCTCTATCAATTTGGTGATTTATTTGTATTTAAACTCAATAAATTGCAAATGATAAATTTGATATGCCAATATGGATCATATGCACATGGATCTAAATCTAAACTTGGAACAATAACAAAAGAATCAATCAATGATATAAAAAACAAAAATTATGAATATGCATTAAGAGTATTATACCAATCAAAATGCTGGAATAACTTATTGCAATTCAGAATTGACCCATTGAATATATAATTGAATTAATTCATGTTTTCCGATTGAATTTTGTCTTGCTGTATTATTACTATTAGAGTAATCAAGATTAGTAAATCTACGCATAAGCTCAGCCGCATCTATATTCGATTTAATAAAATGCCAACTTTTTGGTCTTAGAGTATGTAAATCTTTTGTTTGTATAAATCCACATTTTCCGCCGTATGCTCTTAGAGCAAAATCAGCACCTTCCGGTGGAGTTGGTTGATTATTTTTATCTTTAGGTCCATATTTAAGAAATATCCAATCTGGATGAGTATATCGCATTACTGTTATATTTCGAATTGTATCTAATCGTTTCCAAATTTGAAAACAACATTTAACTGACATTTTTGGAATAAATGCACATGGATTTGTTGGTATATCAATATCATGAATTAAATGAAATGATTGATGTAATTTATTATGAACGCTAATTCTTCTAAATGTTTTTGGAATAATAAATGCAATAACATCCGCCCATTTTGCCGAATGATTAAAGAATTTTATCGCAATAGAACTTACCCTACCAAATGGAGGATTTCCAATGAATAGAATTGAACCATTAGTATTTGGTGGTGTAAAATCAAAGAAATTCATTTTAATGACATCATCGCATTCTGGTTCAATATCTAATCCTATTTTTTTATCGTGAATTATTTTATTGAAGAAACTTCCATTTCCCGCACTTGGTTCTATGACTAAGTCAAATTCATTTATTTTATAGATTTTATCAAGTTCTAATAAACACATATCAACTATACAATCTTTTGTATAGAATTTATCCAATCCTTGCTGTCTAACGATTTCTGCCATGTTGTTATATATTATTATAATATTGGTTTTCAATTTTGTGTCATTATACAAAATTGACGTGCCATATATTATTATATACCACGCAATTCACCGATTTCAATGATGCAATCATTACATGGAACATGCAAAACTATCCGTTCCGAGCGTGAGCTTGAGCATGCTGGTATTAAACGTAATAACTGTCTCAATAATAAATTGAGATATGAAATTATAGATAATATCAATGCTCATAAGGATTTGTTGTTTCTTGGGAATGATGTATCTGAACCGATAAAGAAATGCGATTACCATCTTTCTATTCATGGTATATTGCCATGTGGAACAAAAACTACTGTTATCATAAATGGTATTCAGCCATATGTAGATATCATGATCAATCCCGGTGAAACAGAGGCAGATGCCAGAACTAGAATTGGATCATATACAATGTCGACATATGAAGATGTTGATATTCTACGAATGGAGACTATTTCAGGAAAGGACTTTATGTTTTACAAACATGAGAAAAGTCAATTTATTCGTGCATTCTTTAAATCATTAGCAATGCTAACTGCATTTGTTAATTATTGCAAGAATAGCAATATAAAAACATATAGTAATGCAACCAGCGCATATTATAGGGTCGTGGCACGTAATCATGAAATAAATCTATCTGGATGGAATGTCATAAAGAATTATAAAATAATTTCTAAAAACCAAACTACGTCCAAGGCTGAATATGTATTTAGCATGGATGTTAATGATATTGTTGGAATTCAGACAGATGAAGATCTTTATAGAATTGCATCAGAGCATGGATATAATCAATCGATTGTTAGATATGAAAATATGATTCTGGCATCATTTGATATTGAAATGATTCCTCATGATTCGTGTAGACTTCCTGATGCTGAAAAGTGTCCGAAGGATGAAATATTCATGATAGCAATTACATTCCACTTTGTTAAACGTCCTGAATCTATACTAAATATTGTCCTTACGTTAAAAAAATCAACTCCACTGGATGATGCATTCATAATTCATTGTCAGAGCGAAGCATGTTTAATTAGTGCATTTGCAAAATGTATGGCACTGATGCAACCAGACTTCATTACTGAATTCAATGGAGGTGGATTTGATTGGAAAAATGTTGTCGAGAAGGCAAGATTACATAATGTATTGAAATCATTTCTAGAAGATATGTCGTTGGTAAAATTACAATTATGGGAAACACGCCCATCGTATCAAACATACTTTATCAATGGAAGAAATGTAAAACTACTTACTATTGGTAGAGCTTATGGATTGCATAAGATTAAAATTAATGGTGCTACGGCAGAAGCTATTGTCAGGAATCTGAAAATGACTGGATATATTAGTTTCGACACCTATGTGATATTCAGACAACTGGAACCAAATGCAGATTCGCATAAACTTAATGAATGTTTGCGACGATGCAATCTTGGTAGTAAGGATGATTTGGATGTTAATAGATTGTTCGAAATATACAGAAATGGTAAACCAGATGAAATGGCTATTGCTGCTCATTATTGTTTCATTGATACGTATAAACTTCAGCAATTACTTATAAAGAAGAATGTTGTGCAAGATCATAGAGAAATTGCAAATTTATCGTATACATCCATTTCAGATACATTTATGTTTGCTGGAGGATCACGCATGCGCAATTTATTAATGAATCGTGCAGAGAAGCTTGGATATGTATTCGATATTTACTATAAACCTACAGTCGAGGACAAGAACGCAAAGTTTCCAGGAGCATATGTAGTTCCTCCGATTAAAGGTATTGTTAAACCATTATTACGATTGGATGAATTTGCAAATAAATGCGATGATATTGATACAAAGTGCATTCCAGATGGATATAAATACATTGAACAAAATTTCGATCGTATATATCATTCATCGGAACAGATTAAGAATGCTCCAGATTTTATCAAACCATACATTGAATATACGAATACAAACGAGAATCAATATCCAATATCTGGATTAGACTACTCATCATTATATCCATCAATTATCATGACGTACAATATCTCTCCCGAGAAATTGATCGTGGATGAAGAATATGCAAACAAAGTCAAAGAAATGGGAGAAACGTTACAATATGTTACATTTCCATTTTGTGGAAAGATGGTTAAGGCATGGTTTGTTAGACATAACAATGTAAAAAGTAATTATAGCGTATGCGGTAGTTTACTTATCGAATTATTTAATCGTAGAGCAGCGCTTAAGAAGGTGCTCAAACGATTAAACGAGAAGATATTTGAGTTAGAGCAAGAGATGAAGCCATATATCGCAAGTAATACTATCGATAAGTTTCCTCGCATCGATGAATATAATGAAACGAAGTTTGATCAAGTGAGTTGCGATTCAAAGCAACGTGCTGTGAAAATATTCATGAACACATTATACGGAGCTATGGGAGAGACAAATTCGTTTATCTGCGCTATCGAAGTTGCTGCTAGCGTAACCACAATGGGAAGATATAACTTATTACTCGCAAGAAAATTCGTCGAAGATAAGATGAAGATGAAGGTATACTACGGAGATACGGATTCTCTATATGTGTCATGTAATAAACAATATTTCATGGATCATGATAGAGAATACTTTATTGGAAAGATCGATAAGATCGAGTATGGTTCTAGACTTGTTAAGGAAACATTCAAACAAATTGAAGTTGCGAAGGTTAATGTGAATAAGCATTTAATGGCAGATAATGGATCTAAACATTTATCGATGGCTTACGAAGAAGTGCTTTACCCTGTTGCATTCCTTAGCAAGAAAAAATATTATGGAGTTCCGCATGAAGAGAATGTAGATTTCTATCCAAAGAATCTATTCTTGCGTGGATTGGAAATTGTAAAACGAGGATCATCCGATGTATTAAAGGATATTGTCAATTCTATTATTAGAGAAGTAATGGATATCAAATCAACTGATGATATATTGGATATTATTAAAATTGCAATTCAGCGATTCTTCACGACTAAGTGGCCGGTTGAAGTATTTGCAAAGTCAAAGGTTTATCGTGTTGATAAAAATAATATCTCGGTCAATACAATGATTAAGCGATATAGAGATCTTAACTATCCAAAGATCCCTGAACAAAATGTCAGATTCAAAACTGTTATGTGTAAATATTATCCATGGCAATATAAAATCGATGGAACATGCAGGTCAACTTTAAAGGTTGGTGATAGAATGGAACTCGTAGATAGAGTCATTGAAGAAAATTTAGAGATCGATCTCGATTACTACTTTGAAAATGAACTGACTGGACAACTCGCACGACTTATATCATTCTGTGATATATTCGACGATGTAGTAAAAAAATTTCAAAACAATGATGTTGATTTAGAATCAATGTCGGTAGTAGAACGAAATGCGTATGAGAAGGAATCATATAAAAAGGTAGAAGATGCGTTATTCAATGCCGCAAAAAAATATATCGATTCGATGGCAAAAGAGTATAGCAATTCATTCACAAATAAGAACTCATTGTTCGTGGATACATGGAGAACTGTAACGAATACGATTAAGTTGAAACCATACTTATTACCATATAATCAAACGCAATTGCTTGCAATGTCTATGTTTGTATCTCATGATGTAAATAATATAGAAAATGATTTACTGACATGGTCAGAGAAACATATCATGGTGCGGTATAAGATGGAGCTAGACCAATCTCAGCGAGATAAATTATTCCAACTGATGGCAAAAATCAAAACATACATGCATGAACATGATATCGCAAATGATATTATAAATGGAGTTCAAATTTGGAAAGAGCGTGTCATTCGATATATGTATGATAAATATGATTACAAGGGAATCTGTGATCGCAACTTACCAGTAAAGCATCTTAGCGATATAATGACACTTCCGAGTGATTTAGAAAATATCATGAAATGCGATGAGCTCAAGCCAAAATTCAATATCGATCATGCTCGATGGATTATCGATACCGTGATTATGAATATGGCATGTGTTATCAAGTTATAATACTTTGATGCATATAGTTATTTTTTTGTGATCGTATATGCGATATAAAGATATAATACGCATCGAAACTCAGCGGGTTATATCCCGCTGAGTTTATTCAATAAAAGATAACACGCATTGAAACTGGGGAATATATATATTCCCCAGTTTATTCAATAAAAGATAACACGCGTCGAAACTGGGGAATATATATATTCCCCAGTTTATTCAATAAAAGATAACACGCATCGAAACTGGGGAATATATATATTCCTGAGTTTATTCAATAAAAGATAATACAACGGATTTGGGGGGAATATAATCCCCCTAAATTATCTAATATGAAATCAATAAAAGATAATACAACGGATTTGGGGGGAATATAATCCCCCTAAATTATCTAATATGAAATCAATAAAAAATAATACAACGGATTTGGGGGGAATATAATCCCCCTAAATTATCTAATACGAAATCAATAAAAGATAATACAACGGATTTGGGGGGAATATAATCCCCCTAAATTATATAATACGAAATCAATAAATGGATATAACACAATGGATTTGGGCAGTTTATAATCTGCCCAAATTATTCAATAAATATAATACAACGGATTTGGGGGGAATATAATCTCCTCAAATTATCTAATACGAAATCAATAAATGGATATAACACAACGGATTTGGGGAACATTAATGTTCCCCAAATTATCTAATACGAAATCAATACAACGAAACTGGGGGGATTATATTCCCCCCAGTTTATTCAATAAAAGATAAATACAACGAAACTAGGGGGATTATATTTCCCCCCAGTTTATTCAATAAAAGATAAATACAACGAAACTAGGGGGATTATATTCCCCCCCAAATTATTCATACGAAATTAATTTATTCCCTAATGCAAAATTGAAGACTTTAAATTATTATTATACACACACGTATAAACGCATTTAGATACGCTTAAAGTGCCTAAAACCATGGTTTCTCTCAATATTATTATAGATGAACTGAAGAATCGTCTTGCTGATAATACAGATGGATTGTCTGTGGAAGAATTAAAGGATATATTCAATATGCTATTAGATGGAATTAATATCAATGATGAACGCATTTTCATGAGATTTAACTATTGGATGAATCATGTTGATATGGATACAAAAATAGTATGTTCTAATATTGAATTAGTTCGATTTGGAGTTCTTAAAGAAAGACCACCTCAAATAAATAAAAACTTAGGGGAAAGCAATCCCCTGAGTTTACCATATGTAAAAGATCTTAATAACAATACAATGAAAAAAAGAGATATTGTAGCAGTTTCGAATATTAAAGAATATGATAATAAGTTATATTCTAATATTCTGCCACATCTAAGTAATTTCGCATTGGCTAAATTGAAAATACGCAATAATAAGTATGTTTATAATGGGCGTATCAATTGTCGAAGATATCCACGTAATGAATTTATTCATGATGATGATTCATGCGCATCTATGAATCAACGAGAATATGCGTTAGCTAATATCTATAAAATAATTACTAATCATGATATCAATAATTATATTGATCATCTTCGTGAGCAAGGTATTATCAATCCAGATATTGAATTTGAATGATGTGCTATGTACATTTACATTTAATATGCATATACATATTTTTTTATGTTATGATTAAGTATGAATGAATCTATTCAATAAAAGATAATACGCATCGAAACTCAGGGAGATATAACTCCCCGAGTTTATTCAATAAAAGGATATGTATCCCTAATCTGGGTGACATCAATGTCACCCAGTTTTAACTAATAAATAACATTCTATATTAGACAATATTGGCTACATTATAAGAATAGTACTTAAGCATAAATGTTTTTACATAATGGATTGCTGGTAGTTATCGAGGGAGTAAATGGGTCAGGTAAAACCAGCATTATATCCAAAATTGTTGAATACTTTCGATCACAAAATACTCCAATTGTTGTTTATAAATTTCCTAATAGATCTGGCAAGTATGGAGAATGTATTGATCAATATCTACGCGGAGAGATCAACATAAATTCTAAGTATGATATATTGAATATGTTTGCTATGAATCGTTATGCGGATAATGCATCCATTGAGTCTGATTTAAAGCAGGGTAAGATAGTCATATGCGATAGATATATCTTTAGCGCTATTGCATATCATATTCCTATGCATATTAGGAATATGCGCAAGATAGAATTATATTGTAATATAATTGGTTATTTCGATAAGGATATGCCAATTCCCGATGTTGTGTATCTAATAGATGGAGATCATATTCAGAAACGCGGAATCGTCGAAATATTCCATCATACTGGCAATAAGAGTAATAATATAAAAAATATGATTTATCGGGTTATCAATAACTATTTCACAAGATTTCTAGTTATAAAGAACGAAGACAAAAAAATGAACAAGGCGGTCAATTCCATTGTGAATGATATCAAATTATATCTGCATTAAAGCACAATACCAAATTTGCAACTTTGGTTGTTGACAATATCCATTTTGCTATCGGCATCTATTGTTCTAATTACGTTATAGCATATTTTTTTGTTATCAATGCATTCATTGTTATCGATCTTAAACTTAGTATAGTGTAGATTAATTCTACGTAGAGTGGGATAGTATTTTTGGATATTGTGAATGAAAAATTTTCCCTTGTTGTCAACGAATGGAGCAAGTTGAAGTCCATGTAATTGTTTCTTACACATCTTTCCATTGCGAATATATTCTAATGATAGATTGTTGATAAACACATCGAACTCCAATTCTTCTTGTTCTTCCGAATCACTATTTTCATCACTGTCCATATTACCATCGTTTGATTTAAATTGTTTGATTCTAAGGATTGGCACTCCAAACATACTCGATGGTAAGAATAGCATCAACTTTGTGCAATAATGCTCAACCATATCCATGATCCAAAGTTTTGCATATAGCACGACAAGCATAAATTTATTTGCTCGCAACATCATTACGATTATGGCAATTATATTGTTAGTTGTGGGCGTCAAATATAGTATTTTATAAAATTGATTCAATGTAATATAATATATAGACTCTACAACCATGAGTTCTCAGAATAAGGATGCTATTGACGAAACTGAATCCGATTATGGTATTGAAGAAGATGTAGATGTAGATATGGATATCGATGATAATGACCAAGATGATGTTGAAATGAATAATAACAAAAATGATGACGACGATATCGATGACAATGATCATGAAGATGATGATGATGAAGAAGATGAGGATATTAATGTGGATCACAATAAACCAAAAAAATTACATCATATGTATCATCAAATTCAAGAAAGCACAGAAATCCGAATTGTTGCCCCAGATAAAAGAATTACATCTGAGTATATGACTATCTATGAATATTCTATGGTTGTTGGCACAAGGGCTATGCATATTTCAAGTGGAGCTGTTCTTTATACCGATCCTGATGGATTATCAGATCCCATGGAGATTGCAAAAAAAGAAATTAATGAAAATAGATGCCCATTATCCATAAACCGTAAGATTAGTCCAACGGCAATTGAGATTTGGGAAGTCAATGAAATGATAAAGCCACAATTATAATTATTCGAACTGATGCTTGCATGTCGGGCAGATATATAAGGATTGTCCATTTTGCGCAATCTTTATAACATTGACAATGGTTTCCTTACAGTTCTTATTTGGGCATTTTTTTTCGATTAGTTCAACGATTGAATCTGCATATGCATTTTGTAGATAATTTCTATATTTATGGATCGTATCGTTTTCTTGAATATACTCATCAATCATCAATGTATCTTCATCGGATAATTCATATTCCTCGCAGCAGACAAGGCATTTATATGTAATACCAGATTCAGTGACTATGCTAGTCAAGATATTGTTGCAGTTGTTACGCGAACAGAATCTCATTGTTGTTATATTAATTATTATATATCGTCAATTTTGCATCCAATATTATGCTCGTCCCTTTTCAATATCCTTAAGTATTTTTGTGAATGGTGGCGATGGTTTTGTTTTGAAAATAGATAATTTCAATGCTTTCAGTTTAGACTGTAATTGCGTTTTTGACAATTTCTTCGCAAGTAGTATTTGCTTCTCCTTATCGAATTTTATTTTTTCTTGTTTCATCAATTTCTTATTAACTCTATCATGCACTAAGTAAAGCCATTTAAGCATATCTTTACGTGATCCAGAATAGTTTTCCAGAGGAACTTCCTTTAGATATGTTCCGAATGATAGTCTGCACCAATAGCATGGTAATGTATATTCGAGAGATTTTATCATTGCATGAAACTTTTTCATGATCTTTACATGTTCCTTATTCTTCATATCCATACGTATTGGATATGCTCCAGCCACTGCATTAAATAGAAATATCCATGCCGGCTGTCCCCATACTCTTGTCTTCATGCCATTCGTAGATTTGTTCATTGAGAGATTTGATTATTATATTATAATACTCTACACAAATTATTCAATAATGGTTAATATGGAATTAGACGAAAGTTATCTTAACGAGTTAGTATCTGCTGATAAGAATGATTTTAAACAGTATGATCTAAGTGGACGATGGATTCTAGTTAAAATTCTAAATATCCATGATGGAGATACATATACCGTTGGGTGGAAAGAAAATGATCAGTTGGTAAAACTTAATATTAGATTGGATGGACTTGATACCCCAGAACTTCATTCTAAGAATGCTGACGAGGCTAAGTTATGCCGTCTTGGTAGAAATTGGTTAATTTCGAAATATCTAAACAAACCTATGGTTCTCCAATGCATGAAGATGGATAAATATGGAAGATTATTGGCAAATGTATTCGAATACCCAATGCATGATAATGTCAGCATTAATCAAATGTTGATAGATAATAAATTTGCTAGAGTTTATGGAGGAGATCTTCATAAGAATGATTGGTCTAATGAAGAGATTAAAGCAGGATTGGCTATTGCCGAAAATCTTAATATTCAAGATATCTGATTGTTGACATAATAGTATAATAATGACTATTCTTAATAATACTCCATGTATGTTAGTTACTCCAAAAAATTTAGTGCATTTATGCAATTACGAATGGGCGCTTCCCATAATTATAGAGAATATAGATAAATTGTCATTACATGGCTGGACAATTCTTCATAAAAAAAGCTGGGCGCGTGTGATATTTACTGAATACGCGGACAAGGTTCCATTATATTTTAATGCAATGCCTATGCCCTAATTTTATTTAGCGTTTCCTGATGCTCCTTAAGATCATCCATTAAATATTTTAAGTTTTGTTCCTCCATATCTATAGAATCCTCGATTGCTTCCTTTTCGTCTATGAAGTTGGATGCCTTAAACCCACGCAGTTGTTTATTAAGCTTATTTATTTTTTTCTTGGTATTTTCAATTTGCAGATTTATCTTGCTTATCGCATACTTCTCTTTGTCTTCTCCTGGTTTGCTTCGTGGCATTAATGCACTAATCCACCGGTGTTTTTTATCTTCAGTATCTTCATAAGCTACATCCTCTATTTCCCTATTAAACTCCTTTAATCGTCGTTTCCAAACTTCCGCTTCTTCTGGAAGATTGGATTTATCATAATATTCTATCATTAACTTCATTCGGTCAGCTGGACCATCTGCTCGTAGTGCTCTATTAAAGAGATCTTCTAAGTATGTATGTGTGTAAAGTGGTTTTGATGGAATCTTGGGTTCTGGTTTAAAAATTGGTCCTGGGTATAACTTCGACCAATCTATTTTTTGATTTTCTGCAACGCTTCGAGCATTTCTCATATCTTCTCTTTTGAATTTTATATATAGGGCAATCACTGTAGTGGTAATAGAAAAGATATATACTCCAAGCATTGAAAAGAATACAATCATATTTATTACTGGCATTATAGCTAGTATTATGGTAAATAATACGACAATTACCAATAATATTTTGTAGGGTCTCTTAAGATTTCCAATTGATAATATTCCCATAATTCTATATTACGAAATACAAAATTGCATAAGCATAATGCTGACAAAAAAATATAATCGATTTAATTGAAATGCGCAGTATAGATGGTTTCGAATGCGGCCGCACGATCCTTATTAGGTTTTACATATTTATTGTAAATCGCAGTGGCAATACGATTATTTCTAATTGTATCATTTTTGGCATTCTTGACATTATCATCTTCTGATACTGTATCAATGTCTTCTTGAGTATACAGCTGTCCAAGATATTTTGCTGAATCTTCATTGAAGATGGTTTTGAAATAAATTGGACGAGACTGTTTGGTAACTCGTGATGTTACCGTTTGCTGAATCGCGGCACTAGATTTATTATCAAGATTTTGCAACATATCCAACTTAATATTAAGTGCTCTATACATCTTATCTGAGCATTCCGCTGAGGTTGATTCGCATTTCTGCAATTCGGCAACTGCGGATTTGACTTCGGCAACATCAGCAATGAGTTGCTTAAGCATTTTAATGACGGTTTCGTTACTCATGGTTGGATATGTTGATGGTATATTTATTAGTATCTTGCTTCAATTTTATGCATTTATGCTATTCTATGAAAGATTGTAAAAATGCCTGCGTGCCATTTGGGCAACATACATGTTCGAAATCAAGACCATTGTTTCGTGCAAATATGCAATCAGCTGGAGAATCTCCTATCATTATACCACGTCTCTTATTATCATAAGGAATGGTTAATGATGTCTTTCCAATACATTCGATTATTGTATTTGGTATTGATTCTATTGAATTTACATCTACTACTCTTATGCGTTTTAATCTATTTATTGCTTCTAACAAATTTATATCAGTGATATGAAATTTTGTTATATAGACATATCCTCCATCTATTTTATATCCATCATGCTTATTCTTTTCAGAAAAAATTATATTAAATCGCTTCAATGGAGTTACCAGTTCAAAGTAATTAATGTTATTGTTACGAAGAAATGCCTCTATATCGGATGCATTATTATGATTATCTGTTATGAAATGCAGTTTCGCATTTGTGTTTATTAGCATTAGTTGTTTTATTAATGACGTCGATACTACATTACTATGATATTCTCTTATTGTATTATCGATGTCCATATAAACATCTGTGTAATGCTGTAATTTACAAATAGAATTACCCATATATCAATACCATACAAATTATTCCAGTTATTTACATAACTGCTTGGAAGCCTGTTTAACTATTTCGTCATACACACGCTTTAATGTATCTGTATTTTTTTCCATGAACTTGATAAGTGTTATGATATTTTTATCCAATGATAATATCATCGCATCTACAGATCCGTGGGTTGGCATCGATATTTTTATTCCATTCTTATTGATATTGGACATCTTTGGTAATTTAAAATCAGTGTCGATATATTCACCATCAAATACACCAGCCTCTTCAACAGAATATAGAATTCCATCCAAATTTAGTAATTGCGATATGAGTTTAATATCTAATGACTGCAACAGCATTTTGACATATCCATTTAATAACCATAAATTATAATTTACTTGAAATGTATTATCTCCTTCAAGCAATTCCACATGAGCATATTGAAACAGCGATTTTAATTGATTTACGTATATTTTTGTATCCTTATGTTTTGAATTTATTATTAGTTCTGCCATCGTTTTAAATTTATCCACTGCCGATTTAGCAGCATCTGTATACACTCGTTTATACTTTCTTCCTCCATTAATAGAAAGCGTGATACTCACTTCTCCTCCATCAATCGATATTCCTCCCTTTATTGGCATTATTGAAATATTATATTATGTTACTTATTAAAAACCTGTTGTCGCAATGTTGTTATGGTATTTCGCTCTAATTGATCTGGAACATCAGAAGGTATTGACTTAAGCTCCATTACCTTACTCGTGGCTTCAGCAGAAGTTCCATCAGATCTTCGATAGGACGGACGACCGAATAATCCAACCCACGGAATAACGTCATTATCATCATCGCGCACGGAGGGCACGCCGCCACCGCTATCAAACGACGATCGTTCTTTGGCAAACTTCATTTGATTCTTAATAATCTCCGGCTCTAATGCGGTTTTGATAAGCGCATCGTTATAATCATTATTTTCAATCATCTTTGAAACATCAGAACTTTCTATCTTACCGGGAAGAGTATTGTTGAATCCTTCAATCTTCATAGAACATTTAGCAAATATCTTTTGGATAGCATTGTGCTTTCCAGCTATAACAGAAACCTTATTTCGGAAACTATCCGCAGTATTCATGAAGAATGCCATGGCTCCAACAACATCTCCAGATTCGGACTGTGGTGAGGTGATAATGGCAAGACTAGCCGCATATTGACTTGCGGCATCAGTGCTACTTCGGACAAATGGAATGATTTCGTTATCCATTATCTTAGAGATATCAACAACCTGCGATTTGGCTCGGAAAACTTGTTCATCGAAGTTATCAATTCGCGCTCGATTAATATTGGATATGTCCAAAATACGATACATCGTAATCGTGGATCCAGTCTGGATAATCAATGCTGAAAATGCAATTGCTTGAATGGCAACGACCGATTCCAATGCTCGTATGCGATTATTAACATCTACAATTCGTTTACTTATACTATTTTCACCTGCAACTGACGCCGCAAGTTGTTGCGCTGCAATATTTGCGGCTGAAACGTTCACCAAACATATCTTCTGGCTTTCCTCAAATGCCGAAACCTCTGCCTTAGCTGAGTCTATAATCTTTCTCTGATTCATATCCGAAAGCTCTTCGCAAACACTCGATGAGGTCAGTTTCTGCATATCTCGCATTTTATCCAAAATATTTTGAATCTTATGCGCATGCTCCTTTATCTCCATACGCGGATCATCATGATCTATGAATGGACAATCTGGGCCACATCCCTTAGTTCCACGGCATCGATAATGTGCGCCGACTTGCATTAACGTAACTCCCGCATTACGTTTTTTGGCATCCACAGTAATTGCAAACAAATATATTAGACAGATGAATGCAACTATGAATGCTGCCCAGATTAGTATTTGACACCAGTTGTGTGCGATGAATGAACCAACTTTATGTCCGTGTTTATATAATTTAACATGGTGTTCATGCTCCTTAGCAGGGACAGATGTTTGTGCTGGTGAATTGACGTCCAGACTGATATCCGCAATATGAGGTTGGGCATTAGTTTCCATCGTTATTGATAGTTAGCTATATTAAGCTAATCGAAACTATAGCGAATTACAAAAAAATGTATTAATTAAAATTATATATTTGGAACCACCTTACAATATCCGATTGCTTCTATAGTAGTTTCGGATAAATATACAAACTTAATCACATCGCCAATGTTGGCCCCGATCCATACCATCTGTGGATCATTTTCAAATATCTTGGGTAGAGTATTTGTGTCTACATGATATGACTCAAGCTCAATTATCTTATCCTTGGATAGTATTTCATATTTCGGAACAAGATCATGCTTGGGCAATACAGAGTTGAATAGTGTATATGTAAAGGATTTATATGTTCTATAAGCCTTATCGCTATCTACGAACATCGATCGTAATCCCTTCATCACTCCGGCAGAAATCTTGATTGGCGTGATGATAATCACATCGGCGAATTGGTATGTTATCTTATTGATAAATTTTACCATATTAGCTCGTTTGTTCTCGCATTCAGTTCCTGGGTAAATAAGCATGATGACAACGATTTTTTTCGTTTCAATGGTTGCCAATTTTTGCTTATCAATGGATCCGTCATCATTGCTAATATCGGAAGTCAATGCTGATGGCATCATCATATACTTATTCTTCTGAATATCCTTAATAAACTGGTCCTGCTTAAGCATTGGAGTAATTGGATATAATTTACGATATTCATAGAAACTGTGGATATTTTGATAGATGGCGTATAGGTGTTGATTCGTGTTATTCATTGTCTTTGATATTTATTTCGTAGAATATACTACTATACTATCTTATATATAAATCAATTTTAAAGAATGCCCTTTTCGCGAAAAACCAAGATAATTACAGGATTAGCAATATTAGCTATTATCGTAATAATAATTGTTGTGGTTGTAGTTGTTTACAAGAAACGTAAGTGTAAACAACAATTTACCGAACGAATGACACAGATTCCTATCCAAAAATATAAAATGGAATTAAAATTATTTAAGTCTATGAGTCCGGATGAGCAAATAAATTATCTGAACATGGATAGAGACCAAAAACTTGCAGCATATGGACAACAGCTTCTTGGTTAAATAAATATTTTTTATTTAACAGATGAACTATGTTCAACCAAATATATAGTGTATCTTAGATTTCATACATAACCATGGATTACGAATCTTTCACCGATGGAGGAGCACTGTTCCATCATAAGGAAACCTTTGATCCAGTCCCTGTCGAGTTTACTGAAAAGCATATGCAGTTCGCCGTGTATAAGTGCGCGCATACATTCAAGTTGTTCCTTCGAGTGGTTCTTATTATTCTAATTGTTTGGGTTGCATGGGAAGTGTTTACCTACATTCTCGATCGTGTGTTTGGCATTAAAGTGAAGGAAATGCGTAGCAAGTTTAGCGAAAAGGAGGGTCTCCAATATCTTGGCGCTGGCTATCCGCTTCGAGATGATACTGGTTCGCCGACCATCGATCTTGTTGCCATTGCCGATAAAGAACGTCAAGACGCCGTTACCGCCCCGCATGCTGCTGTCCCAGCAGTTGCTCCAGTCGCTATGCAGCAAAAATTCACTGAGCATATGGTTAAATCGCCCGAGGAGAAGCTCATGGAAAATATTAAGAAGAGCGCTAAGTAAATACAAATACAAATATAATAACGATTTTTTTTGATTAATGCCAGATCTAATGTCTAATATTCAAATATATACGCAATGTCACGCATATTTATATTATTGCTACTAGCATTTTGCATCATAACTTGTATCGCATTTATGCGCACACGATCATCCACTGATGATCTTATTGAATGTGATGACACAGCTTCGGATATATCATCTGAGTCAGACTATCAATCCACTATTCCAAATACATACGATTTGGAAGGAGAGGTAGAATCATTCTATAAACGTCAAAAAAAATATATAACTAGCATGGAGTAAAATTGAAACTAATTATATAATAATATACTTGAACATCATGGAACAAGAATTGATATATACGGATGGATCGTGTGTAAAAAATGGATTGCCTACATCCTATGGTGGATTCGGAATTTTCATAGAACGTTCGCAGATATTCAATGCTCCAATCAAAATAAATAGAAAGGGAGTAAAAATGTCGTTTGAAGGTTCAAACATGTATGTTACCAACATTAGAATGGAAGGATTGGCAATCGTGTCTACGCTCGCCTTATACGCCAGAAAGATAATGACTGGAACATCAGATAACGCAATTGACATTTTAAACAAATACGATTCATATGATTATGAATCTGATTTAGAAAATAAAAAAATGGTAGAGTGTAGTGAAATAAATATTGTCACCGATTCCCAATTTTGGATAAATGTCATTAAATCATGGATGCCATCATGGATTCGTAAGGGTATTATGCTTAAGAAGAAAAATGCAGATATTCTGCTAATGCTGAAGCATTACATAGATTGGTATAAGCTCAATGATGTGAAAATAAATTTCATATTTGTTAGATCTCACCAAACTGGTAAGCGTACACTGCATGCTGATAGCAATGATATTGTTGATATTTTAGCTAAGCATGGCGCATCCAATAAATCAGAGCTTTATGAATTATCATAATTGGATATATGACATATATTTTTTTTGTAAAATAGACGAAAGCAGTTGGTTGTGCTTAGCTAGGCAGTCTATGATTTTTTTATACACCTTATAGTATTTATCTATAATAATAATCGTATCTATTACTGCACAGATATTTGCTTCGTTGCCAGAAATTAATGCGGATTGTATGGCAATCCTATAATAATGTATGCAGTATTTTAATATTTCCTTATATTTACGAATACCTATCGCGAACCAATGTGTTTTGTTTGGGGGTATAAGCAGAGACTTATACATTTTTATGTTAGTCTCTAACAATAAATCTCCATATCGTAGAATAATCTCTTTGCGATAAAGCATTAGCTTTGACATCATAGATTCGAATTCTGCGGAATATATATCCATCTGTGAGCAATACCCGAGAAAAATATTAATATCCTTATATGTGGTTAAAACAGTTTTCATTTGTCGTTTTCTGGCATTCTTCACATATTCGAAATCTATAAGTATATCTGCTATTGTATTTAGTTTATTACATGCCATAATTATACTTAATATAGCATTCTTACGATGCGGATTTAAAATTGAAGAACCATATTGATAAATATAGCATCGAATCACTAACCATGGCATCCATTAACGAAAAGGTAAAGGATATCCAAGATCTCGTGCTTCCTGCTGATAAAAATGAATTAACTGTATCTGGAGATATCATACTATCGACAATGACATTGGATGGACTTATAACAAATGTAAAGTTCGATAAGGTCACCGCAATAAACTATCTTGAGCTAACCAACCGAGTTGTCGAGATTGGATGTAATTATGGCTATAAAATACTGGATGAGTATAAAACATGGTCATGCTACAAGGATCGTATGAAGAAGAAGCAACGTCGCGTTGAGCAACGTTCTGGGCGTAAGCAAGGACTTGGTACACATTTCAATTCTCAGATTACATTTACTATTGTTTCGGAGAAGGATACCGTCAATTCATATCAAGTAAAATTATTTACTAATGGAAGAGTTCAAATACCCGGAATCGGAAAACTATCCAAGAGTAACGACGAATTACTTGAAGATATATTGAGCGTCATGTGTTCATACATTATGAACTATCCAGATGTTTTACTACTAAATAAAAAAAATCAAGTAGATATCGATTACCTTATGCCCATTCTACAAAATTATAAATCACTAACATTATTAGCGGAAGATTGCATGCAAGAGACTCGCATAATTATAGAAGATGGAAAACGATTTCAGTTGATTCCAAATTTGGATCTATCAATGCTGGAACGAGCAGTGCTTGAGTATAAAACTCACATGAGAACTCCATTTCCAATTGATAGTATTTCATTTAACCCAGAAAGATATTCGGGTATGCTAATAAAGTTTAGCACTCCGCAATGTATTACTGGCAACTATAAATTGGACAAATTTATAGAAATGGTAAAATTGGTTTATCATAAACGTGCGCAGAAATCTCGTCCATCTAAACCAACATCGCATTATACCGAATATTCGCCGACCGAATGCGCATGCGCTGGAGAATGCGATGTCGACTGTTTAAGTTATAGAAAGATTATGCGAATTGTTAAACAGATGAAGGCATACTGGTATATTAACAGTAAATCGTCGAAGCGATTCCGCCCAAAGCTTACAACTGTAAAACTATTTCGCAGTGGTCGTATTAATTTAGATCATGTGAATAATCTAGAGCAGGCAGTCAAGATAAGAGATTTCATTGTTCTGATGATAATGAACAATTGGGATACGGTTGTTTACTATGAAGAGTAAATGCTTATATTTTTTTATCATTGGATTGAGCATAAAATTGATGAGTAGCATATCAAATATAGAAGTGCTATTACTCTATATTCGCGATTACTATTATGGCGACCATTACAGACGTTGATAAGTTCATTGAGGAGAAGGCTAAGAATATTATGGAGGAAATGACTCTTCGTGAGTTCGTGCTTATCCTACACAATAAGTTCTACCAAAATGTAAATATCGAATTTATGGATGAGTTCTTAGAATTCGCAAAGAGAGAAAATGAAGGTAAATTCATTATTCATCATGAAGTATTGATTAAATATGGAGTAGTCGTAAGTGAAAGAAGTAATGATATCGTTAAACGTCTTACAGCACTTGGATTAATTGAAGATAATGATTATAAAGACGTTTTGCGAGATATCTCGCAAAACCCCAATAAAGGAGGAAGACCATCAAAGGTATACATGCTTACTCCGGACGCATTCTTTGATGCGCTTATGCGAGCCAAGCGTAGTCCTAACCAAACAGTAGATCCTGTAATCTATGCAAAGTATTTTAAGTTTATTCAGAAGGTAATGCTTTATTATATGGAATATCAAATGCAATTCAATGATAATAAAAATAAAAAGATCATCGGACAGAAGGATGACAAGATTGATCAGCTGATTAATCAGAATAAAGATCTTATTGAAAAAGTAGATGATCAATCATTGCGTATTAACAAACTTCTTGGATATGCGGAAGAAACAACAGATACTCTGCATAGAGTGGAAGATGATCTTACTGAAACTAAAGAAGAAGTTATCATCGCCAAGGATTATCTTGCAGAGACTGCTATTAGAAGCACGATGAATCAGAAATCAGAACAAAAGCATAGATACTTCGCAGGAACTAAATTCATTCAAAGAGATGGAACGCAAGTATTGAAATTTACTGTCGGCGAAAAGCAATATGTGGAAAAGACTATTGCTAAGTATGTTAGAGAATTAAATCATGAAATTATTCTTAAACCATTCTACAATGCTAATGGATTTGATTTACGTAATAATTCACGGGAAGCATTTGTGAAACTAAGAAAGGATGTGATCAAACAAGTTAATGCAGAAAATAAAAAAAGTGATAGCGAGTTCAATAAGGCACTACGTAAAGAAATTAGTATTCATAACAAGAATAATAAAATCAAACGCAGTTATATTACTGAGAAACGTATCACCCCAAAGATTTCAGTATCAGACATTTCTGTTGAGTTCAAAGCTTTATTTGTGAAGTATATCCAGAATCCATATATTTCATTTGATGATTTGCTAAATATTGTAATTGATGTAAATAACATTACTCAAAGTAGTCCATTATCGGATGAAGAGTAAATGCTTATATTTTTTTGATTTAGTAATATTCAATGCATGTAGATTATAATATACAATGGGTAATTTGTGCGGGATCTACGATTCTGAAGATTCCGAGGTTCAGATAAAAAAATCGAAGGCATATACTGATTTATTATTCGCATATCAGGATATGTCCAAAACAAATCAAATACTTACTCACAGCAATAGAGAGTTTCACCGTAAACTAATGGCAGAGAAACGCGTGAATGAACAACTTAGCGATTTGCTAAATAAGGTATGCTTGACAATAAGCAATTCATCCATTGCCAACAATGAATCTAATTGATTAGTTTTTTCTTTGCTGATAATTCATATTTATAATATATAATGCGTGATTATCTGGGCAACGAATTAGTTAAGATATCTAAGGATATCAAAGAAGATAAGTTTAAGAAGGCTGTGCGATCTGGTAAGATTACTCTAAGCGCGGATGAACTTAAAGGTAATCAACCATTCTTAGTACATCCGATGTGTGCAAAATTAATTAAAAAGGCGCAAGACAAGAAAAAAGGAGTTACCTCAATGATGATTTCTGCCAGCGATATTTTATATGATCTTAAAGTCAATGGAGACAAATCTGTCTGGCATTGGATTTATGATATGAAGAAGAAAAAGGCATATAATTGGATTTGGGATGACGAGGAGGAAGAGAAATAAATTAGAATACCATCGAACAAATAATAATCGCTAATACCATTATTAGCGATGCGATGAACGTGCCTTTCATAGTCATAGAGCAATCTTCATTGGTTGCGTTATGTATTTTTTTGAGAACATAATCGGCAAACATCTCAGTATGGATAAATATAAATACTATCCATAGAATGAATATTTCTCTCACATCTATATGTTTCCCCATATTGATAAACATTCCGCCTAAGTCATCGTAATCAGACTTCTGGCGTTTCTTTGTGCGTTTCTTTGGAAGCTCATCTATGATTATATCTTCACAATCACTCATGATTTACCAAATTGTTGTATAAATATTATTTCACCTATATGAGGGCGAATATCTTCTACCACAGATAATGTATGTTGTAAATTAATAAGATAGTCTCTTCTAAATGGATTGGCTAGATCCGATGCTATAAATTCTATAATATCGTCATAAATGCTTGAATGTATAAATAATTTATCTGACTTATAAAACAAATCTCTTTGATCTGAGATAGAAATGCTCATATCAAATGATGGGAACTCCGATGTTTCAATGAAAATATTTGACCCAATATCCTTAATCATATCCAATATTTGCGATTTTGTCCATTTATGTAAATTGGACAATTCTATTCCATTTAATAATTCAGATTTTTCTATTCTGGATATCGCATCACCAGTTTTTTTGTCTAATTTATTTATATCATTAAATAATGGCATCAACATTAATCTAATAATATTGGTATCATACTGTGGCATTTCTGATTGTATCTCTGCGAACATCGAATCAATTCTTGTCTGTGGTATTGGCATATTTTCTACTGATTTGATAAATGTCGTTAGATATTTTATGAGATCATTAGGTTTATGTTTTTTCCAGTAATCAATAATTTCTATAATTGCCAATGTGTATATATTTTCCATGTATGCCCCCATATTAAATGATTTTCGTAAATCTGTTTTGCACTTCTGATTAAGTGAAATCTTCAGTGGATTGATCATCCATTTGGCAATCATATTTTTATCATTCACACACTGCGATATCGGAAATGCTAAGAGTGATTTTATATTTATAATAGTTTGAGAACTCTTTCTATTATCACAGATATCTGTTACAATTTTTACAGCGGGTTTACTTGCTATTGGCGATATGAACATAAGTTCTGTTGCAATAACTTTATTCATTCCAACAACATCTATTATCGCTCCAATAATCTTATCATCTATTTGTATTAATTTATGCATCTTCAAAACAAATTTATCCATCTTGATAAGATCATATTTTATCGATGATTTAAGCATAATCTTAATATACTCTTTGTAATTATTTATATCTTCTTTGGAGCAGTTATCCACTATATCTGCATTATAATCATTTATAAACATTAACATATCCTTAAGAGAGGCAGTCGGCTCAATATCTATCGGTTTTGGAGCAATTGTAAGTAATGTAGTGGAAATCGTAGTTATTAATTTTTTTGATCCTATGCCAATGACACATATCTTTTGATCCATCATTACATCAAATATTTTATACTGTTTACTGTGCTCTACGAATTCCGTAATATTAGCATGAGTAAATTGTTTTGTCAGTATCATTTGTTTGTTTTTGAAATATAATCTGGATATTTTGTTAAGCGCATTTATTATGTCTATTCGTTCTATTACTAATTTAGATTTTGCCATGACCTTAAATACGGTAGTTGTTATTGGTAGATAAAGTGCCTTCGTGTTTTGATTCAGTAATGACCATTCTAGATTTAGTCTTTTTAAAATTATTATCACTGGTTTATTAATATCTATATTGGAAAGATTGTTTAGTTTTACTTCTGACAGTCTATCATCTGATAATACCAAAATATTCATTTTCATACAATTTGCGATATATATTATCGTATCATTCCACTCCATGTCACTTATGTGCGGATGTGCAGACATTATGGTCTGTCTTATAAATTTATCTTCGATAGCTTGAATCACGTCATGAGGAGTTGTAAACTCTCTAACAATCATAGGAAATCGCATTATACTTATCTGAGATTGTGGCTGTTTGATGAACTCTATGATGCTAAGTATAAATTCACGCATGGAATGAAATAATGGTTCTCCGTTTCCATTATCTATAGATGATAATATGATTGATGTCTGCATGAATGATTTCGACGCATCATCGATGGAATTGAGATTACCATGCGACATCATAATAGTTCCATTTGCCACGAGTTGAATTCCTCCAAATAATTTTATTATGTGTGTCGGAAGTTGTATTCTTCTATTCATAATTTTACGATTGGTTATGCTGTGTATTGGATAATCTATCTTATACGAACTTTGCCGAGTGTCATCTATAGATTCTGTATTAATGCACTTATTTCTTATATTTTCGACATCGGGTTGTTCTACCTTTCTACAGCATGGAAGACAGAATCCTCTCTCGTGCTTTCCATGTATAAATCCTAGTTGTGAGTATTTTTTATTAGGACATGTATAATATTCTGGTCTATCAAATGTAAAATTGTGATATTCTACAGCATTTTTATTTTCCTTCGTGGTAATGATTGGTTGAAACTTCTTTTGACATATTCTACTATAATTATTATTATACGATTGCATATTATATAACATTGGATCAGCTAATGCGAGATCTGAGTTGTTCTCTTGACGAATCTGTATAGTTTTTTCATATTTAGCAATTAAACGTCCTAGTAAATCAATATAAAGATTAGATTCACTTATATCCAAATTTAGAAGTTCTATCAACGATATTCCATTTATATTTTTTATTTCTATCTGTGATAGTTTAGCTTCATCGTTGCGGTTTACTCCATACTTTAATATAAATCTGGCTAAGTATTTTGTGCTGACCGTTTTATCTGCATTGGCTGATTCCACGAATCCAGATTCCAATAATTTATCTATAACCAAATTCAATAATTTTATATAACCTATGGAAAATTTGAATGACAGTTTAGTAGATGAACTTATGATGCCAAATGCTCCAGAAGATACATGAGGAATGCTGGATAATGTTAGAAAAGCCGATGTATGATTATTAATCACATCTATAGTATTGTCCACGATAGGCTGAATGATATCTATGAATTCCTTCTTTGTATACATTAGCGACTTGTTTGGTGTAGACTTTACCCAAACCGCGGATGTTTGATCTATTATAAGAATTAATTCGGAATATTGTTGATTGGGCATAAAGTAAATTATAATGCATTTGTTGTATACCAAATCCTTTCTATTAAATGGAATCACAGTTCCTACAAGAGTTAGATTTTCTCTATATTGATCATATTGCTGGAGCTTTCTCAGTCTTATATTTTTTTTGCTATCATCTACATTATATAGATCCATAGCTATTATTTCGCTAATCTTCGAAATATCTATTATCTTAAACAATGTCGTGGTATCTATGAGTATTTGTTTATTCTGTCTAGGCACATGCAATATAATATTCATTGTATATGCGGTAATAATATCACTTGATTCAACAGTTATCATTGGGATTTCGTCCAATTCAAGTAATAATTTGTTTTGTAGTTCTAATTTAGCCTTGATTCGTGATTTATTGAATGCATATTTAGTGAATTTATTCTCTAACTCCTTTTCATCTATAAGATATTGGTTAAATCCAGTGATATCTATCATTGGATAAAATACATTTATGGCATTATTGAATATAGTTTCGAATGTTTCCGCATCACTATTTGCCAACATCAATAATTTTGATTTATCACGTATTATAGCATCGAGGCTTATGCAATAAAGCACAACCACGTCGTGTATGGCATAGTTATCGATTGATATATTATTTTCTTCGTGCATAAATTGATAACTATCGACTGGAAATCCCTCACTCACTCTTTGGGAATTAGAATAATGTTTGAATAAATTAATATCATTGCCATGAATGGATTTGTTAAATGCTGGTATCCATAGATATTGTTTGTATGGATTTATGTTTGTTACAATCGCTATTCGATCCATAATATCATCAGATTTATCCTTAGAGTAAAATATCATATCACTGATGATATCATGCTTTAGTTGCGTATATGATCTTGATGAATTTATAGGCTTAGTTGGTATTATTACAGTTTCTGTGTTTAATAAATCATTCATATCTAATTCATCCAATTCTTCCCACTCATCGCCTCCATCTATAGATGGCTCATTTATTAATTCCTTTATCGCCGGAATCCCCAATGCAGCCACCAATTTCTTATTATTGATATTTATATCTTCCTTGGTTTTGGCTAGCTCGCTATGATTTCCTAGAAAGTAAATTGATGATAGTTTAGAAAATTCTTGGCTATCATAATCTATTATATCAACGCGCGCGTATATTTTTTTCAAAACTGGCTGATTGCGTTTCATTGCATAAACTATATTTAATTTTATATAAACTAATAAATCACTCACACAATGTGCCACCAATCCTATATTATAAAATCAATATACACCAATGGTCCATATATACTTCTGGCATTTGCAATCATATTGCTATTGATAGTAATAATAACCTATATCAATCAATATAAGCGCATTCGATTACTGGAAAGCCAATTTAAAACGATAGATGGTTCTTGCTGTTGCGGGGTAGAAAATTTTGCTCAGATAGAAGGAGGGCATGGTAAATATAAGGTGCACGAAGATCTAGAAGATCCAAAGGGTGCGGCTGAAACTATGGATAAATTAAATATCATTGCACAAACTCTTATCGATCATCTTAATGCGAAATATAAATCAGATGATGTTATCAATTTCTATATAAAACCTAATTATGCACAACGAGTAATATATGGGATAAAATCACTAAATGCTAACTATAATTCTGCCAGTTTGGAGGAAAATATACCAGAACGTTCTGGCGGAGATACATCGTATGTTATAGACAAGGGAAGCGTATTCGCAATGTGTTTAAGAGATCCAAAGAATAATAATAAATTGGATGATAAGATGAATAGTCTTACATTTGTCTTAGTGCACGAGCTAACGCATTTATTTACAAAAACCTATGGACACGATATGCTATTCTGGAATAATTTCAATTTTCTGCTAACAGAAGCTTCTATGATTGGCATATATAAACCAGTTAACTATAAGACAACCGGATCTCCATATTGTGGTATAGTTATATCATACTCTCCACTATTTGACCCCAATCTGGATAGTTATTTTAAACAGAATGCCTTATAAGTATAAAATTGATAATTATACAACTAATATAATATGAATTTATCACTATACCCAATTCCAAAACTAACAGTTGGTGGTGAGGAATATTATGGAATAAATATTGTGGATAAGCTTCATGACTTGAGCGCCAATGATAGCAATGTTAAGGAATTATTCACACAGATTGTGAATACCCATAATAAAATTCAAATCCCAAGACTTGGATTTTATCTAGAGGATGAGATGGCTGTAATTCCAACGAAGCGAGTTATCGATGTTGGGTATGATATTACCGCCATTAAAGTATCTAAACAACTAACTCCGCTTACCACATTGTATGAAACTGGAATTGCATTGGATATTCCAATCGGATATTATGTTGAAATGATTCCTAGAAGCAGTCTATCCAAGAGTGGATATATGTTTGCAAACAGTATTGGAGTGATCGATCCATGCTATACGGGCACGTTAAAGGTAGCCTTAGTGAAGGTAGATGCATCAATGGATGATTTGGTATTGCCAGCACGCGTTGCTCAAATTATTTTGAAGCCATATGTATTCAGTGAAACGTTTATTGCTGATAAAAAAAATAAAATAGATACAGAAAGAGGCATTGGTGGATTTGGATCTACGTAAGTAGAAATCCATTAATGGTTTTTTTTCTCTAACTTACTAACTCTCATTTCAAGTAAATGAAGCGTTTTTAGAACTGATGCAAGTTTATAATCAGTATCAGAAACATGTCTACGAATCTCTGATATCTTTGATGGATTACACATATACGAAAATCCCCTCTCGCTAGTCATGCTCATACGTGTAGTTCCATCCTTTGCTGTAAAAAATGCATTGAACTTGGCTTTATATATCCATTCATCATTTTCTTTTTTCTTATACGATATAATCGAATCTCGTTTTATAAATTTCCATTGATCCGGAGGAACTTCCAAGGTACCACTCAATGGATCTTCTCCTCCTGATATACTCTTTATAAATATTTGTTTTATATTGTTCAACTTTTCCGTATAATTCTTCTTATCATGCGTATAGAATCCAACAATTATTGATCCTGCAATATTGTCATATCGCTTAAAATATTTATTACCTATCAGCTTGTCGTTTGATTTTATATATCTGATGATAGTATTATGCTTCAATGTGGAGATTCTTTTCATATCATATGGAATGAATCCTTCAGGAACATCAAATTCTTCCTTGGGTTGACGCGGAGGCAATGGTGCTATGTGCTTTTTTTGCCTCTCCTTATATTCATCGGCACTTGCAAAACTTCTTCGTTTGATTGCCACTCTTGCATTATCAGAAATTGATGTCTGATACTTCTTATCAAATTCATTATCGGATGAACTTTCGGACGAACTGTCAGAGAACAAAGTTCCAATGATAGCAGCTTTCTTTGACATGATATATCAGATTATATATACTCTTATAATATCATACCAAATATGGAAACTAAAGACATATTGTTTAGCACCGTCAGCGCAGAAGAGCCGATAATTCATTCCATCTCTATAAATGGAAATATTTTTAACATAGGCATCGAACTTCAAAACATAACTCTACTTGGATCTTCTCAGCAAAGTGTTAATTCGGAATATAGAACTATAAACATTAATACACATGCACTAAAGAAACTTCTTCGTGGAGAATTAAAACCTCAAGGCAATATTTTCTATCGTATTAAAAAAAATATAGACAGCGTAGTTAAAGGCAACACAATATCAGCCGATAATAATGAAATGAAAAGAATAACCAGCAAGGGATTTGACGTAGCGATAATATATTATTTGATAAGCACATATTTGCGGTATAGCGAGGCAGATGCAATTAATATGAATAAATTTTCATTTATCATCATAATGATGAAGATATTCAATAAACACATACAATCGATAAATCACAAAGAACTCGTAGTATTTGTGGATGCCATAAGAGAATTCAGTCCAACGATCAACAACATTGGAAGTAAATTATTTTTAATAGATAGATCCGAAATAGAACATACGAATGATGTATCTCTTTCGTTATGGAAGGAGATTTATATTTATAAATTGATACGTAGCATCCCCATAATTACAAGAAAAAATTATTTATGCCCAATGTTAGATTGGGGATTGATAAAATATCCATCAAAGCAATTGTTTACGAATGATGCATTAATAACCAAACTAAACTTCGGATCCAACATAAATTACATAAGAACAACATCGGCTCGTCAAAATAGATTATCGCATGATTTGATCATAGGATCCATAAATCAACACGAGATCAATGAAATAAAGGAATTAACTGATCAATTAGTCGAATCTACTAAGGATATAGACTATGCGCTAGATAATCTGTCGATGATAATGTTTTTCTCAAATATGCAACAATCTATGTTTTCGGCCATAAATCAAATAGTTGACGTATCTAAGGAAAATGGATTTAAAAATGTCGATCATCCAATCAAGCAAATAGTGTTAGATATTGAAGCATTTAAGCAGATCGTGTTTCAGTATATGTTTGCTCTGCTATTGTTAGCAAGACAGGGGATAATACATAATGATCCTCATATGAATAACATTATGGTATCTACCCATAAGCCATTCAAGCTAGAATGCGGATTACCGGATGGAAAAATGATATCATTGGGTATGTCTGAGATAGATTTGACAGTTATAGATTTTGACAAGGCAATTCTATCGCACCATCACCATAATTTCTTTGATATTATCTCCAATAAGATAAATGAAGAGATAGGAATTGTGCTGGAGGATATAAGTGATAATTCAGTAAAGAAGACTATAGTTGATGATTATGATCAAATCTTCAATTGTTATGTAATGTATGATGTAATAAGATTTTCACTTGTCCTACGTAAGATAATTATGGATATGCTTGAAAATTTAGATATCAAGTCAAAATCCATTGATATGAGTAAGCATGAAAAATTCATCGATAATATCATAAAGATAGCTACCGATATACTCGCCAAGATATACGTGGTTAATCCAAAATTCCCATTTGACGTATCTGAGCCACATTCCAGTATCTTGTGGATGATAGAAACAGTATTTAAGGATTATATAAAGATTAATAAGTCCAAGAGCTCTATCGATACTATTGTTAGATTCATTGATGCCAAATCATTTGTAAGTGATGATACCCCCGAATTCGTTTCATCGAAACGTAGATATGCCGATAAGCTTAAGATGCACTTTATATCAGAATACGTGGCTAAGCATAATTCGTCAGAACTATAATATGCAAAATTGATAATCAATATTTAATAATATACATACACATCAAAGTATTGAACAACCATGAACACTTTTAAGTTCTTGAACAGTTTTCAGCTTAATGCCGATACATTTACCGTAGATATGACTTCTATTCGACAGAAGTTATTCTCGTTGGGAGTGTGTTGGACTGATAGCGTAAATGGCGATTTCATGATTGATACCCCATTTCGTGTAATTCTATACACGCGCAATAATGGAGTTGATTTCAAGAATCCTATGGTAAAGGAATGTAATGGTATTGTGTTTGAATATAATGATGGATGGAACCTACTGGCTATGCCACAATTTGCATTCTGCACGAACAAAATTTCAATGCGTCGTGTAAATGACATGCATCGAGCCGGATGTTACGATATCTTTGAAGTTCTTGATGCTACAATCATTACATTATATTACTATAATGGTGAATGGAAAATCTCGTCAACCAAGGGATATGACATTGGAAATATGCATATGGTCGATGGTATGACTTATATGGATGTGCTCAAGCATTTGATGAACACAAGATATAAGATGTTTAACCTTGATAATTTACAAAAAACACATTCATATACCATTGCGATGCGATATTCAAAGTATCACATCTTCAATGAGACAAAGCATCTTGCCAGCAGAACAAAAAATGTTCCAAAGCATGGAACTGATATGAATTCATACATCATGCTGACGACTAGTGCAAATCTAAATACAATGACATTTAGCAAAGAGCATGTTGCTGGTATCCCACGCCAGAATCCGCTTAATAATGTCCAAGATGTTCAAATCAAAACACTAGAAAATTATTCCAGAGATGCATTCGCCAAGTATTCGAAGGCATATCAATTACAAAAATTTAAGTATAAGCCATTGTATGGATATATTTTGAGAGCATGCAATCATAATGTTCCCAATGAGTATTCCACAATCTTCATCGAAAGTGAATTATTCAAGGTTATCAAGAATGGACTTTATAACAATAACGACATGTTGCGTGATTGTCAATATGATAAATTAGTTATTCGAATGATCTCAAACAATAACAGATATCACCAATTCAAGATTATGTTTGATCAATTTATTCCAAAATTTGAAAAATTAGAAAAACGTATCGAACTTGTTGGAGCTTGTGTCGTTCAGAAAATCTTCGAGCAAGATTTCAGCGATCCTAATCCAATGATTAATGATTTAATCGATCAGTTTAAAAATACTCCTGACATTACCATTGGTATCGTCAAGGATTCGCTATATAGCAAAAAAAATATGCACTATTTGCTAAATATTCTTAAGTAGATGCTATCTATACTCTAAGTATTTTATAAATTTTTTTCTCCATACTGTTTTTATCTGTAGAGTAAGCAATGGGTATACAATTATTATGAGAAATAGAGAACAAATATATGTAATGACAATTTTAGTATTAAGTAAATCATAAGCACCGCGAAATACTATCACCCCAATATACAATACGATATTTGGCATGATATACTCTATTGGTCCCAATATTATTTCAAATGTGATTCCTATAATGGAGAGGAATGCTATTTTTTGTATGTTTTTTATTTTTGCATTGCTAGAAGTGGTAGATGCTGTTATCGTATATAATATTATTATTAGAAATATATGAATTATTACAGCTAATGCTATGCATGATAGGCTAAGATGTGATGATATTTTTTCTGGAAAAATTATGGTTAGTATTTGCCTAGTTGGAACATTATCCATGATAGAATAATATAAGCCAATAGTAACTAATGTTGCGACAAATGATGATAGTATGTGGATAATTATGTATTTTAGTATGGTCGAATATTTATACTCGAACACGATAGCATTGATCATAAGAAATTTTGTTAGAATGCTAATAGACTTGAATGTATACACGGATGTGAATATGTAGAGAAGCATGCTTATGGAAATAAAATTTATCAACTTTAGAAAAATATACATTTCAATATGGTTATTCTGCATCGAATTATACTTGGAAATCAAAATAGAAACCAAAAATACATTGCTATATAGCATCATAAATGAACATGTGCATAATACAAATTCTAATAAATATAAAGGGGATGGCAATGATGATTCTATCTCCAGTAAATGCTCATCTGTCTCAAGCTGGTTATCATCAATTAATTCATTTAATATAAATTCGTCAAGATTGGGTATATGATCCAATGAAATTTCCTTGATATCAGACGAGTGTTCCGATGATGATTTATTATTAGCACGTGTTCCAGAAGTTATCATTCTATTAATATTGACTTCATATAAGTTGTAATATGTATCTGAATCCTCTTTATTTAGAATGCTTTCGTCGTTAATAGATCTATAAATTTGAGATTCCTTAAATAAATTCTTATCAGATTTGCAATCATCGTTTAACATCTAATGTCAATATATTACATATATATTACTGAAGATAGCTTAATTATTGTTGATCAAAGGATTTGCAGTTTAGCAAATAATCTTCCAGCCACTGTGGCATCTGAGCGAAATTGACATCACTTGGCGTGGTTATCCATTTATAAGATTTTTTTGTAATTGCATTCTTCGATGGAGGAACAACGGCCTGTCTATCATTATTAAGCAAATCCCATCCAATCGTTTTGCCTCTAAGTGAAAATCTGGAGAATGAATGTAGTTTTTTATTATATCGAAAGTATATATGCAGACCACCGCTAGGACTATGTACCATTGGTGTTTTTATTTCTGGATATGATGTGGATAACTTTTTCCATAAAGTCAATCCATCATTCTTAATATCTATATCCAGAATTGTTATGCCAGAAACCTTTCCGGTAACAATACCTATATTACGATTATGGAATACATATAATCGCTCTGGAGTTTTCTCTAATTTGTTCCAGTTTTTTAAAATTGGACGCTTATTATCTAATGGGATAACCACAAATCCATACCCCACTAACTGAGGTATAATCTTCGCGTATGCCATATCCGCATTGTTTAATGCTGTGGATTTCTTGCTCATATTGTATATTGGACTGAACATAGTCGAAAATAGGCTATATTAATTAACTTAATGCAATGCGAATATATACTACTATACATGCTCTAATACTATAGATAGTTAGACTATATACAAAATTGAACAATATATTAACTAATATACTCAACACGTCTGGGTAATTAACGATGAGCTCACTCCAGCAATGCCAGTCAAGAACGGAAGAAGCTATCAATAAGGAGAGAACTCGTTTGAACAATTCGCCATTTGTTGGAGCATTTAATGCAAATGAACAGCAGATGATCGATTTACAAATGTTCATGAACCAGTTCGCCATTGCCCCAGAAGACATGAATACCAACGTTAACTTTATATGCACTAATCCAGAGTTTCCGTGTAAGTATAATGTCCCACCTGAGATGATATCAGAATTGATGAATCTGCTTAATCTATGCTACATTAGTGGTATTCACAATCAAATTTCGGAATGTCAGTATGCCAACAAAAAAAACATAAGCAGTTTGTTCTTCGACTTTATATTTGAGACGAAAGACCCAAACATCGATTTCGAATCTGTAGTTCTTACATTTTCCAAAATCGTATTTGGCATTTTAATCAAATATCTAAACATTGAGACAGAGCAAGTAAAACACTATGTGTGGTATTTCTCTACGACAAATCCAATTTATCCTACAGCCAAGAATAACTATCAATCTAAGTTTAGAATTCTTATTCCAAGCGTAACAATGTCCTCAGAGGTGAAATTATTCGTATATCAACGAGTATATCACTCCAAGGCTATTAAACAATTGTTTCAAGAAAAGATAAATTACGATATTAGAGATTGTTTACAAACAAAACTAAGAAATGCCCCAGTTACGATGGCAGGATCATTTATTTCGGAAGAAGAAAATGAACCAATGATTCTTAGCTATATATACCAAGTCATTGTATCTAGAGAAAATGGATTTTCATATGATGCGCAGATGTGTAATAAGATCGATAACTTGTTCGACAACATAGTATATGAAGCATCTGTTAATTATATCGCAGGATCTAATGCAGTTATTCAAAAACGTGAATACATTCTCAACAATTTAGGTATTGCCAAAACACATGCAGAGATTAATCTAAAACCAAGATTGTTCTTTACAATGGCGTATGATGATGCGATCAGAACATTAAAGTTATTATCCATTACACATCCTAATGCTACCACTATTTACGAAGAATTAAATATTTTGGATGCTAAACGATTCGAAACATTCGATGAATGGCTAATTATAATCAAATCATTGGCATCTGCCGAAGAAGATTATCATTGTTTAGCAGTTATCATCACGTATGAGCGTGCTGGTAAGATAATCGTAGAAAATGGAGAGTCAAGATATATGGTATGGGATGAGTTCACGGTAAATTGGGAGAATGCCAGATCTGAATATATGAGTAATTTCACTAGTTCTAAATATTCATGGAGATCATTCAGATACTGGGCCAATATTGACAATCGAACATTGATGAAGAAATACATTGATAAACGGCTCATGAATATGATTACGTATGATATTTCGCATTCGGTATACCAAGCACGTCTAAAACCTAGACATTATGCAAAATATTTGGAATTTATGTTTGGACACATGTATATCACAGAGAATGATACAACTGATAAGCATGTATGGTATGAATTCGTGGTGCCGTCAACTAAAGATCGGGAAGCTGGACAGTTATTCAAATGGAGAAAGGTAGGTCTTGAGCCAGATTCGTTGATTGCACATATGCACACCGATCTGCAACCAATTCTTAATATGGTTCTGCGACAACTGAAGGCATGGATTAAGCAAGCATGTATTGTATTTCCGAAGGATGATCCGAAAACGAAGTATGTTATGAATTTGCAGAGAGTGTTCAACTCAGAAATCATGGTCTTGTTCGATACTGCGCCAAAACGCAATATCTTAAAGGAAACATGCACGTTATTCAAGAATAACAGTTTCTTGAATAAATTGGACAAGATCATAGATATCATTGGAGTTGGAAATGGAGTCGTGGAATTAAATACCACCAGCAAAAGACTACTCAACTACTATCATACATACCCAATTACAAAATATACGGATACGAATTATATCGAGTATGACGAAAACAACAAGTATATCAAGGAAATGTATGCAGTGCTGAGATCGTTATTTCCAGAAGATGAATCTGATGCATTGGATTTCTTACTATACTTCTTCTGCACATCGCTAGATGCCAGAGAAAAAGAAGCATTGTTCATCATTATCTATGGCGGTGGCTCTAATGGTAAATCTGTGTTGATGGAATTATTCAAGAATACTCTTGGCGAACATTACACACGTAAGTTACCATTGAGTTTCATCACAGAACAAGGAAGAAACAATTCAGAAACTGCTAGTCCAGCATTGATGCAATTGCAGTATGCGCGAATGGCATACTATTCAGAAAGTGATCGTAATGAAAAGGTTAATGCTGCTAAGGTAAAGGAATTAACTGGTGGAGAAACTATAAGTGGTCGTAAAATGTATAGCGACATCGAGAACTTCAAGCCAGCCTGTAATCATATTGTTACTACTAATTATCGATTTATTATCGAATCCAATGATCACGCAACATGGCGTCGATTCCTTTGCTACCGATTCAAGTTCAGATTCGCAGAAGAGGAAGATCCTAAGGATAAGTTTGTGCGATTGAAGAACCCAGAACTTATCGATAAGATCAAGAAGGATAAACGATACCATGAAGCGTTTCTTGCGATTCTGATGCACTATCATACCATGCTTTATCAGAAGTATAATGGACGCATCCTAAAGGTGCCAAAGCCAACTATTGATCATGAAACAGAAGAGTATAGAGTCAGAGAAGATATCTATGAGAGATTTATCTTAAATAGAGTATTATATCAGGAAGATACGGAACAGAATATGGATCAGTTCGTGGAGAACTTCAGACAACATCATTCTGACCAGACTGGTCAGAAGTTCGTGATGTCCAAGGAGGATATGATTCATAACTTCAGAAATTCGAGTATTGGAAAGTATATCAAGGAATCCGATTCTGGATATGTTACATGCAACCTATACAGTTTGGAAGCAAATGAGTATACAACGCCAAGCTCTATGCTATTCTCGAAATGGAGAAATGCTCAGAATTCAAACTAAACACTATGTGTGATATTTTTTTTAAAACATTTCTAATCGATGAATATATAATTTATATATTGCGCACACACTATGGAGAAGATGCCGGATGAAATCCAATACCACATTCTATCGGTGATTTATTCATTGATGAAGGGCTATTCGCTCACATTGGATGATGTTGCTCGTCATACTTGCTATCTCGATTCATTTAATCCAAGCGATTTTGCTACATCGTATACTGACTTTGTGAAGTCCTGTCAAAAAAATGAGGAATCGACTTCCGAGTATTCTTCGGATTCTGATTCTATGAAAACGTTAATTTCGAGTGAGCACGAATGTTTATCTGAGTGTGATAGTTGTGTTAGTTCAACTAATTCTCCAATTTATGTTTCCACTAGGAGAGAATTCTGTAATATTCTCAGCAAGAATATCAAGATATGCCCACGTTATTCTTCGTGCACTAATGACGACTGTCCTAATTTCCATGTAAAGCCGGAATATCTATGTCCTCATAATCCTCGTGGTAGTTATTGCGATCATGAAGATTGTGATCTTATCGTTATTAAACCATGCCGACGCGGAAAGCGATGTAATGACTCCGAATGCTCATTTAGACATTGATAAAAAAATATATTTTTTTATCGTTTATTTGCACTTATTTGCACTTACTTGCGCTTAGGGGCAGCCTTCTTCTTGGTAGCCGGCTTCTTCTTGGGAGCGGCCTTCTTCTTGGTAGCCGGCTTCTTCTTGGGCGCAGCCTTCTTAACGGGTTTCTTGGTAGCCGGCTTCTTGACTACGCGACGCTTCTTTGCGCCACCATCCACGAGACCTCCACGTTTCGCAACACGGCGTTTTTTACCACCATCGACTTCTGCCATTGTTGTATGGGTATGTATCACTATAGTCTATATATCATAGATGAATATTTCGGCGACGAAAACAATATTAATTAATTGTCTATTTTGATATATGAATATATAATCATAGGTGGTATTGATATAATTAAAATTGCTCAATCTGAATTTTAATTATCCATATTATATAATAGTTATGTCATTGCCAAAGCAATTGATTGATTCATTTACTGAGATCAAAAAATCTCGAGCGGTTCAAAATGATTTTTCTGAAGATGCTCTACAAGAGTTTGCTAGCATTCTAAACCGAGCTATTCCATCCCCATTAAATTCATCCGCGTACGCAGTTTATCGATTTAATCGTTTTAAATATTTAGCCAATAAGGATCGATTCATTGCTGATATTAAGGATTTTCAACCATACGATTCTCTCATTCTATGGACAGATTTTGGAAATATTCTTGAGTATTTCAATCTTAAGCAAAAATTCTTTCTAGGATGGGACAAGATGAAGAACAAATATCGAGCATGCCCATTGCTAAAGAATCGACAAAAACAAAACAGTGATAAAGCGTGTAATGATGCTGTTAAGACTGTCATCAATGATATCGTCGATAAAGTTGTTGAAACTGTATCTAATGAAGAAAAAAATGCAACCGAATTAAATAATGCGAAAAGCATTGACAATCTTGAAACGTTGATTTCAAATATGGAAAGTGATGATGATGTCGTATTCAATCGCATGGTAGAAGCTGTTAAGAAGTATAAGCTGTCAAATGGTATACGCTGTTAAGCTATATGATCAATCATCAATTAATTGATATGTCTGATTTTATGCCAAACATTTTGTTGAATGACCCAGATGCATAATCATTTGATTCTTGTTTTGCTAAATTGCAAATCTTCCATAATATTGAAGATCCAAATCTTTTTTTCCTTGGACTGCCAACTATGTATTGCACGAAATAATCTGTTTTGATTAGTGGTCCTAATAATACTAATTTTTTGTAATTAGGCTTATTGGCATCATGATGTGCGGAGAATATCGTTTCCGCCATTTTGGATATCTTTTTTTTCTCATCATTTGAAAATCCTGATGTTTCCTTTCTTACATATCCATTTGCTATCTGTTCTGTAGTAAAGATAGTAATATGTGCATTGGATCTTAACTGAGGTCCTAGTAATGTCGTTTCTTGACAAAGCATTATGGTAGTAAGATGATAATGTCTACCCTGATAGAATAATTTTTTTGTCTCTTCCAAAGGTCCCCATTCCTTGACAGTAGCCATGCAATCATCGGCTATAAGCACTAATGATGGATTTATATTAAAACTTTCTACAACGGATCGCTGTACGTCAGTCATCTTATGTCTATCCAAAACATTCAATCTCTTATTTATATGCTCTCTCATGTGCTTTACCAATTTTTTATTGTATTTTTCCTTTAATGTATCTATTGCAACATCTACATCGCTTTCATCCAACTTTAATCTAATTTCTCTGCATCCATTATTGAATATTTCTTTAAGCTTGGCGATCTTTGCTCTCGATGTCTCGTCTGATACCATATTAAATAATGGTTTAACATATTGTATATCATGAACCATCTTGTGCATGGTCACAACATTTTGCTGTCGCTGGAATATTCTTTGAATCAGTGGTTTAGATAAATCTTCATAAATACATTGTTTGGGCACGATTCCATTATAATCTCCATTCATTTCGGCCGTGGGGCATGCGACAATTATCAATGGTATTACATTTCTTAATGAATTTAATATGTGCTGAGTTAATGCCGATTTACCAGATCCAGATGGACCTATTATTAGAGTGAGTCTATTATGATAAAAATGTTTGGAATCATCTAATAACGGAATCGGTATTCCATTACTATAAATCGTTGAGGACATTGTGGTATATTATTGTATTATTGAACCAAAACTAATATTTTTAGTCAGTAAATATATTATAATGTTAATAATTATAGCGATACTATGTCTTATACTGATCTGTTTAATTTATGATGTTGATATGTCGATAATAGTGGTTGGAATCATGGGTGTAGTGGCATATAGTTTTATGCGCATATGCTTCCAATCACATAAACGAATTAATCCAATAATACATACCAGATGCGATGACTTAATAAAATATCTAGAAAACTATAATCCATTGATAGATTACTATTCTAGCATTCCTCTTACTAATGAGGATAGAAGATTAATACATAAAATATCCAACAAAACACAGGATATTATACAATACAATAAATTATCAGGCATCATGCTACTGAAGATTTATTTTAGAAGAGAACAATTCATAAATATTCTTACACCTATTGACTATACAGAATTAATGCAATCAGCTAAGAATACATATGATATCTTCTCAAATGGATTCGAGAATTTATTCATTCCTGATATGTATGGATATAGAGATGTTAATGTTATCGATTTATCATCTCTGAACAACGAGATAATTGAATTGAATGAATTATTTTATTTTAACCATTGTTCCTAATATATAAACATGTTTGAGTCTCATACCAATTCCGATATTATTGGATTGCTATTCCCTTCGTATATTACTGACGAAGGAAGACGATTGAATTTAGTATTAGAAGATCTATATCCTGAGTTATGTAGACAAGGTATTGATATTTTAATGCTTGCTGGAAATCCATATTATGATTATAATTCGGACGATTCTATAGATTCATGCCAATCATATGATTCATATGGGTCATATCAATGGAAGTATATATATTCGAATGATGAATTATTTAATACTATTAGAATGCATTATGATATTTATAATGCTCCGGCATTACTATGGGTCAATAGCGATGGAGAAATTCTTGAAGAAAATGGTAAGAACATGATTCTTTGTATGTCAAATATGAATGATAGCAAAAGCGTTGCCAGATCCATTGCTTCACAATTCAGAGATTATGAATATGATAGTGACTGGTAGATGATTGTTTTTACAAAATTGATGAATGAATAAACATATATATAGATACAATGGCATATACTCTTGGTCCAATTTTCAATGCACAGCATGGAAAGGTGCGCGAATGGAGTATTGTTATAAATTTATTTGATAAGGATGACAATATGATCGATATCAGCGATCCTGCATGTGATATGAAAATAGAAAAAGACTATCATACAGAATATCATACAATTTCTGGATATACAAATATGAAAATGACACAGTCGGCATCAACTGTAGTACGGAAAGGAAAAAATATAGGGAAAAAAAATGAAACCAATGTTCTTACGCAAGCTATAAAGGAATGCAAAAGTAAATATGCGTTAAAAATAAAATCTGGATATTCAGAATCGATTGATTCTACGAAGGAATCGCAACATTCGATGCCATTTCCAATGGCGGTAAAATCATGGAAGGACCATGGAGATAAATTGAAATATCCATTGTATATCCAGCCTAAACTAGATGGAATAAGATTGCTGGCTAGACTAGAAAATAACGAAGTAAAACTATATACTCGCAGATTACATGATATTGTTGGATTTACGAAGCTGAAGAATGATTTACTAAAAATGTTTAATGCATCAAAGCTAAAAACATTTATAGTAGATGGAGAGTTATATTCTCATGGAATGAATCTACAGAGCATCAGCGGTATCGTTAGGAATGAAACAATCGGAGAGGATGTAAAGGAACAGTTAAGATATCATGTGTTTGACTTCTTTGACATTAATCAGAAATCTATGACATTCGGAGAACGATATCAATTGTTGCAAAAATTTGTTAAATCGCATAAATCAGAAATGATTATATTGAATCCTACCAATATGGTAGATTCAGCGTTGGCAGCAGAAGACTTATATAATGATTACATTAGAAATGGATATGAGGGAATTATATACAAATCTGATAAACCATATGAGTTTGATTTCAATAAAGAAAAGCGGTCGTCACTATATCTCAAGCGAAAAAAACAAGACGATGCTGAATTTGAAATTGTAGATTACACACATGGGCGAGGAAAGGATAAGGATTGTATAGTATTTACTTTACAAGGACCCAATGGAAAAGTGTTCAACTGTGTTCCAAATGGAACATACGAATATCGACGAGAGTTATATGAACAGGCCCAACGATCATTTGATACTAGCTTCAAGGGAAAGTTGGCAAAGGTATTATATGATGATCTCAGTAAGGATGGCGTTCCTCTCAGAGGGCGCATTATCCAAATTGGAAGGGATTTATCATTTGATTAATTATTTTTATACCTCAGTAGAATGCATCTTGCTACAGTATAATCGCATTAGCATATCAAATGACGTGCGCATACTACATAGTTGTGTTTTAACATTTATATACATGATCAATACCATAACGAATGCTATCGCAACTAATATATTATATATCCAATCCATAGACATATGCGCTGATCTATTACAATACGTTTCTCTATCTGCCGATCTAAGAATATTTATTTTTGGCTGACTACCAACTGGATGTTTATCTATGAAAATAGAATTGGGTGCAACTTCTAATGATGGAGGCTGTTCTAATTCATAGAATGATTCTTGTCTATTAGTTGGAGCCATTTTATTTTTTTCAACATTTATAATTTGACCTATCTCCTTCTCTGGTTCATTATTTGTCATATGCATCAAATGTGGAGTTGTTCGCATATTCATATATTCTCTCGAAGATGGGGCTTGCTTTACGTCAGCAAAACTCAAATCATCGAAATAGTTATCTATATTTTGATCATCCACCCATTCGGAAAACATATCGACTGTTTATATGAATGACAATATAAATTGTTTGGTATGATACATTAATTAATCTAAGGCTCCATTGATGTTATCATCGAAATCGTCATTATCCATATCATATCCATAAAACATATCAACTTCTTCATCATCCGGAGTTTGATCTATTGAATCTGATATAGCACTAAGATCTATATCATCGGACATCGGTAGTGCCTTTAGTTTTGCGAAATTAAATTCCCCAAATCTGGAATCTTGTGCAACAATTTTGTTGAGAATATATCCTATAATATCCTTGATAACGCCATTTCCAGATGATACCATATTAAGTATTATTGATAACAAATCAAACAACAATTTATCGGCATTTTCTGAATTTGGGTATGGGGGAAGGTCAGGTAATTTAGTATGTTTTGGTCCGGTTAATAATAATTCTTTTGATAATTTAAAGAAATCTATATCATAATATGCGCTTATCTTATTTGATATGTTCTTTGCGAATATATAATATGAATATAATACTCGAACGTATGATTGTATAGCATTTAATGATCTAGGTTGATCTCCGAATATTCCTAACTTATCAAGCATTTGTATGTTATAAAGTTTATTTAGATTGGACGCGACAGATTCCAGTTTAAGTTTATCTACTTTTTCGACAACATTGGTAGATTCTTTGCGCACCAATGGTGTGGATGATTCAATTATTTTTTTAGTGGCTGATATTATTGAATTGGTTATATCCTGTCTATGTTGCATATATGGTTTATAAAATTTCTTATAATACTCTGTATCCATGTTAATGATTTTATCTTTCGTGATTCCACATTTAACGCAGATTCCATCAGTAAATGCATGTGCGTCTTTTACGGGACATGATAATGTATACAATTCAAAGAATGCTTCTTTTATTCGTTTATCTCGTAGCATTTCGTTGATTTTGTCATTGTTTGATATGGATACCTTATTAATCTGGATATTGCAATATTTACATTTGTAGTCTATCTTATCATCATGTTTTGTAATAATCCATCTATGTGGTTGCACTGGTTCTATATCACAATATGCTAATTGCAATATTTTAAGATTGAAATCATACTCTCGTGTATTTATGGCGGGTATGTTGCGAATTGGAGTAGTTCTTAGCATTTTAAGAAATTTACTTCGATCGGTTTGAAACTTTGCGACAAACTCAGATAATGGAGGAGTAATTGTGGATAGATACATATCATTGATCGGTTGTATCTTAACTAATTCCACTATCGATCTATAAGCATCCACAATAAATTTTTCTACATCATTTTTTGGATTAATCTTTGGTTCATAAATATTCATATACAATGCATGCGTTTTAATTTTATCCACTTGCTTCTTCTTCGGAAAGAGCTTATCGATATTCACTCCAACCACATCCAAGGTATCAATCATCGACTTTTCAAATCTATCATGGATAAATTTTGCATAATGAGATATCGGGCTTTCATTTATATCCATAATTAATTTATCCGAAGCAGAAACAGATTTAAGAATTATCGTTTCTGATGAAAATGCTCTGTTTACGAACTTGAATGCTTCTATTAGAGAAGATTTTATCTTTTCATCAGTTATGCTTATTTGTTTATACGATGGAATATTCTTTATGATGTTAAATGCCGAAACTAATTCTTCCTTTAAGGAATTTCCTCCGTTTGTATTCATAACACTCTTTGGAGACTTTATTTTATTTATGTTTAACGATATTAAACTAACCAGAGTATATACCTGCGTTAGATATCTAATAAGCAGTTCTATGTTGTTATCATCATTATAGCTGGATCTTTGCGTTATCCATACAATTTCATCCTTTATCTCAGAGAATATTGCATTTACTATTGTTTTTGGATTTATTGATATGGCATCCGTATTCATGTTCTGTAATATGGTAGACATAACATTCATATAGATAATCTTTTCATACGGAGATTGCTCATTGACACTAGTTGACTCTTCTATTGTTTTTATGGATGCTTGAATAATATCATCAGATTTTCCTAATTCTCCACTACAATACTTGCAGTAATATGTAAATATAACCTCTGTATCATCTGAATTTGATTGTTTCTGATTTATTAGTTTGAACTTATTTATAATTTTTTGTCTAGCCCAATAAATTTGATCTGATCCATCAGTAGATTCGGAAATTGCAGATATCGCATCGTATAATTCTACGGTATGTACGCATAATAGTGGATATCCGCATAATTTGCATTTATACATGCCAGTATTATTATCCAATGATTGAAAATCTATGTAGGGTTCTATTTCCTTATAGGTTTCACTGGTAAGCGTAATATTCATAGATTTGATATGTTTAAGATGTTCGCATTTATTACTAAGAAGAGCATCCTGTGCATCCAATTCCTTCTTGAGTAATATTTCTATTTCATTGCGCTCCTTAGGAGGTAGTTTATTCATATCGAATCTGTTAAATTTTATAAATATAGATCTGTGATCCGTATAATCAAAGAAGTATGGATATGTGTCTCTACATATTTTTTCGGCACGCGTAAGTAGTAGCTTGCGATATTCGGTATCTCTTACATTGATTCTAACTTTTGATTTCTGATCCTTTACATAGGATAGATATCTTAACTGATCTGCAGTTTCTGATGATTCATATCCAAATAATTTAATCAAATCATATATTAGCCAGTTTGATGTCATATTAAGCATTTCGTATAACGACATCGAGAATGTATTATCTATTCTTCTATCCATTATTTTGTTTAAGTTATCAATAAATGTATTTGTATTGAATGGCTCTATTCTTGCGAGCTCTGGAAACTCCATAACATTTAATGTATTTTTTGTAGCAAGAGCAACGGTAATATCTTCTAACAGTTTGTTTGCCAATATTTTATTTATTTGATTAAACAGATGAATGTTTTCATATTCTTTGGGATCTATGATATACAATGTCCCTATAGCGGTATGTTTTGGAGATATTCCATGTATATATTCTATGTTTAGTTGTTGCACATCTATATTGCTAGGAAGTTGCTGTTCATACTTCTGTGGGAAGATAGAATAGGCTAGGTGATTAATTAATTGTTTAGGAAATGCAAATCCAAGTAATCTAAATTTGTCTCCAATTGCCAATCCAAGTGTTTTGATTTTATCATTTCTCAATTGAATAGCAGGCGTATATACTTGCGATGACAACATTATGCCTGTCGTTCCATTGCGAGGAGTTATCACAGGAATGGCGTATAGTAGTAGTTTTTTTATAGCCACCAAGTGAATGGATGAATCATCATGTATGCGTATTTTTTCATTAGTGGTAAACATCGAAGTGGCGATATCTCCAATTGTATATTTATCGTATCCCTCAGGGCGTAGCATCTCATCGAGCACCGCAGTTGTCTCAATAATTGACCCAGTCATAGCAAAACTTTGATTGCTCGAAGAAGCCATTGGTATAAATCTATATTGATTACAAGAAATGACATTAAGATGCATATCAAACTGCTAAAAAAATGGTTCTGATATAGACAGTTTGAATATAGTATTCGTAAAATGAATTCTCATACATTGGACAACGATGATGCGACACTAACTATGTTGGATGTTTGCGGTTCGTGCATAACTGATATCGTATATAACTTTCTTTTCGATAAGGCAATTGCCGTGCATGAAAAAACTAGCATTGGATTAACTGAAGCATATCGACAAGCGTTGGCAGAATATGTAAATGAAAGCAATAATCCGAAGTTTTACAGTGTTTTACTGAACACGCTACACCATTATGTAAGAATGAGCACCGTATTCAATACGATATCATATCCAGACTGCGTTTCCATGTATGCTGGACTATTTGTTCCTAAAATGTATGTTAATTCTTTGACCAATGATCAGAAGTTGAATATTCTCACTATGATTCTTGGAAACACCACGAGAGAATTTATCGAACAAATTAAAAATAATTATATTGGATGCATTATCGATGATCATCAAGATCCCGGAAATATCGAAATCTTGCAAGATTGCATTCTGAAGATAATTCTTACTCAAAGAAATATTAACTACGACAAATTTATTCAATCGCAAACGCCACTATCGCCAACAAAGCCTGAAAAATGTGCTCCGGTCAAGAAAAATATTAATAAACATGTTCTAGTTAAACTAACATCGGCATTTAAAAAGTCTGTTGCTAAGAATACGGCAATCGAAAAGAGAAATAAGGCACTAGTCAAAAAAAATAAACAACTAGCGAACCAATTCAACGAGCTAAAACAAATGTTCTTGGAACAAATAGCAGTGCAGAAACAACAATCGATTATCATTGAAGGATTAAAGCAACAGATTGCTAAGAAACCAGTTGATGACATCAAAGATTCCGATGACGCGGAAGAAACGGTATCTTCAGTCAATGAGGATATTCATGTAGATGACATGTTTAATATTCAATATATTGATAATTAAACAGCCGTTCATAAAACAGCCTCATTGATTTCTATATTGGATGATGTAGTTTCATCTTCATAAGATGGCTCCATATCATCGAGTTTCTTATTGTATTGTTCCATTCTATATCTATGTTTAATGATTATATTATTCATAGCAAACGCACCTGCTAGAATTATATAAGTGGTTATCATATGCTGAGCTACTATAGATGGCTTATTTTTTTTGAATTTCTTCCCATACAGGAAATCCAATATCCATATTATTAGTAGCATAAACAAGGATAGTACAAATGGATTGTATACGAGAGATTTTAATATTGGGCTATCCCACACATATTGGGCCATTGAATGTGCAATTTTTTTCTTAGAGATGAGCGAGTTGGAGCATTCCATTATTTAGGTTATTCTATATATCACTACTTATTCGTGAGTTAGCGTTAAAATTGATTTATATATTATTCAATATATCAACCATCATCGACAATGTCAACCAAGCAACCTCGCAACTCGATCGCCTCATTCCTATCAACTGATGATGAAATCAGTGTAGAATTAAACAAATGTGTAATGGAGCCATCGATGATAGATAAGTATCTCGAGGAATTTTCAACATTGATGGTCCCTAAAAGTATGATAACAACTAAAATAGCAAAACTGTATTATCAGAGTAAAAATTCAGATGATGTTAAATCCAAGATAATTGGATCAGATAAAGCATCCATGTTTAATGAAAAAATCAAAACATTCAAGGTGGACAGTTCAGCAATCGCTATTAGAAAGAAAATAACACCAATTACATCCGTGCCTCAAATTGCTACTCGTGCTGAACTTATAGTTCAATACACTATGACAATGGCAGCCAATGCTAATTGGATGATTAAGATTAGCATAGTTAAACGAATTGACAATTCGATGGAATTGGAAACGAGATTAAAATCTTTCAAGATCATGCTTATGGACACTTCATTTGAGAAAATGACAAATGAAGCATTCGATTATGTTACTACCGAACTATTGAGAATAAATCCGGAGCCAATTGACTATATGCAGTTGTTGGAATTAATTCATTTGGTGTCTGATAAATCCAATACAGATCAAAAAAATGATGAATATCAAAACGCAATATTTAATCTTGCAAGAGATATTTTCAGAGATGTTACGACGATTACAAAATTCAAACGAGACTCCGGGTTTAAACGATTGTGTCCGAGTCCAATTGAATTGAATCGCATCTTATATTTCAAAAAGGTAATTCCGGCTATCGATAATTATTATATCACAGATAAAATGGATGGTCTGCATGCGCTTCTAGTTATAGATGAAATATTCAAGATTGGTGGTAAGAAAAAAAATTATATTGGAGCTAATATCTACGCAGTGTCTGACAAAATATATAATATCAATACGTGTGATTATAAACGAAACAGATCCACTATAGTTGAACATACAGTATTAGATGTAGAGATGATGGAGGAAAAGAATGGAGAACATTCATTTCATTGCTTTGATGTAATTGCACTGGCATCTAGACGCGTTAATGGTATTCCATTTTACAAACGCATTGAATATTTCGGAGCAGCTAATGAATTGTTAGAAAAATACGAATTAGGATCAACTAAAGAATTTATTAGATTGACATCAGATAAGTATTGTGAACAGATTAAGGAATTTTACAAGAAGCCAAGAAATTATAAGATTGATGGAATCATATTTACACCAGCTGGAACATTCTTTAAGGAAGCTATTAAACTGCGTAAGAGCAAATTTGAAAAAATATTCAATACGGAATATTCAAATACGATTTCGTTTAAATGGAAACCATTGGATCAATTGACAATCGATTTCTATATTATGGATTACCCAAAGAAGAATACTTATGCGCTATGCAGTGGCGTTGATAGTAAAACATTCAAATTATTGAAAATGTCATTCTTTGATGGGTATAAGGCACCAGATTCGCCGAATTCATTTCAGTATTTCCCAATACAATTCGAAACCTACGATGGAGAATTCAACTTTCAGTGGAAACCATCGAAGGAGGATGAAACTATTATTGGAGATTTGAAAACATTAAATGGAATGGTTGGAGAGTTTAGATTGGCCAATGATAATGGAATTCTGGAAAATCCTCAGTTATTGCGATTGCGCACCGATAGAATAAGTGATATCGAAAGAGGAGAGTATTACGGAAATGCTTTGAGATATTCTGAATTAATTTGGCATAGCATTAAATATCCACTTAAGATTGTCGATATGTGTAATCCAACTAATAATGCATACTTTGCAGCAGAAGATACTGATGGTTGGTATAAGGCAGGAAGAGGATTTAATTCATTTGTTAAGACACATCTAATGGAATTATATCTACCAGTTGGAAAGGATAGTAGATTAATGGATATTGCAGCAGGCAAGGGTCAAGATTTAGCAAGATCTGTTGAACTTGGATATTCTGATATCGTGGCAATGGATAAAGACACTGATGCGCTTACTGAATTATTAGAACGGAAGTATAATCTGCGAGTGAAGTCAAGACACGCGAGCGCGTCCATTCATATAAAGAAAATAGATCTCGAGAACACAGCTGATGAAAATATCAAGAATCTAAAGATTCCGACAGACTCTGTAGATAACATTATGATAAATTTTGCAATTCATTATATATGCCATTCTGGGGCGCTCAATACTCCGAGTCCAGTAGATGAATTTATTAAATTATGCAAATTCTACTTAAAGCAAGGTGGTAGAGTGATGATTACTACATTTAATGGACAAGATGTATTTGATAAATTAAAAAATTCGGACGAGTGGGATGTAGTGGAGAATAACAGAATTAAATACTCCATCAAACGAGATTTTGCTTCGGATACAATGACTGATATGGATCAACAGATAGATGTGCTATTACCATTCTCCGCAGGTGAATACTATAAGGAATATTTAGTTAATTATAAATATGTGCAACAAAGATTTGAGCAAAATGGATTTTCTATGATAAAGTCAGATTCATTCGAATCATTATTACGAGCATTTAAGAAACAAAACAATAATGGGTATAAGGGATTGACAGAAGGCGACAAGGAATACGTGTCTCTGTATGGGTATATGATATTTGAGAAGAAGTAATCTGTATAAATTTTTTTATCCAAGAATAGTCATATATCGAAATGTATTACTATACAGAGATGCAAAATTGCAGATTACAATAGATAATATAATCATGGATACCATTGAAGAATGCAGTCGATTCCTTTCGGAAAACGCATCTGGGAGATGGTTTGAAACTACAAGATTTAAAAATGAGAACAATGGATTTATGCATAGAGTGTCATATGATATGGTTCTGCTTAGAGTAAACCATGAATCTTCGATACGATTTTACTGGATTTATGACATATCAGATGCAATCGCATTTAATGATTTTGTAACCAGCAAACTTAACTCGGAGGCACATGAAGTTATCACTGGTAATAACTGTAGACTATTCTATGATATTGATTTAAAATTAAATGACAATCAAAAATACGAATTGTTATATCATTACAATTTGGAATTATTGGAAAACAATGAAACATATGTAATGGATATGCTTGGTGAGAAAATCGCACATGTTTATAAAAATGCAACGCTCATATCATTGGAGGAACATGGTAATGATAGAAATGAAAACCTTATAAACTTCGAATGGATGTTTTGTATGAGAAATAGACCATGCGAAGATGAATTTAAAATTAGTATTCACATCATAACGAATTTATTTATACCATTAAATCTGTGCTCTGCGATCTTGGATGACGTGAAGCATGACATATTATTCAATAATTGTCGATTACTTGAGATTACAGAATCGATAGCAGATTATTTATCCAATGCTATAGATTCGCTTCAATGCAGAAGCAGAGGATCGCTTGGATTACCATTGGGTTGTAAAAAAAATAGTGAAGGCAAGTATTACAAAAATTTTATAGTAAAGCAGTATGATATACCACATCAATATTACTTTATAACAATTCCAGATGATTTCTCCATAAGAAAAGTAGAAATGGGCGGATACAATATATTAACACGTGTTATAGATCATGGTTATGTAGATTCTGACTTTATCAAGAGAGCTCTGGATCATGTAAATAATATAGATGACTTTGATTCAAGAGCGTTCGATGTGACAACGTCAGTGGTGGTGGGTTCTACCATGTATGTGAAACGCTATACCCCAAGTTATTGCTCTGTATGCAATAAAATGCATGACAATGATAATACATTGTATCTAATATTCAATTCAGAACGATTGATTGCATCATGGAAATGCTTCCATGCGGAAAACATGATTCCTATACAATTCTACAGTGAAGAAGATACTGGTAAATGCGATGAATCCGATATTGAGGCATTCGCAAAAAAATACACAAGGACACCAAGTTCTACAATTAAAAAATGTAACAAGTCTATTAAGTATAGTGCATATCATAAAAAACGATTGTTTGTTTCAAATCCTGATACCGGTAAATCAAATAATAAGAATGTGATTTACAATGAATATGATATGTATGAAGAATATGATGCAGAATATAAGGAATCTACGAATCCAGAAGAATATTGCGAACCAGAAAAGACAAATCAGATGATGGATGTAAGGAGCAATCTAGAACTTGATCGTATGACAGAACAGGAATGCAATGAGTATGATGCAGAACCTGCTAAACCTCAAGAAGAATATTGCGAACCGAAAGAAACTGGTCAAATTAACGATATCCCAAATAATGGAGATATAAGTGATTCATCGTCGGAATCATCAGATGAAGATGATAATGATCGTATAGAAGAACAGGAGTGTGATGAAAAAAATATATCAGTAATGGATACAGATATACCTAAGAATGAAGCGTATGATAGTAATGCATTGAATGATAGCGATAGTGAGGATGATAGTGATTACTAATCTAAATATGTCAATCCATACTTTACGCAAAGGTGATTAACATATTTTGTCTTGCTCTGTAGCGTGCACCATTTGCATTGGCATAAATCCATAGCTATTTTTTTATTATTCTTGGACAAATCTTCATTATTTGACCATAATACTAAATTCCAGTATTCCTTACATAATGCACAATTGCATTCTGAAAGTAAATATCCATCGTTATCATATTCTTCTAGACGATGTCCAGTTTTCTTGAAATGGAACTCATCAAAATTATTCATTTCAGTTATTCCAATATGCATTGACATTATATCCCATGCGTATAGAATACAATCATTACTATCATCGAAACATATCATTGCGTGATATCGCTTTTTTGTAGTTTTATTAACATGATTTATCCAATCTATCGCAACACGTATATATTTTTCCACCATAATGCGCCGTATAGTATTTTTGATGATGTTATACTCAAATACAACTACATACATTCCAGTCATTATAGATTTATCATTAAGTCCATCGGCATTAACTTTTTCCATGTCTCTTAAGCAATGTTTAATATCTATTTTATTCAAACTACGTTTATGCCCATTCAGCAATCTTGCAATAACATTCATTGTGGCGTAGTTTATAAATATAATAAACAATTATTCAATTTTATGCTCAGTTTATCAAAATTACCAAGATTCGTTTCTCTTCTTCCTTGTGAATTCCTTAAATGCATCCGATATATATTTATAATTGGTATGCGCAATGGAATCATCCTCCGCTCCATCTATTTGGAAATAGTGGCTTAGCGGTGCGTCAAAACTTTCTCTCTTAATTGCACACATTGGATTTCTAAGATATTCACTCTTTGGTCTTAGATTTGATGATGCCTTTAAGTCCATCATTTTTTCAAGATCGAATGTTTTGTGCTCAGGCATACTATCATATCCATAACAATTTATCGAAGGAAACCATATATCAGCTGATGTTTCTATGGATCGTTCAAGATCAGTTCTTTGAACAAGATTTGAATAAAATGTTGTATATGGTTCTTTGGCAACATATACTCGATCTCTTAAAAGCTCAGACAAAACATAATCTGTCGAGGCAATACAGACTTTTGCTCCATTCGGAAGATTAAATGCGAAACATCCAACACGTATTCCGTATGAATCCATTATTTCATATTTATCATCAACTAAGGTTACTGGTTTTATACTCAATAACTGCCTAAACGTTGTTGGAGATTTTAGCAATCCCTTAACATTTTCGATATCATAGGATAGTATGCTGAACTTGATATTCTCTGGTATTTTTATTTCTAAGTTATCATCTATAACAGTAATAGGATACTTTACAGGATCGATTACATTCATGTAGAAATAATATGCAGCATATCCACTAATACAGGATATGCCGGTATAGATAAATACAGAATCATCTATTTTTTTAAATTTCGAATCATCTATAGTAATCCATTTCAATGGTATGGATATTAGTTTGTACTTGATATCATATTTAGTATCCATCTGAATTGGATAATACTTTCTAAGTAAATTGTTTCGCTCGATATCCTTTTTAAGTCGATTAAAAATATTTAAGGTTATTCCCTTATCCAATAAAAGCATGCCCAATGAAGAACGTTGATCTATGAATTGGTAATGTGGATGAATTACTCTAAAATGATCTGTATCCAGATATGGTATTTTGTAAAATATGGATGCGGGTATATATGTCGCGTCCAGTAATACATCTCGACGTATGCGCACACGCACTGTTGTAATATGAACAGCATTAATGACATTTATATCTGGCAATCCAGCATTGCACAATATTTTTGCTAATTCATGCGCATGGAATAAATTCTGATCAGAGATTACATCATAATCTGGTAATTGATCATCATCGTAAATTGATGAATCCTTAACGCGAAGAGCGAGATCTATAGCCATTCCACCAGTTAGTATGAGTTTATTATCGGATACATATTGCTGAGTTAATTTTATCGCTTTATCCAATTGTGGCTTATAATAATTGTGTTGATATATCAATATATCGGGAGAGGACATATTTATTGTTATATATATATATACAAACATGGGTTATTCGGTTGGACATGTTATGTCCAATATAATAAAATTAGATGGAACAACTCTTACTGATTCCACAATGATGCTACCGCATGTGATAAGCAATCAAACCCCTGCAGATAATCTAATAGCAAGTGGAATGGTTATATTCCCAGAACAAGTATCATCTGTTATTTTAATTGGACTAGATAATAATACCAGTCCCACTAATCCATCTATTATAGAAGTTGATGCTAAATTATTTTCAACTATGATAAATGAATCTGGATGTTCGACTGGATGCCCTGATGAATACCCATCTAGTAATTTATTCTATTCGGATGCTTATCCTATAAATACGAAGGAGCATGCGGATAAAACTACAGTAAACCCAGAGAACATACAATTAGCTGGCATTAACATGCTTTTATCAGATTTTGTCAAACTAAATCTAAATGTTTTTGATACATCTAATAATTTTCAAAAAGTTATCAGCAAAAGTGGAAGCACTGTAGATTTTGCGTCGTATGATACTATGAAAAATTACATGACAATACGGGAATCTGATATTATAGGGATCAATGATAAACCTACTAATGATATTTTATTAAATGGTGTATCCAGTGCTGCAATATTACTACATACTATAGATGTTATAGATGAGCTACGTATAAGATGGGGATATCGAACTCCAGATGAATCACGTCCATATAGTCCATACAATTGGTTAAAATTAAGTATTGATGGATTACCATCAAGTCAATGTCGATTATTTAGAATAATGTATTTACCTACATTCGATGCATTTATACATGCTGGAGTAATAAGTAATCCTTCTATTGCAAATGATCAATTCGTTAAATCAAGTAACGCAATAACCAGAATGATAAAAACTATGCAACAGCCATCAGTAAAAACATCTTTAGGAAATCCTATGAATAATGAAGCTAACGAAGCATACTCATGGATACAAGCATCATCGTTAACCAAGAATGATGTGCTTATATGTGGACAAAGTATTTATTCTAAGGATTATTCGTATAAAATGGTTTTAAACAACACTGGAAGTCCGCATATATATAAATTTCCTATAACAAACTCAAATATGAGTTCATATTTTGTAAAATTACAGCCAATCAAGGATTTAGTTCCCTATGATGTTAATAATTTTATACAATGCATACTTTGCCTTCAATCCGACAATAATATTGTTGTATATCAAAATCCAACTATTAAGTATACAATAAATAAAAATGTATTACCTGCAGTTTCTATAACTGGAGGAACTGCGGTAAAAGTATTAAACCTAAGCGTAAATCCAATTATGAAACAAGTTCCTCTATATTCTATTCTAATATCACCAGGAGGAGGATTTATTGTAGCTACATCATTGACAAATGCATTAAATAAATATGGGAAGATAATCCATGCGACTGATGATACTATAGATAAACAAGAGACATCCTATCCATTAAATGATGATTGTCTGAATTTTTGGTATGATCAACAAAATATAAAGGATGGAAAGGATATATTATACGATGGAATAACTAATGATTTTAATTCTGAAAAAACATATTGCATAACATCTCCTATAGTTAAACCAATTACAAAAAATATAAATGGAGGAGTAGAATTTGAAACGATTGTATTTGCTCAGTATCCAGATAACCAACAACCATATAAATCATATGATATTATCCATAATATTTTAAATGGAGACTTTGGAAAAGTATTAAGTAAAGCCCAAATAGATGTCAATAGTTTAGAATATTCTAATTTTATGGATACAACATTATCATATTGTATGAGAGGAGCTAGATTATTTGGAGATCCAACATGTAATGTAGATTTCGAGAAACAAGATACAGTTCCAAAAATGATGAATGTAGTTTATACCAATCCAATTGATTCATCTAAAATAAGTTTATATGATATTATATCAGAACGAGCGAAGTTTATATGCAAAACAGACCCAGAACCAGCATATACATCTGAATGTGATAAATTGGACGCATCCTTAAAAAAATGGTGCGATGAAAATACTTCAGATCCAAATTATAAGAAATATTGTGTGCAACCAGAAGAACAAAAACATGAATCATCCATGAGTTCTACAACCATTATAATTATAGTTGTTATAGTTGGACTATTGTTATTGTCAGGACTAGGATATGTGCTATTCAAGTATTTTGGAAAATCTAATACGCATCGAATGGATAGATTCCGAAATACCATGCGTTATGCGCGAGATCGAATGAAGAGAATGATATAAATTGAAGATTGATTATATTAATATAAAGATGGAGGCTATACTATGCGAAACGGGTATATCATTCGATATTTCACAATATGTGGAATTATATGGCAATGCCATGTTTTTGAAATTGCAGAAGAAATACACAATCCGAACCATGGATAGAATCACTAAGACTCCCAGAATAACAAAATTATTCAAAACGATAAAATATAGTGATGCTAGAAGAATAGAATTCCCAAGATTCGCGTATAAGCAATTATGCTCAGCCACACCATCGTCATTTGCACCAATCACACATATTATTTACGATCTTCCGCATCAAGAACAATTGCCCAATATAAAATATATTGGATGCAGTAATCCAAATCAAAAAATAATCGTGAATTATGTGGTCAATAAGTTTAGAGAATCCAAAAATATATGTGGCGTTACGATAAAGGTAGCGCCTGGACTGGGTAAAAGTTTCATCGCCAAGGACATCATAGACAAAATGAAACTAAAAACATTGATTGTAGTTCCAAATACATATTTACTGGATCAATGGGTATCACTGCTGAAGCAATATTTTCCGACTACTACAATAGGAACATTATACGGAAAGTGCAAGCAAGATGGAGATATCATAGTTGGGATTATTAATACGGTTTCCGAATTACAGGAATTCGATAAGATCGATAAGATTCCAATAGAATCGCCGACGACGAGAAAAAAATTCGAAAGAATAGTCACGAAGATAACTGTCGACGATATTTTAAAAAGGGTCGGATTGACAATATTTGACGAATCGCATTTATATGTCTCCAAAGAATTTAGAAAGGTATTTAAGAGAATATGGTCAAGATACACAATTGGACTCAGCGCCACTCCAGATATTAGAGAAGATAAATTGGATGCTATTCATAGAGCTTGGCTTGGTCCTATTTTAGATGCCGAAACCTTAGATGGATTTAGCGTAGTGCAAGACACGTTTGAAGCTGATGTGAATATTATAGACTATCATGCGCTGAATGAACATTGCAAATTTAATGTTCGAGATAATGGAATGATGGAATATTCATCCATCGTGGATTCTATAATCAATGATCCAAACAGAAATGAAGTTATCATAGAACAAATAATACAACTCATGAATTCTGGATTATATACATTTGTCTTTAGTGATCGTAGATCTCATTTAGAGCATTTATACGAAATGCTGGAAGAAAAATTAGATGGGTCGGATGCCATCCTTGAAATGCCAGAAAGCAATAAAAAAATTATTCTTTACGGAGGGTCTGATGAAAATACCATCGCGGAAGCAAAACAAATTAGCACAGTTGTATTTACTACATACAGTTATTCTAGCACAGGAGTGTCGATTACTAAAATGAATGGACTTATACTAGCTACTCCGCGTAGAACTAATATGACGCAGATCATAGGTAGAGTTTTTAGATTAGGTTCAGATACAAGCATCAAAAGAATTATAGTAGATATTGCGGATGCCAAACTTCCTCTGAAATCTCAAATAAGAGAACGATTAAAGGCATATAATATTAGAAAGTGTAATATCAAAAAAAATAAAGTAGTGGCTACCAGAGATTGAACTATTTGTATAGTGATGATAATGCATTTTTTTCTATAACATCGGCATTTCGGAAAGCATCGACTGATTTACTATAACATCTACCATCCTTAAGAATCTCATTGGGAGCACAACTTGGTAATACAGTTTGAATATCCTGCACACATGGAGTTTCTCCAGTATGCGTATTCTTGAAATATGGATCGCATATACCATCATACTCTAGATAACAAAATGGACCATTTCGAGTATATCCATCTGGACAGTTGGCCGAGGAGAATGGAATCTGCTGGTTGGTGGTTGGATTAAGACAGTGCGTTGTTTTGGTTACGAATCCAGTTGGACAGGTTACTATGTTGACTTTTTGACATTTACCATTGCTTATTTTTTTATCTGAGTCTTTACATGTAAATGATCTAGAGATTTGATCTGATATACATGAATTACCAGATAGTATATAACCACTCGGACAATCAGCCCTCTTAGGCGCTGGTTCACTTAGTTGTTCTTGTATAAACGTTGGTTGTTTATCTGTGCATATTAATATTAATATACACATTGCAAATATTAAAAATATTACTATAAGTATTCCAGACTTTTCGCATGCCATATTGTATAATATAGTTCATATTTATTTTTTTTCGAAAATAGATGGTTTATGTCGTTTTGACCAATATTTCTCACGTTTTGATTCCTGCTTTGCCAAATAATAATAATACCTAGGATCTTCTATCAAATGCGCTAATGCTATCTTAACAACATTATCTGGATTATTTCCAGTAACATTGGTATTCTTACTAACTATTCCCGTGTGCTCTCTTTCAATGTTTAATCCTGTATGGAATTCATTTATTGGAACAACATCAAGATTTATTTTAAATTTCTTCGCATATGATAACGCATCCTTCTTAGTAAATGGTTTTATAGGCATTTTGTATATTACCTAAATATATAATATTACTTATTAATAAGAAATTTATACAGATGAATACATTGGTTGTTGCATCTGTGATTGCATTGGTTGTTGCATTGGTTGTTGCATTGGTTGTTGCATTTGTGGTCCATACATTGGTTGTTGCATTTGTTGTTGTGGTTGCGGACCATACATTGGAGGTGATGAATATGTATACGTATTTGCTGATCTTGATGTTCTTGACTTGAAAAATGCTATGCCAAATATTATAATAATTATAATAACTATCCACATAATCATCATAGGATTATTTGTAATAGAAGTTGTAGTGGCTGATGTAGCTCCAGCAGCGCCAGCAGGAGTAGCACCAGCTCCAGCACCTGCGGTAGGAGTAGCACCAGCTCCAGCACCTGCGGTAGGAGTAGCACCAGCTCCAGCACCTGCGGTAGGAGTAGCACCAGCTCCAGCACCTGCGGTAGGAGTAGCACCTGCAGCGCCAGCAGGAGTAGCACCAGCTCCAGCACCTGCGCCGGTCGGTGGAGCTGGTTGAGCAGGTTGAGCAGGTTGTGCTACAGGAGCATTATCATTTGAGCTTATATTGCAAGTTTGAGTAACTCCTTGAGCTTCTAATAAATGCGTCAATGATTGATCCTGAATACATATTTTTAAACTACATGATTCTGGTTGTGCTCTAGAAAAGTATCCACTAGTAAGACATTTATCTGTGCAATTTATGGGCACTCCGGCGTCAACCATGCGTTTCTGAACATCAGAATATGGCACATAGCAGGAACAAAATGATTTTAATTTATCATCTCCTTTAGCAACATTAGCTGCTGCGCATAAAGTATCTCTTACGAACGCATCTATATTATTTTTTATATCAAAACTTGCATTATCCATATTTGCTCCTATATCCTTTTTTGTTAGATATCCACATGTATCTTTATTGTCCAATAGATTTGTTCCTTGTTTACAATATCCTAAACGAAGTTTAGATATATCATATCCACTTAGTGATATTCTAGGATCACCTGGGCTACATACACTTGTTAAAATTGAAGATGCTGAGTTTATCCATCCATCTACTTTATAATCACCTATAGAAGCCCATCTCACATGCGTAGGATCATTATCTGCATATGCAAATAAATTTCCATCATTATCTAAAGCTAATTTCATATTACTACCACCAATAGCCGGAGACCATACGGCTGTAGCATTTCTTGAATATATAACAATGTTTCCATCTCCTTGCACTCTCAATGTTGGTTTTGTTAATTGTGCATCATATGATTTTCCCTTACATTGTACTGAATATGGTTTAAGCCAAGTTGCCGTAGCAAATTTAGAATATTGTTCAAATATTGGATTATTAACTCCGAGCTCATATATAACCACATTTCCATCAGCCTGAACAATAGCCTTGAACCTTGTGTTAGGACTATAAATATCGCTACCCATTCCATAATCCCCAATAGACCAAATTGAATATGAAGGTAGCGCATTCTTACAATATTCCTCTCCCATGTTTAACATTCTATCCTTGTTTAGTGCGCCACTTTGAAATATCTTAGCAAGAAAGCTTGAACTTATTTTACCTTGACGATTTGGATTAAAACATCCCCAGCTCAAAGCCATGCTTCTAGCATCCAAATAAAAGACAAGCATATAATTGACATTATTGTATTTTTTCGTTATCCAGTTAATTCTGTTCTGGAGATTTGGATCAAATAATTTATACCCACGCTTAAACGCAAAATCAAATACATTAATAGCATTATACAGTTGGGCAAGTTCCCTGTATTTTTGGGTTGGTTCTCCAACGGATGTTGATGGAGATTTTATATCACTATTGTTCACATACATAAGTTCTTCGAAATATGCGGATGCTATACCTGGATAAGTATTGACGTTAGTATACTGCAATTCGTCAGTATATTTATCATCATTGTAAGTAGCAGTCTCTGGATTATTCATTGTATCCATTAATGCGCTTCCGTTATTCTCTTTGCAACCTAATGGATTGCTACTACCCTTTGCCTTGGGTGGAAAGAATGCTTTATCAGCTACTCCATTATCCTTTGTTGTGCTAGCGGCAAACTTTTTTGGACTAACACTGAAAAAGTTTCCCTTAAAGTCTAAACATACAATATCTACAACATTATCCACTCCATATACATTACACCACTCACCTTCTGGAAATAAAGTCGAGAACGAATCATTATTATCATAATTCCAGTCCGAATCATTTATTTCTATTCGTTGACCAGGACTATTTCTTCGAAGAAATTTCATATTGGGTATTATTTATATTGTTGTATATAATTTAATCCACGTGCTATCTTTACATATAAAATTGAAAGCTTATATACATATATATACTCTGACGCATACGAGTAAGATACCTCATAAAACATGAATTTCACTGGAGATCAAGAATCGCTAATCCCCATCATCGAAAGCGCATTAACGCGCGATTCAATGATTGGAGCGACTCTTACTTCATTTGATAGTTTCGTGCAACATGGTATCAATCAGATTGCTAGTCAGGTTTTCGAAATGTCATTTGAAAAAGATGCAAAGGACACGGTAGAGCGCGATCCAACTATTATCAAATATAAGTTAGATATTACAATCGATTCCGTGAATATTGCAAATCCGATGAAGTATGATGTGTCTACACAACAGACTTCGCCTATGTTTCCGAATGAAGCCTTGCTTCGTGACTTAACATTAGCATCAGGAGTCTATGTATCTGCGACGATGATCGCTAGAGCATATCATCAAAATGGAACGGTAAGCGTAGAGAGAACGACTATTGATAATGCAATGATTTGCAAATTGCCAACGATGGTAAAGAGCAAGATGTGCAATACATATAATCGATCCAATGAAGCATTGATCCATCTCGAAGAAGATCCGTCGGATCTCGGAGGATATTTCGTAATTAAGGGAAATCAATACATCATCATCAATACAGAAAGCATGAAGTATAATGAAAGCAGAGAATTTATCAATGAAGGACACAAGAATCAACTATGCAGAGCAGATATTATCTCGAAAGCAGGCGATGCTTACGAGAACTCATATATCTGCGCGCTTACATTGTTGAACAATCATTCGATTGCAATCAACATGGGCATGGCAGGATTCAAAGAAATTGAAATCCCATTCTTCATGTTCTTCCGAGCATTGGGAGTATACTCAGCTAAGGAAATTATTTCATACATCACATATTCGTTTGATGAATCAGATACATTAACAAAACAAATGATGGATATCCTAGAAAAAGCATTAACCAACCAATATCCAGAAATGAACAATCTATTCAAAACGGAGTTTCCTACAAACAAGGGAGAGGTTGTGGGATCCATCAATACAATCACGAATCAATCGGATGTGCTATTGGTGCTTACAAGATGCATTGTCGACTATGACAATCAAAGAGCAAAACTACGTATTTCGGGAGAAGAAGATAAACTCAACATTGAGCGATTCCTCCAAAGCAAACTATTGTATGTTCTTGATCAAAAATTCTTAACACACGTAGGACTTACAGAGGCGGATAGAAAGAAAAAGGCGGCATTCCTTGGACATATGATTCACAGAATGCTATTAGTTCATCTCGGGGTGTTCAATCCAACTGACCGAGATTCTTATAAAAATAAACGAATCAACGATGCCGGCGTTTCATACTCACGAATTTTCAAAACGCAATTCAACTTTGCCGTTGTGCAAAAGCTTAAGCGACAATTCATGAGAGATTTCACGAACAACAGTTTTGCTGATATTAATCTGCAGACATTGTTTAAAACTGCGATCAAACCAGAAGATTTTGAGAAAGCATTAATGACAGCTATCGTTAGTGGAGACAAAACGCTTACAGTGAAACAGGTGACATTCAAGAATCGACTATCGTCTCAACAATTGCATCATAAAAATAAATTAAATGTGATTACGACGCTCAGAAGTATTGATACTCCAAATAAAAGTAATAGCGCTAAATCATCAGAAAGAGCAATTACACTACGACAAGTTCATCCGACTGGCACTGGATATATCTGCGGAATTACATCAGCAGATACAGGAGCCAAAGTTGGAATGAGTAAACAGCTTAGTGTTTCGGCAGATATTACAGCAGCGGGATCATCGGAAGTTCTTAAGGATATTGTCAGAAATGATAAGAGCATTATTCCAATCTTGGAAATTCTTAAGGATACCACAGTTATCACGAAGCATAACCTACATAAGGTATTTGTAAATGGAGACTGGCTTGGATGCGTGGATGAATTTGCCAAGTTCTTAGATAAGTATAGAATAATGCGTCGAAACGGAGAACTAAATATGTATACAACCATTTCACATAATATCATTGCAAATGAAATTCATCTATGGGTGGACTCTGGACGATTGATCAGACCATTACTAGTCGTGTATAATAATATGAAGGATAAAAATTACTCACATGACAAGTTCAAGCAATGGATTAAGCTTACGGATATGCATATCAAAAAATTGAAATCGGGAGAAATCGACATCGATGATCTTGTGCGAGATGGAGTTATTGAATATATTTCACCAGAAGAGCATGAGAATTGTTATATCGCATTCGAGTTTGATAGATTCAAGCAACATATCAATGATCCATTACATAGATTTACGCATGTAGATATTCCTCAAGGAAACATGGGATTGGTCGCATTGACCAGTGTATTCGCAAATCATAATCAGGCTGCTCGTATTGTATTCCAGACAAATCAGGTTAAGCAAACAAATAGTTGGTCTCTAAAGAACTGGCCATTCGTAGCGCACAAAGATTTGTATCATCAGATTTATAATGAAGATCCACTGGTTACAACATTTGCATATAGACATATTCCTCCAATGGGAATGAATGCAATCGTTGCAATTACAGTATATGGAGGATTCAATCAGGAAGATTCATTAATTGTGAATAGATCATCTGTAGATCGTGGTATGTTTGACGCAGCGCACTTTACATCGGATAAGGTAGAAATCGAGCAAAACGAAATCGTTGGTAAGCCAGATCCGGCTATCACATCGGATATTAAAAGCTATTGCAACTATGAGAAGCTCGTTAATGGAATCGTTCCAGTAGGAACATTCGTCCAAGAAGGAGACTGTCTTGTAGGAAAGGTGGCAAAACTACAAAAGGGAGAAATGAAGGATCCTAACATTATCTACACAGATCGTAGCATGGTCTATCGCAAGAAAGAACCAGCATATATCTGGAAGGTGATTCATGGACCAAACTACGATGACCGAGAATTGATTAAGATTGTATTCAAAACATTCAGAAGTACAGAGATCGGATGTAAGTTCTGTGTCCCTGAAACCAATGAAGTATTGACCGACAATGGTTGGAAGATGTTCAAGGATTTAGACGGAACCGAAAAGATCTGTTCATTAGTTGATAACGAAAAAATTGAATATGTCGAACCTATTGGTATCTATCATTTCAAGCATGAAGGAGAAATGGTTAGAATTAAAACTCAACAGTTGAATTCAACTACTACGCTTAATCATAAACTATATGTAAAACTTCGCGATCATAAGGAATATGATCTTATCGAGGCTAAGGATGTTTATAAGAAGCGCATTAGTTTCAAGAAAGATGGATTCAAGGATGGAGATTATCAACAAACTATTAAACTTGGAGATACAGAATATGATATGGATGCATATCTTGATTTGCTAGGAGCATGGATTTCGGATGGTTGGCTTCATAATCGTAGTAATACTCATGTTGTAATTACATTTAGAAAACAACGTAAAATGGATTTCTTTAAATCATTTACACGTAGATTGGGCGTTAAAACTCATCATTATGATAAAAATAATTACATTATTGATAAGAATATTTATAAATCATTGGAACCATTTAATCTTGGAGCATTGAATAAATATTTACCAGAGTTTGTATGGAATCTTAACCAAAAACAAGCACGAGTTCTTCTTGATGCATTAATCCAAGGAGATGGACATGTTACTGCACGAAATCAAATATCATATTCTACATCAAGTCAAAAACTTGCTAATGATGTACAACGATTAGCATTACATGCTGGATATACCGCAAATATTTCAATTAGTACAGAAGCTGGAACTATTAGCAAACCATTCCCAGATGGACATATTGCAGTAACATCTGTCAACAATCTTCGTGTTGCTATTATTAAAACACGAAATTGTCCTACCATTAATACAAGTGTTCAAATCAAAAATGGAAATATTCCGGAAATTATTCAATATAATGGAATTGTATCATGCGTGGAAGTTCCATCTCATGTATTCTATATGAGAGAAGATGGAGTTCCTCATTGGACGGGCAATAGCTCTCGGGCTGGGCAGAAGGGCGTCACTGGGTTCTTATACGATGAAACCGATATGCCGACGTCCAAGTCAGGAATGAAATGTGATATTATCTTTAATCCGCTGTCATTGATTACTCGAATGACTACTGGTGTGATATTCGAAGGAATGATGGCAAAGTTGGCAGCGCATACGGGAACGTGTCCAGAGGCTACGATGTTCAAGAAGATGGACACGGACAATATCGCCAACATGCTAGAGTCGTATGGATTTAACAGAAACGGAACAGAAAGACTGTATAACGGAATGACGGGAAGGTATATGGATGCCGAAATCTTCTTCGCACCCATCATGTATCAGACGTTGCAGAAGTACACGATCGACACGGTATACGCCAATTCGATCTCGCCGACCGACGCGATGACCAGACAGCCGTTGCATGGAAAAAAGTTGAATGGGGCTTCTAAGTTGGGTGCAATGGAGACGGCGTGTATGTCGGTCTCGAGCATGAATTTCCTATCAGAAAAAATTACAGACCATAGTGATGGATCTCAAGATTACATCTGCGCTAATTGTGGATCGAGACAGGTTATTGCAAACGAAGAAAGGAATATGTATTCTTGCAACAATTGTAAAGATTTGGCGAATATTCAGAAATTTCCATCTTCGCATAGCTCTCGTTTGTTTACAAACGAATTAGGAGGGATGAGTGTTGGTATTAAGTATCATTCTAAGAAACCATGCTTTGAAATCTTAGAAGAAGAGCAATAAGTGTATTTATAGGCATATTTTTTTATGATTATTGCAAAATTGAAGAGAATAAATGATTATTATACAATCAACATAACTCAATCATGAAGTGTGCTCAATCAGGCTGTGATAAACAAGCAATCTTTGCATATTCCAAAGATGATGAAAAGAGATATTGCAAGGATCATCGTTTAGATGAAATGAAAGATGTTAAAAATAAACACTGTATTGTAGAAGGATGTACTACTAGACCATCGTATGGATATTCAAAAACTGAAGGAGCATTGTATTGTAAAGCTCATTCAATAACAGAAAAAGACCCAGAAAAGGAAATGTATAATCTCAGATCGAAATTATGTGAATTCGAAAATTGTATAACGCAACCATCGTTTAATTTCAGTGGGCAAAAACCTAAATTTTGCGAGACTCATAAAGAATCTAATATGGAAAATACCAGAGATGATAAATGTAAATCTAAAAATTGCTATACAATTGCTACATTTGGTATTAAAGGACAGAAACCTATTCATTGCGAAACGCATCGTTTAGATGGAGAAGAGGATATACGTCATAAAAAATGTAAATATGATGGTTGTAGTTTTAGAGCAAGTTATGGTAAAGATGGTGAATCGCCATCATATTGTAGCAAACATGCGCCATCAGATACTTCAAATGTAGTTTCTAAAATATGCGAATATGATGGATGTGGAACACAAGCTAATTTTGGATATCTGGGAGAATCTGCAAGATTTTGTTCAACACATGCAATTGAAGGAATGGAAAATGTTCGTATTAAGAAATGCGAACATGACGGATGTAAAAATCAAGCATCATTTGGATTTCTAGGACAAAAGCCAAAATATTGCAAAACTCATCAAGAACCAGACATGTATAATCTTAGCAAGAAAAGCTCATTTTGTAAATTCGAAGGTTGTACTACATTTGCAACATTTGGTATTAAGGGAGGCAAAGCAATGTATTGTAAATCACATCGAGATTCTACTACTATGGCCAACGTTAGAGATAGACTTTGTATTCATCCAAACTGTGAGAATACAAAAGCAACATTTGGTATTAGCGGACAACCTCCTATCCATTGTGGAAAACATCGTGATGCAGGTGAGTGTGATGTAAAACATAAACCATGTAATGTTTGCAATGTATCGAGAGTACATGATAAATTTAAACCTAACTGTGCTCGTTGCTATTACTATCTACATCCAGAAGATGTTCGTGTAAAAAATTATAAAACTCGTGAGCAAGCATTTATGATTCCACTCAAAGATAAATATCCAGATATTATTCTTGATAGAGTCATTGATGGTGGATGTTCTAAGCGTCGCCCAGATGGATTGATTGATTGTAATACACATTCGATTATTGTTGAAATCGATGAGGAACAACACATTGGATATGATAAAACATGCGATAATAGACGAACTATGGAAATATTTACAGATCTTGGAAATCGCCCTATTGTATTCATTCGAATGAACCCAGATTCATACATTAGCAATAATGAAAAGATTGGAAAGGTATTTTCATTAACTAAGAAGGGTGATTTAAAACGCAATGATGCTGAATTCAAAAAAAGATTTGATGCATTGGTTGATTCTGTTGAGGAATCAATGTTATCGATCCCAACTCAGGAAATTAGTTTTAAAAAACTATTCTTTGATGAAGTTGAGTAATGCATAGTGTATATTTTTTATCGTAAAAAATATACACATGTTATAATTACAAATATACATCATGCCAGAATATGATTTAATGGAATATTTCGTGGATCCATATCCAAACTGTTCTGAATATAATGAATATTATACAAGTCTACATCCAGTTACACAACAATATATAAATACTCTAGAGAAATCCTATAAAACACATATAAAATTTTATGGCAAGCACATTATGAATAAATTAGAATTTGCAAATGCTAAAACTGATATTGATGATTATTTTGAGAAAAAACATAAGTATTGCAAGCATCCTAAGAGATCATTATGCACTTTATTAAAATTACAACTTAGTCATTTGTTCTATTAATAAACACTCAATCTTATGGATGAAAATTTCAGCCGAAAAATCCCCGTCGTTGAAACTTATACAAACTCAATATTCTCTATATGATATCTAATGCAAATGCAATATTCTATTATATAACTATGAAATTGAATATATATATTTTTTTATTTGTTAGGGATTGTGAATTTTTTTGGGGTATATTGAATTCTTTGCATCATTCGGTTATAAACCTCTTTATAATTAAAATCATCTTCAGTTAATTCTCTAACCGTAAATTTATCTCTCCATTCATTTGATATTTTTTGATCTTCATCATCAGAATATTCTTCTTCATCTTCATCTGCTAACAAGATTTCTCTTTTGATATCGGCAAATCGTTCATTCTCATCTACATGCACATTTGCATATTTGGACGATTTCTTAACGGGAACACTCATGAAGTTAATTTCATCATCCGATTCGTAATCAGATCCCGAATCATCGTATGCTGGTCGTCTGGGTCTATCCTCCACCACTGGCAATTGATCAAGTTCTTCCGATGCATTAACGATAATTTTCGGTAGATCCTGCATTTGCTTTTGTTTCTGAGGCTCTGGTGTGCACTCAATAATCTTTGGGGCGATTGCTGGTGGTTGTTGAACGACCACTCCACCGTATTTGCTTGTTTCTAAGTTGACCTTGGCGAGTGCAAGATCGGTTTGTTTCATTTCAAGTTCTAATCCAAGTTTCTTCATTTCATACTCCAATTCCATTTGTCTGATCTTAAAATCAGATTCACATTTAATACGGTGCAGTTCGCGTTCATGCGCAAACTGCTCTTCCTGTTCATCGGTCGACCAATGCACGATTTTAATCTTGATGTTGATAAACGAGTCGTTGCGCTTATACACATCTTGACTAATGTTTTCAATTGCGCGATATAGCTTGATCTTTCCTTGAGTGGTTCTCGCGTATTCGGTATATGCATCTCGGATGGTGGATGTATGCGTTGCACATCCTGGTCTGAACTCTATGTATTTGTTGATGAATGTCTTTACGGTTTCATCCACTGTGATTGGCGTTAGAGGCATTTTAGCTTTGGTTAATTAGTATTGTATACTATATATTATGCTAGTTATCAATTATGAAAATTATAATTTTATCAAATAACAACAATGCTAATCCTAAATATATACTATACATACATGGTGATTGACATCCAATTAAGATTTCATCCGAAGGAACCGGCGTTCCCATGCGCACGCGACGGAACATTATCCGACACCGTATTTCCGATTTATTATCGGGTTATCAACTATGCGTATGAGGGAAAACAATATAAAGGGGTTGTATATGAAGTAAACTATCAATATAATTACGCCATAGGACTGAATGATTTTCGACCGAGGAGTTCCGTGCTTGGTTATCATGTTGGTGATGTTGAACGCATAATGGTAATACATGATATAGATTCAGATAATCCAGTTAAAGTTTTTATGTCTGCGCACTCTCAAGAAGGTAGATGGTTCGAATACGATGAATGCGAAAAGGACGGAGATCGGTTAGTTGTGTATGTTGCACTCAATTCTCACCGCCACTGCAACAAGGCGATGATAAACTGGAGAATGCTTGGATTTGCAAATGACTACACATCCAATAAGGGCAGACATATCAACATGACTGCTATAGAAGATCAGTCTATAGATACTCCTATCTGGAATCAGGAAGTTATGGGCAATGCATTCCGATCATTCTTCCTGCCATTATATGTGGCAGTGTTGCCTAAGCTAAAAAAAGATGAACTAAAGCGGGAGAGTGATATCAACTCAAAAATATAATAAAATTGAAAATGCAAATAGTAGAAATATAAAATGGTTAACCGCATGAAGGTATTATATCGATTGTATATAGCAAAACTATCGAAGAACGCATCAAATGCGGGTATATACGAAATATAATAGCTTTAGCTCCTATATTTATCATATTATCTCCATACATTGTATGCGTATTTGAAGATTATATAGGAAATTATAAATATAGCATAATGGGATTAACCACGATAGTATCAGGCATTGTATCATATTTACATGATGATAGAATTGCACGCATGGACGCATTATTGAAAGAACATGATGAGCGTCTATCCAAACATGATGAGCGTCATGATAAATCAGATAAGCGTCATGATAAATCAGATGAGCGTCATGATAAATCAGATAAGCGTCATGATAAATCGGATGAGCGTCATGATAAATCAGATGAGCGTCATGATAAATCTGAATTGCATTTAAATGTAAATGATACTCGACTCGATGATTTATATTGTAGAATGACTGATTGTAATACATATGGATGGGATAATATTCCTGATGCGGAGTAAGGATATTTTTTTAACTAATGATTAAAATTGACACGCTATATAAGATTTATAGATACGACAATCCATAAGAAACGCTTAGTTTTGACTATACGCACGAAGATATGGTTAGACTCACGACTGAGGAATTTATTGAACAAGCAATACAAGTTCATGGTATTCATACTTATGATTATTCAAAAGTAGAATATGTTGATGCGAAAACAAATGTAATTATTATTTGCCCAACGCATGGAGAATTTCTACAAACACCTAATTCTCATAAAACACATGGATGTTCAAAATGTGCTACTGAAGGTCATAGAAAACAATATGTATCAAACAAAGATAAATTTGTTGCCAGCGCAATTAAAATTCATGGAGAGAATACTTACGATTATTCAAAAGTCGAATATAAAAATGCAAGAATTGGAGTAATCATAATTTGTCCAATGCATGGAGAATTCAAGCAATCTCCTGATAGTCATCTGAATAAAAAGAATGGATGCCCTAAATGTTCAAGACTCAAATATACAACAGAAGATTTTATCAAAATTGCCAAACAAATTCATGGGGATACTTATAATTATAGTTTAGTCAATTATAAAGGATGCAATGAAAAAGTAAAAATTATTTGTTCAAAGCATGGAGAGTTTGAGCAAACGCAAAATCAACATATCATAGCAAAGCATGGATGTCCAACTTGTGGAAGTCATAAACCAAGCAATGAAGAATTTATCGAAAAATCTAATAAAATCCATGGAAAGGATAAATATGACTATTCAAAAATACAATATGTTGATAATACCACCAAGATTTTAATTGGATGTAAAATACATGGATATTTTGAACAAAGTCCAGACAAGCATATTAATGCGAAACATGGATGTCCAGAATGTGGAGGTTCTCGTAAATCCAACAAGGAGGAATTTATTGAAAAATCTAATAAAATTCATGGAGCTGGAACATACGACTATTCAAAAATAGAATATGTTAATAACAAATCGAAAATAATCATTAATTGTCCTAAACATGGAGATTTTGAACAAAGAGCAAGCGATCATACAAATCATAGATGTGGTTGTCCTAAATGTGCTCAAGTAGGATTTTCTAAAATGCAAATCCAATGGTTGGAATTCTTGGAAGGATATTATAATATTCATATTCGACATATTGGTAATTCAGCGCAAGAGTATAACATTAGATCGACTAAATGGAAGGCAGATGGATATTGCAAGGATACCAAAACTATCTACGAGTTTCATGGAGATTATTGGCATGGCAATCCAAGACGATATGATCCTAAATTTGTAAATGTCTTCTCGAATAAAACAATGGAAACATTGTATAAGAATACAATGAAAAGAGAGAAACGTATCAAGGAACTTGGGTATAATCTTATTGTGATGTGGGAATTGGATTGGACTATAGCAATCAAACTGGTAATTGCAATTCAGCGCAAATTCAAATCATGGCATTTGAATTAATTATTTTTTTATGAAATGACCCCATTTGTACCATTGATTTGCATAAAAAAATTATAAATGGTATTGGTTATCAGATACGGCAATCGCGACTTTTATACGAACACTAATACCAGAATAATTAATTTACTAAATTACAAACTATCACGCATAAGATATATAATTATAGGGCTGTAGCCTCACCCATAACTAGCGCACAATCTGCACTTAACTCTTATTTATAACCTTCCCTTATAACCCTCTCTAAAAATGAGTACTGGAGGCGTATTTCAGCTCATATCAAATGATGGACGCATGGACAAGCTCCTGCTCGCCAACGCCGTGCTTCGCGATAACATCAACACGGTGCGTGCCCAGCGAACTGCTGCCGGCGAAGCCGATACCAACCCCACGCTCGCCGATCTAGAGCGCTCGCACGTTCTATTCGTGAATGCGCACTTCAAGCCCTATGTTGCGCTCTCGTTCCAATACTTCAAGGTCTCCGCCAACAACGTCACGTTCGGCTCGGACGTCTCGATCTCGATCCCCCAGTATGGTGATTTCTTCACTGATATGGTTGCCAATATCGTTGTCACTGCCCCGACCGCCGCACTTTCTCCTCCTGCCACACTTGCTGAAGATGTTGCCGTGTTCCGTCACTGCGATTACCCCGGTGAGCGAATCTTCGATAAGGTTTCGTTCGAAGTCAACTCGAATCCTATTGATTCGTATACCAGCGAATCGTATGTTCTTCATCGTCAGTTCAATGTTCCTCAGGACAAGATGGTTGCTTGGAAACGTTGCATGGGTCAAGAACTTCCCAACCACGCAGCGCCTATGTGGGCGTCCGCAGCCGGCGCTCCCGTCGGTAAGCGTGTGCTAACGGATGTCTATGATGGATATCAGACGTATAAGGCTACTCATCAAGATTTGGTTCTTTGGGTGCCGCTTCTCTTCTGGTTCAACCAAGATGTTCGTCTTGCCTTCCCATCCGTCTCGGTTCCGTATGGTCAGCGCTTCGTGACGTTCTCGCTAACGCAATCCCAGAATATCTACCGTTGCATTCTTAACCCTGCGACGCAAACTGCAGTTAACACTCTTGGACCTGCCACGCTCAGCACTCCTCAGATTTCTACGTTTGATCTCTATATTAACAATCTTTTCGTTATCCCCGAAGTCCATGATATTTTCATCGATCGTGTCGCATTCATGCTAGTGCGTGTGCATCGTCAGCAGACGCAAAACCTCAACAAGGCTCAGGATAGCATCCATCTTGTGCAACTCAAGTGGCCTGTTGAAACCTTCATGTTCGGCTTCCAGCCTACGGTCAATCGTGCTCATAATAGTACGCTTAACAGCATTGGTGCTGAATCATCGTCGGCACATTCGGCACATTCAGGTGATATGGAAACCTGGCATGTGTATGGACAAGTCTCGAATAGCTGGGGCACTACGGTGCAAGGTGCTGGTGGCAATGGTCTCTACGTTACGGAAGTTGCTCCGCATATTACCACTCTACAGCTTCAGGCTCACTCAGTTGATCTCTTCGGTCAATTCCCTGCGCAGTTCTTCAATGCGTATATTCCATTCAAGTTCGGTGGTGCTGCCATCACGGCTCCCACGGATCCGGGTCTCTACCTCTACTCGTTCTCGCTCTATCCGATGCAATACCAGCCGTCGGGTCACTTCAATACCTCGCGTGCGCGTGAGCTATACCTCAACTACGAGTCGAGCTACGTCACGTCCAGCAACACCGCCACGCTCTTCCTAGAGGCTCGTGCCATCAACTTCCTCTTAATCAGCGAAGGATCATGTAGCCTCCGTTATTCTACTTAAATCAGAGGGTCATCAGAGAAGGATGGTGTTATATCAAAAATACAAAAACAAATACACCGATATTTTTTTGGGTCGTAAGAGAGGTTAAAATTGAAGAAAATATATCAATAAAATAAAATGCTTCCATTCAACTATGCTATAACCAGTGGTAATGATATTATTATCTTATATTCTATTTTAGGTAATATAACTGGTCAAATATTATATCATATGATATTTTGTACATTTAGCTTACATTGGATCAAATTAATAATTGATATAGATAATAATTATATGATCATATTATCAATACCATTATGTATAATAATTACACTATTTAAGATTATTGTTAATGATATTGTTGTTTATGATAATAATCAACTTAAATATAATTTTAATATCATAAAGATAATAATGATTTGGACATTTGACTATGCTGGATTTTATTTTGGAACAATTGCTAACAACAAGTTAGTTAATTCTAAAATAGATGGGCTTGAGAAAAAAATGGATTCTAAAATAGATGGGCTTGAGAAAAAAATGGATATATTGATTGATATAATATCTAGGTTAGATGAAAATCATAATGAATATTATTCATTATATGATGGTCCAATAAAAAAACAATCCAATGATAACGAATCATTGGATAATTATGAAAAATCAAATGATAATAGTTATAATATAATATATAATACTAATGAATTCTCAAATGTAATACGTAGACGTACTCCATATATTATTAAGGATTAGTTAAATATATCTTTGGTAGATATTGAATCTATATGCAATATCCTTGTATTTTTTAAGATCTCCTTGTGTTTTATTTAAACTATTCAGTTCTATCGGAAAAAATGTATCACATTTAAAATCTTGTTCTATCTCAGTAATATATGCTGTATCAATAATTGGAAGTGCGTATTTATATAAGGATGCTCCTCCTATAATATATATAGGCTTTTTATGTTTTTTAGCTTCTGTAATTGCATCATCAAAATTGTCAAATGTAATTATATTTGAATATTTACATTTACTTAACACTATATTTATACGATTAGGTAATGGGTTGCGATGCATTGATTCGAATGTTTTTCGTCCCATTAAAACTACAGAATTTGTAGTCATACATTTAAAATATTTTAGATCAGGAGGCAATCTCCATGGTATTTTTCCATTTTTACCAATCCCATTATTTGAATCTATGCATGCTATAATAAAAATCATTATATATTTACCTCATTACATCAGCAATACAATCATTGGAATTGATAAAATTTCACATAGACACACTTTTATAAAACGCAAAAATTAATGCTCATTGAATTTCCTCCACCTAAAGCCCTTACTCCTACTAAAATCATTATCAACCAAGTCATCACGAGTTAGTTGTTCTAGCTTATCCTTGTCGGTGGAGTAGTATATTTTTTTCAGATTGAGAACATTGAAATTATTTCTTATGAATCGCATGCAATTAAGGCAACACTTGGAATTTCCTATAATTCCAGTTTTGGATAATTTCACAACTATTAATGCCTTTTTGTTTCTTGATAATATCTTGGATTTGTGGTATTTTATAATTGTTTGAACTTCTGCATGCATTGAAAATGGGAATGATGATGACTTGAAGTATATATTGCTATCATAACATAATATATCATTCGTCTTTAAGTCCACTATAAATGAAAAGTGTTTATTAATAGATTCATTATGTGCCAAATTAAATTCTAATGCATTTTTTATATTAATAGGTAGCACGAAACTATTTGTTTCGAATATGTGCTCAAGATTATCGATTGCCGACATTATTATTCTAATGTCAGTGTATACTAACTAATAAATGATATCAATTTTGCTATTCCTAAATTATTAATCATACCCTAAATATAATAACACTAATATAATCATTATGGCGGATTTAGATAAAAAACTCGATAAGGATGTGCATGAAGACAAACTCTTGATTATGGTAAAGACATCGCGCTTATGTCAATTAATGCAAACCCAGCATACCATACGACGAATATCATTTCTTATCATAATGTTAGTTACTGTTATATTGTGGATATTATACTTGGTAGTGTCGGATACTCATGGTATGGATAAATTTCTAAATTCTCTGAATATCTTATTTACTGGATCGCTTGCAGGAATATTAAGTGGATGGTATTTATCAGCATTATATGAACGAATCAAAAAATAATTTATAGAATCTGCACTTAGCATCTTGATGCAAAATTAATAATAAGATATGACTATCAATATATGCAATATGCACAATTGGGATACTATTAAAGAAATAATGCATCGAACCAAAGTAATTACTAATATAAACCTATCTAACATAGGATATCATGATAATGCCAGATTACTCATATTAAATTATCATGTTTCCAGATTACTTAAAAAGGACTTAGATTAACATTTTGAGCATAAAATAGTTGGGCTTTTATTATAATTATAAACACACCAAGACCCTTCAAATCACTCCAAGAATCACAGAATTCATTCGGTATCATGCAACTGTCGGATCTTTACCAAGAACAAAACATGCATCAACCCATTTCGATTGATGAATATTTTGATGAAAATGCCAGTTTTGACTATTCTGATGATATCGATTGGGGAAAGGTATGCCAAAGCCATAAACTCAGTGAATACATCATGGATAAGTATGCTGAGTATATTGAATGGGATACTGCATGCGAGTGGCAGACTATGTCTGAAAATTTCATGAACCGCCATGCCCATCAATTAGATTGGTATGTTGCCTCACAATATCAAGAAATGAGTGAGGACTTTATGCGAACACATGCAAAAAAAATTGATTGGATGCAGGTCAGCGAACATCAATACATGAGTCAGGATTTCATTAGAGAGTTCAAGGATAATGTATATTGGGGACTTATCAGTAAGCATAAGAAACTCGATAAGAACTTTATATATGAATTCTTTGATAGAGTATCATGGAGACAAATTTGCAAGTATCAAGAATTATCATACTTCTTGCTCTGCATGTTCCACGATTGTGTTGATTGGAAAAGAGTTAGCCGATATCAACACCTTACCGAAGAAATTCTGACTCACTGTGCAGAATTTCTAGACTGGACTATCATCAGCCAATATCAACGCCTCAGTGAGGAAATGATAATTAAATTCGCAAATTACCTAGACTGGGATATAATTCCATTCTGCCAAGAGCTATCTGATTCATTCGTCAAGAATATCTTCCCAAGATACCGAACGTTCTGAAGATGCAATGGGTGTATATTTTTTTATTGATGACACATTTGTATATGGGTTGTTGCTCGTGTTCTTGATATGAATTTTTTTTGACATACCCCACATGTAATAAATATTCCCTTTCTTTGAATGATGTCATTATCCATATTATCATTGGGTTGATTATTCTCGTTCGTCGGTTCTACAAAATCTTGCTTCACTTCCATAGTGTTTGTAATTTGTCGTGGAGATTTTACTACGTGTAGATCGATATTAGTTATATCGCTATCCATAAACTTATCCAATGGTATTGGTGTAAATGTATCAAATTGTCCATGCTGAAGTTGACGATTAACTTCATCTATTAATCTAGATTGATTATCTATGGCGATGCGGATAATATCCAATAAATGTGAATGAGGTAATTTATACCATTCCTTCGTATGATGATATCTTACAAGTAATGCATGTAATGTTTTTTCCAATGCACCACAATCCAATGTTGGTATAACATGTGTATAAAACATCGCATCATCATCCGTAGCCGCGGTCGTGTTATGTGATATGATCCTTTTATTTGGCTTAACGCTTTTACCTATTTTGAAAATAGATTTTCGGTAGTATCGTTGGCTAGTAAGTATATAAACATATTCAGTTGGACATAGAGGACTAACATCGATATCAAACATCTCTTGAGCTGTATCAACCAATCGTTTATACTCCAGTGCTTGACATTTTAGTTGTTTATTTTCTATCTGCAGATTATAGCTATTCACATATTTGGTATATATCATATAATCTTTCATGATTCTACCAAGAACCTGAAAATATTTTCTAATCGATGCCGCCTTTTGCGTTCTTACCATCATCAATGACATTTCGAAAGACTTCGTGCTAATGATAATAGTATTTTTTAATTCAATTGGACCATTAGTCCTAGAATCGAACTTAGTTGGCTGTATTACATCATAGTCATTTCCTTTTGTGAAATTATTTTTTATCAGTTTGAAATATGCTCTTTTGTTTTCTATGTCCTTAGCAGAATTATATCCTATCCATCTAAGTAAATGCCTATCCACCACTATCCATACATCATCGTTTATTTCATTCCAGAATTTATCTATATACAATTTATCAATATCGTATTGAAATGCTAATACAAAATCATATATGTTCATTAATGAAAGTTCCTTGTTATCATCGATAGATAATGGGATATTATTGAATGATGCGAGATTTGCATTTTCTTCTACATTAATTTTATCTGGCTGATTAACTTCATCCATAGAATTAGTAGTTGGTGTAACATTTTTAGAAAACTCAATGGATTCTTGAGTATCTATGATATTAAGTGATTTGATAAACGCTTCTCTTATTACTGCAATTAATGTTCTATCTCTTCCTGGCGTTTGTTTTGATCTTGTATCTGATCTTAGTATTTCTTCGAATTGATTTGGAAAATTGGCTTGAAGTAGTCTTTTATATTTTTTCTTGTTATCGATATCTTTAACGTTTTTATAACCAAGCGCTCTTAATGCGGTGTTATTTACCACGATCCATTCTTTCTCATTCTTAATATCGTCAACTATATATGCCAATGAATTCATACTTAATGAATTGTTATACTATCATTCAAATATCAATTTAATATAAATATATAACGATCAATATAACAATGGGCACCACCCAATCATCCACAAGTCTTCCCAAAAAAATAATAAATCAATACACTACGCAGGCTACTCCCGAATCTGCATCCATTGCTCCACTTGCACAACAAGAAGTATTATGTCCGAACAATGGCGCATTAAATTCTATAAAATACAATCGATTATCTGGAAATACCTTTCAGTATGGATATAATTGTTCATCAGATTGGGATAATACAGATAAGACGTCGTGTAAGTCGACTGTGTTTCAACTCAATCGTAATAATCAAGCATTTGCACTTGGTGACCATTCTCTTATTTGCGATAATGGATCGGTTATGACTGGGTTTCAGATGGAAGCAAATGCGGATGCCATTCGTTATAATTATAAATGTGCTCCGCAAACAAAGCCATTAACTTGTCGAAGACGAAGTACTCCTCCGAACGATAGTGGTCAGGGAGATATGGTTTATCTGGATAGACATAATATACAATGCGGTGAAGATGAAGTATTATCATTCTTAAAACTAGTTAATGATAGTTCAGATAAATATCATTTCGAGTATTCATGTTGTCGTAATGCTGGTTAGAAATTGAGCATAAAATAGATAAATATTATACAAAAGTATACGATCGTACACCCACTATCATAGGATTCGCTTTATCTCACCACCGCAATGGCTGATGAAGATTTCGATGTTGAGATGATCGATGAAGATTTTGATAATATTCCATCGAATAGTTCGATATACTTTCCTGAAGGATTTAGTAGATATGAGTTATATAATCATCCAGAAAATGTTGATTGGGAGGCTTTGAGTTCTTATGGAATGCTTGATGCTCAGCTGATGGATACATTCGCCGATAGACTTAATTGGTTAATGTTATGCTATACGCAAGATATGACCGAAGAGTTCATAGAGAGCCATGCGGATCGCATAGTTTGGTTTGCTATCAGTTCTCATCAAATATTATCAGTAGAATTTATATTACGTCATGTACATGATCTTGATATGGCTGAAATAAGTTATTGTCAAAACTTATCCAATAGTGATATTGACGTATTGGCAGATTTTCTGGACTGGGATAATATTTGCAATACGCAATTTATATCGGAACGTATATTGAGAAAATACAAGGATAGACTTAATTGGGATTACATTAGTTCTCAACAAGAACTAAGTGAGGCATTCATGCACGATTTCAGAGATTGCCTATACTGGGATTTATTATGCGAACACCAAACAATGAGCGAAAAATTTATTGAAGATCATATTGAGTATATTCATTGGGAATCGTTGATGCAAGGAAAACGCCTGAGTGAACAATTCATAGATGATCATTTAACTAATTTAAGATTTCCAGATTTGCCATTGTTTCAATCATTGACTGAGATACAAATGCGAAAACTGGAAGATGTGTTAGATTGGAAATTAGTTAGCTCCACGCAACGGATGTCACTTGAGTTTATGATAGATTTCGATTACAAGATTGAGAAATGTCCCAATTGGTATAAATGTATGCGTATTGCAGACTATCTAGATAAAATAGGAGAAATACGTTGTGAAGTTCCAAGAATACTTCTGCAATACATCTCCACCTATGTGTAGATATTTTTTATAATTGACGTGAATGTAATATATATATATGTTCAATGATTTACACGTTCTATTATTCTAAGGATACGATGGATCATAACTCTGATATTAATTGGAAATGGATGAGTTGGTATGATACAATTGATGAGTATACAATTGAAAAAAATGCTGATAAACTCGATTGGACTGGCATATGCGAAACTCAAAAACTATCCCAAAGACTGTTGGATAAATTTACTGATAAATTGAACTGGGAGAGTGTGTCCAAATTTCAAAGACTAAGTAGTCGATTTATCAGATCCAATTATGATAAGTTGGATTGGTTCTTCATTAGCAATTGCCAGCATTTATCCGAAGATATGATAAGAGATTTTTCGCATTTGGTTAACTGGGATAATATATCAATGCGACAAACATTATCAGAAGATTTTATAATTGAGTTTGCGGATTTAGTTAATTGGAGGTTTATATGTAAGTTTCAGATATTATCGGATAAGTTTATTAATACATATTCGGATATCCTGGATTGGAATCTCATATGCCAATATCAGAAATTAAATGAAAATACTATTCGTAACAATATTGATTCCATTTCATGGGTAATGGTGAGTATCAATTCAGATTTATCTGAATCATTCATTCACGAGTATAAAGATTTCGTTGACTGGGATATGATATGTATATTCCAAACATTGTCTGAATCTTTTATACGAGAACATACTGATTATGTATTATGGAATACAATTTCCGAGAAACAGTGCTTAACTGAACCATTCATAGAAGAATTCAAAGATAAGGTAGATTGGGGATTAATATCCATGAGACAAGAATTGTCCGAGGCATTTATAAGAAAATTCAAATGTTTGGTTGACTGGATATACATATCACATAATCAATGTTTAAGTGAATCATTTATAGAAGAATTTATCCACGATATTAACTGGAATTGCATAAGTAGTCATCAAATATTATCAGAAGAATTTATAGAACGACATTTAGATAAACTTAATTGGAGAAGAGTTCAAGAATGTCAAATACTATCAGAGGCATTCATTAGAAAACATCAATTTAATATCAATTGGTCTATTATCAGTTATAATCAAATATTATCCGAAGAGTTCATTCGCGAACTCGCAAGTTCTATAGATTGGACTTGTATAGGTATTAAACAACACCTAACTGAACAATTTATAGAAGAATTTCATAATTTACTGAACTGGGATGACGTAAGCCATTACCAGAAATTATCCATAGCATTTATTAATAGACATAAAGATAATATCGTGATGTGTAGCAACATAAAAAAATGCATATCAGTAGAACATTTTTCTAGGATGGTATCTGACAAAATTCCCTCCGATGTAATTACATGCATAGAGAGTTATTTATGATTTTTCTAATTCATTTATACGATTCGCCATTGCATCCATTGTAGATTGCATTATGTTTATTTTTTTGCACAAATCTTTAACGCATACATGAAGTAAACAAACCATCTTCGCATAATCAACATTGAATTCTATATCCTTCACATCGAATGTTTCATCTACCACATCCAATCCTTCGTGTGGCATTATAGTAACGCAATGTGGTAATTGATTTTTTAGTAGATCCTGCGCGATATACCCAATATTAAGTTTCTTTGTTTCATCATTTTTATAAGTAAATAATACAGGATCCACATTCATCATTGGATCAATAACTTCACTTCCTATTGGTATTATATTTTCTTTTAATCTTCTGTCCGATTGTGATACACATGCAGGAGATGCTATAGTTCCGGCAGCAACAATGGATACAGTATTGCTAGTCGGTCCAGTAGAATGAAAAATAGTTCCATTTGGTTGCACAAATGACCAACCAATAGATCCACTATCTAAATTATAAGTTGTCGTATTAAATACTTGTAATGGAACTGTTGCTCTTGATGTTCCAATTCCTAAGTATCCACTACACAAACTCATTAATATATTTCCACTATACCAATAGAACCCAGGCAGTGATTCTGCCGGATTTCTAATACCGAACTCATACGATGTATTATTCGCATCGATCATTTGTATAGTGGTTCTTCCGATAGCAGTAGCGCCACCAGATTGGTTATTTGTCATTAATAACATTGTTGAATTTCCTGTCATTGATATTCCACTCCCTCCTAACGAATTTGGATTTATAGTAAGCGCATACCCAACCTTGGGAGTTAATGTATTCATGCAATGACTAGAAGTCGATGATATCAATAAATTATTAGTGGAAGAGTCTACATTATTAGCCCCACTAACTATATTAAGCGCACTTGCACTTGTTGAAAGACTGTTAAGACTGGGCGTGCCACTACCAAATGGAAATGAAATTCCTTGTTTTGCACCAAATGCAATTGTCCATGGCAAATATCCTCCTGACTTATCGGCAAATTCTATTGTTTGTAAATAAGGATAGTCATAAGCACTTAGTGCGCTTGCTTGAGTGGATGGATCTATTTCGCATATTAATCTAAGAACCTGTGGAACTCGATTATTGGAACTAGATGTATTCTGATATCCAATACATAAAGCACCCGTATCCGATGGTCTCCACATATAACATTTGCATTGATTTGATGTTCCTCCATACCATGTTATCGCATTGGATGTGCTATATGTGGATCCAACATTGAATTGAATTTGTCCATTGCTATCAACTATCAATGCCTTCGATGCCATCACAGATCCGTAAGTAACTCCAGAAATTGCATCAAATCCTATACTTGATCCATTCACGGTAAACATAGAATTTGTATTTATGATTCCAGTTACATTCAACGATGATAGAGTTCCTACTGATGTAATGTTTGGTTGTGCTGCAGTCTGAAGAGTTCCAGTTGAATTCATTAACGATGTTCCTCCACTACGTAATGTTCCGCTGAAATTAATATCCCCAGTTACGTCTAATGCATAGTTAGGTGATATATTAGATATTCCTACATATCCAGCATTTGCAATATATAATCTATCATTGTTATCATTTGACACATCATACGTTTCGTTAGTAGTATAAGTCTGGAATGTCAATGCTGCAGCTCGCATACGGATACGATCCGGACCTGCAGATGGTGCAGTATCATTTCCTTTAAATAGTACGAGTTCGCTCTGTTCAGCTCCTGCATAAATTCTTTCGGCAATTACTGTGAAATTATTACTTCCCGTGTCTCCAGAAGTTCCAGAGAATGATATTCTATGACTTATGTTAAGATCACTACCAACATACAATGTTTTAGCTATTCCTACTCCTCCGCTAATTACCACAGCTCCAGTCGCCGTTGATGTAGAATCCGTAGTTGATGAAAATGCACATGCTCCACTTACCGATAATGATGATAATGTTCCTACAGATGTTATATTTGTTTGTGCCGCGGTCTGAAGAGTTCCATAAATACCCGTTGTCGCATAAACTGCCGATAATGCTCGTAGATTATTGGCTTTGAGATCTGTATAATCTATGATATTTACTGTTCCACTTTCGACGGCTGTATACGCTGTTGAGAACATACTATTTGACTCCTCAAATGATAATGTAGCGCAAGGTTTGTTGTAAAGATTTATTGAATCCCCATTAGCTGGGGTTGCGGATAATGCATTAACTGTAAGAGTTCTTGTTGATCCTACATACCCAATTACCTTTCTAACATTGTTGTTGGCAGATCCAGATGTTATCTTTATCCACCATCCAGTATAATAATTATCTACGGCGCTCGCACCAGTTGCTAATATTATTGACGTTGTCGTACTTCCAGTTATTAATGTTGTCGATAGTTTCGCAGTATCGTTAACAACATCACCGGTTCCGCCAGTATTCTCTGTTTGAGGTCTTCCGAATATCAATGATCCGGATGTAGCATTTGCTATTTTAATTGCGGATGAGTTGATTGTTCCATTAACATCAAGATTGTAACTTAGAGACGATGTTGATGATGGATAGTTTATCCCAATTTTATTATCCGCATAAACTATCAATGCATCATTTGCACTACCCGAATCATTTACCTCAAAACACTTCTGCGTAGTTCCCTTTTTGGTAAAGATTTGTACATATCCACCAGAGACACTAGCATCTAATATAAGCGAAGCGCCAATACCATCTGTATTTATTCTTGCATACTTCGAACCAACTGACACATCTGGAGTAAATGTAATTCCATAAGTATTTTGAATGTATACCTCAGATGTTACCTTCAACTGGGTAAGAGTTCCCACTTGTGTGATTTGCGATTGCGTTGCAGTAGTTATGGTTCCTGAAATATTTCCAAAAGATCCATTCCGAGAACTATCGATAACTGTTGTTCCTCCAATTTTTATAGTTGATGTGCTATTGATATCTCCAGTAACATCAAACGCATATGCGGGAGCTGAATTATTTATTCCTATCTTATTATTGAATTGTATTGTCATAACTCCAGTATTGCCATAATATCCGAATTGCATACGATTTAAAGAATTACCATCGGATACATGATAATAATAAATTTCTGCCTGATTATTTGCGCTACTTGCTTTTCCAAAACATATTCCGCCATTAGCAGTATTATTAGCAAGCGATGGAGATAGTATAGATAATGATTTCAACGAATCTGATGAAGTAATTCGTAGATATGTAGCATTTAATGTGCTAGTAGTTACTGTACTAATTCCAGTCATAGCATTGATTCCATTTATATTTAAACTACTATCCAATACGATCGCTTTCGATGCTTGTGCCGTTCCGAAAGCAGTTATATCCAGAGTATTTAGTTCTACTGAAGTTGCGGTTACTTGAGTTCCTCCAATATATAATGATGAGCAATTGAATGATCCATTAACTTCCAACAATCTTGTTATAGTCGATGTGCCTATTCCTACTCCGGTAGTTGTAATTCTCATCTGTTCTGTTCCAGTAGATCCTCTGGTTGATCCAGTGAAGAACATAAATCCAGCATTGGATTGCTGTTTCATATAACTATTGTTAGCTCCGAATCCATAAAATGCCGTTCCATTACTCCATAAGCACAATAGTTGATCTGTTCCTGTAGCTCCAACAGTTCCAAGATCCAATGTGCACTGAGGTGTTGTCGTCCCTATTCCAAATTTTCCAGTAGTATCTATGGCGAATCTGTATGCGGAACTTGTATTATCGTATAGATAGAAATAGCTTGCTGCTCCAGATACAGCACTACCCTTCAGTCCAATACTTACGTTTCGCCCAACATCATTGGTTAGTAAAACACTAGCCGATGCCGAATTGGCTGTATTTGTTATTGTTAGACTATCTACACTAGCTCCACTTATCGATAATTGCGATTGAGTGCCTATTTGCGTTATTTGAGGTTGTGATGCAGTTGTTATTGTTCCTGATATGTTTCCAAATGATCCATTGCGTGAAGAATCAATTACTTGTGTAGATCCAATATAATATCCAGATGATGATCCTATTGATCCAGTTACATCCAATTCTCTTGATGGGGATGCATTCATTATTCCAATTCTATTGTTAAATCCCATGTAGAAAATGTAATTGCCAGCACATCCAAGTCTCAATTGATTTGTGGTTAGTCCAGATCCGGCATAGTAGAATGATATTTCTGCTTGATTATACGTAGTTGAACTATCATGTCCTAATGTTATATATCTGGAACTGGTAGCAGCCATAGAACTATCCAATGCACTTATTAAGCGAGTTGAATCTGTTGACGTGCCAACCAATAAATATGGCGTGGTTATCGATGTTCCAACGATTAAGTTATTAACAATATTGGTGTCTCCTCCAGACGTTATGTAGAATCTTCTGGTATTATTTGTTATTAATGCAAATTCATTAGTAGTTGTAGTTCCAAATTGAGCAGAGTATGTGCTCGTTGCTCTATTTCTATTATCTATGTATAATTCAACCGTGACTGGACTGGTAGCATCTGAATACCATTGTTGCACTCGTTCATAGTTGGTATTTATTACATAAGAACTAGTTCCTAATACGCACATAGGTCCTCCTGAATAGATAGCAAATCTATTAGTTATAGCCTGGCTCCCAGATGTAGTTGGGGCGCTATCCACGCGAAGTGTAGCTGCGGTGACAGTCGTAATAGCATTGGTTGATGATAGCACAGGAGATTTTATATATACCAATGATCTTATAGCACTATCAGTGCCGGCAGCACTACTAGTGCTTAATGTATTTGTCTTTACATATAATGAACTTTCTTGACCTGAGCCATCAGTTGTTAGATAGGATATTTGCGTTCCGGTTGTATTGAAAATGTTGAATGTGGCTTTATTTATATTCGAAATATTGTTAGAGGCATCGCACATGACAACTGCCGGAAAATTTGTGTTAGTCAATGTTGCATTGGCTAAATATCCAGCAATAGTTGGAGTTATTGTATTTGATCCTATTACAACATTTCCACTAACCGTAAGTGAAGCAAGCGTTCCTACGGATGTAATACCAGTCTGCGCTCCAGACGTGAGTGTTGCAGTGACTGTTCCAGAAAACACATGTGGCCCCAAGCCAGTGACTGTTAGTGTTCCTCCAATAGTTGTATTTCCACTTATATTAGCCGTGCTATTAAGACTTACTGCTCCGGTTGATCTTAATGTTCCCGTAATATCTAAATTATATCCAGGAGATGTAGTTCCCACTCCAACATATCCATTACCAGATATAACTAATGTATTGTTATATGCACTAGCGCCATATAATCCTATCGACGCATAATTAGATGTTGATCCGGTCGATGTCCAGTTATACGATATTGCGCATGAATCATTTGTGGAGTATGCTTTTCCCAATGTAATATAACGGGTAGTAGTAGTTGATTGTGTGCTATCAATTGCTTGTATTAATCTAGTTGTATCGATAGTTGGTATAGTTCCCGGTGATACACATATACCAACTGTCGATAATACTCTTCCTCCAAAATATGTATTTCCACTATTTACATAAAGTGCATATGGATTAGTTATCGTCATTGATCCAGAGTTTAATGGAGCTCCAGCAATATATACCGTAGATGCATTAGCAGTAGTAATTGCAGTCGATGATGTAAATGTTTGTTGAGCAATAGATACCGCAGATCTAAGAATGGAATCTGTCGAACCTATTCCTGATGCTGTATATGTGGTTGGAGGCACTTGTAATATATTTTCAGAATTCGATGTCGTTGTATATGATGTATTTCCTCCTATTTTGCTTATACCTCCCTGCACGAGTAATGCATATGCTGATGTAATTGTTTGATTAGTCCCAGCGATTGGTGCTCCTGAAATACAAAGAGTTGCCGTGGTCGATGTGACACATGCCGATGATGCGGTGAACATTGGTGATCCAAAATAATATGCATATCTAGAAGTATTATCAGTAGTAGAATAACTATTATTCAATGTATATGAGGTCAATGTAAGTATAGATTCCGATAATGCGGTAGATGAATATGCAATTGTATTTGAGCCGCCATATATGTTTCCGCTTAATCCGATACCACCAGTTACTATTAATGATCCCGTTGTTGCTGATGTTGCCAATGAAGCCCCAGAAGCTACTAACGATGTAGATGATAACGATGTTATTCCGGTAATAGATTTATTCGAATCTAAAATTAATGCCTTACTGGCTAATGCTCCCGATGTATCGGATACTCCAACCAATGCTGATGCGAATATCGCATTGGCACCAACATTATAAGTGGTTGCTGTAATTGTTGTTGCATTCAAACTTGTTGATGTCAGAGATGTTATTCCAGTTATAGATGTATTAGAATCCAGAATCAATGCCTTACTGGCTATTGCTCCAGATGTATCTGAGACTCCAACCAATGCTGATGCGAACATAAGAACATTGTTAAGATAATAATTGGAGCTGGCACTTATATCTCCATTGACAGAAAGTGTTCTTGGTGGTAGGGTATATCCATTGATACCAACATTTCCAGTTGAAGTTATCGTAAATCTATACGCACTTGCTGTTTTATCATAGATATAAAATCCATTTTGTGGATTTGTCGATGTAGATCCTCGCATACCCAATTCAAATGATTTGGAATCGCCAGTAAACAATATGTTTGTATTGGAATTCGATACCGTATTGGTAATTTTAAAACTATTTATAAATGTTCCATTTATCCCTATGGATGCAACATTAATTATAGATCTATTACTATCAACAACTAATGCTTTTCCAGCAATAGCAGTTCCAGGTGTCATATTATTTATGTATCCAATTTCCGCGGAACCCATTGAAGCGCCACTAATACTAAATGCATTTGTGCTAAGTGAATTAAGCCCAGTGAGATTTCCATTCATATCCAATGCCGGCACATTTGGATTGGAGTATGATGGTGGCCACGCAGTATCACTTATATCCGAAGTAAGGTTATTGGACATGGCTAATCTATATTATGATAATATCAATAAGGATAAAAAAATTCATACTTGACAAATTACATATTCATACTACTTAGTTTTTCTAAAATATTGGCTAATTGTATTTCTAAAGTGTCTATTCTGTTTTGCTGAGAAGATATTGTATTCTGCAATTCTTCATTCTTTATCCTGTTACGTTTCACTAGATTTAGTAGAATAGGAATCAATGATGTATATGAAATACCATATTCGATTCCGGCATGACTAATTACTCCATATTCATCTATATCCTCTGTTAAATACCCTTCATCGTCTGGTGTATTTGCCATATTAATTACCTCTGCGATATGTTCTCTCAATAAATCCTGAGCAATAAATCCCAATTCAATTTTTTTGGTGGTCTTCTTGGTATATATACATGGATCCACGTTAAGCAATCTATCGCAATATTCATCAGTTAGTGGAGTTATATCTTGTTTAATACGTCGATCAGAGGATGCATTAAATTCTGCTGCATACACTCGCCCACCTTGGACATATATACCAATTCCTGATATTGCTCCTGTATATACACCAGTCTTTGCGGTTCCATCGTATGCATAATACGCAAAGGTTGAACTTGCTAATGTTCCTGTGTTTATTGCTACATGTAGTGGAGAGGATGGACTTGTGGTTCCAATACCAATGTTTCCACTAGTATACAAAGATGTTAATGTTCCTACCGATGTTATATTTGTTTGAGCAGCAGTCTGCAGAGTTCCATAGATACCAGTTCCAACGTATAATTTTTTTGCTATACCCATGCCTCCACTAAGAATGACGGCACCGGTAGATGTAGAAGAAGAATCAGTAGTAGATGAAAGGGTACATGTTCCGCTGACTGTTAAGGAAGATAATGTTCCAACCGAAGTAATATTTCCCTGTGCGGCAGTTTGTAAAGTTCCGCTTGAATTCATAAGAGAAGTTCCTCCGCTCCGTAAAGCTCCACTGAAGTTTATATCTCCAGTAACATCTAGTGCATAGTTTGGTGATATATTAGATATTCCAACATATCCAGTATTGTTAATGTATAGTCTATCATTATTATCATTTGATGTATCATATGTTTCTGTTGATGTGTAAGTTTGGAATGTTATAGCTGCGGCCCTTAGACGTATGCGATCTGGTCCTGTAGGGGCTGTAGTATCATTTCCTTTAAATAGAACAAGTTCGCTCTGTTCCGTTCCTCCATAAATTCTTTCTGCAATTACCGAATACCCATAACTACCAGTATCTCCACTAGTTCCGATAAATGATATTCTATGATTTGCATTAAAGTCTCCACCAATAGATAATGCCTTGGCTATACCAACTCCTCCGCTAATTAATAGCGCTCCCGCGGATGGAGATGTCGAGTCTGTTGTGGATGAAAATGTACATGTTCCACTAACTGTCAATGATGTCAATGTTCCAACAGAAGTAATATTTCCTTGTGCTGCAGTTTGTAAAGTTCCACTTGAATTCATAAGAGAAGTTCCTCCGCTCCGTAAAGCTCCACTGAAGTTGATATCTCCAGTTACATCCAATGCATAGTTTGGTGATGTATTTAAAATTCCTACGTATGGTGTTGTTTTGCAATAGATAGCTCCATTATTTATATTTAGATTTAACTGAGAGGATGCTACATAGTTATATGCATTTATAAAACATGTGGATGCTACCCCGACGGTATATAATGCTAATCCCACAGTATTAGTAGGAGCTGATCCTGAAGTAATCGTTAATGTATTATTCATTGAACTTGGTGCCGACAAATTAAAATTTCCATTTAAGTTTATTCCCGTAAGCGTTCCTAATGAAGTGATATTCGTTTGAGCAGCAGTCTGTAAAGTTCCGTAGATTCCAGTTCCCACATATAGAGTTTTTGCTATACCCATGCCACCACTTAATATAACTGCGCCGGTAGATGTAGATGATGAATCAGTTGTCGATGATAGTGTGCATGTTCCGCTAACGGTTAGTGATGATAATGTTCCAACTGAAGTTATGTTTGTCTGGGATGCAGTTTGTAATGTTCCATAGATTCCAGTTCCTACATATAGAGTTTTTGCTATACCCATACCACCACTAGTAATAATTGATCCAGTAGATGTAGATGATGAATCAGTTGTTGATACAGAATTAATTCCAGTTCCAACGTATAAAGTTTGAGCTATGCCCATACCTCCACTGAGAATTACAGCACCAGTAGATGTAGAAGTAGAATCGGTAGTGGATGAAAGCGTAGTCGTTCCACTAACGGTTAGAGATGATAAAGTTCCGACTGAAGTTATGTTTGCCTGGGATGCAGTTTGTAATGTTCCATAGATTCCAGTTCCTACATATAGAGTTTTGGCTATACCTATACCTCCACTAAGAATTACTGCACCGGTTGTCGTAGATGTAGAATCAGTAGTAGATGAAAGCGTAGTCGTTCCACTAACTGTTAGTGATGATAGCGTTCCGACTGATGTAATATTTGTCTGAGCGGCAGTCTGCAATGTTCCTACAATTCCATCTGTAAATGTTTTCACTCCAGCAATTGTCTGTGCTTGATCATTAATATGACCATATGTATTTCCGGATGCAGCTAATTGTAAATTTGCTAATGATTGATGGCTAATAAAGGATCCAACAGATCCAATTGCAGTGGTTACAAATGCAGTTGTTGCTACCTTTGTGCTATTGTCGCCAGCAGTTTGCGTAGTTGAAATCAGATTTGGAATATTCAGATATCCATTGCTATCACAGTATAATTCTGCATAAACAGAATTTACTGTATATGACATACGTAGTCTATTAGTAGTGCCAGATGCTTGATTAAAATCCCAAGTAGCCTTTGGACTTGTTGTATTAAATCCTAGTGCATTAGCCGGAGTATCAGAATCTCCAGTCAAATAAATAATTCCATCTTGAATAGATATTCTATTATGAGTATTTAAGGTATGATTATGCGCGCTAAGAGTTCCGGTGGATGTATAACTACTAAACCCTAATCCGATTCCATTACCATAAGTTGGAATACCTGTATTACCTTGCACACGAAGAGCAGATGTCGAATCGATCCAGCCCTGTGTAGATGCCAAGGTTCCATTTAGAGTTAATCCAGTTAATGCACCCAGTGATGTAATATTTGTCTGTGCTGCTGTTTGTAGAGTTCCATAGATTCCAGTTCCGACATACAATGTCTTTGCGATGCCCATACCACCACTAAGAATTACCGCACCAGTCGATGTAGAAGATGAATCTGTAGTAGATGAAAACGTAGTCGTTCCACTGACCGTTAGTGATGATAGCGTTCCAACTGAAGTTATGTTTGTCTGAGCAGCAGTTTGTAGAGTTCCTATTATCCCATCTGAGAATGTTTTAGTGCCGGCAATTGTCTGTGCTTGGTCATTAATATGCCCATAAGTATTTCCAGATGCGGCTAATTGTAATCCAGATAGCGATTGATGATTGGCAGGAGATGCTCCAATTATTTGAACAAGACTTCCAACTATAGTTTTATAACTTTCGAGTCTACATTTGCCAGTGGTTGAATATGAATTTGATGTTCTCCAAATTAATTTATGTCTAACCAAAAATTCAGGAAGGATAAGAGATCCTGTATTTAGACTTGAAAATGATTCGGCATCTGCATCAGCGAATGTGCTATGCTGCGACTGTCCCATTATTATTAACATTTGCGAAGCTGTGGCTAATGATCCGACATATATAATATAAGAAGTGAAGAAGCTATTGTTTGCCCCCTGCGTGAGTTGCCATGTGCTACCAGTCCATTGATTATACTGTATATATCCACCAACTGTGTATGGATATGGTAAAGTATTCGAGAAACTCATCGTCCACGAAGAAGATGCTCCTGTCAAATAAAACACAGTATATGGTCCTCCTGCTGAGACTGCTGAAATAGAATGACGCAAGTCTTCATCGGAAATAACTCCAGATGCTGACGCAAAAGCATTATCAGAATCAACAGATCCTTGAAGCACATAACTACTTAAACTTAATCCATTAACATAATATGTTCCTATATTATTATGTAGTTCTCGATGTGTGTCTATATCCATTATAGTTCCATGACGTTCCTCAAGTAATAATACATGCGTGGCGTCATAATAGTATACGACAGCAATCATAGCTGAATTCTCAAAATTTGGTGGTGATGTGGCTATTTGAATGGTAGCAGTTAGATCAAAATATATCCAGTATGTTGCTCCTTGAGTTGTAGCATGTGCAGTAGTGGATATAGAATTTGTAATTGTAAAACGCGTTGATGCTAACCAAATATTATACGAACTATTAACTGGCACTATTGTAAAAATTCTAGTGCTTCCATCATAACTAATGGTTGATTGTGCTTTATTTTCAAATCCACTTATAGGAGTAGCCACGGCTAATGCTGCTAACTCATTACGAACATATGCGGTATTCGCAATAATATTCGAGTTATTAAATAATGCAGGAGTTTTATCTCCAGTTAAATATCCATTGCTATCACAGTATAATTCAGTATACACTGAATTTGATGTATATGACATGCGTAGTCGATTTGTAGTAGATGATGCTTGATTCACATTAATAGCCATAGTTGTGATTGTGCCACTACATGTGAGTCCAGTTAATGTTCCTACAGATGTTATATTTGTTTGAGCAGCTGTTTGAAGAGTTCCATAGATTCCAGTTCCTACATATAATGTCTTTGCGATACCCATACCTCCGCTAAGAATTACTGCACCGGTAGTCGTTGATGTAGAATCAGTCGTAGATGAAAGTGTGCATGTTCCGCTAACTGTTAATGATGATAGAGTTCCGACTGATGTAATATTTGTCTGAGCAGCAGTTTGTAATGTTCCGTAAATACCAGTTCCGACGTATAATGTTTTAGCTATTCCTATTCCTCCACTAATTATAACTGCTCCGGTAGTTGTTGATGTAGAATCAGTTGTTGATGAAAGTGTGCAGGTTCCGCTAACCGTCAGGGATGATAAAGTTCCAATTGAAGTTATATTCGTTTGTGCCGCAGTTTGCAATGTTCCGTAGATTCCAGTTCCGACATATAATGTTTTGGCTATTCCTACTCCACCACTAGTAATAATTGAACCCGTGGATGTTGATGTAGAATCAGTAGTTGATGTTATTTTTATATTTGATGTGGAATTGATTTCTCCGCCAGATGCATTGATGGATAGTTTTCCAGCATTATCCACATAAAGAGTTGATAGATTAGATGTTTTATTATATCTAAGAACTAAACATGAACCATTAGAACTATTAATATCCATTTGAGCAATTGGAGACGTATGATTAATCGATACATTCGAATATTTATCAATATACAGACTATTGTTGGAATCATTCACTATCAATAGAGAGCTATTACCAGTATCGCTATCAATAATTACATTTGTTATATTTGATGATATCGACGAAGTTATTAATGGATTCAACGGATTGCCACTTAAAGGAAATGTATTGATTGACATTGATTTTGATTTTATTCATATGCTATATATACCAGTATAAGATTGTCTATAAATATAGAACGCAGGCAACCAATACATAATCGGACGCATATATAATGGGCGCTAATCAAAGTGATATAGAATTTATAGAAGACTTGAAAAGAAAATATGGAAAACTAAAGAGCGAATGTGTGGAATTATCAGATCGATTTGATACATTGGCGGTAGAAACTGCATCATCGGATCAACAATTTCAATGCGAATGCACAGATATAAAGAATGCTATCGATGATTTGAAGATTCGCTTAAGAGAATTAAAGCATGATCATACGATAAAAAAACAACAAATGGATGAGGAACAAAATGAATTAAAGACACGCATGGTGGAATTAAACGAATCTATGGCTTTAATTAAAATTGGACAACTGCGATATCATAGAAGATCTATGCTAATTAATCGACATCCATAAACATTTGTGATATATAAATATGAAGTATATCAATGGATGTATCGGCATTATCGTATTTAGTGTCGTCGTGTAAAAACGATGTTGAGTATTTACACGATGCATTATTTCAAGTAACTTTAAATAATTATCATAAACATAGTCATAAGCAATATGCGTGTGCGCTCAATAAAATAAATATAGATGATCTTATGTGTAAACTACAAACATTGAAGCTAAAAAGAAATATGCTTAATGAATTACTATCAAATACAAATAATGAATTTGTTCCGGTAATGCGAAGATCCAACAGCACAAATTCAATTGGAACAATTCATAAGTCAAATTCATATCTACATAATGTGTCTAGTTCTGGAAGTCTGCTATTTCAAATGGATGATATTCTTTAGACATTATTTTTTTATGTCTTACTATGATATGTATATCTTGATGCTAATATACATAATGGATACCAAAATATTAATCGATATCGCACGTATGAGTATAAAACCCCTGATACTAATATTTTGTCTAGCGATGGCAATATTATTCGGGATATTATCGATAAAACAGTTAAACTATGATTGTCAATACAAACACATGAAATCATTTAATGAGATAATAGAATTGATAAAACTTTCAGATGATGGCACATTCGAAACGCAGCATGGAAAATCCATAGCGCAGTGCATATATAATTACAGAAAACAATTTGTCTATGAATATGGTGATTCTAATAATTATATAGATATCTTTGCTATATTTAAACCACCATCTCCACCTGATAGTAATTCATTGAATGATATAAGTTTATATAAATTAGTTACATGCAATGTCTTAGCATTTAGTAAAATGGTAACATTTATATATGTATTCAATAATCCCCAATACTTTAATTGCATCAAGGCATATGATCATAGTTCCAAAAAATTTAATAGTATAAATAATGAACGGTCCACGAGAGATATTATCATCAAGGATATATTAAAATTTGGAGATCCATCAATACCTGATTTGAAGCAGTCAATTGAAACCCAGATAAAAAAAATAAATTCGAATACATCTATATCGCAATCATTAGTTTCTTCAGTGATAGATACTTTACATAATATGAATGATGAGCAGTTATTCAATCTTATAAATAGTGGACTTGTTTAATAATACATATTTTGTGTAATATACAATGAAATTAATATTACTAGCCATAGTGGTAAGTGCTATAATTGCCATCATCGCATGTTCCATATATTTGATGTTAAGTTCAATAAATAAATCTGTGTGTCAGCCATCATCAGTTTTAGAATATGAATCAATATTAAAGGATTTTAATGGATCCATATTTAAAACAGACAGTGGACGGTATAGCGCGGAAATAATAGTCAGATCAAAGATAGAAGATTATGTAGATAAATTAGTGTTTAAGAAAAGTTCTGCGTCCAGCGATGATGTGATCAAGTTAGATATCCAAATTGACTTCATTAAAAAAATAGATGAATCCATTGTTAATATGCGGGATGATGTAATTCATTATATGCTTACTACATCTATAATAGAGGATAAACCAACATTCATCGCCTTACTAAATGATAAATATTATATAACCATAATCGATAGTTATAGTAAGCGCTCGCAAACATTTGGTAAATGGTCTAGTAAAGCAAAGACACTTGTTTCTTCGTATAATAATAAATTGGATACAGCATCAATGACTGATGAAGATGTATATAAGATTCTTCTCTATGGATAAATCTATAGTTGATCCAGTTCATTCTTTAAATTTTTTCTGTCTTTTATAACCACAATTGGCATTCCATCGCGTTCATATGCTACCAATGTTGGATAACCATTTACGGAAAATAATGGAGATACGATATTTTTCCAATTATTCAATAGTGCTTCGTCATTAGTTTGTTCCAAAATATAAAATTTATAGTCTGGCATAGTTTCCGCATAACGTTCATACATTGGTAAGAAATCATTACAGAAATGACACCACGTTGCCTTTACCAAGAGTACCATTCGTTTACCATTATTATTTACTCGAGCACTGTCTGTGTCGATATTTTGTAATATAAAATCTCTGGCATCCAAAGTAGTAATCATTTAATCGTTCTATATTTGTTGAGTATATTTATTTTTTGGCATATCAAATTTGGTCATGCGTGCATTGGTTTTATATTCTTCCAATGTTCTTGTTAATTCGAAGAATCTATTGGTTAGATCGACATTATCTCTTGTAAGTTTGGCAATCAATATATCCTTGTCGTTTATCTGTTTATTAAATTCGATAGTAGCATCTTTACAGCATTTCATATTACATGATTCTAAATCCTCTGCATCTTGCGCCATTTGTTCTATACTACCATCTATAGCAGCATCTATCTTTTGCTTATTTAGCTGTCTTTGCATTTCGCGCTTTCCTGTAAATTTATTCATATTTGTCCTATGATATGGAAGAATAAACCATACGTATAGCATTACCAACACTGCATCTATTATTATTAAATGCGTTGAACTATTTTCGTATTTATCATATCGGATTAGCGATCTATACACCCATATAACCGCAATATATATTATTAATACCCATATAACCAGTGCCATAAGCCATGTCTTTTGTCTATATACCATCCATTGCGTATTGTTTCTGAATTGCGAAATATCCGAAATATCCAAATTATAATCCGATTCCTCGTCCATCTTGTATATTTTATGCCACAAATAGACATTGATGATAAAATTGATTGACGAAAATTAATAATATAATCAACAGTAATGGATCAATTCGAATCAATAGATGATTTTGAATCATGTCTATCTATGATTATGTCAGGGGAGTCATCGGAATCCACAGACAATGACTTTGCTATAACCTACAATAAATGCCCTCAATGTGATATTCCTATGTCCGTAAAGACCAATAATCAATACGTATGTGCACATTGTGGATTATTGAATGAAAACGTGGAAGTGTCGAATATGAATACTGTAATATCGGATATGAATTACAATACTATGTCGAATAGACTTCGATGTATCGGATCTAATGCGCATAGATATCAGACGATATTGAGATCACAGTCTAGCACTGATGCATCTCCAGAGATTCATGTCAGGGATATCCTATTTAGTTTCAACCACAAGATAGGGAAGGATGGAGCCATTCCAAAGAATATTCTTTTAAATGTTCTCGAGCAGTTTAAGCACATGCGTCACGAAGGAACCATATACAGAGGAACTATACTCAGAGCAATCTTGGCTGCGATGACATATTACGAATGTCTAAGACATGATTTATTATTCAAGCCGATTGATATTTATAAATGGTTTGATGTAGATTCGCAAACATACTCTAAGGGTGATAAAAAAATTCACGAAATGCTTGATCACGGATTTCTGTCAGAGGATCTCAGAGAAATAAAGGCAGAGCATAGTTATCTACGTGGATATGCAAAAGAACTCGAGTTGTCAGAAGAACATACTGAGTTCTTAGAAAAGGTAATGAACTTCGTAATGGAGAACAAGTTGCTAAATCCGAATGCCAAATCAACTACTAAGTCATTGTGCGTTCTACATTTATACTTAGTAGCAGTTAGACATCCGATAAAGCCAGAAGAATTTAAGAAACGCTTCAAGTGTAATTATGGAACTATTCGAACAATATCATTGGATTTATTTCATGAGAGCAAACGCATTACACCAATCTTTGATGAATACGATATTCCATATGATAATCTAAATTCTCATATGGAGAAATCAAAAAAAGTTGTGATCAAGCGTCGTGCGCGTAGCGGGAGAGTTGCCCTCGATTAATAATGCGGTATCATTCTGAATGACATACCTACTCGATCGAGGCTTGGATCCATTTCTGGGTCTCTGTTTGTTTTTTTTCTCTCCGCGTCCGATAGTTTTGGATTGTGATCCATCATATAGAACATATTTTCAGTTTCATCTTCTCTAAAATCGAGATTCCAATCATTCAATCGTCGATATAGAGCTCTTTCGTAAAATGGTATTTGTTTTCCAGTGGTAGTCAATGTGTGCGATTGCTGTGCGTATAATCCATTTAGATTTGTCATGCTCTTTACCTTGGTTGGATCATCATAATTTATTATTTTATCCGCAAACGCATTCACAAATTCTTGATTGAATGCCTGTATAGTAGAAACCATCGATACATCTCGTATCTCTTCTCCGCGAAAATTTTTTAGTTTATCAAACTTCCCAAGCTGTTGCCATGCCTTAAGGTATTGAATTACTTTGTCCTTAACAGTGAGCGCACTATATCCACTGTTGCGTAATGGATCTGCTTTATCAAAAATGGATTCCGTTAGATAATCCACATTGGATGGTTGCATCATTCCAGCAGATACTTCGACTGGTGTAATTTGTGCAGTTTCATCATAACTAAATGTTGTGTCCAATTTTACATTTTGCGTGCGTGTATTTCGTAGTATTGTAAATACATCATTAGTATCCATCTCTTCGTTATATTCTACTTATTATAATTATTAAATATATTACATATATTGTCGGCTATTCTGTGATTGATGTATTTGTTCATCCATTCGATTTTGATAATCGATTATACGTCGTTTAGCCATCTCTTCAGCTTCATCCTGTTTTGCTTGTTGATCTCTATTGATCCGTTCTTGTTCTCGTGCTCTTTTCTGTTCATTTATCATTTCTTCACGTTGCTTTCCACTTTTTGATAAGAATTGTTGCATTTTATTATCTATTTCTGGATTGAATCCATTATTTGAATTGGATTGTGTATTTACTTTAGCCGGAATGTTTTCACTGAATCTCTGCACCCATTGTGCCAGAGTATCTTCATCATTTTCCGAACCATACAGCGCATCATATCTTTCCGGCGTATCAAATCCAAATAATTCTAATAATAGTTTTAATCTATCTATTGCGTATTCCGCATATTCATCATTCTTATACAAATATGTGTTTGTGGTTTCATCGAATAATAGAATTATATTCTTAAAGCCTTGTTGCATCGTGTCATTCTCAAATAATTCGAAGATTGATAAATTTGGGAATTCGTCAGGTGTGTCATTAAATAGTATGGAACACTTGCTAATAAACTGTTCCATTATGTATATATTATCGTTGAATGATTGTATATCATCAATACCGCATTTGGACAATTCTCTTATAATATTATCATGAGTATTTATGATATTTTGATAAACTGAGTATATTATCGTGAGTATTACCCAATATATAGATCCATGGTATATGGATTTATTAGGAAAATCTGATACCAATGTTTTTCGTAATTTGAATATGTCATCGAGAATTTCTGATTCAGATTTACTTTCTGACTTAGACTTGGATTTACTTGGTCTTGGAAGATTGGGTGATTTTTTATTTAAGATATCTTCGACGAATATGGTCATTGTCGAAACCATGCCCTTGGTTAATTCTGGTAAATTATCAATAGGCGTATTATCATAATGAACAACGTTTTTGATAGGATATAACGAACGCATTTTTTTATTTTTGTATTCTCCTCCGATGCCAATGCAAAATAGCGCATTCTCTCGAGCCTCTACATTTCTAGCTGCCAATTGTTTTGTCAATGATTCAATTTCCAATCTTTTTTCATCCATCGATTTATCGATAAAAGCATAATCATTTACACTCTTCTCGTATTTCGCAGTGATAGTTTCTAAATCATGTTTATACTGTGACACATTCATTAGCGCAGTTTTAATATCGGTATCGTAATTGCCTTGTTGCATGCTACTACTTTTGATCTTTTGTTCCATCTCAGCAACTCTGGCATTAAGGTTGCTATTCTCAGTTTCTAACCCATGTATCTTCTCGTCTAATTCTCGTTTTCTTTTTCGCAATTGTTCATTTTCCATGACAGTTGGTGCAATCTTGGCTTCCAAATCTAACTGTATCTGCTCAGATTCCTCAGTAAGTCTCTTTAGTTCTGCCTGATTTCTTTCTCTATCCGCCTGCATGAGTTCTTCTATACGTTCTTTGTCTCTTTGCGAATCGGCCGTTAATGACTGACGTATGGATTCCCACTTTAATTTATCCTGTTCATACATACTACGAGTTTTCTCCAATTCTTTATCAACGATCTTTTTATCCATTAATAACTTAGATTCCTTGTTCTCTAGATTGGTTATTTTTTCATTTAATGCCATTGCATTAGATTTATTATCTCGCATAAATGTTTCTACTGTAGATAAGCATTCCTCCAATGTCATATCATCTCGCAGTTTGACTTCACTGCCTATCTCTGATATCAATGTTATCTTAAACTCCATTATAGTTTTTCTTATTTGTTCATTCAAATCATTCTTGGCTTGAGCGATAGTATTCTGGTGTTCTTGAATTGCTTGCTCTAATTCTTGAGCATGTTGTTCAGTTAGAGCATTTGATTGTTCTAACAGCATTTCTTGAATTTTTTCATTTACAACATTTATTATATTCATGTTCTCCTCCTGATATACTTCTATCTTGTCGGTCATGTCATTCTTTGATTTTGATAACTTATCCAATATATCTGGGGTGCGTGCCAATGAATCTAGATTTGTATAAAGATTAAATTGTAACGACTGTATATCATCTCTTACGTTCTTTAACTCTGAATCTAACAATAACTTCTCGCTTTGCAGTTTTGCATTTTCCATATTACTTTTGTCTAGTTGTTCTCGAACCGATACAATTTCATCAGATATAGTTTGAGTAGCATCATTGTTTGCCGATAGTATTGATTGTAGTTTATCTTCAGCATCCTTTAGTTTTTGTTCCTTCTCTTCAATTTGTTTCTTGCTATTATCAATATCGATAGCTTGTTGCTCCTGCCGAGTCTTTAATTGTTGAATTTCCTTTTCATATTTATCCACTGTTGCATTTTGTTCTCCCTGTATAATGGCATCCTGTATCTTAACCTCAGAGATATCAGTATCAGCATTCTTCTGTAATACATTTACTATATGAGATTCTACCACTTGCTCAACTTCATCACGAGTTTTCTGATCTATCAATTCATGCAATTGTTCTACCATCTTCATAAATAATGTGTTCATCGCAATAGTATCAGACATTAGTTGTTTCGCAGTTTGTTGATTTTTCAATATATCATCACTACTCATTTTTGGATTAGTGGATATCAGACTATGAATACTATGCATGTGCTTGAGATTATCATTTATGTTTTCATGAATATCATCAATTATTTTATAAGAAACATAGACAGGATCATCTACTGGTAGTTGAGATAGTTGAAGATTCTTAATTTTAATATCCATATACATACTTTCAATATTATCAACCAAGTTATTCATTATTACATCATTATTATTTATTTCATCCATAAATGAATCGTATGTAGTAACTGCAGCGGTGTGTTTATCCTCTACATCTTTCGTAACATTATCGAATTTATTTATTAATTCCTTAACATTGGAATTCTCAGTATTGCCGACAGTTTCGGGTAATGTATTTTGCGCAGTATCTAAAATATCCTTAATATCATCAATAACATCGACGATATCTTGATCTATTTCATCCAAATCATCAACTTCAGTTTCTATATTTTCTGTTGTTTCTTGTATTAGTTCTAAATCATTTTTATTAGTATCAGATATTAAATAATCGGCAACAATATTATCAATGCCCTCATTCAATATATTTTCAATTTCTGACATTGATGAATTTTCATTATTTGGTTGTTCTGTAATCTCATTAGTATTTAATGAAATATCCTGAGTTGATATTATTGGAGACTCGCCAATATCATCCATAGTTGAATTTTGCATTTCCATTGAAGATTCACCAGTATCATCTATATGAGGACCTTGCATTTCCATTGAAGATTCACCAGTATCATCTATATGAGGACCTTGCATTCTCATTTGAGATTTACCAGTATCATCTATATGAGGACCTTGTCTACTTGTTAACATTTCTTCCATTAGGCTATCATTATTTGACGAATTCTGTTCGAATGATTCACTTTCGTCAAATCTAGCATTATCTGCAGTATCATTATCAGAACTATTTATTATATTATCTCTTATCAATTCATGAGTTTTATTAGCCATGGCTGTAAGTTCTGCCAATTTAATATCTGATGCATTGGGCATTATACGTGTTTTAATCATAGATCCAAATTCCTTGAATATGCTTGGTTTGGAAGTATTCTTTTTATTTGTGGCATTGATATTCTTAAGTTTGATAACATCCAACTTCTTATCCTTGGAATCGTGCTTTGATATAATTTTTTGGAATATTTTACTAAATTTAGATTTACTAGCTGGTTTACGTATCAATGCTATTGCTGGTTTAATCTTTTTCATTTTGTCATCTAACTGTTTGAGTATATCGGCATATTGATCAATTTCCGTATTTATCTGTTTTGTTTTACTAGAAATTACATCTGATTGAATTCCATTGGATGTAATTTTTAACATCTTTTGTCTTTCAGATAATCGCTTGCTTATGATATCACGCAAATTATGTGCAGATGTTAATATAGCTGCCGGAGTTTCCACGAGTTCCTCATCATTGGCTTTGCCTATCATTTTGATTTTATTAAACTGATCCATGTTGGTTTGCAATAATTTATTTATCATATGTTGACTGCGTTTGTTTCTTATTCTATCAATAATGCCACTTATGTTTCTACTAATTGTATCTATGTTTTTATTGTGAGCTTTCACCTCTTCCAGCATACCATAATCATTCATATACGGCAATAGTATTCTTATTTCAATCGCATTTATATCTATCGACGTGGAAGTTGATGATAGCGAATCTATTATAACGTTATTCTTGATATCATTGATTGACTTAGCGATATTAACAACATTGCTATTCTTGTATACATCCTGTAAAATATTCTTTATGTGGACAAATTCATCATTCTCCAATATGTATCTATAGAACATTTCCATATCTAGATTAGGTTGTTGGCGTAGATAATTAACTACTCTCAACATATAGTTTTTACTATTGGACAGATATCTATCTATACAACTAATAAATATCATAGAATTTAATATATGCAATAGACCAAACTTATCGTCGTTAATGATGAAATCCTTGATAATGTCTGTAAGGTATATGATATTATCATAACGCTGATTATCTGTAGCACCATCAACGAAAATGGAGTATAATACACGTAGTTCGTCATATACCAAGAAATAATTATTAAAAGTATCGAGTGGAATGGATGAATCGTTGTGTATAACGCGTTGGGAAAACCAATTAAGATCCGTTAACTTATTTACATCATCATAATGTTTTATCATATTATACTTATTGTAAAATTGCATTTCTGCAATGATATCCGAATCTGATATGAATGACATATACATATTTTTGTGTATGAGCATTCCATTATTTCCAATAGATTTTACTATTAGACATTGATCTCCAATAGTTGATATCCGCATTATATCGGAGATTGTATCAAATATTGTATCTATATGTTCGAAAATTAATTCATCCTTTGAATGACTAAATTTATCTATTAGCTGTATTAGGAATGTATATGAGCTATCATTAGTATATGTATTGGCAATATTATTTTTAACTATATCATATTCATCAAGATCAGTCTTATGGTATAATCTAAACAATTCCAAATTAAACGAATTGAGAGGAACATTCTCATCTACCTTTGGTAGTCCAAACTTATCCATAGAATATGGTATCACTGTTGTTTTCATGTATTGACCATGCTTAAATTTATAGACGGGCGGATTAAAGTATGGAGTATTTCCTGAATCCAATATTTTATTGATTTTGGATTGTGTTCTCTTTACAGCATTTAGTATTGGATATTTTATGAATGGCACAAATTTTATTATCAATGCGGCAATCGCTGTGCATATTATAGTTACTGTTGTTGCTATATTGAGTTTTTTTATGTTTTCAACCCAAACGCGCTTGCCATATTTGGACGATAATGTAATAATTACTATTATATAAGCAATTATCACGCATAGGCATACTATCAATATAGCATATGTTACTGGTTTGCTATATCCAAGTATTTTATTGATAAATCCATTATTACTCGATGATGTTTCGTAATTTATTGCCATGGATATGTTGTTATATATTATTCATGGATAATGTGTGATTTGACTTTCAAAGAACTAAGTATACGTGCAATTGATAAAAATGGATATTAATGATGAATATAAATGTAGCGATGATTCGGCATATGATAACGAAAGCATAGTTACATATGCATATAGTTCGCATAATAACATTCTTAATATGCCAATGCAGAATGATGATATGCAAATAGTTATTTCTTGGGATGTATCATTGTTTGATCAATTATGTTCAGGGAATAATGAGATTGAAATGAATGAATTGATTATCGCTTATATCAATATGTTGCGCAGATTTAACATTAATCATATGAACATTGAATTTGTAAAAACGGCATTGCTTAGTATCAAACATAATGACAAACCAATGTTTATTGATGTTGGAAATAAAGAATATGTAATCCGACGATCCAGTTTTTTCAAATCGTTAAAAAATTACTCGATAGATTTAAAATGGAGAATGCATAACATTAGAGTATTCCAACAAATAAATCAATCACGCGTATGTATAGATTGGAGTAAATTGTGCGTATATGCACATTCATTATTTATCAATATTATCTGTGTTGGCATATGCTATTTAGCGCATTTATATAACCACACTATAGCATCTTGGATAGCAATTATTTATATATCTAAGTTCTTATTCACAATCAATTTAATATGTTATGTATGTTCATGCATGAACATAGTTGATTATGTTCCAATTGCAATTATGAAAAAAATTAAACACACACACCCCCATGGTATGTTATATGAAATACAATTCTACATATTTTACATATGCTATGTACTAGCCCACGTGTTACAAATACGATATTCTCTAATCACATGTCGTAATGGATGTAATAAGGAAACTATACTAATAGCTGGAGTTGGATCCGGCCATATAGAGATATCATGGAATTATTTTATGTGTAAGATATTTTATTGGTTTATGCCAGTTATAGTAATAATATGTGGATGTAGAGTTGTTTTTAGAAAAAGATCATTCAATACAATATTCCTATACATATTAGCAATATGTATAATTATACAACAATGCATGGACAAGGTGCAATCCAAAATTTACATATCAATAATTCTAGTATTTGGGTTATATGTCATCCATCGCAGAAGAGATATGTTCTATGATAAATTTGGAATAAGATATTATGATAATGCTGGACTATATACAAAAATAAGTATCATACCTAAATCGTGTATGATGAGAGCTATTAATTCTTTTAATTGTATATTTGTCAATGTTAAATACTCTAACAATGAATGGACAAGATGCGTCTTAACATCTAACAGTCATGATGATCCATATATTATTTTAAATAAAAAAGATGTATCCATAACCATGGATGACTCAATCCAATTAGGATATTATACAATATCCAATTTCAGATTTTATTATTTGTATGATACCATATGCGTATTTTGCCAAGATACTGGTATAGAACAATTTACTTCAATAATAAATGATAGAACCCTAAGAAATGCTTCTACATATATAAAATTAGTTTGGGTAATTACAGATATTAATATTGTTGCAACATATCATTCTAGAATAATTTCCGATGCCTATACTCATATTAGTGTGTATTTCTCTCCATCAGTTAAATATGTCGCATATACGCAGGAAGATCTTTATAGATTCAATTATCTCCAGTGTATAATATCCTACCATACTGGTATAGATATTTTGACCGGAGTTAGTAGTCCATTCTGTAGCATAGTCGACAAATTAAATATATATAAAACTATTCATGATATTATATTATCTGTAGGAATTACAAAATTGGATCAATCTCAAATTGGAATATTTGTGTGTGGCAATAATACATTCATCGACAACGTCAACTTAAATGTAAAACTAATGAAACGCAATGTGCATAAGATTAAATTAATTATGTGGTCCGAATGTATCTGATTACTATAAAATAGTGATATTAATATAAATCAATGTCTGTGAAATTACAGGAATCGTTTACTCTAATTGGGGTCAAACCCAACTCATCATATTTTCACAATACAATGCGTATTGTTGTATTATTCATCTTAATGATAGTATTAGTCATGATATATCTTGCAGATAATGCTCCATATCAAAAAAAAGTTAGTATAGATGATATACAAAATGTTGCTAAACCAGGAACCAAAATGTATGATATGATTATGGATATGGACGAAAGAGAGCGTGTAGTATATGTTTCAGCTCTTGGTAAAATTCTGGATGATGTAGAACATTTATCCAGAATGCGACAAATACTAAAGACTGTATTTGCTGCATTAATCGTGGGATTTGTTGCAGAATATATAATACATGGAAATATTGTCAAAACTGCATCCATAACAGGTAAAACTGCACTTTCATCTGCGCTTATGACAATGGTATGAATTTAAACATTTATTCGTTTCTTTCTAACTATACGCTTATGCATTTTTGAAGAAGTGTTACTTGCTTCATTTTTTTTATCCTCCTCTGTAGTATCTTGTGCATTTTCAGAATCATCCTCTACTATTTCTTCTTGATCTTCTTCTTTCGATTCAACAGGAGCTTCCTCCTTTGGTTCGACTGGAGCTTCTTCTTTCGATTCAATAGGAGCTTCCTCTTTTGGTTCGACTGGAGCTTCCTCTTTTGATTCGACTGGAGCTTCTTCTTTCGATTCAATAGGAGCTTCCTCTTTTGGTTCGACTGGAGCTTCCTCTTTTGATTCGACTGGAGCTTCCTCTTTTGGTTCGACTGGAGCTTCCTCTTTTGATTCAATAGGAGCTTCCTCTTTTGGTTCGACTGGAACTTCCTCCTTTGACTCAGCGGGAACTTCTTCTTTCAATTCAATAGGAGCTTCCTCCTTCGATTCAACAGGAGCTTCCTCCTTTGGTTCGACTGGAGCTTCTTCCTTTGATTCAGTAGGAATATTTTGTGGTTTAGGCAATTCATTCGGGATCCAATTAAATTCAAACACACGATGGTGCAATGGATCTATTCTGATAAATTTTCCAGAATTATTTACTATGGTAACCATTATCTCATTTTTAAACAATGGATCAATTTCATTATCTAAAAATAATAATTGGTCCTTATATTCTCCATATGGTGTTACAACAAGTTTACCATTTGTATTACATCTATATATTTGAATTCCTGACAATACTCGTATATGGGCGCAGGGTTCTAATTTAATTACCTTCATTGGAGCAAATATTTGGCAGGTGCCATTCATAATTGGCGGTAATTGTCTATTATATACCGTTAGCGTATATTCTGGAGTAGTCATGATTTCTATATTAGTGCATATATATTTCAAATTTACGATAATGAGTAATTAGTTCTCATCGGCGCCACGGTATCATTTACTGGAGATATTTCACTATCTTGGACTTGTTGCATGCTTAGTCTTACAATTTTTTGCTTTGATCCCTTACGCGTTTGATAATAGTTATCCATGGTTGGATCTATATCGAATTTAAAATCATTTGGACTATTTGGCGTTTGAATAATATTTGAACCGGTTGGATTATTTTGGAGCACCTCTTTGTCCTTATAATATTTCTGTTTTGTCATTTTATTATTTCGTATGTGATCTATATTCTTCGAAAGAGTGCCATTACTAGTTGCGAATCCTTGTTTATTATTACCCTTCTTATGACTAGAGAATGTAATAGGTGTTTTAGTTAGCGCTCTTGCTAACATTTTTGTATTATATGACTGAGTAGATGCTATATCTTCATTTCTAAATGAGGACTTATGTGTATGATTAGTTCGTTTTATAATTGATATTTTGTCTTTGATAGGTATTTTGGATGGTTTTATAATATCAGTTACATCCTTTGATGTGATTGGTTCCATCAGAGTTTCTGTTTTAACGTTGTATTTCTTTTTCAATAGACTTGTTTTATTTTGCATCTGATCCTTCTTTGCGTGTGTAGTTATTGATGATAATACACTCGATACATTAGCGGGTAATGTGGCAATTCTATTATTTATTAAACTCGTAGAATCTCCCGATAGATGCACTTTGGTTTCTTGATAATTACGTCTAGCAGCTTTGAGTAATTCTTTTTGCATTGGAGTTGTTTTGTTTTTGAATCGTTGCATTTCCTGTTTGAACTCTGTATCTTGACGACCCAATCTATACACGGCATTAACTGCTCTATCGACTTCAGCCTTAGATCTATATACATTCGAAACTGAGCTTAGACCATATCTAGCATCTGGCTGGACCTGCCATTGTAATAATACGTTATTATTTAATTTACTGACAATATCTGTGCTATATCGTGGTAGGATTTTTTCATCCTGCACTTCATAAATAGCTTGATCCTCTGGTATACTTTCTTCCGTCGTATGTATGCCATTATGTGGTTTTGGATTTGTCGCCATCGACATTCCATTAAAACTATCATCGAATAATCCAACTAATCTAGTTGCGGTATCATAATATCCATCCATGACTTGACGTATCATTCTTTTAGATCCAACCATTCCCTCGGTTCTATCATCTGATGAATCCTGTAGTTTCCCCTTAATATATCGGTTATATCGGAAACTGTTCTGATCGCGCATCTGCGCCACCATGGGATCTTGATCTGATTGTCTTGGATCTTTGGTGAGATCTCCAAAGAAGAGTTCTGGATGATACGGATCGCGTTTATAACGACTACCGAATTCCTGCATCGATAGTATAGAATTGTTCAACATGTTATTGTTCTGGCGCGGTAGTTCATATTCGAATATGGGTTTATCTGATCCAGTGTCTCTAATCGCTGCCTCCATGAAATTGCTCACGGTATTTGGATCTATATAATCATTGTGTGTGCGTATTGATTTTAGTTTCAGGAACGAATCCGGCAATGATGGTATATCATACAATTTCGAATTTGGCATTGTTATATATTGATTGAGACATATGAATATGTAGTATGTAAAATTGATAATAATTATATAATAATATACAACCATGGCCCAAGGATATCACACGCCCGATCAGCCAATTGTGCGTAAATGTCCTCCGATAATTAAACACTCTATTGATAATTCTAATAGAGTAACTGAGGTAGTTGTAAAATCTCTACAAATCTTGTTTAACGAAGTGGATAATGTGTCTAGAAAGCGAAAATTAGAGTGGGGAGATTCCAGAATCAGCAAAAAACTTAAGATGTAAGGGATTGTTATTTTTTTATAAGACTATAAAATTGAAAAAACTTATAAGTAATATACTACCGAACATCGGCATCGTAGCAATGAAATTCACAACTCAACTAGAACTCAACATTACTATTATGGACCCAATCGCAATCTATTCGACCGATTATAATCAGATGTTATTGGATCATGCAAAAATTATGTATGAGGGAACATGCCGAAATGGACAATATATCCAAAGTATTGATAAAATCATTAAACGATCACTACCAAACGTTATCAAGCGAGATTTAACAGCCAAGGTGCGTGCATATATTCAAGTAGAAGTGTCTGCAATTCGTTATGATAGAAATGATTATATCACTGGATTAAAAATCGAAAAAATCATCAATGCTGGAAAGATAAGAAATTTTGATATGATACAATGCTCCAATGATCACGTAATGTGCCTGGTGCAAGTTAGTAATAATCTTGACAAATTCAATGTTGGAGATATAATCCCAGTTCGAGTAATCAATTCAATTTATAAAATTGGAAATAAAAAAATAGCAGTCAATGCATATCCATTCCTTCCGTATATTCCTGATATGGTTTATTATTCAGTTGGAAAACTATCGAATGATATTAAAACATATTATGAAGAAATGATATTGCCATTGTTCAATAGAGAGATTGAACGCAAGAATAACTTGGATGGCAAGCGATGGAAATATTTCTCGGATCTTATGTTTCCATATAAAAAGCATACATCCAATAAATCGAATATTATCAATGCTATGGATCTTAATGAAATTCAAAATAGCATAATTGGTATCGATAGATCTATTGATATGTCTGATATGAAATTAGTAGTGTTGTCTAATCGCAAAGCTTCCGACGATATTACTATTATTACAGAAGACCAAAAAAATATAATTATTAGAATAACGTTCGAATATTTGAAATGGTTATCAATCATAAATGATTTGACTGAACAATGCGCAAATGATGAAGTATTCCAGAGATTAGATTATGTATGGAAAATGTATGAAGAGAATAAAATCTAAACCCTTTTGCAATTTCCTACACCATATTGTTTTTCACATCTGGAGAATGCATCTTGTATCGATTCGTCATTATTTTTTTGTTCAAATACTGAAACAGGAGTTGTAGTTTGTTTAGGTGGAGATTTATTCCAAATATTTTTTATTTCATTCATTAGTCTAAATGGTCTTGAATTGGTGATTGTATTATTATCATAGCATTCCTTATACTTGTATAAAATATTGGTATACATCATTAGTAGAGTTAGTATCAGCAATACTATTACTAGCGCTGTTAATGATGTTACAATATCGCAATACATTATATTGTATGCAAATAAATAGTTCTGATTGTTTCATTTAAAATATACAACATGTCCAACGATATAAAAAAAATTAAGCGCATGATAGTAAATTCTATCAAGGACTTGGACACTAGCGACTATATTGACATATGCACGTTAATAAAGAGTAATCTTTCTGTATATTCAATGGTTAATGAAACTCCAAGAGGAACATTTATCGATCTAGACATGCTGGACGTTTCCATAATAAATCAGCTTTATAATATGATTAGCACAAAACTGCAACGTATTGCGGAAAGATAATTAATTTTAACTCATTGTAATATACAATAGCAATGAATGCAGAATTCGCGAACTACATCCAAAGTATTTATAGTGGAGGAACTGCTATGGACTATTTCGATAATCGCGATGAGAAGTTAGAAATACTTGGAGGAGCGGATGATATTAGCATGGATGTTTTTGGTAAACCCAATCCACATGATAGCGATAAAGATTCAGACTCAGGATCGGATAGTGAATCGGATAGTGAATCGGACAGTGATCATAAATCTCATTGCTCCTCTAACTCCGATAGTGAATCGGACAATGAATCGGATGGTGAATCAGATAGTGGATCTGAAAGTGAATCAGAGAAAGATCCAATGCTTTCGTATATTGAGATGAATATAGATATTGATTCAGATGCAAGTGATAATGATAATGACGATATAATAGAGGATATTGAATTGGATATAGATAACATAAAACCACAAAAAAATAAAATAACCGGAAAGGGTCTTAATCCAAAGGATATCTCTCTAATGTTAAAACCATATAAATAAATTTATTATATTTGTTTTTTTAATATCTCAGCCAACTCCATGCGCTTTTCCTTGGAATATTTCGCATCAAGTATTTTGGTTTGCTCTTCAGCTTCTTTATAAACTTCAAACATATGATCTGTATTTTTATTTAACTCCGATACGGCTTCTTCGTATAATTTATGAATTTTATTCTTATCAACAGTTGGATTGGTTTCTATCAATAGATACTTGTAGTATAATGCGGCCTTAGCATTTTTATAGTAATACGTGTATTTTTTGTCAAGGCGAGCTTTATCCATCTCTTCCTGAGTCTTAGGCTTACCATATACGGAAATTACATAACGCTTAAACGCATTGGCATTAAAGATTCCTTCGACTGCCAAGTATTGGAATACGAATGGATGAACCTGATTAAATGATTTAGATGGTTCGAATTCCAATACGAACTTCTTTCTATCTTCTGGACTCATATCACGCAGTTTTTCTTCATTTTGTTTCATGAATGCGATTATCTTACTAACAGCTTCCTTCCCCTCGGCTACCATACGTTTCGCTCCATTTATATAGAAATTTGGATCTTGCTCGGCGTTCATGATATTTATTATACTTAATATCTAATATGTTAGATTTATATTAGTTTCCAATCATCGAGCGCATGAGCATTTCTTCCTGTTTGTCATATCCGATCTTGCTGTTAGAAATCATATCATTGATATTTCTATTGGCCAAACTTGATTTTACATTTCCTACCTTAGAAGGAGCGCGACGGCGTGTTTGTGATTCATTTTTTTTCATGCGTTCTTCATAAATTTTTGAGTATTTCTCCATCTTTGTGTCGATTGATTTTGGCGATAATGGAGTTTCTTGAAAATCTTCGGATCGTGGATGCACAGTTGATTGCGAATCAGGATCTTCTTGCTCCTCATTATTCATTTCTTCCAAAACCATATCATAGAATGAATTATTCTGAGGTTGCTCATTATTATATTTTTTAGGAGCTGGCTTATTTACGACAACTGGTCTTTCTAGTTGCGCTAATGCTGCAATGATTGAATTGGTTCCATAGATATAGGATTCATCAGTCTCAATTTTCATCGCTGGCAATGACTGAACTCCATCCACGACAAAATCATTGATATTTTCGTTCGATGCTATCTCCAGATTAATAAGATATTTATTATCATTGATAATAGTGTGTCTATCGTTTAAGTAGTCTATAATACGACTGTTATACGTAGCATGACTTTCGGAATTCTTTAAAATAATGATGATCTGAGTATATTTGGTCATATTGAGCGTAAAATTGATTAATTGAATATACTATATATAACTACAGCAATCCGTTTCAATAATACCATAATGCCGTCAGTGAAAATTGTCCAAAATGAAAGCAATGCAATTAAACTGGATAAAACACCATATGCATCATTGATCAAGATGATTCCTCCTGTAGTAAATAAAACTATGGTGGTTGATATCACGGATAGTTGCTACCCATTGGTAAATGCAATTCGTAGAACACTTATTAGTGAAATGCCAATGCAACATCTTACAATATCTCTTACAGACATTCATTCTACTGATCCATACATTATTGGAGAAGTAATCAAAAAAAGAGTAGAGATGATCCCGATATCGCAATCAATTCATCCGGATAGTATATTCTCTCTGCGATTTGAAAATGAAACCGATAATGTAGTTGATGTTCTTAGTGATGAAATAAAATTAAATGGAGTTTCGAGATCTAAGGATATTATGCCAATGATCCCAATTTGCAATATCAACAGCGGAACTTCATTTTCATTAAATGATATTCATGTAGTTACTAGCTATGGATTCGATAATGCCAGAGTTTCAGTTGGACGTATTGGATATGAAATTCTTGATCAAGATTTTACACAATCATCATTACTTGCGGATCCAACACATTTTCAGATTACTATCGAAATCTCGGGAATTATGGATACCATAGAAACAATGTCCAGTGCATTAAAATGTCTAATCGATCGATTAGATTCAATCGACTATAGTAAGTCTATTGTTGAGTTCGATACGTATAAACTAACTATCATCAATGAATCTCATTCAATTGGACAACTCATTGTATGGTATATCAATAAGTTGGAACCATTAATTGACTACTGTGCTTATAGAATATTGCATCCATCTAAGCGAGAATGTATTGTGGATATTAGACATCCAGATGCGGAGAAATTATGTAAGACGGCGGTTGAAAATATCAAGAAGGATATTAATGCGATTGGAAAGCCATTTATGTAAATATATGGCATATATTTTTTTGAGCGCAAAATTGACAGCGGATATATCAAAAATATAGACAATGTCATCCATTAATACCCAGAATCAGAACAATACCACTATGTTTGATAAGTTCCGTAATGCCAAAAATAACTACAACAATCTTGGATTGGCTGTAATTCCATTAATGCCCACATCAGAACATCCAGAAGGAAAAGTTCCGTATTGCCAAGAATGGCATCTTAAAACAGCAAATTTCGATTTTGATACTACGAAATGTGGCAATATCGGAATTGTCTGTGGTAAAAATTCAGGAATTGTATGCATAGATGTTGATGTCAAGGATAATGGTATGAAATATTTCAATCGAATGATTGCTAAATATTACTTACCACCATGCCCAACTCAGATTACCCCAAATGGAGGAAGACATTATATTTTCAAGTTCAATGAGAAGAGAATGAAAAATATGAAATCACTTATTAGAGCATTATCTGTAAATGGAAATGCCGTTGGTGTGGAAATATGGATTCAAAATTGTCAATTTGTAGTGGAACCATCTATTAATCATGTAAACAAAAAATCATACAAATGGATTACACCAATTACAGATAGAGATTCTATCCCAGAATTACCAGAATGGATATATGCAGCATATAATTATCGAAACATTTCTGAAGACGGAACTATCATTGAGCCGAAAAAAGAATCAGTGGATGTATCTTATAAGAATGCTATTGTTGAACCAACAAAGAAACAAATTATGGATGCTATTGCTGAAACTAAAAAGAATCCAGCATATATATCTTATAAGAATGCCATTGTTGAACCAACAAAGAAACCAACAGAGAGACAAATCATAGATGAATATTACAAGAACGCTATTGTTGAACAAACAAAGAAACCAGCATATGAATCTTACAAGAACGCTATTGTTGAACAAACAAAGAAACCAGCATATGAATCTTACAAGAACGCTATTGTTGAACAAACAAAGAAACCAGCATATGAATCTTATCAGAATGCAATCATTGATACTAGCATTATTTCACGTAATGTAGATGATGATTTACAACAACCAATTAATCTATTCTGTATGAATTGGTCATCGATCATTCCAAGTATTGAGATGTTAGGTTTGAGTAATTATCAGACTATGAAATCTACAATACAGAAGATGATTGCGAAATTGGAGTAGTCCTAGAATATTTTTTTATTTTGATGTTTGTCTTGATACTTGGTAGTATCGTAATATACATCATGTCCAATATAGAGCATATCGAAGTAGCCCCCCGTATGTGGGATAAAACTATCGCAGCTCCATACGTTAAGCAAACTACAGAACCAACTGTTCCACAGGAAGATATAGTCGAAACTCCAGAAGATCAGATTATTACAAATGATAATTCACAATTAGTAACTCCTGCTCCAGCAGTTGGATTACTTTATAAACTTAAGACATATCTTCTTCCAATTATTTTTGTTATAGCAGTGATCGTGGTGATATATATCCTATGGAAATACATTACTAAGTATCGACAGCAGCGCGCGGAGAAATTGGAGAGTGTTAAGAATTACGATAAACAAGATGACGTTATCAAAAATGATTCGATTCAAGAAATTATAAATAATGATATGAGTAAATATGAATGTGATTCTGATTCAGATGAAGAATCGGACGAAGAATCAGATAAAGAATCTGATACTGACGGAAAATTATCAACCATAGAAGAAATTGATGAGGAAGAAGCGGAAGAAGCCGAAGAAGAGGATCAATGCGATGAGAAATGCTCAGTTAATAACGATTCCGATGATTGCGATGATATGCCAATGTTAGAATCTGATTCAGATGAGGAGGAATCAGATGTTCCAGATGTTAAACAAATAGAACAAATAATGGCAACCATGAATTGTGATGATGTGGAGGATAAATTGGATAATAATGATGAAGATCCTATGTTCTCTATTGATTTACCCACATATGAAATGGATGAATCTGACGAACCTGCCGAAACGGAAAAGCCAGTTCCGCGAAAGCAACGACGCACTAAGCGTGTTAATGTTTAAGTTATCATTGTTTTTTTTGATAGTGGTCAATATTACATCATATATAGAATAAATGTTCGATAATACATCGTTCGAATTAAATGATACCATTCTGGGCGAATGTCGGAAATTAATATCTGAGCACAATAAGCTGAGTTATGTGGATATATCACTAGATGTATCTAGCATTTCCTATTCATTTATATCCAAATCTATTCCAAGGGATCCATTGTTGATGGAGTTGGTTTCATTCTATGAAATATTTACATTCCAAAGAATATCGGCATATAGTCTTAAGAATGCCATAGATCTAATGGATTATACTCATGAGGATTTGGCAATGCACGTTGAGCGAAGTGAAGATTCAATAATTCAACTTATGTCTTCTATAACTGGCATTCGAGCAAGATTATTAGAATACTATGATAATATTAACGCTAACATAATCAATCAGACCAACACATTTATCGATTATATCAGTCATACCAATATAGATGATATCTCTCAATTTATTGATATTATATTTGTATGTATGCGGCAGGAAGGAATAGAAACCAATGTTAATATAGAACCAGGAAGTCATTATTTCGTAAACCCAGGTTCTCGATTAATAGAAGTTATCTATCCGCAGATCTTTAAGGCAAATTTGACCAGCTATGTTCATTCAAAACTAAATGAACTAAAACAGTTTATTTTAATTACAAGACCTTCTCTACACGGATCATTTGAGGCGATTAATAAACTACAGACATTTAATCTATTACCAGATGATGGCGCCAATGTTGATATTAAAACCGCAATATCTATACTTCTAAATATTGATGTCGATATTTCTGATTTATCGCAGGATATGCAAATTGCGGAATCCGTATGTAAACAAATATCGATTGATAAGGAAACGAGTATTGGATTGTTTATAATAACTAGTATCAATAATGATGTTTACTTTGACATGTCTTCTTTAGGTGAATTACAACAACTATCTGATACAGCCGGTGTTTCAAAAAATCTTATAGATAAAACAAATCTTCTGAAACATGGACCAGTGTCAAAAATAAAGAAATCAAACATGCTTACCATTAATATTACTCCAGAAACAGAAGAAGCGTATATACTTTGGACAAATGATATGAAACAATTTAAGATCAAATCAAAATCAATAAATAACGCATTGATAAAAAAAATAATCAGACGATCTCCATCATCCATCATAGAATCGTATAATAGAATAATAACTGAAAGTATAAATAAACAGAAGAGATATGATGACGCAATTGCATTTAAGCGAGTTCAGTATATGACATTTAATAATTCTATAACGGAAGAGGTATTCATAAAATCAATAAATGCTACCATATTAGAAGTGATTACAAATGAAATAAAATCACATAAGGATAATTTGCATGACTGGTTATTGACAGATGAATTCTATGAGCTAATGCTAGATTCATTAAATTCTCTTAAGTCTAGCATTGGAATCCACCCATCTATGCTATCGGCACATTGTCATATAATATACAATTCGATGGCAAGTAAGATTGTCAATAAGATAAAAAGAAAAATGTTGGAACTGCATGATATTCCAGACCCAGAAAAAATTAAACAATTTATAGATGATGCGAGCAATGGAAATGATAATATATATACACGCACTATTGCAAGTTATTATCTTCATATAGCATAATGTTGGCGGGTAGTAATAATTTGGGCAACAATTCAAATAATGGGTTGAATTACATATTTTACTTTATAGTTTCTGGCATACTACTTATGCTTATAGCATTGATATTTGCATATATATTTTGTAAACCCAGAACAGTATGTGCTGATGATGATAATTATCAAGAACTATGATTATATAAAGTAAGTTGTGAATGCATCGGTTGTTTTCATTAATTTATTATATCTTATCTTTTCGAATGCATCATCTATATAATATCCATACCATTCTACATCCTGCGAAAATTTCTGTATTTCATAAAACGTATCCATCAATCTACTCATATACATTTTTTTGTAATTATCCGAATTCGGATTCTGTGATTTATATTCCAGCATGTATAAATCGATATATAGCAATTGCATTTTTATAATCGGATGCGTCATAATTATATTGATCGTTTTTTCCTTCCAACATGGTATTATAGAGTATGTTCCCATATTATAAAGATTGGCGATATAGGTTGGTTGACCAGACATTACATCATTAAGTAAAATACTATGTTTTATCAACTTAAAATCATATGGCACGTGAAAATCATTGTGCATAAATGCTTTCAACTTATAATTTTCGCTATGTTCATAAAATGATTTCATAAATTTAATGATGACATCCTTGTATTTATGATCTGTATAAATTATGTTCATAGCATTTGTTCTACATTCATCCTGTGTATTAATAAATATAATATGAGATGCCAAATCTTTATCATTACTAACCAAATCAATCATTTGAGCAATAATTTCTATTCTTGGATTTGTTTTGACGATCTTTGATTTCTTATTAGACTTTTTTCTTCCTCCAAGAATAGCTCTATTAGTTTGTAAGTTATAATCATAATCTGGATGCAGTTCATCGAAATTCCTCTGATCATCCTTCATGATATCATCATAATTGTATACATTGGCTATATGTTTGCATGCGATTATTTTTAGTAATGCATTTGACGGCGTTGGAGTTTTTATTAGATACATTATTCTTGTGCCACCCATGTCAACCAAATATTCCATGTTATCCAATTTGTTTGCCACATTTATAGGATTTAGGATTGCTTGATATTTATCCGAGTTTAGTAATTTTATAGATTCTATTGTGGATAAAATTATTTGTTTGGGATCTGGGGTAGCTATCATAAATATACATCCGTCGCATGCCATTGCATTATAAGCAACGGTCGTATTATTTTTGTGTAATCCATCTAATATAAATTTAAGCAAATCATCTGTCCGCACTTGAAAGAATGGAAGAATTTTCTCGGCAGTTTTAATAATTTGATCCAACCTATGCTCCATTATATCGCAGTTATACTATACGAAAAAAAATGAGATTGCTCAAAGTCTATATTTACGAATACTCTTTAACGCATCTGCTTTGTTATCGATATTTTTATGATCGTCGATGCATTGTAATACCTTTGATGCCTTGTTAAATGCATCGGTTTCTTCGATATAATTTGCATTCTTTGTGATTGATGTCATATGAACATTTAATAGCTTAAATGGAAGAATTCCAATTATGCATTTATGCTCATGCTCCTTTTTCTTCAACATAGTATGCATTCTAAACTGCATACTCTTATCGTATAAATCTTTGTAGTAATCATCCTTTTCAAATACAGATTGTATATATGTTTCTCTAATCGCATAGTCGATTTTAAAATCATGACTAACGCAATTTCCCAAGATTTCCTCAAATAACTCTGGGTCATATAATCTACCAATATCGATCATGTCATCTTCTGATTTATTTTGTTGAGTATTATTTATGCATTCTATTAATGAATTGGTATAATCACTATGCTCATCCACATAAATAACCATAAATCCACATTCAATCGGAGGTTTAGATACATCTGCCTTTTTAAAATGTCCATATCCATTGTATTTTGCATTATAAGCTAAATCATCAAATGCGCATCTTCTAAATGTAGCCTGCACGAATATAGCAGTTTCCATTATATCGATAATATTCATGCCAATGCTTACTTGTGGTAGATAATATTCTGGAACTTCGGATGTCGGAACTCTTGTGTGTGGACACTTAAATTCAAATAACACCAATTGCGCTGGACATTTCTTATCTATGCCATCAACATTTTCTAATCTATTCAATAGAGATAATGTTGGCACGACTGATAATCCATCTGGACTATACGATAGATTTCCATGTTTGTATGGGATGCTACCAGTTTCCATAATTGTGCAATTAAATACTTGCTCGCAGTGCTGACGAATGATTTCTTCAAACACATTTCCCCAATGTGTAATTACATTTCCGGTAAATTTATCAAATCCTAGCTTTTCTAGAACAAGTTTGTTTGGAGTCTTATGCTTATTTTTTTTGATAACTGAAGCAATTTCGCTTCCGCCAATGAAGTTTAGTCGAAGTTTCTTCCATTCATCACTACCTTGTTTTGGCAAATGACTATACTTTTCGATAAACTCATTAAGCAATCTATACTTAAACATATTGTCTGCTTATATAATATCTTTGCCATCATCAATTTTGATTAGTTTTAAGAATATACAATTAATATAGAATATTATGCTTTCGCACGATAGAAAGCGTGTTAGATACATGAGTACTATTTCTGATATGGATGATAATCTTGGAGACATTGTAAGTAATAATTATTTTACGGTCCTTTCCATCAATGACAATAATACTACTCATCATATAAAGAATTGTCCTATCCTTACCACAGTTCATTTATACAACACATCGATACAAACAATAAATAAATGCCCATCCATCTATGAGATTTCTATAATTAATAACGCATCAATCAATTCATTAAAACAAAATTCTGCCAACAACGTCACTATAGAAAATTGTAAAAATCTCCATGTAATCGAATGCGACAATGCGCGCAAGATGCATATAGATGGGTTAAATTCTATAAGACGAATAAGGGCTGGCTGTGCAGAGATTGTTAAAATAAATAACATGAACATCGCTAGTCTACAATTTAGATTATCGGATTCATTTCAATCCATGTGCGTAATAAAGTTATATTCGTGCATAATTCAAAATATATTTGATGAAATGAATGGATGTCTATGTCTAAAAAAAATAGTATTAAACAATTGCATTATCGATAGGATAGATAACATCGGAAATATATCAGAACTAATAATAATAAACTGTAATAAACTTAAAACAATGTCTGACATATCATCCATTGATACTATAATAATAAAATCATGTCCTGTATTTTCTCGTATTTGCCAAGTCTCTAAGGTTGGTTCGTTAGAAATATCTCAGTGCGATACATTTAGATTAATAATGGATGTGGAATGTGATAAATTATCAGTATCATATTGCTTCAATGTTTCTATTATACCACATACGAAAACAAAAAATATAATTGCGGAGCATTGTCCATTATTATCCGTTATTCAATTAATGGATAGTGCAGAGAGTATATTTGTAAATAATTGTATAATGATGGAACTAATAGATTTTGATTCAGTTAATATGCAATTCAATTCGCATTTGTCAATTACTCTAATTGGAGATAATGATATTGATCATATAAAAGATTGGTATGTTGAAGAGTTAACCGTTTCCGATAATCAAACTCTACGAATGATAAGTAATGTATTTAATTTAACCAAACTGAATATTAATAATTGTTCAGAATTATTTAGCATATATAGTCTTCCCGTAAATGAATTAATCATAGAATCTTGTCCATATTTAGAACAAATATGCGATGTGTATGGTCTTGATGATATTATGATTTCTGACTGTGGATCATTAATGTCACTACAGATAGAATTAAGTAAATTAAATAGAGTTTATATAAATGAATGCGAGAATCTTATGTTTTCGTTGGATGGATCCGATTTAGAATATTTAGATATAAATAATTGCGGAACAATCATAGTTGATAATTTAAGAAGTGATATAGCATTACATTCTGACAATGCCGGTATATTACCGGATGTTCCTGACAATACGATATCTTTATTCATCGATAAAATGAATCGTATACAAACCTCCATCCATACAATATTCGATTTTATTAATATGGTTATGATTCGATCTAAATATAAAAAATTTCTTATGCTAAAGACCACTGGTAGAATGGTCGACTGCGTTATTTGTCAAGACAAATTGCTTCCGCATACAACTATATTTACTAATTGCAATCATGTATTTCATACTGATTGTTTAAATCAATGGTTATCCGTGCGTAGAACATGCCCTCTATGTAATGCACTCATTTGAATATTGCTCTGATCGCCATTTGATAATAATATACCAATCAATAAATGAATTCATATTCAAACAATATGATAAATAGTTTACCTAATACCAGCACTCATGAAGTTTTCAATTCATTTGAGCAATGTAATTCCGCTCTTTATGAAATACATAACATAGATCTAGAGCAATACTGCGAGATAACACATCAGATACAATTTGATGCTGAGTTAATTCAATATCTCCCAGATAAGAAGACTATGTGGCTAAGATCAGTATTAAATATGCTAATACAATACGCCAGATATGATGTAAGAGATTTTGTTATACCAGTAAGTAATTTGCATTCAATAGGAATAAATGCATATTCGCATGTATCTAAGATTCCGACATATATACAAAGAGTATTAAGAATATATGATGATAACATCAAGCGAGAGTTAAGATTTCTGAAAAAGAACAAATTGATGGAAAACGTGGATTTCACAATGATTACTGGAAGTATGGATAATGAAGTAATTATTATCGGATATTACATCACAAGAATATCTTTATACAAATTAATAACTCGTATGTATGGTTCGAGATTTCTCGAATCGATAATATCTAGAATGTGTCAAATACTATATTTCTTCGATGATTATAAGCGCACCAACAGAACAAAGCACATAGAAACTCTTGAAAATACAATTTCGAAATTAAATGATGATATCGAGTCGTTAAGATCCAGTCCTCCGAATATTATGAAATTCGATGATTATGATAGGGGATCATTTAAATATTACATGGATAGTTCTGAAGAAAAAAGTTCTCCAGGTAATGATATTAGGATAGTTCATAAGAGATTATCCAATTCTTCATCATTCTCCGGATATTTATCTAACCAATGTAATGATAAATCAGATGATATTTGTTCGATTCATTGTATGATAGAAAGTAGTTTTGAGAAAATGGATTCCAGATTAAGTGAAATGCACGAACAACTATCGTGTGTGATAGATAAAATAAATAATATTGCTCTAACTACAGCATTTTCTACCAGACAAAGCTCTACTCCATCTGATTCCTCGGATATATTCGAATTAAATGACGATGATAATGATTCCGGATTAACTAAACAATATTCAAAAAGCTTTATCGCACACACTCCGCCACAGTGCTGTTCGAACATGCGAAATACATGTATAGGAAATGAGCACCAATTCTAATCCATTGTAATCTTGATAAATAAATGAATATAGGTACACATCATTCGCGATGGAAGACGCTACTATCGATCATGCATCCAATATATCTGGCATAAGTCTTCTTCTAAACATGGAGAAAGTATCCAACAATATCGATATAGATGATATGGAAAAAAAGGTAAAGAACATGCACGTGGAATCTGACGATGATGATCAGATCGAGGAAGACGAGGATGCAGATATCGTAGATGAATATGAACAAGCGATGGATGAACTAAAATCAGAAGTGGCTTATGGTGATGGGGAATGCGATGAAGATGATGGCAATGAAGAAGGAGATGAGGATGCAGAAGATATGGATGATGCAGCATCTGCTGTATCGGGCGCATCTAGAACATATTCGGTAAGATCTAGATCATATATACAAGATCCTAATGATAATTTATATACACAGAGAACCAGAGATGATCAACTACAAACATCGATCTCGAAAGTTATGGAGAGTGTTCCAAAAATGAATATAGATATGGAGCAAGAAATTGAAGAAGATCGCAGAAATACACTATTAGAACAAATAGAGTCTTTAAGAGATGATCTATCTGAACTTGGAGTTTCCGTAGACTCGCAACAATACTACGTGCCATATGACGCACCACTGAAACGCATCGAAGAGGTTAATCGACGACTAACATTCAAATATAATAAATTGAAATATAACTCCATCGCAGAAGAAGGATTAGTGGCAATGGCATCGTTGTTAGAAATGATTTTCAATGGAAAACATGAATACTTTGGATGTAAACCAGATATTACAGGATATTCCGATGTTGTTAAATCAAAGTTAAAAAGAATTAGAGTGGAGACAAGTACCGCGGTGAGTAGATTTGTAGCAGCTAATAATGTTGGAGTAATGCCACGATTAATGATGGAATTATTACCATCGTTAATCACGCAATCACAACGAAGAAAGTTGCAAGCCAACGATTCCCTCAATGCCAATGTAAATTATAAAAGAAATAGCATCCGTAGTTATATCAGTGATTTAAATAATTCGTAAGTTAATTAGCGGCATCTGCATTTTTTTGGGAATTTATTTTTTTATCATAAACATATATTCGATGCGATACCGCTACTGCCCATGAGGCAAATAGTATTCCAAATACGTATTTCCACCAATGCACGGTTCCTGGCAATTTCCATGCCACGTATAATTCGGTCCAATCTATTTGACCATCATGATTTATGTCTTGTAATTTCTTTTCACTAGATGATAGCATAAACGCAGAAGCGATTATTATAAGTATGATAATAAAAAATGCAGCTATCACGCAATTTTTATAAATGAATGGAGGGTAAATGAGATCTGTTAAGTGCATTATTGTATATTATATTATGTTATATGATTGCAAAAATAATACTATCAATAATTCGTTGATCACTATCAATACATCGGTTGTGGCCCATACATTGGCTGTGGTCCATACATTGGAGGTTGTTGTTGTCCATACATTGGCTGTTGCTGTGGTCCATACATTAGCGGTGGTCCATACATAGGAGGTTGTGGAGGTCCATACATTGGTGATTGATTTTGAGAAGATGGAAAAACATATCTATATACTAAAAACATGGGAACTATGGTTCCAATCATACCAACGAAAAATCTTGTATACCATTGCGTTTGATCCTTTGATCTATCCATTTTTATTATGTAGTGTTGACCGGATAAATCAAGCAGCAGCAATATAAATACTATGAAACATGTTATGAATATGGCTCCTATTAATACATTCTTGGCAACTACTGCTCCTTTTTTTGCAGCCATAGCTGCTAATAATGGATTAGCGCCCTTCTTTACCGATGTAGATATCTGCGGAATAGTCATTTTATTTATACTTATATTATTTGACATTAAATCCTGAATATGCAATAAACAATATATTGCTTGATATGGAAATTCCAGTGCGCAACACAATTTTTCTACAGGGTGTATTTTTCAACGAAATTAAAACGTTGGAGGAGCACATCCTAGAAGAAAATTTGAATAGAACCAATAAATTAGATGTTGATCTGAAAATTCCACAATGTTCAGTTGAGCGTGTTATGAAATTCAAAAATAAGAAACAGTGGTCTGAATCATATAAAGATATGACTATAAAGTGCTGGTATTGTGGATTGAATTTTAAGGGATTGCCATGTTTTATTCCACTTCAGATAAGAAATACTGCTCGAGGAAAGGAATATGACACGCATGGATTATTTTGCGGATTTGCATGCGCATATGCTTTTCTAAAGAATAGTGCGGAGTTTATGCGAGACAGAACATATTTTGATAAGTTATCAATGCTGAAAATGCTATTTATACAATTTTACAATAAACGTCCATTGGAATTCAAAGAAGCGCCGTATATATATGATTTAACGCTTTATGGTGGACATGTAGATATAATGGAATATAGGAATAATCTTAAAACTATAAATATGGATATGATAAATGAAGCGCAAGCTATTCATAAGTAATACTCGTTATCTAATATAAGTATTCAATATGAAGAGCACTACGTATATAAGTATTGATGTGGCTACAAAATCATTGGCAATTGGAATTTATAGATTAGGATCATTCGATGATATATTACAAAATGCTCCATCCAAACAAACTCCACATGATTTAAATGAATACTGCAATTCGATGATACAAATATTATCTATGAATGTATTTGATATTAATAATGGAATTAAGTTAAAGGATACCAATGTTATAGAAAAGGCTTGCGCCTTAAAGCGCACTCTAGAAAATTTTGATGCTTCGATAGAAGAATTGCCCGATGATATTATTGTTTTGATAGAATATCAAATGAACGCAAATCACATGAGTAATGCTATTTTCAATATGATTGTTTATCATTATTCCAATAAGTATCCTGTACATGTTGTAATGCCCAGCATGAAGAATACGATTGCTCTACATCCAAATTTGGTTCATGCCGAGTTTTTAGCAAGAGCATCCAATAACTATAAAGCCAACAAGGATCATACGAAATATAATATGCTTTATCTTCTTATGGTATTTGATAAATTGCATATGATCAAAGATATAAAAAAAAAGAATTATGATGATATCGCTGATACATTGTGTCAGTGTTTAGCCTGGCATAAACACCAAACATCTTAATTTTTATCTTCAGCACGCGTAAAGATACGAGAAGATTTAACCTCACCAGTCTTTGCATTGATTGTGGTAACTGGAATTTCAAGTGCATTGGTCGGAACTCCATCTTCGTCAAACTCAAGTGGTTTTCCAGTTTCTTGATCAACGACAGCTTCTCGAGTAACCTTAACTTTATTGTCGCCAATATTCTCAATAACATTGGATCCATACGAATTGCCACTGAGTGCAAGTTGCTGATACTCCTTAAACTGCTCGGAATCCTTTCCGAATATTTTTTCTGCCTTCACCTTCTTGCTCTTGACTCGCTTCTTCATCAAATCTTCAGCAAGCACATTATCAGATTCTTGTTGTTCTAACAAAGCCTTAATGATAGAATTATGCTTGTTATAGTAATCGACACGCTCGCGATTTTCCTTGAATGATCCAAGCAGAGTCCACTTGTTCATGTTAAATGATAGAATATCATACTTGGATGAAGCTCCATACTTTCCGATAAATGTTTGAGCATCTTCCTCCGAATCAACAATATCATAAACAATCATAGCATGCTCTAGATCTGGCTTGACATTATAAATATTCTTAGTAGCCTCACGCATCTTTTCATAATTAATATCATAGTAAGATGTGAACCGACAATGCGTATCATTAGGCGGAATATTATCATACACAGGATCAGTTCCCTTTAGCTCGTTAATATCGAAACGTTCTGGATCATCCTTAATCGCATGTTCTCCAGCTTGAATATGCTTATCCTTATCGAACTTAAATAGGTTTTCTAAGAACTTATTAATAATCACTCGTTCCGAATCAGATTGCTCTTGGATAGCAGTTTGAACTGCCTTATCGAATTCCTGTGCGTCTAACTTTCGATCGACCGCCGTTAATTTTTTCATTTCTTCACTGGCTGCGATATTAACCTCCACAAGATCATCCTCGGAAAGTTCCTTCTCCATTTCAGAGAAATCATCAATCTTCGAATCTGGGAACTTTGAGTGGAAGAATTCGATGACATGCTTTCGATAAAAGTGATGATCATCCCATTCCTTCGGAAGAATATGCTTTGGAACATCAATCATAAAGTCTTCCTTGCATGGAGAATTAACTAGGTCATCTTCATCCACAGTGTGTTCATCCTTCATCTGAAATAGAAATCCAACCATCGCTGTAGTAATAAGCTTCTTAAGGTAATTCTCTCGAAGATTACTAACAGATGCCAAAATGATTTTTTTATCTGAGCCAGGACCAAGAGATTTAAATGCTTGCGCCTCTCCGAAGAGAGCATCAATTTGCTCATCAGTTAATTCACTCAACTTGCTATCAAACGCTTCCTTATCGCCTGCTTGCAGATCATTAATAAGTTCTTCGTATAATTGTTTACTCATGATGATGTCTGTATATAAACGTATATATTCAATGAACAATATATCGAATATAGACGTATGTTAATAATATTAAAATGGCAAACACAAATACATCATTTGAACATGTTTTAAATAATCTACAGGAGCGTTCAGATATTATAGAAGAGTGTAAGAAGACACTAGACGATTTATGTACATCACTCATGTCTAATGACAACAAAAAATTAGGATCACTAATTAGTAATGCATCGCATAGTAGAGTAATTCCAATTTACAATAAATACATAAATGCCATGGATAGATTCAATATAGGCATAATTCCATTTATCACAAATTATTATGCAATCATAGACAAGCGCTCCGATCAATTTAATTTTAAATACTTATACAATTATTCCAGTCATCGTGGGCACTATACTCCAATTCTTAATAAAATTATTATAAAAAAATTCGATATACGAGAATTAATAAACATATTCAACGATTACTGCTATGATCTAAAATATTTTAAAATATATTCAGACATTTCCGTGGCTAGAAGAGAAAGAGAACGAACATGGGCAATATATCAAAAACTATCCAACTACATAGCATCAGAGAATATATATGATTTATCCAATCTATTTATCTACGAGTTCGAATTATTCATAAATAGTATTAAACATGTAAGTTCGACAAACCAATCCAATGAATCTCATCTAATCTTATCACAATATGATACAGATATACTTAATGTGATGTATAATTATGTGCAGAGGTTTAATAATATAAAATTGGATTTTAAACCATCAGAAGAAATATTGGATTATTGTGAATGTGGAAATATAATGCAAGTGATGCCAGAATCGAGTGAATTAGTATGCGATAACTGTGGATATTTATATGAATTAAAGGGAACCGTATTTAACGATTGTCAGTTTTATTCCCAAGAGAGCATACGATATAAACATGCTGGATATGAACCATCCAAACATGTAAAATCATGGTTAGAGCGTATACAAGCCAGAGAGACAAATACGATTACCGATGAACAATTAATGAAAATAGAGGCTTGTATAAAGAGAGATGGTATAACAAATAAAAAGAGATTAACGATAGAATCTCTTCGAAGATACCTTAAGGATTCTGGATTGACTGAACTGAATGAGCATGTGGCTTTGATAAAAAAATTAATAACTGGCATAGCACCACCGCAACTATCATACTCAGAAACTCAAGATATTACTAACTCTTTCTCTAAGGCCGTAAAGGCGTATAATATAATTAGACCATCCAATAAATCCAATATGTTATTTTATCCATATATAGTCTGGAAATTAATAGAAATGCATATTCCAGATTTCTCAAAGAAGAAGAGTTTATTATCATTTATACATCTACAAGGTGCGCAAACCTTAATACAGAATGATACGATATGGGCACAGATTTGTAAAATAACATCAGGATTTGTATATATTCCAACTGATAGATATGCCTATTTGGACTGACCATAAAATTGACAAAGATAAAACTAATATACTCGGTGGATATCGGCAAATTATGGATAACGCATCATCTTTGTATGGAATACCAATAATTCCAAATACTACGGTTCAATCAAATAAGATTACGTATACATTACTAGGAGTATTGCTGATGATATCAGTTGGAGTATGTATATTAATCTGCGCATGTAAGGTTGATTACACGATCAATGATATATCATCGATTTCATATACCATGCAATCATCCCCAACCAACAGTTATTCGGATTCAGATACGAGTTTAACAAATACCATTGAATCAGAATCTATGAATGTGAACATTAATATAGATGGATCTACGATAAGCTCATCCTCATAATTCGTTGATGTTTTTTATGTTCAATGATAACTAGTTAATTATATAACTACAATGTCACAGTCGATTCTACAAAATGGTTATGCCATCCTGCTCAGTAATACATCAGATTTGGATAACAAGCTTTTGGCTAAAACACAATTACTACAACGACTGAATAAAATAAAAAATAGAAAAACACAAGAACGAGATGATGCGATAGCAACTCGTAAAGAACAGCTGAATAAGGTAGATACGTATATTAGTAAATTATTGTTATCAGGAACTGATTCCAATTCGATAAATACATATGCTGATCTAAAAATAAAATTACAACAACAAATCGCGCAGCTTAGCACACAAAATATAAATGCGACATACGACGACATAAGAGAAACTCATGCATTTTTTGTTAATAGAACATTTAAACCATTAGTATCTGTGGCATATGGATATTCTATGGCTAACACTACGCCTCTACCATTATTTGGATCATCCACAAGAATAAATATTCCTATCTATGGAGATTTTATAATAGATCAAGCATTGCATATTCGATTATCGGAATTAACGGCAACTCATAAAGAAAATAAAATAAGATGGTATGATTTCATAGGACATCGTATTATACGAGAGATTAGATTAGTATGCGATGGAACTGTATTGGATAGATATGGACCAGATGAAATGGAAATGTATTATAGATTTCATCTGAGCAAAAATCAGAGATTGGGATGGATGAGATGTGTAGGACAAGAAACTCCTATGGTAGGAATGTTTCTACAAGATCCGACAAATCAAGAAGTCAGAGAAAGAAAATTGTTATATAATGGATTACAGACTCCGAAAAAAACTCACGACTCTTATGATCTTTATATACCATTGTTATTCTGGTTTAACACAAATCCGGCATTCGCGATATCTAACTGGAATATAACGTATGAAAAATTCTACATAGAGATAGATTTTCAAACAGAAGAAAAATGTGTGCAAATAATCGATTATGCAAACGATGGAGGCATTTATACTAAACCAAGAATAGAGGCATGTGATCTTATAACTAATCATGTGTATACAATGCCCGAAGTGGCAGAACTATTCAAACATCATATACAATTTAGTATAATCAGAATTCATCGACGCATAGAACGCCTATTGGATAAACAATTCGCCGATGTAAATATATCCGATATAAAGTTCGCAGTAGAAAATCTATATGTTAGATTTAGACCAACGAGTAATGAGCAAGATTCAAATGCTGCCGAAATATGGAGAAAGAATAACATCAATACATATAATGAATTAAAATACGCATCCATTATCACAACGGGTGGCGTTACGTCATTGGCATATACTCCTGTATATTACTACACTACGACTCCAGCAGTGGATACCATCGCACTCATCTCACAAGGAAACACTATATATGATATAAATCCTGGAATATTCTACAATAGTTATATTCCCCTAAGATTTGGAGGAGAAACAATAATGACTCCAGATGAAGAAGATTCATATCTTATGACATTTAGCATTTACCCAGGAGAAGAACAGCCGAGTGGTTATCTAAACTTTAGTCAATCTCGAGAACAATATATTTCATATAGTAGTTCGTATATTGATAATGATCACCAAGTATCAATGGTAATATGTTCTACCTGTATAAATTTCTTAGTATTGATGGATGGAGCATTATCAATTCGCTATGCTACATAAATATTATATTATATCGATAGTTATTGGTATAATATAATGATGAATGTATTTCTGTTTACTACACAGACTAAGCTTGCCTTAATGCAAACGCAGATAACCAATATAACAAATGCGATACAAAAAATGCAAGAACGTATGGATTCATTAATAAAAGAAATGGAACACATCAAAAATAGTCCATTCGCGGAAACCCCATCCATAAATGATGAATACTTTAACGAAGCATTAGAACCAATGACTCCAGCGCATGCCAAAATAGTAGAATCACAATTTGTATTGATTCCATCGAATGTAGTGAATAACGATTCGATATCTGATTCAGAATCTGAATCTGAGTATGATAGCGAGTATTAGACTGGTATATTTTTTTGAGCAAATAAATAAAAAAGATCGTAGATAGTCATGAAGTATTGATTAAATATGGAGTTATTACAAGTCAACGTAGTAGTGCATTTAATGATAGACTTAAAAGTCTAAAGTTAATTAAGGAAAAACATTATACGGTGCAGGACGTCCTGCAGCGTAATTCCAATGGACGAGGAGCTACTACAAGAAAAATTTATATGTTAACGCCAAAGTATTAATATGGGCTCAATGTGGTATAATCAAAGTATTAAAGTAATTATATTAGAGATAGACTTGTAATCTCAATTAGTCAATAAGAAATATTACCACCTGCGACATATGTCGCAGGTCAGACCTCAAGGAGGAACTGTCATTAAAAAAGTTTATATACTTACCCATAAGGTAGTATTATATAGTTTTTAAATTGAGCATAAAATTGACGATCAATATTAATAATTATAACTGATAACACCTAAGATAGTTAATATGTCGATTTCAACATTCATTGAAGATATTGCTAAGAATACTATGGAAGAAATGCCTTTAATGGATTTTACTCGAGTCTTACATGAAAGATTCTATTCTGAAGTAAATATCGAATTTATGGAGGAGTTCTTTGAATATGCTAGACAAGAGAATGAAAAGAAATTCATAATTAGCCATGAAGTATTGATTAAATATGGCGTTGCTACCAGTAATCGAAGTAATGATATTTCTAAAAGACTTACAAAACTTGGATTGGTTGAGAAAGAACATTATACGCTGCGACACGTGTCGCAGCGTAATTCCAATGGACGAGGAGCCACCATTAAAAACATTTATATGCTAACTCCACAAGCGTTATTCTTAGCATTAATGCGAGCTCAGCGTAGACCCGATCAAACTATCGATCCAATTATCTATGCTGACTATTTCATGTTCATTCAGAAGGTAATGTTATATTATAACGATTATCAAAAGCAACTACAGCATAATAAAGATCAAATTGAATTAAAAGAGAAAGAAGATAAGATTGATAAACTTGAAATGGAAAAGAAAAATGATAAAATTGCTTTAAATGAAAAGGATGACAAGATCGACAGACTAGAACAAACAGTTAATAAACTACTTCAGGCTACGAATAAGTCTAATGATAAATTAGATGTTGCTATTGATAAGATAGATGAGGCTAATAAGCAGTTGAATGATGCTAATGGTAAGTTGGACAACATGGAGAATACTATGAATGATATTCATCAAGTAGCTGTTGAAAGTGCATATCATTCGACTGCTATTGTTCCAGATGGTAAGCAAACGCACTTTGCATTGACTAGTAAGATTGATGAAACTGGTAAGATTACATTCAAAACATATAGAACTCAAAAGACTAGAATGTTTAAAGAACTTACTAAGGCATTGGCTGAGAATAAACATCAATTAGTTATTCCTCCGATGTATATTGCAGGTCCTGTTAATATTCCAATTGCTGCCATGCTGATTATCAAAAATAGATTTATCGAAATTGCAGAAGAGCATAATGCGGATGATTCTAATGAAGATACTTGGTATATGACAAATTTGATTAAGAATTCTGGATTAAAATTGAATAATGTTAATTCAGTCTGGGTCCCAAATGAATTCATTACTAAGGAAGAAATGATCAATTCATATCTCAATGTAATTACAAACAGTCAGGGCAGACCATTCCAAATGATGGATATGCCAGATAAATTTATTGAAGTAGTCGAGAAACGTAAGCAAGACTATGAAGAACGTATTGCCAAATCCACTGGAGAATATCGTCAGATGCTCGAAGAGATGGCTCAACTAATTGAGAATGCGCATAATGCCACCCATTAATTTTTTTGAGCATAAAATTGACGACAATACTATCAAAAGTATAACAATGCCAGTTTACGCTAACAATATAGGATTTACCAAGCATACCTTGGTTATGACCCAAAGTGGTTATAAGTATATAGTTGATATGAATAATACGATAGATACTATCTGGAATGGAACTAACTGGATGCGAGTAAAAATATACAAATCAGGAACAACAAATACTATATATTCGATTACTTTGAGTAATGGAGAGAAAATATATTGCTCCAAAGATCATGAAATAATCACACGAATCAATGGCAGTGTACCTAAATACGAAACAGCTAATAATCTACAAGAAGGATATAATTGTATACTCACCAATCGCAATCCATCGATAAGATCAAATTTCTACACATTGTTTGATATGGAGAATGAAGATCCTCCGATTAATGCGAATATCTGTTTACAATTATGTTGGCTAGCTAAGCATTTAGATAAAATTGCGGGTTGTATGCAAATCACTCACAATGACGAATCGTGGCTTAAAAAAATTCAATTGATGGCGCATTGTCTTGGAACTATGCCCTTTATTACAAATTCTCCAAGAGGATATCATCTTAGATTTTGCACGAAGGATGCTACAATGTTACTGGAAGAAATGAGCATGCCGTTTCCTAAAAAAATATCGGAATTTTGCTTTGTAGATATTCCAATAGTGAGTATATCATCGATAAAAAAATATACAGAATGCTCTGATGTATACTCATTGGAGAGGATTTAATTTTTTTATAGCTCGCCTCAAAAGATCATATGTTTTATCAATAGATACCAAAGTAGCACTATGATAGAACAGGGAAAATCTTTTGTTTTTCTGTTCCGGGTCGAACTTCTATAAGGAAGAACGATCAACCTTGGAGTAGGCATCTCCAGGCACTTGAACTAAATTAGTCCAAGTGAGTAAATTTAAATTCTTTAGAAAGATATTTCGGGACGCATTAACATCACGATCACACGTGTAAGAACAATGATTACATTTAAAGACTTTCTCTTTGGTTATACTGTGGTTGATAATACCACAACAAGAGCAAGTCTTAGTAGTGTAATGTTCTTCACAAGTAATCATTCTACCTCCAGTTCTTTGCATTTTATAATCAAGCATCATTTTAAATTTATAATGAGACCATGTCAATAGTTGTCTGGTTGTTTTACTTGAAATTCGGGATTGACGTTTAGTCATAC